>Ga0065708_1040230_pt1 | contig 12998 bp, 13 predicted proteins | sample Hoacrofraction12_2_FD_59095 | JGI IMG/M metagenome (GOLD analysis project Ga0065708, IMG submission 59095) | Hoatzin crop microbial communities from Cojedes, Venezuela, sample from fiber fraction 12 v1 | ecosystem: Host-associated > Birds > Digestive system > Esophagus > Crop | place: Venezuela... | reverse complement strand
GTTATATGTTTTACAAAAATATCATATAACTTTGCAATACATAATTGCACTTGCCTGTTGACTCTTTAGAAAATTTCATCTACCACCCTTTTTACATTTATCGAGAAAAACTTTTAGTTTTCTTTTGCGGTTTCCACAAATCTGTGTACCTTTGCAGCTTGTAAAAAGCAAAACTAAGTTGTTATGGTTAAAATTACATTTCCCGACGGCTCTGTGCGCGAGTATGAACAGGGCGTCAATGGACTTCAAATCGCCGAGAGCATATCGCCGGCTCTCGCCCGCGACGTTGTATCTTGCGGAGTTAATGGCGAGACAGTGGAACTAAACCGACCCATCAACGAGGACAGCACCATAGCTCTCTATAAGTGGGACGATGAAGAGGGAAAGCATGCCTTCTGGCACACATCGGCTCACCTGCTCGCTGAGGCGCTCCAAGAGCTGTATCCCGGCATTCAGTTCGGATTCGGACCGGCCATCGAGAACGGATTCTTCTATGATGTGTTGCTGCCCGATGGCGCAATGATTAAGGAGAGCGACTTCACCACCATTGAAAAGAAAATGACCGAACTGGCTCAGAAGAAAGAGCCAGTGGTACGCCACGAGGTGTCGAAGGCCGACGCTCTGAAAGAGTTTGCCGCTGCCGGACAGACATACAAGTGCGAGCACATAGAGCAAGACCTTGAAGACGGAACAATCACAACATACACGCAAGGCAATTTCACCGACCTTTGTCGCGGACCCCACATCCTGAACACGGGTCTGATAAAGGCAATCAAGATTACGAGCGTGGCCGGAGCATTCTGGCGCGGCGACGCTTCCCGCGAACAGATGCAGCGCATCTATGGCATTTCCTTCCCGAAGAAGAAGATGCTCGACGAGTATCTCGTGATGCTCGAAGAGGCGAAGAAGCGCGACCACCGCAAGATTGGAAAGGAGATGGAACTGTTCATGTTCTCCGACCGCGTGGGCAAGGGACTTCCTATCTGGCTGCCAAAGGGCACCGAGCTGCGCCTGCGCCTGCAAGACATGTTGCGCAAGATTCAGCGCCAGTACGGTTATCAGGAGGTGATAACACCGCACATCGGCTCTAAGAACCTCTACGTAACGAGCGGACACTACGCTCACTACGGCAAGGATTCCTTCCAACCAATCCACACGCCCGAAGAGGACGAGGAGTACATGCTGAAGCCGATGAACTGCCCTCACCACTGCGAAGTGTTTGCTTGGAAACCGCGTTCCTATCGCGACCTGCCACTGCGCATCGCCGAGTTCGGCACCGTATATCGCTACGAGAAGAGCGGCGAGCTGCACGGACTGACGCGCGTTCGTTCGTTCACTCAGGACGACGCCCACATCTTCTGCCGCCCCGACCAAGTGAAGGGAGAGTTCCTCCGTGTGATGGACATCATACAGACCGTCTTCCGCGTGTTCGACTTTAAGAACTTCGAGGCACAGATTTCACTTCGCGACCCCAAGGATACCGAGAAATATATCGGTAGCGACGAGGTATGGGAAGAGAGCGAGACAGCCATCAAGGAGGCCTGCGCAGAGAAGGGTCTCAACGCTCGCGTGGAGCTCGGAGAGGCAGCCTTCTATGGTCCGAAGCTCGACTTCATGGTGAAGGACGCCCTCGGACGTCGTTGGCAATTAGGAACCATTCAGGTTGACTATAACCTGCCTCAGCGTTTCCACCTGGAATATACCGCAGAGGACAACACGAAGCAGACGCCAGTCATGATACACCGTGCGCCGTTCGGTTCACTTGAGCGTTTCACCGCAGTACTGATAGAGCACACGGCTGGGCACTTCCCTCTCTGGCTCACCCCCGACCAAGTGGCAATACTACCCATATCGGAGAAGTTCAACGATTACGCCGCTGAGGTTTGCAAATATTTTGACTCCGTAGGCGTTCGCGCACAGGTGGACGACCGCAACGAGAAGATTGGTCGCAAGATTCGCGACAACGAGCTCAAGCGAGTGCCCTACATGGTAATCGTTGGCGAGAAGGAAGCCGCCGAGGGGCTCGTTTCCATGCGCAAGCAGGGAGGCGGCGAGCAGGCCACCATGACCAAGGAAGAGTTCGCACAGCGCGTTCTCGACGAGGTGGCAGCCATGACTTCTGGCATCTAAACCAGTGTTGCGACGCTTTCCCCACGTGGGAAAGTCGGCTGAAAAGCATCGAAATAAAATCTTATCATAATGAATGTCTCCCGACCTCACCGTGGGAGACATTTTTTTTGCTCACCCAAGCAATGGAACGCTGCCGCGAAAGCGATATGCAGTTACGGTGAGCGCGTTTCAATGCAGTGGTGGAAACTGTTGACAGTTTCCACCACGGTGTCCGAATGAAGTAGTGGAAACAATCGGACACCACGGTAACGTTGTCCTGTTATTGTTATGGAAATGATTGCGTGGTTTAGGCTGAATCACGGGCTGATTTAGCTTAAACCACGACCTGCTTTAGCTTAAACCACAACTTCGCATCGCCGTGGCTTTTCGGTTCGACGGTCGGCATTGCGTTGGCCGACGGTGGCGGAAGGGTGGGGCAGTGGTCGCGGCGCGTCGTCTTCACCGCAACCAAAAAATTGAACGAGAGTGTAAAAAAGTTGCCAAAAGTTTGGTCGGTTGAAGAAAAAGTCGTACTTTTGCAGCCGCTTAGCATTAAAATAGTTGGATGAAGAATGACAAAATGAAGTTTCAGTATCGCGTGAATGAGCAAATTCGCGCGAGAGAAGTGCGTATCGTAGGCGAGGGAGACTCCCAAGTGATGCCTACACGCCAAGCGTTAGACATGGCGCGCCAGCAAGGGGTTGACCTCGTGGAGATATCACCAAATGCACAACCGCCAGTTTGCCGTATCATCGACTATTCTAAGTTCCTTTACCAGCAGAAGAAGCGCCAAAAGGAGTTGAAGGCAAAGCAGGTCAAGGTGGAAGTGAAAGAGATTCGCTTTGGACCTCAGACAGATGACCACGACTATAACTTTAAACTCAAGCATGCGCGCGAGTTCCTTGAGGAGGGGAACAAAGTGAGAGCCTACGTGTTCTTCCGTGGACGTTCCATTCTGTTCAAGGAGCAAGGCGAGGTGCTTCTGCTTCGTTTCGCCAACGACTTGGAAGAGGTGGCTAAGGTTGACCAGATGCCATCGCTGGAGGGAAAGAAGATGTTCCTCTATCTGTCGCCTAAGAAAGCTGGCACGGCCAAGAAGAGTCAGCAGGCGCGCGACCGTGAACGCGACGAGCAACAGGCAAAGGAAGCGCAGCAAGCGGCAGACTCGACGCCCGCAAGTGGCGGACTCTTCGCTAACGCCAAAAACGGGGCAGACGCTCTGAACAAGTTGAAAGAGAGCGAGGAACAAGAGTAGCAGCGCGGGAGCGGAACGGCCAACTGGTCGTCCGAAGCTCTGAAATCGCCGCTCGCAAAAGTTAATTGCAGAGAAGGTTGTGCGCAACGTCTTGGTATATACGTTGCCACGCCGATAGATAGTAAGTTTAATAATAAAAAAAGTAACAAAATGCCAAAAGTAAAGACAAACTCCGGTGCGAAGAAGAGATTCCGCTTCACCGGTAGTGGCAAGATTAAGCGCAACCATGCTTATCACAGCCACATCCTCACGAAAAAGACAAAGAAGCAAAAACGTAATCTGGTTCATTCGGCTATCGTTGACCAGACAAACATGAAGCAGGTGAGAGACTTGCTCTGTCTGCGTTAAAACCCATTAAACTAAAGGAGACAAAACTATGCCAAGATCAGTAAATCACGTTGCTTCAAGAGCAAAGAGAAAGAGAATTCTGAAACTCACGCGAGGCTACTACGGAGCCCGCAAGAACGTCTGGACCGTTGCCAAGAATACTTGGGAGAAAGGTCTAACATACGCCTATCGCGACCGTCGAAACAAGAAGCGCACTTTCCGTGCACTGTGGATTCAGCGTATCAACGCCGCTGCACGTCTTGAGGGACTCAGCTATTCGCAGCTCATGGGAGCACTCCACAAGGCTGGCATCGAAATCAATCGTAAGGTGCTCGCCGACCTCGCTGTCAACAACCCAGAGGCATTCAAGGCCATCGTTGACAAGGTGAAATAAGACACAACAAGTGATAAATAAGAAGGGTTGCGGGCTGTCGAGCGAAAGACAGTCCGCAATTTTATGTAATAAATAGGTCATCCACTTTTGTCTTTCAAGAAAAAGTAGTAACTTTGCGGCATCTTGGCGAGAGGGAGGCGTCGAGATGCTGATGACGAAAAACCAAAGACCGAAGAAATTATGCGCAAGATGTTTATTCTCTGCATTGCCCTCATTGCCTCGTTAGGAGCGTGGGCAGACGACAGATTCGTGGGCGGCGACGTCTCGCTGCTCACTAAGTATGAGGAACACGGAGCACAGTGGCTCGACGAGAACGGGAGCGAGATAGCGTCGATGCTCGACTTCCTGAAGGAACGCGGATGGAACTCGTTGCGCGTTCGCCTCTTCGTTGACCCGTCGAACGCCTCTACTACCGACGTGGGACAAGGCGTGTGCCAAGACCTTGACTACGTGGTGGCTCTCTCTAAGCGCATTAAGTCTGCCGGCTTCGCACTGATGCTCGACATTCACTATTCCGACTCTTGGGCTGACCCATCGAAGCAGTGGACACCCAAGGCTTGGCTCTCGATGAGCGACGACGAGCTGGCAAATCAGACCTACGAATACACGCGGAACGTGCTGACTACGATGGTAAGCAACGATGCCGCCCCCGACTTTGTGCAGATAGGAAACGAAGTGAGCTACGGAATGATGTGGGGAGCGAGCGGCACGAGTGCTAACAGATGCTACACATCATCGGACTCCGGATGGGAACGTTTCCGCAAGTTGCTCGCACAAGGAAGCAAGGCCTGTCGCGAGGTTTGCCCCGATGCGAAGATTATCATCCATACTGAGCGCGTGGCGCAACCGCAAGTGCTCGCCGGCATCTACGAACGTCTGTCGGCTATCGACTACGACATCATCGGACTGAGCTACTACCCCTATTGGCACGGCGACATAGCAAAGCTCTCTACCGCCCTCAATACGCTTGAGACAAAGTTTGCCGACAAGCAGATAATGATAGTGGAGACGGGATATTATCACGCTTGGCAACCCTCGACGGTTGACTACGACCTCTCTGCCACTTATTCCATCGACGAGGCGGGCCAGCAGGCTTTCGCCGAGGCACTGATAGCCGAGCTGAAGAAGCACACCGCCGTAACGGGACTCTACTGGTGGTGGCCTGAGGCGTGCGAATACGGACTCGACTGGAACACGAAGCGCGTAACCGACAGCTGGTACAACGCCGGTCTTTGGGACAACTCCACGGGGCGAGTGCTGAGTGCGCTCAGTGTGCTGAAGAGTTTCCTCGAAACCGACGGAATAGCGCCTGCCACAGCCGATGCTTCGGCGCGCACAATGAGGGCTTACGACCTTAGTGGGCGAGTGTTAGGGCAGGCTTCCGCACAGCCGGGCAAGAGGGTGGCGTCGCGCAATGGCCGCTTGGGTGTCGAGATTGTGGGATGGTAGGTGGCTTAGGTGTTATAGGTTTTAATAAGTATTCTGTTAACTCCCGATAACTTCCCACTTAACTCCCAATAACTTCCCACTTAACTCCCGATAGCTTCTCACTTAACTCCCAATAACTTCCGCTAACTCCAGTTATCTCCCGTTAACTCCATAGAAACAAAATGTTTAGAGTATCAGAATTTCAGGCTGCGGCGACGCCAGTGAGTTGCCGCGACGTTGCTCGCCTTATAATGCAGGCGATGAACTACGACTGTTGCCAATATTTTGCCGGTCCCGACCATACGTTGCACGACTTTGAAGAACTGATGACTCGCCTCGTTGAGCGCGACGACACGCAGTACAGTTGGCGTGGCACCCTCGTAGCACTTGCCGACGACGGCACGCTTGCGGGCATCTGCACCAGCTACGACGGCGCTCGCCTCAAAGAGCTGCGCAAGGTGTTCATAGCCGAGGCGATAAGGGCGTTCGGCATCGACCATAGTGGAATGCCCGACGAGACGCAGGCGGGAGAACTCTACATCGACAGTCTTGCCGTGAAGGAACAATATCGGGGCCAGGGCGTTGCCACCATGCTGCTGAATGCCACCGTCGAGCGTGGTCGGCAGCTACGGTTGCCGTCCGTCGGACTACTCGTTGACAAAGGAAATCCGCGTGCCGAGAAACTATATCAACGCGTAGGCTTCCGATATAAGGACGACAACGAGTGGGGCGGGCATCCAATGAAACACTACGTCTTTGAACTGACGGAGAACTGACGCTGCGAGCCCAGAAACAACATCCTCCCACGACCAAGAAAAAACAAAAAAACAAGCGATGAAAAAAGACATGAGCTACAAGACGCTGGAGAGCCACTATCTGATTAAGAGACCGTGGCTTACGGCGCGTTGCGACAAAGTGGAACTGCCCAACGGAACCATCAACGACGAGTATTGGGTGCTGGAGTATCCCGACTGGGTGAACATCATCGCCATCACCGACGACGACCGCTTTCTCTTCGTCAGACAATACCGCTACGCACTCGGAAAGACGGTGGACGAGATGGTTGCCGGAGTCTGCGAAAAGGGCGAGGAACCACTGCAAACGGCCAAGCGCGAGCTGATGGAAGAGACAGGCTACGGCGGTGGCGAGTGGCACAAACTGATGAGCATATCGGCAAACGCCAGCACTCACACCAACCTGTGCCACTGCTTCGTGGCAAAGGGCGTCAGCAGAATGGCGGAACAACACCTCGACGCTACGGAGGACATAGAGGTGGAGCTCTTCTCGCGCGACGAGGTGCTTTCGATGCTACGTCGCGGCGAGATATGGCAAAGCCTTATGGCGGCCCCACTGTGGCGCTACTTTGCCGAGGAACAAAAGTAGTGGAAACGTCGGACTGTTACGGTAACGATGTCGGATTATCACGGTAACGATGTCCGACTATCGTGGTAACGATAATTTCGTGGTTTAGGCTAAATCAGACTTTGGTTTAGGCTGAACCACGTTTTGATTCAGCCTAAACCATGCGCTCGCACTTCGGGCGTGCCGTTTCGTTAGGGTGTTCGTTCCGGTTTTCGTCAATCTTTCGAGATAATAATAAAAAAGGTGCGAAAAATTTTGTCGGATGAAAATAAATGCTTATTTTTGCGGACGATAGACCTAATGATTACCTATTAACGACCTAAGAACGGCTAAGATATGACAACGATACGGCAGTGGGCCAGCAGCGTTTTCCGCCTCTACTATGACGGTTTTCGGGCTATGAAGCTCGGACGCACGCTGTGGCTCGTTGTCATTGTCAAGCTGATAATCATCTTCGTTGTGCTCAAGCTGTTATTCTTTCCCAACTTCCTGAAGGAGAACGCCGCGGGGCACGAGGCAGACTACGTGGCAAAGGAGCTGACGGAGCGATGACAGGAGCGCTTGGCGGTCGGCTCAGAAAGACGCAAACAGAGTAACGAAAAACCTTAAGAACACAGAAAGATATGGACAATCTATTGCTAAACGTCGATGCATCATTGGTGGATTGGTCGAGGGCGCAGTTCGCGCTTACGGCTATCTATCACTGGCTTTTTGTTCCGCTGACGCTGGGATTAGCCGTGATTATGGGCATCGTGGAGACGTGCTACTACCGCACGAAGAACGTTTTTTGGCGCGATGCAGCCAAGTTCTGGCAGCGTCTGTTCGGAGTAAACTTTGCCATGGGTGTGGCTACTGGTATCATACTTGAGTTTGAGTTCGGTACAAACTGGAGCAACTACTCGTGGTTCGTAGGCGACATCTTCGGCGCGCCGCTTGCCATCGAGGGCATCGTTGCCTTCTTCATGGAGTCAACGTTTGTGGCAGTGATGTACTTTGGTTGGAAGAAGGTATCACCGGGCTTCCATTTGGCTTCCACCTGGTTGACGGGTCTCGGAGCTACGATTTCCGCTTGGTGGATACTCGTGGCTAATGCTTGGATGCAGTGTCCTGTCGGATGCGAGTTTAACCCCGATACGATGCGCAACGAGATGGTGTCGTTCTTCGACGTCGCTCTCTCTCCGTTCGCAATAGACAAGTTCTGCCACACCGTTACCTCGGCGTGGATTGTCGGAGGCGTGTTCGTGGTGGCTGTCAGCAGCTGGTATCTGCTGAAGGGTCGCCATGTTAAGCTCGCAAAAGAGAGCATAAAGATTGGTTCCGTGGTGGGTTTGGCGGCTTCGCTCCTCGCTGCTATCACCGGAGATGAGTCGGCGTATAAGGTGGCTCAGGTGCAACCAATGAAGTTGGCCGCTATGGAAGCACTCTACAATGGGGGCACAGACCAAACTCTCACTGGTATTGCTCTCGTGAACCCGTTTGCGCAGCCAGACTATGAAACCGAGGAAGAACCGGCATTAAAGATAGGGTGCCCTTACGCTCTTTCCTTCCTCGCAACGCGCGACATCCACGGATATGTGCCGGGAATAAACGACATCTTAAACGGCTACACCACCCCCGACGGACGCACCGAGCCCTCGTTTGAGGAGAAGCGAGAGGCAGGCAAACGAGCCATTGCCGCGCTCGCCGACTACAGAAAGAGCAAGAGCGAGGCATCACGAAAGACGCTGACCGAGAACATGAAGTACTTTGGCTACGGATACATACGCGACAAGTCGGAGCTGGTGCCGAGCGTTCCTCTCTGCTTCTATGCCTTCCGCATCATGGTGGGATTGGGGTGCCTCTTCATTCTCTTCTTTGCAGTGGTGGGCCATTTGGCTTGGCGCAAGGACGTGGCACGCTATCGGTGGCTGCTGTGGACCGCCATAGTGCTTGTTCCCCTTGCCTATGTAGCCAGCGAAAGCGGGTGGCTCGTAGCCGAGTTTGGGCGGCAACCGTGGACCATCCAGGATATGCTTCCCACGTGGGTAAGCGTGAGCAAACTCTCTTCCGAGAGCGTCATGACGACGTTCTTCCTCTTCCTCGTTCTCTTCACGGCACTGTTGACCGTCGAGCTTCGCATAATGTTCAAGCAGATAAAGCGTGGGCCGGAGGGAGACTTGTAAGCGAAAAAAGATAAAGGAATAATAATGTTGAGAACAGACCGTTGAGGAGAAAAGGCCTTGCCGCCTCGACAGCCCCGTCTGGCCGCCGCCACGATGATGCGACAGACTGGGCGCTCAAAACATAAGAAACAAAAAACATAAAGCGTATGACCTACGAATTTCTGCAACAATATTGGTGGTTCCTCGTGTCGTTGCTTGGGGCACTACTGGTCTTCCTACTATTTGTTCAGGGAGCAAACTCCATGATATTCTCTCTTTCCGGCAACGATGATGAGAGGCACAAGATAGTGGCATCTACGGGACGCAAGTGGGAACTTACGTTCACAACACTGGTAACGTTCGGAGGAGCTTTCTTCGCATCGTTCCCGCTTTTCTATTCTACCAGTTTCGGAGGAGCCTACTGGGTGTGGCTGCTCATCCTGCTGTTCTTCGTTCTTCAGGCTGTCAGCTACGAGTTCCAGCACCATTTCTCTGAACGAGGCGAGCGCGGCAAAGAGAAGTTCTTTCAGTGGTTGCTCGTGCTCAACGGGGTGTTCGCTCCGTTCTTGCTCGGTGCTGCCGTCTCGACATTCTTTGAGGGGGCAAACTTCACTGTCGAGAAAACCAACATTGTCAGCGACGTTCAGCCCATCATATCGCAGTGGGCCAATGGGTGGCACGGCCTCGACGCTCTGGCCGACCCGTGGGTGTGGGTGTTTGGCTTGGCGGTGCTGTTTCTTGCTCGCATCCTCGGTACTCTGTATATAATGAACAACGTGGACGATGCTAACATCCGCGCTCGCTGTTCGTCGCGACTGCTTGGCTCCACCGTTCCGTTCCTCGTGCTGTTTGTTGCCTTCCTCGTTCATCTGATGATAACCGACGGGTACGCAGTCGATGCCGAGGGCGTGGTGTCGTTGCAGCCCCATAAATATCTTGACAATCTGTTATCCTTGTGGCCTCTCGCCGTGGCGCTCGTTGTCGGGCTCGTGCTCGCTCTTTACGGAATAATACGCACCATCGCTTGCAAGACATATATAAAAGGTATATGGCCCACGGGCGTTGGCGTGGTGCTTGTGGTATTGGTGTTGCTGCTCATCGCGGGCTGGAACGGCACGTCCTACTATCCTTCGCTTGCCGACCCGCAGTGCTCGCTGACCATAGCCAACAGCTGTTCCAGCGAGTTCACCCTGCGAACTATGGCGTGGGTAAGCCTGCTCATACCGTTTGTCGTGGCCTACATTGCCTACTGCTGGTGGAGTCTTGACAAGAAGGATTAGAGCAACTGTTTCCGTTCTACGGCGGAAAAGCGCTCTATGGCATAGCGGAGCATCGTGCGTGGCATCACCGTGCGATGCTCTGCCACGTATTGAAACAGTCGGTCGTGGTCGCGCTTGCCAGCCTCTCTTAGCATCCATCCTATGGCCTTATGCATAAGGTCGTGAGGATGAGCCATCATCTTGGTTGCGAGTGAATACGTGTCGTCGAGTTGATTGGCACGGATGAAGGCAAGCGTGGAAACAATGGCGATGCGATTGTCCCACAGCAGTCGGCTCTCGGCCAACTCGTAGAGCTTCGTCCTTGGGCGGTCGATGAGCCATTCGCCCAACAGTGATGGTGCGGTGAGGTCAACGAGGTCCCAGTTGTTCACTCTGTCGGTGTGGCTCAGATAGAATCGCGCTATCTTGTCGCGCTCGTCGCCCTTCGCCTTCTTGAAGCGTAGCGTCAAGATGAGCAGTCCGCATAGTCGTGCCTCGTGCCAATCAGACTTTAGCAATTCTTCCACGGTGGCGATGTCGGCCAACAAATGCCGTTTTGCCACCTCTCTTACTTCGGGAACTCGCGCTCCGAAGAACCTGTCTCCCTCGGCATAGTCGCCTTTCCCAGTCTTGAAGAAGCGCATCAGCACCTCTCGTTTCTCTCTTGTTCCAAGCGCCTCAAGCTCGTTGATAATCTCTTCCGTCATGCTGATTGAATCTTTTGTCCCTAAACATTAAACTTTATTCTCGTCGAAGCTCTTTTCGGGCACAAAGATATAAAAAATGCTTTAAAACTTTTGTTTTCTCAAGGAAAAGCCGTATTTTTGCAGACGACTATCACCTAATAAATAACGAAATCATCGTGAGACACCTTATTCTATCACTATGCCTTGCCGTCTTCACCATAGGAGCCAAGGCGCAGCTGGCGGTAAATCTGACGCCGAAACCTAAGTCGTTAACCGTTAGCACGGGCAAGCTCGTTCTTCCCAACAAGCTGACCATCAAGTGCAAGTCGATGCCAGACTCTATTGTCAACGAGGCTCGCCTCTTCGCAGAACAATACTCGAAAGAGCGTGGCACCAAGACAAAGCTCGCAAAGCGTAAGGGAACCATCGCATTGGAACAGCGGTCGGGTATGCCTGCCGAGGGTTATCGGCTCGTGATAACACCGAGCGGGGCAACTCTCACTGCCACCACGACGGCAGGCTTCTTCTATGGTTTTCAGAGCATTCTGAAGATGGTGGCCGACGATGGCTCCCTGCCTTGTTGCACGATAGACGACGCACCGAAGTGGGGCTACAGAGGCTTCATGCTCGATGTCTCTCGCCACTTCTTCTCAGCCGCAGAGGTGAAACGATTCCTCGACCTTATGGCGCGCTACAAGATGAACGCCTTTCATTGGCACTTAACAGACGACCAGGGATGGCGAATTCCCATAGACAAATACCCAAAGCTCACTACTGTTGGCGCCACGGCACCCAACTTGCGAATGAACGACATGGTGAAAGGCTCGTGGATGACCGATAAGCCTTATGGTCCATATTCCTACACGAAAGACGAGATTAGGGACGTGATAGCCTATGCCAAGCGCCTTCACATCGAAGTGATACCCGAAGTGGATATGCCAGGACATTTCGTGGCTGCCTTAGCCGCTTATCCTGAATACAGTTGCACACCGAACGAGAAACACGAGGTTTGGGTGAATGGAGGAATCTCCGAGGACGTTCTTAATGTAGGTAATCCCGCCGCAGTTCAGTTTGCCAAGGATGTTCTTACCGAGGTAATGCAACTGTTCCCTACCAAATACATCCATATTGGTGGCGACGAATGTCCAGTGAAGGCTTGGCAGGACAACGCCGATTGTAAGGCACTAATGGCTAAACTTGGCACCGACAAACCACGACAGTTGCAGAGTTGGTTCATAAGGGAAATCGGACAGTTCCTTATTGACAACGGACGCCGACCGATACTTTGGAATGAATCCGTTACCGCAGGCAATGCCAATCTCGACTGGGTTAAGGAGGTGAATCCGATAATATTCAGTTGGTTCCCCGCCGAAGATGGTTGCAGAAAAGCGGCAGAGCTCGGACTGCAAACCATGATGACCTCTTATTCCGCTTACTATATCTGCCGCGGACAAGAACCGCCGATGACAAAGGCTACGGTGGCCAGAGGAACATCCAACCCTATTTACACCAAGACAACATACAACTACGACCCGACGAAATGGGCGGCGAAGCCAGAACAACTCGACCTTATGACCGGAGTGCAAGCCACGTTCTGGGCCGAACACGTAGTGGATTCGTGCTACTTGGAATGGTTAGCCTTACCTCGTCTCTTCGCCGTGGCTGAGGCTGGCTGGAGTCCTGCTGAGCAGAAGAACTTCGAGGATTTCCGTCAACGTTTCGCTGCCGATACCACTTGGTTACGCCGAAACAACTATCAGTTCTGCCCTAACATATTGAAATGACACGATGACGAAGCGACGCAACAATAGCGACAGAAAACATGATGAATAACGAATAAAGTTTATAGCTATGAAGTACCGAATATTACTCCTTTGCCTGCTCTTTCCCTTCTTAGGAGCGAGGGCAGCCAACACTGTCAACCTAACGCCGAAGCCCAAGTCTATTTCCGTGAAGACCGGCTCGTATGCGTTGCCTGCGACGATGACCGTGGGAGTGGCTTCCTTGCCCGACTCCATTGTCAACGAAGCGCAACTG
>Ga0065708_1040228_pt1 | contig 13009 bp, 6 predicted proteins | sample Hoacrofraction12_2_FD_59095 | JGI IMG/M metagenome (GOLD analysis project Ga0065708, IMG submission 59095) | Hoatzin crop microbial communities from Cojedes, Venezuela, sample from fiber fraction 12 v1 | ecosystem: Host-associated > Birds > Digestive system > Esophagus > Crop | place: Venezuela... | reverse complement strand
TGGCCTTCCGTGGGGAGTTCCCCCGAAAAGCGAGTGCAAAGGTACGCACTTTTTTTCATCCCACCAAATGTTTTTGCGATTATTTTGCAGGGGCAACGAATTTTTTCGAGGAAATTGACATGCGTCAAGGACGGGGGAAGGATACACATTATTATATATACGCGCGAGGCGAAGGGAACGAGGGTGGAGGGAGATGGAGGGTGTGCTTGGGGCTGGACGCTCGCGGCGGCGGGAGGGGCGAGCCACTCCCTTTTGTAAAGGTTTACTGTGAATATTTGTTTTTTTTCGTAAATAAAACCAAGGAATTTCCTCAAGTCGCACATTGTGTGTACATTTGCGCACGAAAACGATTGGGACGACGAGGCACCAAAACAATGATGACACGACGACCTAACCAGACAAGTGGAATAATTATCTAACAACTCTATAATTTATTAACAAAATGAGAAAAACAAAACTATTTCTAACCCTTGCCGGGCTATTGCTCGGCTTGGCAACGCCTGGATGGGCAGAGGACACCGACGTCACATCCACGTATCTAAAGAGCGCCGACCTAAGTAGTGCGGACGATTGGACTATCAAATTCACAAAAACCGACGACGCTAAAGAAGAACCCAAATTGGGTACTTACACCGCTACCGCAGAAGGTGCTACCAACTGCTTTGAATTCTATGCAGGATGGGGAAATCTTAATATGTCTGACTTCTCTATGAAGCAGACCGTTACGCTTCCTGCCGGCTCTTACAAAGTCAGCTCCTACGCTTTCTATCGCTACGGATTTGCTTACGACACCGATGCAAGTAAGTCGTGTGCTTATCTCGTTGCTGGCGATGTAAAGACCTTGCTTCCAACATTAGGAAGCGTCAGTCTCGACGACACCTACAAATCGTATGCAAACGTTATGGCAGATGCCTCTGTTGCCTTCGGTAACGAATACTACAAATTGACGGTATCGTTCACCCTTGACAAAGAGACCACGCTCGACATTGGTTACGAAGGCACACATGACGCAGCATATTCGTGGTTTATCGCTGGGCCTGTTAAACTTTATACAGTTGATGAGAGCGATGTGATTAAGGAGAGACAAGAGGTGCTGAACACATATATCGAAAAGGCAAAGGCTCTCGAAGGGAATGTTCCTACCGCTGTTTACGACGCAATGAATGTCTCCTCTTATGAAAGCAAGACTTACACCACGTCGGCAGACATAAACACAGACATCAACACTCTGAGCGCAGCCGTTGAGAGCGCGGAAGCCCTGAAAACGAACTACGCCGCATGGTTCGCTATGTACAACGAGGCAAATACTGCCGTCGATGCAACTGGCAATTACACCGACGCTGACGACGCAGCAAAAACACTGAGCGATGTCCTTACCGCCCAATACAAAGCTGTTGAGGAGAACGCTGATGTTACGGCAGATGAAATCTCGACTTCTACAACCACCATTCAGACCGCAGCCAAGACGTTCATCAAGGCTGTTAAGGTTACGGGCAGCATCGAAATCACTAACATCTACATGACCAACCCATCCTTCGAGACTGGCGACTTGACTGGCTGGAAGGTAACCACTAGTGGTAGTGATACAGGCTTGCAATCGACAACGAATACCAAATATGCAATGGAGAAATCCGACGGTGCCTGGCTGTTCAACACTTGGTCGGGTTCTAAAACAACGCTTGACATAAGCCACGAACAGATTACCGACTTGCCAAGAGGAAAGTACACCGTAAAAGGAATCTTCGGTGGCTATGCTGACGCTTCGACTATCGACCTTACCGCAAACGATGTTACATCCAAACTGGATATGTCGGACAAGACTGCTGCAACTGTAGGTTATGAGAACAGCGTTGAGACAGAGGTAACTTCCGCAGGCACACTCGACATCAGCGTATCGAACACGGGTCTTGGCTCGACTTTCTTCAAGGCCGACGACTTCCATCTCTATTATGACGCGACTATCGTTGACCTCACAATCACCGTTAACGAAGCAACGATGACCGAGTATGGGGAACTGCCTACATACACCTATACCATCACAGGTTCCGATAACAACACTTACGAAGCAAAAGATGTGCTGACCACAGAACCGACCTTTAAGGCTACATATACGAAGGCTAAGAATAGCACGGACTATACTATCGACGTAACCACGGGCAGCAAAGCAGGCACTTATCCCATCTCCGTTGTAACCGAGGCAGTGGCAAAAGATGGATATGCTGTTGCTAACTATGTTACCACCAACACGCTGACCATCAATCCCGTTAGCTACGAAGACGTCGATAATCTCGACTTCTCCGCAGACTACGCTTTGACCGAGGGCGTGGCATCCTATGATTACGACACCGCCATAAATGGAACCACTCGCTCTGGAATGCAGAGTGTTGCGGGATGGGAGGCAAGCAACGAAAGCACGGATAACGCACACGCCGGTGGCGTAGCTGCATACGGCAGCGACGTATGGTTTGGCGGCACTGACAACAAGGTTCCTGCTGCCAATCCTAACGGAAAAGCATCTGGCAACGCACTCGCAGTAGTGGCCGTTTGGGGTGCAACATCAACTTACACTAAGACGGTTAAACTTAGTGCAGGTCCGAATACCATAAAGATTCCTGTTTACAACCAAGCAGGCACAAAGGCTATCAAGACCAACCTTATCAGCGTGAAAGTTGGAGATGAGACGAAATCTGCAACAACCACTCAATATCCCGTAGGCGAATGGACCACTGAGACATTCAGGTTCGACCTTGACGCAGACGCAGAGGCAACAATCACGTTGGGCTACCAATCAGCCGATAGCGAATCGGGCAATGGCAATATGCCTCACCTCTTCTTCGACGGAGTTACCATCTCCACCTTACCTATTGTAACCGTCAAAGCAGAAAACGCTACGGCTACCGAGTATGAAGGTTTCGAGGACAAGTTGACCTACACCGCAAAAGATAAAGACGACAACGATGTTACCCTGAAGACCGCGCCGACGCTCACCGCAACGGCTTCCTATGGCAGCACCGCCATCAAGGGCAGCGACAATGGCGAATACACCATCACTCCTTCTGGAGCAGAAGTAGATGGCTACGAGATTGTTTACGAGACTGGCAAGCTGACTATCACAGAGGCTACCCACAGCGAGGAACTAAACCTTGAGCTCGCAGGCAACCCGATTGTTGACGGTGTTACAACCTATGCAAAAGACCGTTCAACCCACAACGTAACTCGCTCAGGTCTGCAACCTATCGACGGCTGGACTGCAACAACAAATGAAGTAGACGAATCAGCAGGTCTGAAACCAGGCGACCAAACAGCTGGAGGTCTTTATGCTATCGGAAGCGACGCTTGGTTAGGTGGTCCTACAACTGGAGATGGCGAAAGCGCAATTAATAACGTCGCGCCCTCAACTGCCTATGGCGAAGAGACCAATGTGATCGGCGTTATGGCCGTTTGGACTGGCACTGCTTACTACACATCCGCAGACATTGATTTGGCTGCTGGAAGTTACACGCTCACAATCCCAGTTTACAATACAAGCGGAACTGGAACGTTAGACACCAACCTCACTGGTATCAAAGTCGGAGAAAGCAGTTATACTGCTGAAAACAAGACATACGACGTGGGTAGATGGACAGTCGAGACCATCAACTTCAGTGTAGAAAGTGCCACAACTGGCAACATCGTTCTTGGCTACACGAGCACGAGCATCGGAAGCGGAAGTGCTCCTCACCTCTTCTATGGCATCCCGACGCTTACACCGAATGTCATCACCCGCACCTACGGCTACAAGAACGGAACTATCTGCTATCCGTATGTACTCACTCCGGGCGATGGAACCACTATCTACGAGATTAAGGGACGCAGCAGCGACTCTAAGACCATCTACTTTAGCGAGGCTGTGGAAAAGACCACTGCTGGCAAGCCCTACATCTACGAGACTACCGTAACCGACGATGACAACAACTATGTAGCAACGTTCAACTACGACCCGACGACTAAGGTTGATGCAGAAGTTGATGGAACTAACGGTCTCTATGGAACATTCGAGGGAGGTAAAGTTTTCGAAGGTCTGACTGGCAGTCCTTATGTTGTACAGAATGGCATTTGGGTACTCGTTCCAGAGGATTATCGCGCGACCTATGACAAGATTGGCGAGAACAAGGCCTACATCAAGAACATGGAAGACGTGCCTACGGTTGAAGACGCTTCTTCTGCCAAGTCGATGACGGTTAACTTCGATGGCGAGACCACTGGCATTAACAGCGCAACGCTTGACAGCGAGAACGGCGACATCTACAACCTCCGTGGTCAGAAGGTGAACAAAGCCCAGAAGGGTGTTTACATCCAGAACGGACGCAAAGTTGTGATTAAGTGAGCGGAGACGGAGCTTGCTCCAAGTATTCCGAACGTGAACAACTTATCCAAAGATAGTTATTAAGTAAAATGAACTCATGCAGGAGGTCGGCACTCCGTCGGCCTTCTGCCTTAAACAAAAAAAGAAAAGACAATGAAAAAGCAATATATGAAACCAAGCACAGACTTCGTTCGCATCAACATCGACGAGATTATGATGCCTGCCTCACCGACAGGATTCAAAGACATCGGCGCTGGCGCTCGCGAAAACGACTATGCTTGGGAAGAGGAGGAAGAGGAATATTAACAATAAATATAACCGACGTTCAGCCGAGTCATTGCGGCTCGGCTGAATGCTTTATAACAAAACTGGTGAAAGGAAAAGGGGAAAAGAGTAGCCAGCACTTGGGTCGTGAGGTTCGGACTGGTGAATTATAAGTTTTATTTTTTTCATATTAGTGCCACGCAATGGCACAATTGTTTTATTTAAATAATAAGTTATATAGTTAGGGCTGGACTGGGAAGTTCGGCCCTAACTCATTTTAATGACATAAGGACATATTCCTTTTGACAGAAGGGACATACTTCTTAGACATAGGGACAGATTTCTTATGTTAGAAGAACAGTTTTTTATGTTAGGGGATTTGTTTTTAGACAGAAGGAACATACTTTTTAGACATAAGGACATATTTCTTATTGACAGAAGGAACATACTTTTTAGACATAAGGACATTCTCTTTTTGGCAGAAGGGGGCAGATTTTGCTTTTGGATGAGGGAGAAGGATTTTGGGGGAGGGATAGAAAAATGAGATTTTTTCGGACAGAATTTAGTTGGAGTTAGGGGGTGCGGAATGAGGAGTATGGAAGTTAGGATTTCCTACGGTGGAAACGTCCGACTATTACGGTGGTGGGAGTTCATTATTACGGTGGTGGGAATTCGGTATTTCCATGGTAGAAAGTTGGCGTGGTGGTAGTGGGTGATTTTCAATAGGTTGGGAGGAGCGGTTTTTGAGTGGGAGGGGAGAAAATGGGGGTTGTGATGGGTGGGGATGGCGATGAGTGCGAGGAGTGAAAAAACATTACGTTTTTAGGTGAAGGAATGAGGAGGATTGGGGATTGTGTTGGTGGAAGTGAGGGTTGGGAAAGGGGGTCAGTAGAGGGTTACGGGGAGGTGGGCTGACTGGGGCTTTTCGGGGAAGATTTTTGGGGTTAACCAATAGCCGAACTCTACGGAGAGGATGCCGATGGCGGCTCCGGCACAGACGTCGTACCAGTGGTGTCGGTCGCGACATACGCGGTCGGCGGCGACGCAGGTGGCGAGGGCATAGCCTGCGATGCTGACGAGGGGGCTGTGGTGGCCGTATTCCTTGTGGAGGGCTGTGGCTCCGGCGAAGGCTATGGCTGCGTGTCCGCTTGGGAAGGAGCGGTGGTCTGTGTGGTCGGGTCGTTCCTCGCTGATGGTGTGCTTCAGGGCGTATGTTAGGCCTACGGTGGTGGCACCTCCGATGGCGTTGCTGACGAGGAGTTGACTCCATGTGCTTCGGCTCTCTACGCCTGCTGCCTTTAGGGTTACCACGGCGGCGTAGGGGGCGAGGCGCAGGATGTCGTCGGCGGTGTCGCTCTTCTGGGAGGCTGCGGGGAGCGGGAAGAGGAGCAGGAGCGACAGGACGAGGGGGAGGAGACGGTGGGTGGGAGTGGGCATTGGGATTTTAGGGAGCTTAGGGGACTATGGGGTTATAGGGCGCTTAGGTATTTTAGGGCTTATAGGGGGCTGAGGATTATAGGGCGATTAGGTAATTTAGGGGGGATAGGGTTTATAAGGTGTTTAGGGGGATGATGCTATTTAGGGTTCTGGCGTGGGTTTGGTGGATTTCACCTTTATTGCGAAGACGCTGATGGCTCCAGCGATTAGGAGTAGGCCTGCGATGGTCATCATGTGGCTCTGGACACTGCCTACGAGTGAGAGGATGATGCCTCCGAGTGCTGCGGCTACGATTTGTGGAATGCAGATGGTGCCGTTGAATAGTCCGAGATAGACTCCCATGTGTCCGCGTCCTTCGAGGGCGTTGGTAACGAGGGCGAATGGCATGGCGAGCATGGCTGCCCAGGCGCATCCGATGAGGAAGAAGGGGAGGAAGAGGAGATACTGGTTGTGGATGTAGGGAACGATGATGAAACCGATGGCTCCGATGACGAGACTGATGGAGTAGGCCAGTTTCATGTTCTTGATAGTAGGCAGTACTGTTGCCCAGATGACGCTTCCGATGGCTTGTACGGCGAAGAGTATTCCTACCCAGTTGCCTGCCGACTGATAGCCTGAGGAGGAGACGTCGGTGGTGTGCCAGCAGGTGTCGGCTATGGTGCCGTTAGTGTAGGTCCACATATACATGAATGCTGCCCAGCAGAAGAACTGCACGAGTCCTACGCGCCAGAAGGTGGCTGGAGCGTCGCGCAAGAGTTGAACGATGTTCACTTTCTCCTCGTCGAGTGGTTTGTCGAGTGCGTTGTATTCGGCGTATTCCTGTGGATTCCACTCGCGCACCTTTGCCATGGTGTAGAGGACGCAGAGTATGAGTATGGCTGCTCCGATGTAGAACGACCAGATGACGGAGTCGGGTATGACGCCCGTGGGTGCTTCGTTGGCTACTCCGAGCGCGGTGAAGAAGAAGGGGAAGATGTAGCCGACGAGACTGCCGGCGTTGCATAGGAACGACTGTATGCTGTAGGCGAGAGACTTCTGCTTCTCGTTGACCATGTCGCCGACGAGCATCTTGAATGGTTGCATGGCCATGTTGATGCTGGTGTCGAGGAACATGAGTGCGACGAGTCCGAAGACCATTGCAGTGGAGACGGCCATGCCGAAGCTGCCTGCGTTTGGCAGTAGGCACATCACTGCGACGGCTACGGCTGCTCCGATGAACAGGTATGGTATGCGCCTTCCGAATCGGCACCATGTCTTGTCGGATGCTGTTCCTACGATGGGCTGCACGATGATGCCCATGAGTGGAGGCAGTATCCAGAAGTAGCTGAGCGAATGCGGGTCGGCTCCGAGTGTTGCGAATATTCGGCTGATGTTAGCGCTTTGCAGGGCGTAGGCTATTTGTACGCCGAAGAATCCGAAGCTCAGGTTCCAGAGCTGTGGGAAGGTCATATTGGGTTTCTGTTTCATTGTCTTTGGGGGTTATTGGTTTCTTTTTTGGGGTGGATATTTTAGGTATCTTAGGGTGAATAGGCTTATTAGGGGGCATTTATGTTTTTTATTTTGTGGTTCCTCTTATTACTAAGCGGGTGCGTATTACTCTGCGCTCTACTCGACCGTGCGGGATAGTGCCTTCCACGGTGTCGATTAGTATGTTGGCGGCCTCTTCGCCTACTCGGAAACCGCGTTGCTCCACGGTGGTGAGCATTGGGTCGCATGCTATGGCTCGGTTGCCGTTGGTGAAGCCGCAGATGCTGACGTCGTCGGGCACTTTGAGCCCCATTCGTTTGGCGGTGTAGAGTATTCCGATGGCCGTGTCGTCGTTCACTGCAAAGAATGCGTCGGGGCGGTCGGGGCGACTGAGCAGTTCGGGGGTGATGGTCTCGGCGTCCTGTCGGTTGTCGCAGTGCTTGAGAAAGTCGTCGCGCACTTGCAGTCCGTGCTTTAGCAGTGCGTCCTTATACCCGTTGAATCGGTTTTTAGAGATTTCCATGTTCGATGGTGAGCCGTAGAAAGCGATGCTCTTGCAGCCTGTCTCGATGAGATGACAGACGGCGTTGTAGGCTCCCATGTAGTCGTCGACCACTACCCTACTGGCTTCCACTCCGGTGCAGATGCGGTCGTAGAATACGAGTGGCACGCCTTTGTCGATGAGTCGTTGGAAGTGGTCGTAGCGTGTGGTGTCTTTTGCTTGCGAGACTATTATGCCGCATACTTTGTTGTGATAGAAGTCTTTCACGAGTTCCACCTCTCTTTCGTATCGCTCGCCGCTCTGCCCCACCATGATGCGGTAGCCGCGTGCCGAGGCCTTGCTCTCTATTCCTGTGAGTATGGTGGAGAAATAGTAGTGTACGAACTCTGGGAGTATCACTCCGATGACCTTCGTTGGCTGCTTGGAGTGTCGTAGCGACTCGGCTATGACGTTGGGGTAGAAGTTGTGCTCCTCGGCATATTGTTGCACTTGTCGCCGCCGTTTCTCGCTGATGCGTGGGCTGTCTTGCAGTGCACGCGAGACGGTTGCCACAGAGATTCCGAGCTCTCTGGCAATGTCTTTCATTGTGATGGGCGTTGTTTGCGACATAATTGTTTTTGACTTTAGACCTTATATTATATAATAGGCGACGTAGGTGTTGTAGGTTTTATTACTTTCTTTGTCGATGCAAAGATAGGTAATTTGTGGTTTACCTGTTGAAGTAGCGTTGGCAAATTGCCGTACTTCGTCGCGCAAACGATTGCGCATAGTTAATAACGCTTTTTAGGCGAAAAAAGTATATCGTTGCGTAATAAATCCTAATTTTGCAAAAGAATCGAGGTGCCTATATGGTTATACCAAGACTAAAAAACAATTATTGATATACTAACTAATAAGCAATGTAACATGAAGCAATCAAGCATTAGAATGCCGCTGAGGATGCTCACTCTCCTCTTGGGACTGATTATCTCGGCAGGCGCCTTTGCACAGCAGATTACTGTGAAAGGCCACGTGAAGGATGCTCAAGGCGAACCGGTTATCGGCGCAACGGTAAGGACCGCCGGTAGCCAGGGAACGATTACCGACTATGACGGTAACTTCACGCTGACGGCAAGCAAGGGAGCGACGCTCCAAATCTCTTACATCGGCTATCAGACGGCTACTGCCACGGCATCTCCGAAGGTGGTGGTTACGCTGCAAGCCGACGACAAAGTGCTCGGCGAAGTGGTGGCCATTGGCTACGGAACGGTTCGCAAGAGCGACGCCACGGGCTCGGTGATGTCGGTGGATGCCGACCAGCTGAACAAGGGTCTGGCCACGTCGCCCGCAGACCTGCTGCAAGGCAAGTCGGCTGGTGTGCAAATCATCGACAATGGCGGTTCGCCAACGGGAAGTTCCACCATCCGCATTCGTGGCGGTTCATCGCTTTCCGCGTCTAACGACCCTCTGATTGTTGTTGACGGTCTGCCCATTTCGAGCACGGGCATCTCTGGTGGCGACGTGCTATCGACCATCAACCCTAACGACATCGAGAGTTTCTCTATCCTGAAGGATGCCTCGGCAACGGCCATCTATGGTAGCCGCGCTTCTAATGGCGTCATCCTTATCACCACGAAGAAAGGTAAGGGCGGCAAGCCAAGAGTAAGCATCGACATGACTGGTTCGGTGAAGACCGTGGCCAAGAAAGTTGACGTGCTCAGTGCAGACGCCTTCAAGGATTTCTTTATGGCTAACTATGGCAGCAACGCCGACGCGGTGGCCGCACTCGGAGAATCGTCCACAAAATGGCAAGACGAAATCTATCGCACCGCCTTCGCAGAGGAAATCAACGCAAGCGTGGCTGGTGGATACGAGACGAGCGACAAGGCGTTTAAGATGCCTTACCGCGTGTCGGCAGGATTCCTGAACAACGACGGTACGCTGAAGGAGACCAACTCGAAGCGCGGAACGCTGGGCATCAACCTTACGCCGACGCTGCTGGACGACCGTCTGACCATTAACTTGAACGCAAAGGGAGTCTTCACGCGCAACCAGTTTGCCGACGAAGGAGCCATCGGTGCAGCAGTACAGTATGACCCACTGAAGCCCGTCAAAGACGAGAACGGCATCCACGGTTATACAGCTTGGATGAACAACGGCTCTGCAAACACCATGTCAACGCTCAACCCCGTTGCTATGTTGGAGGAACAGAGCAAGATGGCCTATATACGTCGTTTCATCGGCAACGCACAGTTCGACTATAAGTTTAAGGCTGTGCCAGGACTTCGCGCCAACTTGAACCTCGGTCTCGACTTCTCGACCACCACTGGATGGAACACCAGCCTGCAAGGTAGCGAGGTTTCGCTGCACGACAAGACTCAAAACGGCAGTGGTATCTGGGAGAAGTATCGCCAGCTGCGCCGCGACCAGACTTTGGAGTTCTATCTTGACTACGCACGCGAACTGCCGAGCATCGACAGCCGCTTCAATATTATGGCTGGTTACTCGTGGCAGCGCTTCTTCAACCGCACCACCGACTTGCTGCTCTCCAACGATGGCAATGACACCGAATATGCAACCACGCCGCTCTTCAAGACCGAGAGCTATCTCGTCTCGTTCTATGGTCGTTTGAACTATACTCTGGCCGAGCGCTATCTGCTCACGTTCACTCTGCGTAACGACGGTACGAGCCGTTTCCAGAACCACAAGTGGGGACTGTTCCCCTCGCTCGCCCTCGCATGGCGCATCAACGAAGAGAAGTTCCTCAAGGACGTCAACTGGTTGTCGAACCTGAAGCTACGTCTCGGATGGGGTATCACTGGTCAGCAGAACATCAATCAGGGCGACTATCCATCAATACCGACCTATCACACCAATCAGGCAGGCTCTTACTATGTTCTCGGAAACAACGTCATCGTGCCTATCACGCCTAACGGCTACGCTGCCGACATCAAGTGGGAATCGACTACTACATGGAACGCTGGTCTCGACTTCGGTTTCCTGAAGAACCGCATCAACGGTAGCTTCGACTTCTACAAGCGCAAGACAAAGGACCTGCTCAACACTGTTCCCGTCCCAGCTCTGACGAACCTGACCAACCAATTGCTCATGAACGTCGGCGACATGGAGAACACTGGTTTCGAGCTCGCTCTCAACTTCGTTCCCGTGCAGACAAAGGATTGGAACTGGACCGTGGGCTTCAACCTCGCTTACAACAAGAACGAGATTACCCGACTGACGGCCAACGACGACCCGACATACCAGGGCGTAGAGACTGGCGGCATCAGTGGCGGTACGGGCAACAACATCCAGATACAGCAAGTGGGCAAGCCAATGAACTCGTTCTTCGTATATCAGCAGGTTTACGACGCTGACGGAAAACCGCTCGAAGGCGTTTACGTTGACCGCAACGGCGACGGGCAGATTACCGACGACGACCGCTACTGCTACTATAAGCCCGATGCCGACGTTATTATCGGTTTCAACACAGAGGTTAGCTACAAGAAGTGGACACTCTCTGCATCGGCACGTTCAATGCTCGGCAACTACGTTTACAACAACGTAGCATCGAACACCGAGATGAAGGCCGACATGTGGACCAACAACTTCATTAGCAACCGTCTCACCTCGGCACCTTTCACCAACTTCAGCCAGGCACAATATAAGAGCGACTACTACGTGCGCAACGCATCGTTCTTCAAGCTCGACAAGATTACGCTGGCCTACCAGATTGCTGACTGGGCACGCGTTCACGCTACGCTGCAGAACGTATTCACCATCACCGACTACGACGGCGTTGACCCCGAAATCTACGGAGGCATCGACAACAACATGTATCCGCGTCCGCGCACCGTACTTGTCGGAGCAAGTTTTAACTTTTAATTAAGGGGAGGAAAGTTATGAAAACATATATCAATAAGCATTCAATACTTACGGTTGCCTGCGCTGCCATGCTTTCGATGACATCGTGCACCGGCGACCTCGACGTTACGCCTATCGACCCGAACCTCGACACTCCGGCTAACGTACTGACCAGCACCGACGCCTACAACCAGTTGCTCGCTAAGTGCTACTCGCAACTCTCCGTCAGCTCGCCCGACGGTTCGAGCGGCTCGCCCGACATTCTCGGCATCGACGGAGGCTTCGGACAATATCTCCGTGCCCTCTACAATATGCAGGAGTTGCCCACCGACGAGGCCGTCATGGGATGGAACGACCAGACCATCAAAGACCTTCACGGACTGCAGTGGACATCGGCAGACGTCTTCGTAACTGCAATGTACAGCCGCATATTCTATCACATCTCGCTCTGTAACGAGGTGATGCGCCAAATAGACGCTTCGAGCCTCGCCAGCCAAGACATTATGAAGCAATACCGCGCCGAGGCACGTTGTCTGCGCGACTTGGGTTATCTGCACGCCATCGACCTCTTCGGCAACGTGCCTTTCGCCACCGAGACATCGTCTGTGGGCGGAGAGAACCCAACGCAAATCTCACGTGCCGACCTCTACACTTGGCTTGAGAACGACCTCAAGGAGACGGCAGAGTTGCTGCCCGCCGAACCAGAGAAATATCGTTGCGGCAAGGGCATGGCGTACATGCTGCTCGCAAAGCTCTACCTGAACGCAGAAGTTTACGCAGGCCAGTCTGCCTACGACAAGTGCGCCGAGTATTGCGAGAAGATTATAAACCTCGGCTACAAGCTCGAATCGACCGACAACTATTTCAACATGTTCGGAGCAGAGAACGACAAGTATCTTGGCATCGGACACGAGATAATCTTCAGCGTCTATCAGGACCACATCAACACGCAAGCCTACGGTGGCACCTGCTATCTGGTAAACGGCGAATGCGGCGGTTCGATGGCTTACGACACGTTGCTCGGTCTCGGTGGCTCTGGATGGGGCGGAATGCGCGTAACGCCAGAGTTCGTAGATAAGTTCCAAAACGGCGACATCCGCGGCAACCGCTTCTGGACCGACGGACAGAGCAAGGAAATCCACGACATCGGCACC
>Ga0065708_1006799_pt1 | contig 13056 bp, 14 predicted proteins | sample Hoacrofraction12_2_FD_59095 | JGI IMG/M metagenome (GOLD analysis project Ga0065708, IMG submission 59095) | Hoatzin crop microbial communities from Cojedes, Venezuela, sample from fiber fraction 12 v1 | ecosystem: Host-associated > Birds > Digestive system > Esophagus > Crop | place: Venezuela... | reverse complement strand
GTGAGAGGTGGCACCGCAAGCGGTGCAGTAAAAGCCCTCCGCAAGGAGCAGTCCCGGCTGGGTCGGGTTAGTCCTGATGAAAAAGCTCTCTGCAAGAGCAGTCCCGGCTGGGCCGGGTTAGTCCTGATGAAAAAAGCTCTCTGCAAGAGCAGTCCCGGCTGGGCCGGGTTATTCAAAAAAAACTCTCTGTAAGAGCAGTCCCGGCTGGGCCGGGTATGACTTGAAGATTTTTATTTTAAGATATATGGCAAGGATTGAGACAATAGGAATTCTTACTTCCGGCGGAGATGCGCCGGGAATGAACGCTGCCATTAGGGCAGTCACCCGTGCCGGTATATGCAACGGTTTCAAAATCAAAGGCATATACCGAGGCTATGACGGTTTGATAAACGACGAGGTGAAGGAGTTCACAACCGAGAATGTGAGCGGAATTATCATGCAGGGCGGCACGATTTTGAAAACCGCCCGCAGCAAGGAGTTTATGACCCCCAAGGGCCGTGAGAAGGCCATGAAGGTATTGAAGAAGGAGGGCATCGACGCGCTGGTGGTTATCGGCGGCAACGGCAGCCTCACCGGAGCCTTGCACTTCGCCCAGGAGCATGACTTCCCCGTGGTGGGACTCCCCGGCACTATCGACAACGACCTCTACGGCACTGACTCCACGATAGGTTACGACACCACGATGAACACCATTATGGAGTGCGTTGACCGTATCCGCGACACCGCGCAGAGTCATGAGCGCATCTTCTTCGTGGAGGTGATGGGACGCGACGCCGGTTTCCTGGCACAAAACAGCGCCATCGCCAGCGGTGCCGAGGCGGCAATAATCCCCGAGGACTCCACGGATGTTGACCAGCTCGCACAATTTATGGAGCGTGGCATTCGCAAGTCGAAGAAGAGCTGTATCGTCATCGTCAGCGAGAGCCCCAAATGCGGCGCGATGTATTATGCCGACCGTGTGAAGAAGGAGTTTCCCGGCTACGACGTGAGGGTGTCAATCCTCGGACACCTGCAGAGGGGCGGCAGGCCCACGGCTCACGACCGCATCCTCGCCAGCCGCACAGGAGTGGGGGCCATCAAGGCCTTGAAACAGGGTCAGCGCAACGTGATGATCGGCATTCGCAACAACGACATCGTGTATGTGCCGTTCTCCGAGGCCATCAGGAGCGATAAACCCCTCGACCCGAGCCTCATCACCGTTTTGAATGAACTGAGCATATAACAAAAGACAAGTATAAGTAATATGATTAAAGGACACATTTCACAGATTATCGGACCTGTCATCGACGTGTATTTCGACACGCAGGGTCAGGATCCCGAGAAGGTGCTTCCGAAAATTCACGAGGCACTGACAATCGACCGCGGCAACGGCAAGAAGCTCGTTGTCGAGGTGCAGCAGCACATCGGTGAGGACACCGTGAGGTGCGTGGCAATGGACAATACCGACGGTTTGCAACGCAACCTTGAGGCTGTTCCCACCGGCTCGCCTATCACGATGCCCGCCGGCGAACAGATTAAGGGACGTATGATGAACGTCATCGGCGAGCCTATCGACGGTATGAAACCGCTGAGTATGGAGGGCGCGTACCCCATACACCGTGAGCCGCCGAAGTTTGAGGACCTCTCCACACACAAGGAGATGCTCGCCACCGGTATCAAGGTCATCGACCTCCTCGAGCCGTATATGAAAGGCGGTAAGATCGGACTCTTCGGTGGTGCCGGCGTGGGCAAGACGGTGCTCATTATGGAGCTCATCAACAACATCGCTAAAGGCCACAACGGATATTCCGTGTTTGCCGGAGTGGGAGAGCGCACCCGTGAGGGTAACGACCTGATCAGGGATATGATCGAGTCGGGCGTAATCCGTTATGGCGACAAGTTTAAAGAGGCAATGGAACAGGGCAAATGGGACCTCTCCTTGGTTGACCCCGAGGAGCTGCAGAAGTCGCAGGCCACCCTCGTCTATGGTCAGATGAACGAGCCTCCCGGCGCCCGCGCCTCGGTGGCACTTAGCGGTCTTACCGTGGCAGAGGAGTTCCGCGACCATGGCGGCAAGAACGGCGAGGCGGCAGATATTATGTTCTTCATCGACAATATCTTCCGTTTCACACAGGCAGGCTCCGAGGTGTCGGCACTCCTCGGCCGTATGCCATCCGCCGTGGGATACCAGCCGACATTAGCAAGCGAGATGGGTACGATGCAGGAGCGCATCACCTCTACGAAGAAAGGCTCCATCACCTCCGTGCAGGCAGTGTATGTGCCGGCCGACGACCTTACCGACCCGGCCCCGGCAACGACCTTCGCACACCTCGACGCCACCACGGAGCTCTCGCGTAAAATCGCTGAGCTCGGTATCTATCCCGCCGTTGACCCCCTCGGCAGTACCTCACGTATCCTCGACCCGCTGATTGTGGGCAAGGACCACTACGACTGCGCCCAGAGGGTGAAGGAGATATTGCAGCGTTACAAGGAGTTACAGGATATCATCGCCATCCTCGGTATGGACGAGCTTTCCGACGAGGACAAGCTGACGGTGAACCGCGCCCGTCGTGTGCAGCGCTTCCTCTCACAACCTTTCGCCGTGGCAGAGCAGTTCACAGGCCTCAAGGGTGTGATGGTGCCTATCGAGGAGACTATCAAGGGCTTCAATATGATTATCGACGGCAAACTCGACGACCTGCCGGAGCAGGCATTCCTGAACGTGGGAACCATCGACGATGCCATAGAGAAAGGCAAGCGACTTCTCGAGCAGGCCAAGAGCGCATAAGTTGACAGGTAAGGCTATTAAAATATATAAGGTATATAGATATGCTGAAACTGAAAATCGTATCACCGGAAAGGGTGGAGTTTGAAGGCGAGGTGTCGAGCGTCAAGGTGCCGGGAGTAATGGGCATCTTCGAGGTGCTTGAGAACCATGCCCCGATTATCTCCTCCTTGCAGCGCGGCATTGTGGAATACACCACCGCGGAGGGAACAGTTCAACTGCCCGTTACCGGCGGTTTCGCCGAGGTGCAGAAAAACTCCGTGTCGGTGTGCGTGGAGAAAGCCGTTGACAGTCAGCAGCAGTAGGATATGGTGCCAATATTGCTCGTTGCCCTCGTCTTGATGATTTCCCTCGGGCTCCTGTGGGTCAAGGGATTTGAGGCAGTGAAGAGGCACGCCCCGGAGCGCATACCGCAGTTCTATTACGTAACAGCGATTTTAAGGATTACGGTGGTGCTGGCTTTAGTACTGGTTTTCAGACTGTTGTACGGTCCGGCTGAAATAAAAACTTTCGCTGCTGTGGTATTGGCAATGTATGCGCTGATGATGACAGTGTCATTGGTTATAAAACATTAAAATAAAGATTATGTATCGTATCAAATATTTTCTTCTGATGCTCTTGGTGAGTCTCTTTGCTCTTCCGGCAGCCGCCGCTGAAGAGGAGGAGTTTAATCCTAAGGAGACGGTGCTGGAGCATATCAAGGACTCTTACGATTGGCACGTCACCAACTTGTCGAAAGACAAGCCGTTGGTGATACACCTGCCGGTAATCGTGAAGAGCAGCACCGGCTTCCACGTATTCTGCAGCTCGCAGTTTGAGGAGGAGCCGGATGCCGCCGGATACCGTCAAGGGCCTTACAACCTTGCCATCGCCACCAAGGGCGACAATGCCGGCAAGATTGTGGAGCTCACGGGCGAGGGCGAGAAGAGGCCTTTCGACATCAGCATCACGAAGACGGTGGCGGTGATGTTTATCAACGTCATCATCCTGCTGGCCTGCATACTTCTGTGTGCCCGCTGGTATAAGAACCGCAAGCCCTCCGACGAGGCGCCGAAAGGTTTCGTGGGCTTCATAGAGATGCTCGTGATGTATGTCGTCGATGAGATTATCAAGCCCGGAGTGGGCAAGGGGTATGAGAAATACGTGCCTTATCTGCTCACCTGCTTCTTCTTCATCTTCACGTGTAATGTGATGGGCTTGATGCCTTTCCCGCCGGGCGGCGGAAATGTTACGGGCAATATCGCGGTAACTTTCTTCCTCGCCCTCTGCACTTTCGTCATCGTGCAGTTCAGTGGAAACAAGCATTATTGGAAAGACATCTTCTGGCCTGACGTGCCACTGGCGCTGAAAGCCTTCCCTCTTATACCTGTGATAGAATTTGTGGGTATCTTCACAAAGCCTTTCGCTCTTATGATCCGTCTCTTTGCGAATATGATGGCAGGCCACGCCATAGCAGTGGCAATCACCTGTATCATTTTCATCGTGGCGTCGAAGGCGATGGGAGTGTTCCTGAGCATGAGCACCTTGAGCGTGATAATGAGCGTCTTCATGATGTGCCTCGAGTGCCTCGTCTGCTTCATCCAGGCAATGGTATTCACTATGCTGTCAGCGGTATTTATCGGACTCGCAAAAGCTGAGCCCGAGCATGAGTAATTGATAATTGACAATTGACAATTGACAATTAGGCGAACTTCGTTCGCAAGAGCCCTCCGCAAGGAGCAGTCCCGGCTGGGCCGGGTTAGTCCTGATGACCCGATGGTTAGGTTGGTTCCTTAGAGAGCCCTCTGCAAAGAGCAGTCCCGGCTGGGCCGGGTTAGACTTGATGACCCAAAGGTTATATCAGTTTTTAGATAATAATTCAAGTAAAATTTATAAACTATTAAAATTTAAGTATTATGAACACAGTAATGTTATTGACATTGTTAGCAATCGAAGGAAGTATTGCAAAGTTAGGCGCTGCTGTTGGCGCAGGTCTCGCAGCTATTGGCGCAGGTATCGGTATCGGCCGTATTGGCGGTCAGGCAATGGACGCTATGGCCCGTCAGCCGGAGGTGATGAACAAACTGTTTACTAACATGATTGTTGCCGCTGCCCTTATTGAGGGTGTTGCCCTCTTCGCTGCGGTGATAGCTTTCTTGTGCATCTGATATCTGTTAAATCCCTTAATCAGAGAGTATGGATTTATTGATTCCCAGCACAGGTTTGCTATTCTGGATGGCGCTGACCTTTTTCATTGTGCTCTTCATACTATGGAAATTCGGCTTCCCGGTGATCGTGAATATGGTCAACGAGCGCAAGAAATACATAGATGAGTCGCTGAAGAAGGCCCAGGATGCCAATGACCGTTTGGCCAACCTACAAGTAGAGGCGGAATCCATTATGCAAGAAGCCCGCGGCAAGCAGGCAGAGATTCTCAAGGAAGCCACACAGACGCGCGACGCCATTGTGGAGAAGGCACAGGAGAAGGCCCGTGATGAGGGCGCCCGCCTTTTAGACGATGCCCGTGCGGAGATAGCTTCGGAGAAGGCCCAGGCGATGAGCGACATCCGCTCGCAGGTCGCTGCCCTCTCGGTGCAGGTGGCAGAGAAGATCCTCAAGGAGAAACTCTCCACGCAAGAGGCTCAGATGGATTTCATCAATCGTATGCTGGATGATGTGGAAAAGAAGTAAAATACAACGACTATGGACGTAGGAGTAATATCGGTGCGCTATGCCAGGGCATTGCTCAAGAGTGCCCAGGCGCAGAAATGCGAGGATGCGGTATATCAGGACATGACCCTCTTGGGAGAGGCATACCTGAAAGTGCCGCAGCTCCGCGAGGCTATCGACAACCCTATGCTCTCGGCTTCAGACAAGACGAAACTGCTCACCACGGCAATGGGCGACAAGCCGTCGCCGCTGAGCCAGGAGTTCGTGAAACTTGTCATCAAAGAGGACCGCGAGAGCATAATGCAGCTCATGGCCGCTTCGTATGTTACTCTTTACCGCAAGGACAAGAATATCATCCGGGGACGCCTGATCACCGCCGTGCCTGTGTCGGACGCCACAAAGGCGAGGATGCAGAAAATGGTGGAGACGAAAACTCAAGGTACAGTGGAATTCGAGTCAGAGACCGACGAGAGCATCGTGGGAGGCTTCATACTGGAGTATGACACCTACAGGCTCGACTGCTCCGTGAAGTCGAAACTCAATTCTATTTTAAAAAGATTGTCTTAATACTGCGCAACAGCGCACAATAATGTAAAAAGCAAAAAAATGTCAGATAAGATTAAACCAAGCGAAGTTTCCGAAGTCCTCCTTCAACAGCTTCAAGGTATGAGCGACACAGCGAAATTCGATGAGGTGGGCACCGTATTGCAAGTGAGCGACGGTGTGGCACGCATCTACGGTTTGCGCAATGCCGAGGCCAACGAGCTCTTGGAGTTTGAGAACGGCACTATGGCGATAGTGATGAACTTAGAGGAGGACAATGTGGGCTGCGTGCTTCTGGGTCCCACGGCGGGCATCAAGGAGGGAATGGTGGTGAAAAGGACAAAGCGTATCGCGTCGATTAGCGTCAACGACAATATGCTCGGTCGTGTCATCAACCCCTTAGGCCAGGCCATCGACGGCAAAGGAGACATCGACCTCACGGGAGCCTTCGAGATGCCCTTGGACCGCAAGGCCCCGGGCGTGATATACCGTCAGCCGGTGAAAGAGCCGCTGCAGACGGGACTCAAGAGTGTGGATGCCATGATCCCTATCGGCCGCGGACAGCGTGAGCTCATCATCGGCGACCGCCAGACGGGAAAGACGGCCATCGCCGTGGATACCATCATCAACCAGAAGAGCTTCTATGAGGCAGGAAAACCGGTGTATTGTATCTATGTCGCCGTAGGACAGAAAGCCTCAACGGTGGCAGCCCTCGTGAGCACACTCAAAGAGCACGGCGCAATGCCATACACTATCATCGTGTCTGCTACGGCAGCCGACCCGGCAGCCATGCAGTATTACGCACCCTTCGCGGGAGCTGCCATAGGAGAGTATTTCCGCGACAGAGGCCTCTCGGCCCTCGTGGTCTATGACGACCTCTCGAAGCAGGCCGTCGCCTACCGTGAGGTGTCGCTGATCCTTCGCCGTCCCTCGGGACGTGAGGCATACCCCGGCGACGTGTTCTACCTCCACAGCCGTCTGTTGGAGCGCGCCGCGCGTATCAACGACCAGCAGGAAGTGGCAGAGCAGATGAACGACCTCCCCGAGTGCATGAAAGGTCATGTGAAAGGTGGAGGCTCTCTCACGGCATTGCCTATCATCGAGACCCAGGCCGGCGACGTGTCGGCGTATATCCCGACCAACGTGATCTCGATCACCGACGGTCAGATATATTTGGAGAGCGACCTCTTCAACCAGGGCTTCCGCCCCGCCATCAACGTGGGTATCTCCGTGAGCCGTGTGGGTGGTTCGGCACAGATAAAGAGTATGAAGAAGGTGGCAGGAACACTGAAAATCGACCAGGCACAGTATCGTGAGCTCGAGGCCTTCAGTAAGTTCTCATCGGATATGGATGCCGTAACAGCCATGACCCTCGACAGAGGACGTAAGAACAACCAGCTGCTCATACAGCCGCAGTACAGTCCTATGCCCGTGGGCGAGCAGGTGGCAATCCTCTATTGCGGTGTACACGGACTGATGCGCGACGTGCCTGTTGACAAGGTTCGCTCGTGCCAGGACACCTTCCTTGAGAAGATGCGCACCCAGCACCAGGACGCCATCGACACACTCGCCTCAGGAAAGATTGACGATGACATCACTAAGACCATAGAGAAAGTGATGGAAGACATCGCCGGACAGTATAAATCGTAATTCAAAGCTATGCCATCATTAAAAGAGATAAAAAACCGTATCGCCTCTGTCAACAGCACCCGCAAAATCACGAGTGCCATGAAGATGGTGGCATCTTCTAAACTGCATCACGCCCAGGTAATGATAGAGAATATGCTCCCGTATGAAAGCATGCTCGAGCACATACTCAAGTCATTCCTGGCAGCGGAGGCGGGAAGCCAGACGGTGTTTGAGGAGGCAAGGCCGGTGAAAAGGGTCGCACTGATCGTTTTCTCCTCCAACTCCTCACTCTGTGGAGCTTTCAACGCCAATATCGTGAAACTTATGAAGCAGGCCATCAGCGAATATGAGGATTTAGGCAAAGACAACATCGTGGTGTATCCCATAGGACGAAAAGTGGCGGAGCAGACAGTGAAACTGGGCTTCAAACCCGCCGGCGACTATGTGGCACTCGTTGACCACCCCGAGGTGCAGCAATGCATCGAACTGGCGGTGCAACTCGGCACGATGTACCGTAACGGCGAGATTGACAAGGTGGAGCTGATATACCACCATTTCAAGAGCGCCGGAAGCCAGATACTCACACGCAAGACTTTCCTGCCCATCGACGTTACAAGCGAGTTGCAGGAAGACAGAGAGCGCGACCTTAAAAGCACCATTGCCACTAAGGAGTCGCAGGAATATCTCAAGAAGAGGCAGCAGGAGAGACAGCAGCAGAGAGAGCAGGAAGAGGTGAGACCATTGAACGACAACTTCATCGTGGAGCCGGACATGGACACTGTGCTCGACAGCCTTGTGCCAAAACTCTTGCACTTGATGATTTATACCGCACTCTTGGACAGCGTGGCCAGCGAGCACGCGGCAAGAATGGTGGCCATGCAAACAGCCACCGACAATGCCGACGAGCTGTTGCGCGACCTTAACCTACAGTACAACAAGAGCCGTCAGGCAGCTATCACCAGTGAGCTGCTCGACATCGTGGGCGGCAGCGTAAATAACTGACGCCCACGGCCCTGGCGGCCGATTCGAATTAGAATTGAGAATTAAATGAAGAATATTGTTATTGCGGCCGGGTATGCCACTCGGCTCTATCCTTTGACGGAGAATTTTCCGAAGCCACTGCTCAAGGTTGGCAGTTCAACAATCCTTGACCGTCTTATCGACGACACTGACAAAATCAGCGACATCGATGAGCATATCATTATTTCCAATCATAAGTTCGCACAGCATTTCAAAGACTGGGCGGCAACAAGACACGACAGTAAGCCGATACGTATCATCGACGACGGCACCACGACCAATGAGGGCCGGCTCGGAGCGGTGAAAGACTTGCTGCTCGCACTTGAGGAGTGCAAGGTGGATGACGATATTATGGTGCTGGCTGCCGACAACATTCTTAACTTCTCCTTGCAGGAGTTCGTCGATTTCTTCAAGCAGAAACAGGCATCGGTTATAATGTGCCACAATGAGCCGGAACTGAAAAAATTGCAGCGCACGGGAGTGGTGAAGCTCGATGACGACAATAAGGTGCTGCTGATGCAGGAAAAGCCTGAGCAGCCAGTGTCGAATTGGGCCGTTCCACCTTTTTATATATATAAGCGCAGCGACCTCCCCTTGATTCGCGACTGCATGAACCACGGCTGCGGCTTCGATGCCCCTGGCAACCTCGCTCATTACCTCACCGAAGTTACAACCATCTACGCCTGGCCTATGTCAGGCACCCGCTACGACATCGGAAGCATGGACAGCTACGAAAAGGCTCAAGAAATCTATAAATAACTTCGCAAATTCTCGGTGAACCGATAACGTTCCTAAATAGAAAAACGGCGTCTCAAAGCAATGAGGCGCTTTTTTTATGCAAAAAAGGGCGGAAAAAGGGCTGCAGAAGCCGAAAAAAGGCTGAAAAATGCGAGAAAAAGCCGAAAAAAAAGGCATAGAAGCGAGGAAAAAGTGATGCTATAGGGTTTTCCCCTCTTGGTTTTAGGGAAAAACCCTTTCGAGGGAAGAAAAAAGTGCGTAATTTTGCAGCAGAAAAAATAAATTAGATGTCAAACAAATTAAATTATAAAGTTATGAAGAAGTTTATATTCGCTATCACAGCAATGTTCGCCATCGCATTATCAGCAAAGGCTATGAGCTATGAGCAGGCAAGGGAGCAAGCCCTCTTCTTGACCGACAAGATGGCATACGAGCTCAATCTCACCGACGACCAGTACGAGGCCGCTTACGAGGTGAACCTCGACTACTTGATGAACATTAATGTGGCCGGCGACCTTTATACCGACTACTGGAGAAGGCGCAACCTCGACTTAGGCTACATCCTTTTCGACTGGCAGTATCGCCTCTATTGCGCAGCAGAGTATTTCTATCGCCCTCTGTACTGGGACGCAGGCTTCTGGCACTTCAGAGTTTACTCTATCTACCCGCACAGAGACTACTTCTACTTCGGACGCCCGACATTCTTCTTTAACTATAGAGGAGGACACAGCTGGAGACACAACGGCGGACACAGCTGGTATCACGGACGCACCTTCGGACACGGCCCTGGCGGCAACATGAGAGACGGTATGCGCGACGGCTGGAACAGAGGCGACTTCAACCCCGGCGGAAGACACTTCACACAGCAACGCTTCCAAAACAGCGGACGCGACAGAGAAATCGGACGCGCTATGGGTAATAACAACGGACGCGGCAACATGAACCAAATAGGTCGCAGCCGCAACACGAACCAAGGCGGCAACGGTATGAACCAGGGCGGTCGCAACACAATGCAAATCGGACGCAACGGCAACGGTACTATGAGCAACGGCAGCCGCATAGGTCGCGAGAGCAGCACACGCTCTACAGTGAATAACGGCATCCGCGTAGGTGGAAATTCTACAGGCAACAGCTCCTCATACGGCAGAAGCTCGCAAGTGGAAAGAAGCTCCTCAATGGGCGGCTCTTCAAACGGCAGCAGCTCTTCATACGGCAGAGGCAGTGGCACCAGCACTAGAAGCTACGGAGGCTCATCCTCATACGGCAGAAGCTCTTCAAGCAGCTCAACAATGGGCAGGAGCAGCGGTATCAGCACCAGAAGCTACGGAGGCTCAACAATGGGCAGGAGCAGCGGTATTAGCACCAGAAGCTACGGAGGCTCATCAAGCAGCAGGAGCAGCGGTGTCAGCACCAGAAGCTTCGGAGGCTCGTCAAGCAGCAGAAGCAGCAGTATCAGCACTGGCTCAAGAGGCGGCAGCTTCAGTGGCGGTTCAAGAGGCGGTGGCTTCAGTGGAGGCAGCTCAAGAGGTGGCGGCTCACACGGAGGCGGTGGAAGAAGATAAACTCCACAACCGTATTTAACAATAAGAAACTATTCTCCTTATCATATATATATTCGCAGGGACTGTGCAGGACGTGAGGTCCAGCCAGTCCCATTTTTTTATTTCAAAAACGTTATTAAACCTTCAGCAAGAAGCTGTCCCACATTGGCTTATTTGATGTAAATGAAGTACGTTGCTGTCACGATTGTTGCCAGCATTATTATTGTCATAGGTAATCCGATTTTAAGGAAGTCGGAAATGCGGTATCCTCCGGGGCCATAAACGAGGGCGTTTGTGGATGAGCCGATTGGCAGAATGAACGACATTGAGGCGCAGAGAGCGAGCATCAGGCAGAAGCCTTCGGTGTCGGCACCAAGAATCACCGCCAACTGATAGGCGATAGGGAAGAGGATGGCAGCCACAGCCGTGCTGTTGGCGATTTCCGTCAGAATAAAGGTTATTATCGCCATAACTATCATTCCGGCAATAATATTTCCACCGCTGATGCCTGCCAAGCCGTTGGCCACGGCCCCAGCGATGCCATTGTCTTGTATTGCCTTGGCAAAGACCACGGAGCAGGCGAAGCTCATCACCACGCTCCAGTCGATACTCTGCTGTGCCTTTTTCGGTGAGCAGCACTGACACACGAGCATTGCCACTGCCGCGAGCATTGCCGACTGCATCAGCGTCAACACATTGAAAGCGGAGAGGAGCAGCATCGCGATAAGGATGGCAACAGAGAGGAATGTCTTGTTGCTCGTATCCACCAGTTTTTCTGTCTCGTGAAACACCAGGTCGTCTTTCACCTCTTCGTAGAATTCTTTGTCGCTGGCTTTTATCGGGCACTCGAGGAGCATGGTGTCGCCGGCACGGAGGGTAATGTTGCGCGGACTTTCATTAATGCGCTCGCCATTGTGCGAAACGGCCACGAGCACCACGTTGTGCTTCTTCTCGAAATCGGTGTCACACATACGGCGGCCTTTAAGACTGCTGTTGAATTTCAGTGTGGCGGTCATCAGTTTACGGTCCTCGAGGTCGTTGACGGTAAACACGTGCTTGTCGGTGGCCACGAGCCCTTGCTTCTCCTTAAGCTCCTCAATCTGCTGGATATTGCCGGAGAACACCAATCGGTCGCCTCCCATAATAAACTCATCGGAAGGCACTGGCGATATCACCTCCTTATCGAACCTCACGATTTCGATGAGGTGTCCGCCCTGCACGTTCTCCAATCCGGAGTCTTCCACTGTCTTTCCCACCTTGTCGGAGAGTGTCGGCACGAGGAGCTCTGCGGTGTATTCGTCGGCTTGCTCAAAACTCTCGTCGGGCGACTTCCTCGTCGGCAGCAGTCCTTTGAGCGCGAACATCGCCACGATGAAGACTATCAGGCAGATTATCGCCGCCGGCGTTATCGTGAAGATGTTCATCGGGTCGTGGGTCTTGTCGGCATAAAGTCCCGCCACGATAAGGTTGGGCGCTGTGCCGATGAGTGTCAGCGTGCCTCCAACGATTACGGCATACGACATCGGGATGAGCAGTTTCGAGGCTGCCACATCGAGCTTCTTCGCGATGTGCTGCACGATTTTGATGAGCATGGCGCATACGGAGTTGTCGGCAACCACGGAACTCATTATTGCCGAGGGGAAGATGATGCGGAGCAGTGCCGAGGCGTAGCTCTTAGGCTTTCCGATGGTATGACCAACAATCCATTTCATCACTCCCGACCAGTGCAAGCCCGCGATGACCACGAAGAGGGCGGCCACGGTGATTACTGATGAAGAGGAGAAGCCGCTCAAGGCTGTCGTTGTATCCACGACTCCAAACACCAGCATCAAGGTCAGTGCCGAGAGAAACACCACGCTCGCCGGTATCGTCGTTTTTGACAACACCGCAAACATCACTACAAGAATGAGTATCGTTACCCATGCCATTGTCGATAAACCTAAAAACATATTAGTCGCTTTTATAAATACATACATATATCGGCTCTCCGCGAGAGCTTTTCGGCTGCAAAGTTAGCAATATTATTTCAAAATGCCACTTTTTTCATTATGTTTTTCGTGTTTTCATAAAAATTTTGTACCTTTGCACCTGTAAAATTATTAATTAATTGTGCTTAATATGGAATATCAGAAAACTTTCCCCGATATGTTCTCGGGCAAAAAAATTATGTAT
>Ga0065708_1014834_pt1 | contig 13063 bp, 11 predicted proteins | sample Hoacrofraction12_2_FD_59095 | JGI IMG/M metagenome (GOLD analysis project Ga0065708, IMG submission 59095) | Hoatzin crop microbial communities from Cojedes, Venezuela, sample from fiber fraction 12 v1 | ecosystem: Host-associated > Birds > Digestive system > Esophagus > Crop | place: Venezuela... | reverse complement strand
TTCGTAGTTAAATAAAAGTAGTATTCTTCAAAGCAATGAAGCCCTGCGTGAGCAGGGCTTTATTATTTTGATTACAGGCCTTTCGGGAACTTTCGGGAACCGGCCTTTCGGAAACTTTCGGAAATCAGCCTGACGGGAACCAATCCGCTGTGGGTGTCTTTCGGAAATCATTGATTACCAATCTTTTATATCGGCTTGGTTTTTCACTGTTTCGGCAGTCTCTTCATCCAAGGAGGGAAAGAATTTGTATTTTGTTATTCGTTCCACTTGTTTTATGGAGTTCACATACATATCTTTCTTTCCGTGAGTGTCGTTGTTACGGCAGATGAATCCGATGCCTTTCGGGTTTTCTCCGAGGTGAATGATGACTTTGAAGAAAGCCTCCGGCACTACGACGTGGTTTTCGCCTATTGTCTCGTGCGCTTGGTTCAGGTAAATCGGTCCGCTCACGATATAGAGGTCTCCGTATTTTTTCGCCCACCTCCGGCAACTTATTTCTATCTGGTTCCATACCCCGGTGTTGAGGTTGGCCGTTTGCGGACATATATTCGTCATTGCGAAGGAGTCGTACATCGCCTGCTCGTCCCATTTGTTGTCGGCGGCGGGGCAGAGGTGTCCTCTCGTCCATCCGCTTCCTTTATAGTCGGCGAGTGTGGCCCTTGGTTCCGGCACCTCCTCGTCTTCGTGGAATGGCCGTCCGTGTCTTTCGATGATGCCATCTATGCGTTCTCCGATGAGATGCCACGCCACCCAGTTGGGGTTCAGCGTGGTTTTGTTGTACGACACCACGTATCCGAGTCGGCAGATTATCTGCTCGTCGAGTCCCGGCGGTGCCTCAGGGATGTCGATGGTGTCGGGCTCTTCCTGTGCGTAGGCAGTGAGCGCGAACGAGGGGCATAGCCACATCAGTGCGCACAGCAATGCTTTGAGCCAGGCGTGTTTTTTAAGGTCAGATTTCATAATGCTCATTTCTTTATAAGGTGTTCTTTAAGATATTTTCCTGTCAGTGACTTTTCGCATGCCGCCACCTCTTCCGGTGTTCCGCAGCACACGAGGTTTCCGCCCCTTTCCCCTCCGTCGGGTCCGAGGTCGATGACGTAGTCGGCGCATTTTATCACCTCGAGGTTATGCTCGATTACGATGATGCTGTGTCCCCGTTTCAGCAGTGCGTCGAAGGCTTTCAGGAGTTTGCTGATGTCGTGGAAGTGGAGTCCTGTCGTTGGCTCGTCGAAGATAAACATTGTCGGGTCGCTCTTCTCCTGTCCGATGTAGTATGCGAGTTTCACCCTTTGGTTCTCGCCTCCAGAGAGGGTGGAGGAGTTTTGTCCGAGTTTGATATACCCCAGGCCCACATCCTCGAGGGGTTTCAGTCTGTCGGCGATGAGTTTCTCATTGTGCTGGTTAAAGAACTCGATGGCCTCGCTGACTGTCATTTCGAGTATGTCGTAGATGTTCTTTCCCTCGAATTTCACGTCGAGGATTTCGTTTTTGAATCGTTTGCCGTGGCAGCTCTCGCACACGAGGGTGAGGTCTGCCATAAACTGCATCTCCACCTCTATTACTCCTGCTCCCTTGCACTCGTCGCATCTTCCTCCGTCGGCATTGAAGGAGAAATATTGGCTTGTGAATCCCATTTGTTTTGAGAGTTGCTGCCGTGCGAAGAGGTCTCTGATGGCGTCGTAGGCCTTCAGGTATGTCGCCGGGTTGCTTCGTGTGCTTTTTCCGATGGGGTTTTGGTCCACGAACTCCACGTGGGTTATGCTCTCGTAGTCGCCACCGATGCCGGAGTAAGCCCCTGGCGGGTCGGCGACCTCGTTGATATGCCTTTTCAGGGCGGGGTAGAGGATGCCTTTCACGAGACTGCTCTTTCCGCTTCCGCTCACGCCTGTCACCACGGTGAGGGTTTTTAAGGGGAATTTCACGTCGATGCCGCGGAGGTTGTTCATCCTTGCGCCTTTTATCTCCACGCAGGCGTTCCAGGGGCGGCGCGAGGAGGGCACGGCAATGGTCTCAGCCCCGGTGAGATATTGCAAAGTATGCGATTTCGCTGAAGCCTCCGCGGGCGTAGCAGCCTTCTTCGATACAGAAGTGTCTTTGGAGGCTTTTGTTTCTTTTGAAATCTTTTCGAGTGGGAGGGGAGGTCCTTGGTAAACGATTTCTCCTCCGTGCCTTCCTGCGTCGGGTCCGATGTCGATGATATGGTCGGCGGCTCGCATAATTTCCTCATCGTGCTCAACGACGATTACCGTGTTGCCGATATCGGTGAGGTGTCGGATAACGTTTATGAGTCTGCCGGTGTCTCTCGGGTGCAGTCCTATGCTTGGCTCATCGAGGATGTATAGGCTTCCCACGAGACTGCTTCCGAGAGCTGTGGTGAGGTTTATTCTTTGGCTTTCACCTCCCGAGAGCGTGTTGCTGGCCCTGTTGAGAGTCAGGTAGTCGAGTCCTGTGTCCAAGAGGAACTGCAGTCTGTTGTTTATCTCTGCGAGCAGTCGGCTTCCTATTTGCTTTTCCTGTTCTGTGATTTCGAGGTTGTCGAACCATTTTTTCAGTTCGATAATCGGCATTTGCACGAGGTCGGTGATGCTTCTTCCGCAAATTTTCACGTAGTTAGCCTCTTCCTTGAGCCTTGTTCCGTGGCATTTCGGGCAGACCGTCTTACCACGATACCGGCTCATCATCACGCGGTATTGAATTTTGTATTGGTTTTCCTTCACCATTTGGAAGAAGTCGTCGATGCTCACACGCTCAGTCTTTGGCAGTTTGTCGTTGCCTGGCAGTCCGTGCCAGAGCCAGTCTTTCTGCTCTCGTGTGAGGTTGCAGTATGGCTCGAAAATCGGGAAGCCTTTGTCTCCGGCTCTTCGGATGAAGTATCTGTTCCACTCGCTTAGCTTCTGCCCATGCCAGCATGCCACGCATCCGTCGTACACGCTTTTCCCCGGGTCGGGGATCACGAGGCGTTCGTCGATGCCGATGATGCTTCCGAAGCCTTCGCATTCCGGACAGGCCCCCATGGGGTTGTTGAACGAGAAGAGGCTGTCCGAAGGCTCCTCGAAGTGCATGCCGTCGGCCTCGAAGCGTGTGGAGAAGTCAAACTGCTGTCCAGAGGGCATGAAGACGAGGCTGCACTCGCCGTGTCCCTCGTAGAGGGCTGTCTCGCAGGAGTCGATAAGTCGGGCGATGCCGTCTTTGGAGTTATCGACCGAGAGGCGGTCGATTATTAATTGACAATTGACAATTGACAATTGGGAGTTTTCAGCTTCATCAATCCTGATGATATTTCCTTTGTGCCAGAGTCTGGAGTATCCCTCTTGCTGTAGCATTTCGAGGTGTTTTTCCATTGTTCTTCCCTCTGGCAGGCATAGAGGTGCTGTAACGATGAATTTTGTGCCTTGTGCGAACTGCTGTGCGCATTTGAGCATATCCTCGGTGGTATGCTTTTTCACCTCCTGTCCGCTTATAGGCGAGTAGGTGTGTCCGATGCGGGTGTATAGCAGTCGAAGGTATTCGTATATCTCGGTGCTTGTGCCCACGGTGCTGCGGGGGTTGCGTGAGATTACTTTCTGGCTGATGGCTATTGCCGGCGGGATGCCTTCTATGAAGTCGCAGTCGGGTTTGCTCATCCTTCCGAGGAACTGGCGGGCGTAGGACGAAAGGCTTTCGACATACCTTCTCTGTCCTTCGGCATACAGTGTGTCGAAGGCTAAGCTGCTCTTTCCGCTGCCGCTCACGCCAGTGATTACCGTGAATTTGTCGCGCGGAATGCGCAAACTGATATTTTTCAGGTTGTTAACCCGAGCTCCGCGTACTTCTATAAAGTCCATAATGATTCTGAATTATCAATTTCTGCTTGGAATCCTTTTCAGTATTTCAAGCAGGTGGTCCCAAACGAGCTGCACGGTAGGAATTAGCAATTTTTCATCGGGGGTATGCACGCCTCTTAGGGTCGGACCGATGGAAATCATATCCATATACGGGTATCTCTCTGCGAAGAGACCGCACTCCAACCCGGCGTGGATGCCTTTCACCACAGGGTCTTTATGGAAGAGCTCACGATAGGTGTCAACAGCGATTTTGGTGAGTTTGCTGTCGCTCCTCATCTTCCATGCCGGGTATCCGTCGCTGTGGCTCACCTTTGCTCCTGCGAGCTGGAAAGTAGCCCTGACGGTATTGCACATATTCTTTAAATTGCTCATTACGCTGGAGCGTTGCGATGCCACGCACACCACCTTGTTTTCCTCGGTCTTCACGCTTGCGAGGTTGCTCGAGGTTTCCACGAGCCATGCTATTTGTGGCTCCTGGCTCATAGCAAACACGCCGTTGTCAACAGCCTGCAAAGCCTGGATTATCTTAATACTCTCCTGCTCTGCAATTACCGGGGTGGCGGCGGCACTTTCCATGTGGAATTCCATTGCCGTGTCGCTCACGTGAAACTCGTCCTCCACATCGGTGGCGAAGATGTTCCATTGTGCTCTCACATCCTCCTTCTTGTCTGAAGGCACGGCGAAAACTGCCTCTCCGTCGCGTGGGATGGCATTGTGCTTGTTGCCACCGTCAATCGACACAAGGCGCAGGGGCATCTGCTCCTGGACGAGGTAAAGGAAGCGGGCGAGGATTTTCACGGCATTGGCGCGCTTTTTCTCGATATCGTCGCCGCTGTGTCCTCCTTGCAAGCCCTTCACCGACACCTTAAGAAAAAAGTATCCCTCGGGAACCTGCTCACGGCTTACCGTCCACTCTCCTGTGGTGGTCTTTCCTCCGGCACACGACACGAAAATCTGCCCTTCATCCTCACTGTCGAGGTTGATGAGATACTTGCCGGTCATAAAGTCCGACTTCATCCCGTTGGCACCGGTGAGTCCGGTCTCCTCGTCTCTTGTAAACACGCACTCAATGGGTCCGTGCTCTATATCGTCGGCTTTGAGTATCGCCAAACACATAGCGTCGCCGATACCGTCGTCGGCTCCAAGGGTGGTGCCTTTGGCCTTGAGCCACTCGCCGTCAATCTCGGTCTCGATAGGGTCGTTGAAAAAGTCTATCTCCTTATCCACGAGCTTCTCGCACACCATATCCTGATGACACTGAAGCACCACAGTCTCACGGTTCTCGTAGCCCGGGGTGGCAGCCTTGCGTATAAGCACGTTGCCCACCTCATCGGTCTTTGTCTCCAAACCATGCTCCTTACCAAAACTCACAAGATACTCAATCATCTTCTCCTCGTGCTTCGAGGGGCGCGGAATGCGGTTGATTTTCGCAAATTCTTCAAACACACCGCGCGGTTCTAATATTATTTTATCCATTTTATTGTTAATTTATTTATTTTTCTTTCCGTATCTCAAAAATTTATACTACCTTTGCAGTCAAATTCGCCCGTAATCGGGTGCAAAGGTACAAAAAATGATTGAAACTTTTATCATTTCAGCAGTAATAATTGCGATTTGCTTCGCATTTTTATGCATAAAACTCCTCTTGAAGAAAGACGGAAAGTTCAGTTCGCAACATATACATGACAATCAGGCAATGAAAGACCGGGGGATTGACTGTTATGTGGCACAAGACAGTGCGGAGCACAAACAAATTGAGAATTGAGAATTGAGAATTGAGAATTATCATCGCCGTTCCGGCGATAACGGCGAAGCCGCAATTTTCCATTATCCATTCTCCATTCTCCATTTGCTCGCGTTAGCGAGCATCGGCCCTCCGCAAGGAGCTGTCCCGACTGGGTCGGGTTAGACCTGATGACTTGATTTTAATTTTAATATAGATTAATGAAAAGAAATGTGATTTTAGGTGCTGCTTTCGCAGCGATGGCAGCCCTCACGCTCACTGGTTGCAACAACCAGAGCGGTAAAATGGATGAGAAACCCGCAGCCAACAATGGCGATGCGCAGAGTGAATTTAAAATCGCCTACGTGGAGGTGGACTCTTTAACCACTCAGTATGAATTCTACAAAGTTCAATCTGAAATACTGCAGAAGAAAGGCGAGAACATACAGAAAACTCTCGCCGGCAAAGAGCGCGAACTGCAAAACGCAGCCAACAACTTCCAGCAGAAACTGCAGAACAATGCCTACACACGCGAGCAGGCAGAGGCTGAGCAGGCTCGTATCCAGCGCATGCAGCAGAATGCTCAAGGACTGGCACAGAGACTGCAGAATGAGTTTGACGAGGAGAGCGCTAAATTCCTCAAAGCCGTGCAAGACAGCCTTGACCATTTCCTCGCATCATACAACAAGGATAAGAAATACTCAATGATATTGAGCAAGGCCGGACTGCTTTATGCTGACAAAGCTTACGACATCACCGCTGACGTAATCAACGGCATGAACAAGGCATACAAAAAGTCTGGAGGCAAGAAAGCTGAAGAGAAAAAGGACGACAAAGCCGAGGCCTCAAAGACTGCAACCAGCAAACCCATCGACTTGAAAAAAGCAGCAGAGAACGCTAATAAAAATCCGCTGAAGAAATAACGGCAGCGTCGCTGAAAAGGAGGAATCTTAATGACTAAGGAAGAGCGATATAAATTTATATTGGACTATTTCCAGCGGGAGTGCCCCAACGCAGGACCGCAACTGCATTTCGGCAGTGCCTTCCAGCTCGTGTGTGCAACTCTGCTCAGCGCACAATGCACAGACAAAAGAATCAACGAGGTAACACCGGATTTGTTCCGGCGTTACCCCGATGCTTTTTCTATGGCACAGGCAGAGCCGGAGGATATCCTGACATACATCAAAAGCGTCAGCTACCCCAACGCCAAAGCAGAGCACCTCTCGAAAATGGCAAAACGGCTCGTGGAGGCATACAACGGGGTGGTGCCCGAAACTATGGAGGAACTCACGACATTGCCGGGCGTAGGTAGGAAAACCGCCAACGTGGTACTGGCCGTTTGGTTTAATAAACCCAACATGCCAGTTGACACCCATGTTTTCAGGGTGGCACACAGATTGGGATTAGTAACGCCAAAAGCAAAAACACCATTCGACGTGGAGCAACAACTGCTGAAAAACATCCCCGACGAACTGATGTCGAAAGCTCATCACTGGCTGCTCCTACACGGCAGATACATCTGCCAGTCGAGGAAACCACACTGCGAGAAGTGCCCTTTTGCAAACGGAGTGTGCAAAAATGCGATTAATAATTGACAATTTTCAATTTATGCTTATAAATGTTGCAATCTTTTGCCCTATTGTTGCAAAATAAGGCGAAAGATTTGCACGATTAAAAAAAAAGTATTAACTTTGCACTCGAAAAGAACGCTTAAATGTATTAGTTATGGCACTATATGACAGACCAGTCCCTACTTTAACGGGAGAAGACGCAGAAAGATTTATAGAAAAGGCTGAACAAGCAGAGAAGACCACATCCAAAAAAGATTATAGTGATGAGGCAGCTTGGTGTGAGTCAATATTGAAAGATGCAATTGGCTTGTAAGCTTGCTCGTAAAATGCTTTAATGTATCTATTTTTTACTGTATGGCTAATTTAATAAAGTTACGGAAAGGCTTAGACCTTAACTTGAAGGGAAAGGCGCAAAATAGTGAGTTGCAAGTAGATAAAGGCAACTTATTTGCTTTGTGTCCTGACAGCTTTGAGGGAGTGGTGCCCCACGTGTTGGTGCGTGAGGGCGACAAGGTGAAAGCCGGAGAAGCACTGATGGAGAACAAGAAGTTTCCGGAGGTGAAATTCGCCTCGCCCGTGAGCGGCACCGTCAAGGAGGTGCGCCGTGGCGAGCGACGGAAAGTGCTCGCCGTCGTCGTTGAGGCCGACAAAGAGCAAGAGTATGCCGACTACGGCAAGAAAGACCCGGCCAAGATGAGCGGGCAGGAGGTGAGGGAGGCACTGCTCAAGGCAGGGCTCTTCGGGTATATCAACCAGCTGCCCTACGCCGTGTCAACAACCCCCGACACAGAGCCCAAAGGCATCTTCGTGTCAGCATTGCGTGATATGCCCCTCGCCGGCGACTTCGAGGTGGAGCTGGCAGGCAACGAGGCCGACTTCCAGACCGGTTTGACAGCCCTCTCGAGGATTCAGACCACCTACTTAGGCATCGGGGCGAAGCAGACAGCCGCTGCCCTCACTGGTGCAAAGGATGTGGAGATTAACATCTTCGACGGCAAGTGTCCGGCAGGCAATGTGGGAGTGCAGGTGAACCATATCGACCCGGTGAACAAGGGCGAGGTGGTATGGACCGTTGACCCCTCGGCAGTGATTTTCATCGGAAGACTCTTCAACACCGGCAAGGTGATGCTTACCAAGAAAATCGCCGTGGCAGGAAGTGAGGTGAATAACCCCGCCTACGCTACCATTACCGTGGGGCAGCAGATAAGCACCCTCCTGAACGGCAACCTCAAGCAGACCGAGCATGTGAGGATCCTGAACGGCAACCCCCTGACAGGCAAGAGAACCACCGCCGATGGTTTCGTGGGAGCCCACACGTCAGAGATTACCGTTATCCCCGAGGGCGACGACAACAACGAGCTTTTAGGTTGGATAATGCCGCGCCTCAAGGAGTTCTCCACGAGCCGCAGCTACCTCTCCTGGCTCTTTGGCAAGAAAGAATACGACATCGACGCACGCGTCAAGGGAGGCGAGCGCCACATCATAATGAGCGGCGAGTATGACAAGGTTTTGCCGATGGACATCTACGGCGAGTACCTCATCAAGGCAATCATCACTGGCGATATCGACAAGCAGGAGCAGCTCGGCATCTACGAGGTGTCGCCCGAGGACTTCGCGCTCGCGGAGTTCGTGGACTCCTCGAAGTTGGAGTTGCAAAAGATTGTGCGTCAGGGACTTAACACTCTAAGAAAGGAGAATGAATGATATGAAAGCACTAAGAAACTATTTAGACAAGATAAAGCCAAATTTCGAGGAGGGCGGCAAACTGCATCCCTTCAAGAGTTTGTACGACGGCTTTGAGTCGTTCCTGTTCGTGCCCAATGCCACCTCAGCAAGCGGCGTGAGCATCCACGACGCCATCGACTCCAAGAGGATTATGAGTTTCGTGGTTATTGCCCTGATGCCCGCAATGCTCTTCGGAATGTACAATATCGGCTACCAGAACTACCTCGCCGCCGGCACTCTCGCCTCGGCGTCGTTCTGGGAAGTGTTCTTCTACGGCTTCTTCGCCCTGCTGCCGAAAATCATCGTCAGCTACGTCGTGGGCCTCGGCATAGAGTTCGCCTGGGCACAGTGGAAAGGCGAGGAGATACAGGAGGGCTACCTCGTAACCGGCATCATTGTGCCGCTGATATTGCCTATCGGCTGTCCTCTGTGGATGATGGCCATCGCCATTGCCTTCGCCGTGATTTTCGGCAAGGAGATTTTCGGCGGCACCGGTATGAACATCGTGAATGTGGCCCTGCTCACCCGTGCCTTCCTCTTCTTCTCCTATCCTACGAAGATGAGCGGCGACGACGTGTGGGTGGCAACAGGTAAGATTTTCGGACTTGGCAACGACCTGCCCGACGGTTTCACGATGGCCACGCCTCTCGCCGAGATAGGCCAGAGCAGCCTCCCCACCGCCTCTGTATGCGATATGATTTACGGTTTCATCCCCGGCAGCGTGGGTGAGACGAGCGTCATCGCCATCGCCCTGGGAGCCCTGCTGCTCCTCATCACCGGCATCGCCTCGTGGAAGATTATGCTTAGCGTGTTCCTCGGCGGCGGACTGTCAGCCTTGCTTTTCGAGAGCCTTGGCATGACCGCCATCCCCTGGTGGGAGCACCTCATCCTCGGCGGTTTCTGTTTCGGAGCCTGCTTTATGGCCACCGACCCTGTTACCGCCGCCCGCACGGAGACCGGCAAATGGATTTACGGCTTCCTCATTGGAGTGGTGGCAGTAATGGTGAGAGTTATGAACCCCGGCTACCCCGAGGGAATGATGCTCGCCATCCTGCTTATGAACGTTGCTGCGCCCCTCATCGACTGGTGTGTGGTGGAGCGTAATATTTCCAAACGACAAAAGAGAGTGAAAAGATGAACACGAACAGCAATTCATATACGATAATCTATTCTGCCGTCATTGTGGTCATCGTGGCATTCCTCCTTGCCTTTGTGTCGCAGAGCCTTAAGCCGATGCAAGACAAGAACGTGGAGCTTGACACGAAGAAGCAGATCCTCTCGGCATTGAATATCAGGGACATCGACGGCCAGGAGGCCGAGGACACCTACGCCCGCGTGGTGAAGGCCACGGAGAAGTGCGGTGACAAAGAGTATTACGTGTGCGACATCGACGGGGCAGCCAAATATGTGTTCCCCCTCAAGGGAATGGGCCTCTGGGGCCCCATCAGCGGATATATCGCCGTGAACGATGACAAGAACACCGTTTACGGGGCCTATTTCAACCACGACAGCGAGACTGCCGGCTTGGGAGCCGAGATTAAGGATTCCCGCGCTTGGCAGGAGAAATTCCAAGGGAAGAAGATTTTCAAGGAGGGCAGCGATGACGTCGCCCTTAGCGTGGAAAAGAAGATTGACGACCCCGAGACCCAGGTTGACGTGGTTACGGGAGCCACACTGACGAGCAACGGCGTTACCGATATGCTTCATAAAGGACTTAAAGAATTTAAGGAGGTACTGAAATGAGCAAGTTATTTTCTAAAGACAACAAGGAAGCCTTCCTCAACCCGCTGAGCAGCGACAACCCCATATTGGTGCAGATCCTCGGTATCTGCAGCGCCTTGGCAGTAACCTCGCAGCTCAAGCCGGCGATAGTGATGGGCTTGGCGGTAACAGTGATCACCGCCTTCAGCAACGTGATTATTTCGTTGATACGCAATACCATCCCCAACCGCATCCGCATCATCGTGCAGCTTGTGGTGGTGGCGGCATTGGTAACCATAGTGAGCCAGATTCTTAAGGCCTTCGCCTACGATGTCAGCGTGCAGCTCTCCGTGTATGTGGGCCTTATCATCACCAACTGTATCCTCATGGGCCGTTTGGAGGCCTTTGCGATGATGAACAAGCCCTGGCCGTCGTTCCTCGACGGTATCGGCAACGGTCTCGGCTATGCCCTGATCCTCGTCATCGTCGGTTTCTTCCGTGAGCTCCTCGGCCGCGGCTCCCTCTTGGGCATTCAGATTATCCCTCAGGCAGCCTACGACGCCGGGTATATGAACAACGGTATGATGACGATGCCCGCCATGGCGTTGATAATGGTGGGATGCATCATCTGGATACACCGCGCATATTTCTATAAAGAAAAAAAGTAAGGAGGACGTGATATGGAACATATAATAACATTGTTTTTCAGGTCGATTTTTGTCGATAACATGATTTTCGCCTTCTTCCTCGGCATGTGCTCCTACCTTGCCGTGTCGAAGAACGTGAAGACGTCGTTCGGACTGGGAATGGCAGTTACCTTCGTGCTGCTCGTAACAGTTCCCGTTGACTACCTCCTTCAGGTGTATGTCCTCGGCCCCGACTGTTTGGTTGAGGGCGTTGACCTCTCTTATTTGAGCTTTATCATCTTCATCGCCGTGATTGCCGGCATCGTGCAGCTCGTGGAGATGGCGGTGGAGAAATACAGCCCCTCGCTGTATGCCGCCCTCGGTATCTTCCTGCCTCTGATTGCCGTGAACTGCGCCATTATGGGAGCCTCGCTCTTTATGCAGCAGCGCATCAACCTCGACCCCCTCAACAGCCAGTATATCGGCAGTGTGTGGGACGCCATCGCCTACGCTGTGGGCTCCGGCTTGGGGTGGACCTTGGCAATCGTGCTTCTTGGAGCCATCCGTGAGAAGATGCAGTACAGCGATGTTCCGGAGCCTCTCAAGGGAGCCGGCATCACCTTTATCGCCGTGGGTCTCATGGCAATGGCGATGATGTGTTTTTCAGGTATTCAATTTTAAAGAAAGGAGGACAAAGAAATGGCTACATTCGTATTGACAAGCATAGGAGTGTTCCTCCTGATAATACTGCTGCTCGTGGTGATTCTCCTTGTGGCGAAGAAATACCTCTCGCCCTCGGGAGACGTGAACATCACCATCAACGGCGACAAGACAATCACCGTGGGGCAGGGGTCATCGCTGATGGCCACGCTCAACGAGAACGGCATCTTCCTGCCCTCCGCCTGCGGTGGAAAGGCAAGCTGCGGACAGTGCAAGGTGCAGGTGCTTGAGGGCGGGGGAGAGATCCTCGACTCCGAGAAGCCCCACTTCAGCCGCAAGGAGATTAAAGACCACTGGAGATTAGGATGCCAGTGCAAGGTGAAGGGCGACCTGAAGATCAGGGTGCCCGAGAGCGTGCTGGGCGTGAAAGAGTGGGAGTGTACGGTGATAAGCAACCACAACGTGAGCTCCTTCATCACCGAGTTTATCGTGGCCCTGCCCGAGGGCGAGCACATGGACTTCCTCCCCGGCTCTTACGCACAGATAAAGATTCCGGCTTACGACACTATCGACTACGACAAGGACTTCCCGAAGGAGCAGATAGGTGAGTATATCGGAGCTTGGGAGAAATACAATATCCTCTCGCTGAAGGCTCACAACCCCGAGCCCACCGTGAGGGCATACTCTATGGCCAACTATCCCGCCGAGGGCGACCGCATTATGCTTACCGTGCGTATCGCATCGACTCCGTTTAAGAAGAAGCCCGAGGTGGGCTTTATGGACGTGCCAACAGGTATCGCCTCATCGTATATCTTCAGCCTCAAACCCGGCGACAAGGTGATGATGAGCGGTCCTTACGGAGACTTCCACCCCAATTTCGAATCGAAGAAAGAGATGATTTGGGTGGGCGGAGGAGCCGGAATGGCACCCTTGCGCGCACAGATTATGCACATGACGAAGACTTTGAACTGCCGCGACCGTGAGATGCACTATTTCTACGGCGGACGCAGTTTGTCGGAGGTGTTCTATATGGAGGACTTCCTCGAGCTTGAGAAAGAATTCCCCAACTTCCACTTCCACCTCGCCCTCGACCGCCCCGACCCCGTGGCCGACGAGAAGGGAGTGAAATACACTCCGGGCTTCGTGCATCAGGTGATGTATGAGACATACCTCAAGGACAAGGACGACCCCGAGGATATCGAGTATTATATGTGCGGTCCTGGCCCGATGAGC
>Ga0065708_1006690_pt1 | contig 13092 bp, 10 predicted proteins | sample Hoacrofraction12_2_FD_59095 | JGI IMG/M metagenome (GOLD analysis project Ga0065708, IMG submission 59095) | Hoatzin crop microbial communities from Cojedes, Venezuela, sample from fiber fraction 12 v1 | ecosystem: Host-associated > Birds > Digestive system > Esophagus > Crop | place: Venezuela... | reverse complement strand
AAAGGCTGTTTAGAAATCTATCTCACGTGAAATAAATTTCTATCTCACGTGAGATAATTTTCTATCTTATATCATTTAACTTTTTTAACAATCGAGATTTTTCGAAATTCCACGTTCAAAAATTCGACATTTTACACGAAAAAACATCGAAAACCTGCATATTTTTTGTATAAATCTATCATTTTAACATTTCGCGCGTTGAGTTGCGACAAAATTTCATTGAAAAACGGTCAAAATTTGTGCAAGAAAATTTGGTCGGCCAAGTGTGAAAGGAAGTTAAATTACACGTATAAAAAACGTTAAAATTGCGCGTTAAAAGTTGTAAAGTTTTCTTAAAACGAGCGTTTCAATGCGATAAAATTCTATTGTGCATAAATATACATTTATTTCATGTGGAAAAATTTCGCAAAACGTTGATTTTTCGCGCTATTCCATAAGAAACAGCCACGTAAATCGCTGCAAAAAGTTAAGATATCTTAAAAAATACGCATTCATCTCGTGAAAACATGCTGCGAGTGAGTTGATTTTTGTAATTTTGCACCCGATTTAGTCCGTTTGGGCTCGTAAAAGCACAGTCGAATGATTGTCGCCCAGCGGAAAAACCCGTTTAATATAAATAAATAATGTACGCAATTGTAGAAATTAACGGTCAACAGTTCAAAGCCGAAGCAGGCAAGAAGCTGTTCGTCAACCTACTGAAAGACGTTGAGGAAGGCTCGACTGTTGAATTTGACAAAGTGCTTCTTCTCGACAATGAAGGAGCAATTACAGTTGGAACGCCGACAGTTGAAGGCGCGAAGGTTGTAGCAGAAGTTGTTAANCCCCTCGTAAAAGGAAAGAAAGTTATCGTTTTCAAGATGAAACGCCGCAAGGATTCACGTAAAAAGAACGGTCACCGCCAGAAGTTTACTGAGGTAACAATTAAAGAAGTATTAGCTTAAATTTAAGGAGGAAACATTATGGCACATAAAAAAGGTGTTGGTAGTTCAAAGAACGGACGTGAATCAGCTTCACAACGTTTAGGAGTTAAGATTTGGGGTGGACAAAAGGTAACCGCAGGCAACATCATCGTTCGTCAGCGTGGCACGAAACACAACCCTGGTAAGAACGTTGGCATCGGTAAAGATGACACTCTGTATGCGCTTGTTGACGGAACNGTAAACTTCCACAAGGGAGTACGCAACAAGAGCGTTGTTTCTGTTATTCCAGAAGATAAAGTTACTGAAGCAGAAGCATAAATCGTTTTAATACGATATTTATTCCAAACAAACAGATAAGATCCCGATTCTCGCGAATCGGGATTCTTTTTTTTATAACTCGTCNTGTTGTTGGAGTCGTTCTAATAAAATTTCGATGAGACGCGGNAAAGCAAAATNGGAAAGCGCGNTTTCGTCAACCCATTGATAGTCATCGGGCAGCGTAGGTCGTTGCGTTGTTTCCACCAAGTAAAGATCTGCGAACAAGCGCTGATGNGTTAGGATGTGCTTGACGTTGTTGCAGATTGGCGTTATTGTGCCNGAGAATTTCAAATCATNGAGTTGTTCCACCAACACANGNTCCCACAATCCTTGCCANATGTCGCCTTTCGCTCGACGATGGATTGCCGTTTTGCCGTTACACCTTATATAATAATAAATAAGGTGTCGCGTTTTGATATGTTTTAGTTTATTTTTTACGGGAAGCNGNTCGACGCGCGAAGAACGATAGGCTTCGCAAATNGTTTGCAGTGGACAAACATCGCAAACGGGTGCATGCGGAACGCATTGCAATGAACCAAAATCCATCATTGCTTGNTTGAAATCGGCAGANTGCTTTTCGGGAACGAGCGANTGTGCAACTGCANNAAATTCTTTCTTGCCCTGCGTTGTATTGATTGGTGTTTCGATTCCGAAAACACGTGAAAGAATTCTGTAAACNTTGCCATCGACGCACGCAACTGGCAAATCGAAGGCAAACGAACCTATTGCAGCAGCAGTGTACTCCCCTACTCCTTTTAATTTTTGCAGTGATTCGATGGTGTTAGGAAAGCTTCCTAACGCGACTATCTGACGTGCCGCCGTCANGAGATTGCGTGCACGACTGTAATAACCCAATCCTTGCCAAAGCCGAAGCACGTCATCCTCGCTCGCAGCAGCAAGCGATTCGACGTCGGGAAACGCTTCCATAAACTTAAACCAATAAGATGTTCCCTGCTGGATACGCGTTTGCTGCAGAATGATTTCACTTAACCAAATAGCNTACGGAGATTTTGTTCTCCTCCATGGCAAATCGCGACGGTTTTGTGCATACCACGANAGAATTTGATGCGTAAAAGGATGGTTTTGCATGTATAAAATTCTCCGATTTCATCGCAAAAATAACGGATTTGTTTTAAAATATTCTAACAGAGCGACGTAATCTTATTTTTTTTGACAAAAAATAGCGATTAAATCGAGAGTTTTTATTATTTTTGCCTTCAGTATCATGATTTTTATATATCTGAAAAACGATTATGTTAACACTCAAACTGATTAACGAAGAGACTGATCGAGTCATTAAAGGATTAGAGAAAAAACATTTTGCCAACGCACGCGAAGCGATTGACAATGTTCAGGCAATCGACAAGCGTCGTCGCGAAGCCCAAAAAGAGTTAGACGCGAACAAAATGGAAGCAAATCAGCTGGCAAAACAAATTGGACTGCTGATGCGTGAAGGCAAGAAAGACGAAGCCGAGAACGTAAAACAGAAAGTTGCTGCGCTGAAAGCATCCGAAAAAGAACTGAAAGACAAAATGGTGCAAGCCGAACAAGAATTGCATGACCTGCTTTGCACTATTCCAAATATCGCCAACGAGCAAGTTCCTGAAGGTAAAGACGCAAGCGATAACGTTGTTGTAAAAGAAGGAGGCGTGAAGCCTGAACTTCCNGAAGGCGCGCTTTGCCANTGGGATTTGTGTAAAAAATTCAATCTGATTGACTTTGANTTAGGCGTAAAGATTACTGGCGCAGGATTTCCTGTGTACATTGGAAAGATGGCACGCTTNCAGCGCGCGCTCGAAGCATTCTTCCTTGAAGAAGCACGCAAGAGTGGNTATCTGGAGATACAACCTCCGTACGTAGTGAATAAGGATAGCGGTTACGGAACNGGTCAATTACCCGACAAAGAAGGTCAGATGTATCATGCAAACCTCGATGATTTGTATTTAATTCCNACAGCCGAAGTTCCTGTTACAAACATTTTCCGCGATGTTATATTGGAAGAAAAAGATCTTCCAATCAAACGTTGCGCTTACTCTGCATGTTTCCGTAGAGAAGCAGGTAGTTATGGAAAGGATGTACGTGGATTGAATCGCTTGCATCANTTCGATAAAGTTGAAATCGTAAGAATTGACAANCCAGAACATTCATACGAGAGTCTCGATGAAATGCTTGTGCATGTTGAAGGTTTGATGCAGAAACTTGAATTGCCATACCACATTCTTCGTTTGTGTGGAGGCGATATGAGTTTCACTTCNTCAATCTGCTATGACTTTGAAGTATGGAGCGCTGCCCAACAACGGTGGTTGGAAGTCTCTTCTGTATCAAATTTTGAAAGCTATCAAGCAAACCGATTGAAGTGTCGCTATCGCCGAGATGATGACAAGAAAATCGAACTCTGCCATACGCTGAATGGATCTGCACTCGCTCTGCCGAGAATTGTTGCAGCTATCATCGAAAACAACCAAACTCCAGACGGCATTGTNGTGCCTAAATGTTTGGTTCCATATTGCGGATTCGAAATGCTTGACGATAAAAACTTCTAATCAGCAAGTAAGAGAATAAAAATATTACTACTTAAAATATACAAGAAACATTAAAATTATTACCAAATGAACAAAATCGTAACTAAAAAACAATTCTCTGAGAAAGTTTATCTATTTGAGGTTGAAGCACCGCTAATAGCAAAAAGTCGCAAAGCAGGAAACTTTGTGATCGTCAGAGTAGGAAAAAAAGGCGAACGNATGCCTTTGACAATCGCTGATGCAGACATCGANCGCGGAACNATTACGTTGGTTGTACAGACTGTTGGTTTGTCGTCAACAAAACTGTGCATGCTGAACGAAGGTGACTACATCGACGACGTAGTTGGACCACTTGGAAATCCAACGCACATCGAAAAATTCGGTACTGTAGTATGCGCTGGTGGTGGTGTTGGTGTNGCGCCAATGCTTCCTATTATCAAAGCGCTGAAACAAGCAGGCAACCGCGTGCTATCTGTACTCGCTGGTCGTTCGAAAGACTTGATTATCATGGAAGATGAGGTACGTGCCAATTCTGATGAAGTGATTATCATGACCGATGATGGCAGTTACGGCGAAAAAGGCGTGGTAACNGTTGGTATGGAGAAGTTCTTCCAGCAAGAGCATGTCGATAAAGCATTTGCTATTGGTCCTCCAATCATGATGAAATTCTGCTGTCTGTTGACACAGAAATATAATATTCCAACCGATGTTTCATTGAATACGATTATGGTTGATGGAACGGGTATGTGCGGAGCTTGCCGTCTGAATATAGGTGGTGAAACTAAATTCGTATGTATCGATGGTCCNGAATTCGATGGCGCNCTTGTCGATTGGGATGAGATGTTCAAGCGCATGGGAACATTCAAAGCNGCCGAGCGTGAAGAGATGGAACATCTGCAAGAGCACTTGGATCAGGTTGAAGAAAACCTCTCTGCAAAAGCAAAGCAAGACGCTATCACGATGGATGTTGAACCTACAACCGAAACTGTTGAGGAACTCATCAACCGCGATGCAGCTTGGCGTCAGGAATTGCGTAAAGGCATGAAACCGAAAGAGCGTATGCANATTGAACGCGTNAAGATGCCTGAACTGGATCCAGTTTATCGCGCAACAACNCGTACAGAGGAAGTCAACATTGGTCTTACTAAGGAGATGGCGCTTACAGAAGCAAAACGCTGTCTTGACTGTNCAAAACCAACTTGCGTAGAAGGCTGTCCTGTAAACGTGAATATTCCTTCGTTTATTAAGAATATNGAACGCGGACAATTCCTCGCTGCAGCAAAAGTGCTGAANCATACTTCTGCNCTTCCNGCTGTTTGCGGTCGTGTTTGTCCACAAGAAAAACAATGCGAAAGTCGTTGTATCCACCTGAAGATGAACGAACCAGCTGTAGCTATTGGCTATCTGGAGCGCTTTGCTGCAGATTTCGAACGCGAAAGCGGTCAGATGTCNTTGCCAGAAGTTGCNCCAGCAAACGGAATNAAAGTTGCCGTTGTCGGTTCTGGTCCTTCAGGATTGAGTTTTGCAGGCGATATGGCGAAGAAAGGTTACGAGGTACACGTATTTGAAGCACTCCACGAAATTGGTGGTGTGTTGAAATATGGTATTCCTGANTTCCGTCTTCCTAATGCAATCGTTGACGTTGAAATTGATAANCTGAAAAAAATGGGTGTTCAGTTCATGACCGACTGCATTATCGGTAAAACCGTTACNATCGAAGATCTTGAGAAAGATGGTTTCAAAGGAATCTTTGTTGGTTCAGGTGCTGGACTTCCGAATTTCATGAATATTCCAGGTGAAAACTACTTGAATATCATGTCATCTAACGAATATCTTACTCGTATCAACTTGATGGATGCTGCTAACCCTAAGGCNGACACNCCTATCAACTTCGGTAAGAATGTTCTCGTAGTAGGCGGTGGTAATACTGCAATGGACTCTTGTCGTACTGCTAAGCGTCTTGGCGCTAACGTAACGCTCGTTTATCGTAGAAGCGAAGCCGAGATGCCNGCNCGATTGGAAGAAGTGAAACATGCTAAAGAAGAAGGAATCAATTTCTTGACACTTCACAACCCAATCGAATATCTTGCTGACGAAAATGGTGCAGTTTGCGCTGTTAAATTGCAAGAAATGCAGTTAGGCGAAGCTGATGCAAGCGGTCGTCGTCGCCCAGAACCAATTCCTGGCGCAATCAAGACGCTCGACGTTGACCAAGTTATCGTAGCNGTTGGCGTAAGTCCTAACCCACTCGTACCAAAATCAATTTCTGGTCTTGAACTCGGTCGCAAGAATACTATCGCAGTAAACGANGAAATGCAGTCGAGCAGACCNGAATTGTTTGCTGGTGGCGACATCGTTCGCGGTGGTGCAACCGTAATCCTCGCTATGGGCGANGGAAGACGTGCTGCTGCAAACATGGACAAACGTCTCAGCGGTGAGGCTTAGCATTTGGCAAGAAATACCTAAACACATTATATGAATAATAAAGAATTTATCACGCAACTTTCTCGCAGATGTAATCTCTCAACTGCCGAAACACAGCGTCTTACTGCTAATCTAATCAATAGCATTGCAGAGACTCTTGAGAATGGTGATAGCATCAACCTGTCGCAATTCGGCACGTTCGAGGTGAAAAAGCGTATGGAGAGAATCGTTGTAAATCCTGGAACACAACAGCGCATGCTCGTTCCTCCAAAACTTGTAATCAATTTCAAGCCAATTCAGGCAATTAAGGAAAAATTAAAGCAAGGAGGCNACGAAAATGAGTAAACGCAATATTTCTTATTTGGCATCGGTCTTGGCAAATAAAGCCGAGATCAATGCCGAACAAGCAGAGAAATTCATCAAAAACGCGATTTCGNTGCTCAATGATGCTTTGAAAGACGAGAAAAACGTCAAAGTAAAAGGTCTGGGCACNTTCAAGGTCATCACNACGCAACAACGTGAGAGNGTGGATGTGAATTCTGGCAAAAGAATTGTTATCGCTGGTCGCGACAAAATAACTTATACGCCTGACACTGCGTTGAAAGATCGCATCAATCGACCATTCGCGCAGTTTGANCCAACGCAACTGAATGATGGNGTGACGATTCCGAATACGGAAACGNTCATCGACAATCAGAAAGAAGATGTTTTGCCGACCGAAAATGTTGAAGTAGCTGAACAAGTTGAGNNAGTAGNNCCNGAAATCGCTGCTTTAGGAGAATTCTCGCAACAAGATGAAACGCCATCTCACGAGAATCCGACTCCGCAAGAAACGATTGAAGAGTCTACTCCTGCTGAACCAGTTGTTCCAGAGACTGAAGTTCAAGACGTTGCAGAAGAGCCTGTTGCTGTAGAAACGCAACCTAAGGCAGAAGAAAACGTCGTTGAAAATCAGGAAGAACCAACGCCTGAAGTGGAAACAAATGAACCGTCAGAAGATGTTGTTGAACCAGCAAAAGAAGAAGCTAAACCAGTCGAAGAAGTTGCTGAAACACCATCGAATGACGAACCAACTGAAACTCCAAAGAAACGCAGCGTTTGGCCATGGATTATCCTTGCGTTGCTGGCGCTTGGCGTGATTGGTTTTCTATTATTCAATAAAAACGGTAAAACAGAGAATCAGCCCAAACCAATCGATTCGACAGTCGTTCAACAAGACACAACAGTGCAAGAAAAAGAGGAAGTAGATCCTCAAGTTGCACTCATTGAAAACGCCAACAAATATCCTGGCGTTCGATTGGGTGCATACAAGATTGTCGGCATCGAAAAAGAGATTACCGTTCTGCCAGGACAAACTTTCGCTGGCATTTCCAAAGCCTATTTTGGACCAGGAATGCAGTGCTATCTCGAAGCAGTAAACAACGGAATCAAATCAGTAGAACCTGGACAAAAGATTCTCATACCAAAAGTTCAAGCGAAAAAGACGAAATAGACATCTCAAAATTTAGCAGTTTGACTTCCTATTTCGCAAGACCACGACACTCGTTGTCGTGGTCTTATTTCTTTCCATAACAGAACATTCATTTGTCCTTCGAATGCGACTTTTTTACAAAAAAAATATAAAAAAATCTTTACAATGATACATTTCAATAAAAAAAATGTATATTTGCTTTTTCAAATTAGAACACTTATAAAATCACTAAATCCACACACTGCGCTATGAAAGAAACAAACGTAACAAACGAGACGCAGAAATATTTCGCTCCATCTGAACTAATTATCAATGAAGATGGTTCAGTCTTTCATCTGCATTTGAAACCAGAATTTCTCGCTGACAAGATTATTCTTGTTGGAGACCCTGGCAGAGTTCCTCTAGTTGCAAGTCATTTCGAACGCACAGAATGCGACGTGGCAAGCAGAGAGTTCCGCACAATCACAGGTTACTACAAAGGAAAACGCATCACCGCGCAATCGACGGGTATCGGATGCGATAATATCGACATCGTGGTCAACGAAATGGATGCTTTAGCAAACATCGATTTCGAAACACGCCATCAAAAAGAAAAATTCCGCCAACTGACGTTCGTTCGCATTGGTACTTGCGGTGGTTTGCAGCCAAATACCCCTGTAGGAACGTTCATTGCAAGTCAAAAGAGCATCGGATTCGATGGTCTGCTTAACTTCTACGCTGGTAGAAACGATGTTTGCGATTTGGAATTTGAAGAAGCTTTCAAGAAACACATGCATTGGAATCCCCTACTCTGCGCTCCTTATGTAATCGATAACGATCGCGACCTTCTCAATCGCATCGCTCAGGATGATATGGTACGTGGCGTAACAATTGCATGCGGTGGTTTCTTTGGTCCACAAGGTAGAGAATTACGCATTCCTTTAGCAGATCCTGATCAGAACAAAAAGGTTGAAGCATTCGAATATAACGGATTGAGAATCACCAACTTTGAGATGGAGAGCAGTGCCGTTGCTGGACTGTCACGATTGATGGGACATAAGGCTTTAACTTGCTGCATGGTAATTGCCAATCGATTGGCTAAAGAAGCAAATACTGGTTATAAAAATTCAATCGACGACTTAATTGAACGAGTATTGGATCGCATCTAAAAATGAACAACATTCTTACATTTAACGATACAATATGCGCCATCGCAACTCCTTGCGGTGGCGCTATTGCCATTATACGACTTTCGGGAGAGGATTCCATAAAAATCACTTCCAAGTGTTTCAAATCTGCTAATAACAAATCGCTCGAGGATGCGCAGTCACACACGTTGCACTACGGAAGCATCATAGATGAAAATGGCAAAGAAATAGACGAAGTTCTCGTTTCTGTTTTCCGCGCTCCGCATAGTTACACATCGGAAAATGCAACCGAGATTTCTTTTCACGGAAGTCAATACATCGCAGAAAAGATTCTGCAGACTCTTTTTGCTGCTGGTGCGCGTCAAGCTACTTCAGGTGAATTTACGCAACGCGCTTTCTTAAATGGCAAATTAGATTTGTCACAAGCTGAAGCTGTAGCCGATATGATTGCGGTGACAAATCGTGCGCAACATATTGCTGCTTTTAGTCAACTAAAAGGTTCTTACGCTGGAAGTCTTAAACAACTGAGAGAGAGACTATTACATCTCACCTCTCTACTAGAACTTGAACTCGACTTTAGCGATCATGAAGAGTTAGAATTCGCCGACAGAACACAGCTTCGCAATCTTACGGATGAGATTAAAAATCATATTGAAAGTCTAACGAAATCGTTTAGCACTGGCGAGGCAATCAAAAACGGTATTCCGCTCGCCATCATTGGTAACACTAACGTTGGCAAAAGCACACTTCTCAACGTATTGCTACAAGAAAATCGTGCAATCGTAAGCGATATTCATGGAACGACGCGCGATACGATTGAACAAATAACGCAAATCGAAGGTCTTACATTCAGACTCATCGACACTGCAGGCATCCGCGAAACCAACGATGCTATCGAGCAGTTGGGAATTGATAGAACCTATCAGAAAATCGATGAAGCAACAATTATTCTCTACGTTACAGATCACTCACCTAATGAACAGGAAATCGCGTCCATTAAACAAATTGCAAAAGGCAAAAAACTAATTTTCGTAATCAATAAAATCGACCTCCACTCCCCTACTGACACACTTTCAGAACCACACGTCAACATTTCCGCGTTGCACAATACAAACATCGATGAACTAAAAAAAGCGATTTACGAAGCAGCAGCCATTCCTGAAATACAAGAAAATACGCCTATTGTAACCAATTTGCGCCACTACGAAGCACTAAAGCACGCACTCGATTCCATAAATAACGTCAAAAAAAGTTTTAATCTCAATCTCTCCGCCGATCTTATCGCCGAAGATCTCCGCGCATGCATCTCCTATCTCGGTGAAATAACTGGCGGAACCATCACTTCTCAAGACGTTCTCACCAATATTTTCTCGCATTTCTGCATCGGAAAATAAGACTTGCAAGTAATAGATTTTCAGGTTATTATAAATCGCTTTCATTTCTAAAAAGAAAATAGAAAGTAAGTGCAAAATTCTTAACTCACATATAATCAAACATTTACAGAAACGTTAATTCTAAGAGAGAATTATTCTCGAGAAAATTTTGAACCGTTTTTTTAACACGGGTGTAAAACGAGTGACGAGCTACTTTATGGTTCTAAAATTTAAGTAGCTGTAATATAACAAATTAATTTGGCTAGAGCCATTTTATTGTTGAAAAGCGATAAGAATAAATCAAAATTTCCTAATTCAATATAATCATTTTAGTTGCTATATTTATACTAAATTATCGAGGAAAATCTTGGCTACTTCAAATTATTTTAACACTGTAGCACTGTTGCATCGTTTTAACGTCATTTAAAATGGAGCAGAAATAAATAAAGCTAAAGTTATTGCCATATTCAGAAGATTCATACTGATGTATGAAGGTAGTAAAGCACAAATGAAAGATATCTCTATCGGAGACTCATTGACATACAGGTGTCCCATTGACAATCCCTATACCGTCCTAACATCCCACATACGAAGGGTAAGGTCTATAGGGCAAAATATTTGGCTCGAGATGCATAACTTTTATAAAGATTTCTTATCTTTGCCCTACCATCATAAACATTCGACAGCAACTAAGACAAGCACCCATCTCTGTTAAAGCAACTAAATAATTATAATCTCTAAAATAACAAATTATGACAATCAAAGAATTAAAAGAAAAAGTCTTGAAATCCGCAATAGAATGCGGAATGAAACCGCGAAATCCAAAAGATGATAGTGAGGAAAAGAGAATCTGCAGCAGTACTATCAAAGTTAATAACGCTAACGCGAATGCTGTCATAAGAGATAATGCGACCGATTCAAATGGTGCTATCTACTTTGGATTTATACGGCCAGAGGAAGAAGCAGGAGGTGCTTATAGCGACTTTTCCCTAGTGTTTTTTCCTGCACTTGAAAAAGTTAAAAATAACGACGAAGAATATAACGTAGTAGCATTAGTCGCCGCATTAGGCGTCGGCTCAGAAGGTTTCAAGAACGATACTCATGATGCATCTCTCCCTTTTGTAAGAAGGCTATTTATGAGGCTGGGAGTAGATACCAAAGACAACTTCTTTTTTAAAAACGATTTCAGTGATATCGAAACACCAACTGATGCATTATTTGAAAGGCTCGATACCCTGGGAATTAACCTGCAAGAAGTCAAAAAGAAATATAACACCGTACTCCCAGTTTGCGAGATTATCGACGGTTCTAACAAGGATAATCTATTGAAAAGGATCAACTGTTGGATAGCCACCTATGCAAAATATAGGAACTGGACAAAATATGACAAGTATGATAAAGTTGTAAAAGAACATCTGCCTAAACCACAAGAAAATAATCTTACCCTAGAAAAAATTTATAACGTGCTCGAGCAAGAGCGCTTTATTGTCCTGCAAGGTGCGCCTGGAACAGGCAAGACCTATTCGTCTTTAGAAATTGCAAAGAAATTTAAAGAACATGTATTCTTCACGCAATTCCATGCAGAAACAACTTATTCTGATTTCGTGTGGGGAATCCGGCCCAAGCTCAACTCCCAAGCCCTTGAATATGAAGCGAAGCCTGGTATCCTTTTGGAAGCCATTGAAAAGGCAGAACATGCCAAAGAAGAAAAGTTTTTACTTATCATTGACGAGATTAATCGTGCAAACCTATCCAACGTACTTGGCCCAGTTTTCTACTTGTTTGAAAAGAACACTGTGAACAGGGATTACGAATTGAAAATCGGGGACAAATCTTATAAAGAACTACCTAAAAATCTGTTAGTCATCGCCACGATGAACACTGCTGACCGAAGTTTGGCAGTTGTGGACTTTGCATTGAGAAGGCGATTTACCTGGATAACACTGAGGCCGCAGGCTATAAATCCTTCTGATAGTAAAGTATTTCATGTAAATGAGTTTAATAAGTTTAATGAAATTTTCGAGAAGTACGCCACGGACGAAGAGCTTAACCTGCAGCCTGGTCAGTCCTACTTTATCACAGAAGAGAAAGAAGAGGAAAAAGCGGACGACCTGATGAAACACCGTCTTAAATACGAACTGATGCCACTTATCAAGGAGTATCTGAACGAAGGCTACCTGCTACCGGCCAAGGATGCTTTTAGCAACTATTTCTTTGAGAAATTGCAAATACCGATGTATGAGTAAAAAGGGCAACAACTCAAGCAATAAAAACGGCAACTTATATCCGTTCCACGTTCTCAGCGAGGAAAAACTCTCGTACAAGCTTGCAGATAAATATAAACAATATCCCGAAGAAGGGCATCGGCAGTTGCTTGCGCGCAACAAAAAGGCTCTGGATTTTCTGGAAATCACTCGCTCTGAACGAGAAGTTTCTGCTGGGGAATTATATGTAAGAACCTCACGATATGCAGGTTGCGTACCAATCGTAGAACCTGAGAAGGGGCTACACTTGGGAAATATCTCCGTTGGAGGGCGATTTGGAGAAGATATCTCAGAACTGCTCTCCATTATCGGAGACTTTGTGCCCATTGAATTTAACAAAGAACTTGAACTACAAGGAAATTTTGTCAAACCACCACTGTATTTTGAATGTCAACATTTCATTGACCAGTATTTGGTGGCCAAACGCTACAGATGGAGAAAATTTGACAATATTCAAAGAATCGAGAGACAGCCAACCGCGTCCACTCAATGGGATAAATATGCGCTGAGGAGCTTTGACCCAGGCAACACTCTTAAATACCTCAACAAGAGCAATGTCCTAACATGCGACCATCCCGAATGGAACCAATTAAACTATGTGTTGCACATTGCCATCAAGGAGATCCTATCCACCTCCACGCCCAATCGCTCCAGACAAGCCTATCGAGGCAAA
>Ga0065708_1000353_pt1 | contig 13099 bp, 8 predicted proteins | sample Hoacrofraction12_2_FD_59095 | JGI IMG/M metagenome (GOLD analysis project Ga0065708, IMG submission 59095) | Hoatzin crop microbial communities from Cojedes, Venezuela, sample from fiber fraction 12 v1 | ecosystem: Host-associated > Birds > Digestive system > Esophagus > Crop | place: Venezuela... | reverse complement strand
TATATATAATAATGTATAAGCAGGAAGAAATTAAGCCGTATTCGGAGCAGGGGGCGAAGGCGGAGCAGGTGGAGCAGATGTTCGACAACATTGCGCCCACCTACGACCGCCTGAACCACTCGCTCTCGTTCGGCATCGACCGCCGNTGGCGCAAGGCCGCCATCCGCTCGCTGAAAGCGTTTGCGCCNAAGAAAATCCTCGACGTGGCCACCGGCACGGGCGACTTCGCCATCCTCGCCGCCCGCGAACTGCAGCCCGACAGCGTGCTCGGCATCGACCTGAGCGAGGGCATGCTCGAAAAGGGTAGGGCGAAGGTGGAGGAGGCCGGACTGGCAGNNATCATCGCGTTTCAGAAAGACGACTGCCTGAACCTCTCGCTNGCCGACAACACGTTCGACGCGCTCATCTCGGCCTACGGCGTGCGCAACTTCGCCGACTTGGACGCCGGCTTGCGCGAAATGCACCGCGTGCTCAAGCCCGGNGGCCGCCTCGTGATTGTGGAACTCACGGTGCCCAAACGCGCGCCGATGAAGTGGCTCTTCTGGCTCTACTCCAAAGTGTATATGCCGCTGCTCGGCCGCTGGATTTCGAAAGACGCCGCCGCCTACAAATACCTGCCCGCCACGATGCAGGCCTTCCCGCAAGGCGAGGAAATGCAGCAAATCTTGCAGCGCGCCGGCTTTGACGACGTGGCCTTCGAACGCTTCACCTTCGGACTTTCTACGCTCTACACCGCGAAATCAAGTGACAAGTGATAAGTGACAAGTGACAAGTAGGCTTTGCNTGCCGCGGCTGGCGCCAGCAAATACTTGTCCCTCGTCACTTGAAAAAATACTCGCCACTTGAAAAATACTTTTCACCTAAAAAATACTTGTCACTTGTCACCTGTCACTTGTCACTTGAAAAACATCTANGGTCTCATCGGCTTCCCCCTCGGCCATTCGTTCTCGGCCAAATTCTTCGCCGAAAAGTTTGAGCGCGAGGGAATCAGCGCCGAATACCGCAATTTNGCCATTCCCTCCATCGACGAACTGCCCGCCGTGCTCGCCACGCCGAACCTGCGCGGCTTCAACGTGACNATTCCCTACAAGCAAGCCATCCTGCCGCNCCTCGCCGCCGTCAGTCCGCAGGCCGAAGAAATCGGCGCCGTGAACGTGGTGCGCGTGGAGAAAGACGGNCGGCTGACAGGCCACAACACCGACATCATCGGCTTCGTGCGCTCCATCCGGCCGCTCCTGCAGCCGTGGCATCGCGGCGCCCTCGTCTTAGGGACGGGCGGCGCNTCGAAAGCGGTGGTCGTGGGACTGAAAGCGCTCGGGCTGGAGCCGCANCTCGTGAGCCGCACGCCGCGCGAGGGCATCATCGCCTANGCCGACATCACGGCCGACGTGCTCAGCCGCTTCCCCGTCGTGGTGAACTGCTCGCCCGTGGGCATGTTCCCCAACGTGGNCGCCGCGCCCGCCATCCCCTACGACCTGCTCACGTCGCAGAATCTGCTCTACGACTTGGTTTATAATCCCGNAGAGACCCTCTTCCTGCGCCGCGGCCGCGAACAAGGCGCCGCCACCAAGAACGGCCTCGAGATGCTCCACCTGCAAGCCCTCGCCGCGTGGGAAATTTGGCAGAAATAGCCGATTTTCGCATTTTCGCGGCGTATAAGCGCAAGAGGGTGGGGCGCCGAGGGAGGGTCGAAACGAACAAGTGAATGCGAAAAATCGCGTTTTTGGCCGTTTTTTTTGGTTTTTACCATTTGGAGCAGTATTTTCGCACGCGAAATTCTAATCAATCATTATGGCAGAACAAGAACAACAAAATCCAAATCAAGANAGAATCATCAAAGTCGATATAGAAAAGGAGATGAAATCCTCCTACATCGACTATTCTATGTCGGTCATCGTGGCGCGTGCGCTCCCCGATGTTCGCGACGGCTTCAAACCCGTGCAGCGCCGCATCCTTTACGGTATGATGGGTTTGGGCAATACGCACGACAAGCCCTACAAAAAGAGCGCNCGTATCGTGGGTGAGGTGCTCGGTAAGTACCACCCGCACGGCGACAGCAGCGTATATGGCGCACTGTGCCGCATGGCGCAGGAATGGAACTTGCGCTACACGCTCGTGGACGGTCAAGGCAACTTCGGCTCCGTGGACGGCGACTCTCCCGCCGCCATGCGATACACCGAGGCGCGACTGAGCGTGCTGGGCGAGATGATGATGCAAGATTTGGACAAGGAAACCGTGGACATGGTGAACAACTTCGACGANACGCTCAAAGAGCCNTCGGTATTGTCCACGCGAATCCCCAACTTCTTGGTAAACGGNGCCAGCGGCATCGCCGTGGGTATGGCCACCAACGTGCCGACCCACAACTTGGGCGAAGTGATTGACGGNGCNGTGGCCTATATCGACAATCCCGACATCGACGTGCCCGGCTTGATGGAATATATCAAAGCGCCGGACTTCCCGACGGGCGGCTATATCATGGGCATGGAAGGCGTGCGCAGCGCCTACGAAACCGGCCGCGGCCGCATCATTGTGCGCGCCAAAACCGAAATCGAAAACGGCCCGCAGCACGACACCATCGTAATNACCGAACTGCCCTACGGCGTGAACAAAGCCGAACTCGTGAAACTCATTGGCGACATGGGCGCCGAGAAGAAGATTGAGGGCATTTCCTACGCCAACGACGAGAGCGACCGCGAAGGCATGCGCATCGTGGTCGAAGTGAAGCGCGAGGCCAACGCCAACGTCGTGCTGAACAAACTNTTCAAGATGACGCCGCTGCAAAGCAGNTTCGCNGTGAACTGCGTGGGCCTCGTGCACGGACGTCCCAAATTGCTCACGCTGCGCGACTGCATCGGCGCCTTCGTTGAGCATCGCCACGACGTCGTGATTCGCCGCACCATTTTCGAAAAGCGCAANGCCGAGGAACGCGCCCACATCTTGGAAGGCCTCATCCTCGCCTGCGACAACATCGACGAAATCGTACACCTGATTCGCGACAGCAAGACGCCGCAAGAGGCCGTTGAACGCCTGATGCAGCGCTTCGCTTTGGACGAAATCCAAGCCAAAGCCATCGTCGATATGCGCCTCGCCCAACTCACCGGCCTNCAGCAGGAGAAACTGCATCAGGAATACGAGGAACTGGAGCGCAAAATCGAATTCTACAACCGCATTCTGACCGACGACTCCGTTTGTCGTCAAGTGATGAAAGACGAACTCATCGAAGTGAAGGAGAAATACGGCGACGCTCGCCGCACCGAAATCCACCTCTCCGCCGAAGAGTTCAATCCCGAAGACTTCTATGCCAACGACGAGGTCGTAATCACCATCAGCCACCTCGGCTACATCAAACGCACGCTCTTGAGCGACTTCCGCGCCCAAGGACGCGGCGGCATAGGCAGCCGAGGCGGAGCCACCCGCGACGAAGACTTCATCGAATATATTTATATGGCCAAAATGCACGACTACATGCTGTTCTTCACGTCGAAAGGTCGCTGCTACTGGCTGAAAGTTTACGACATTCCCGAAGGGGCCAAGAACGCGAAGGGCCGCGCCATTCAAAACATGCTCGAAATCGAGAGCGGCGACGCGGTGAACGCNTGCCTCTACATCAAGAAACTCAACAATCCCGAATTCAATCAGTCGCACTACGTCGTGTTCTGCACGCANCAAGGCGTGGTGAAGAAGACNGCGCTCGAGGCCTTCTCCCGCCCGCGCAGCAAAGGCGTTCGCGCGCTGAATATCAATGAGAACGACCGCGTGGTGAGCGTTGTGCTGACCAACGGACACGACGAACTCGTAATCGGCAGCCGCAAGGGCCGCGCCATNCGCTTCAACGAAGACAAGGTGCGCGCCATGGGNCGCNCGGCGACNGGTGTTCGCGGCATCTTGCTCGACGGTGCCGACGACTACGTGGTGGGCATGGTCTGCGTNGACGACCCCGAAAACGAGACCATCATGGTTGTGAGCGAGAAAGGCTTCGGCAAGAAGAGCCGCGTGGAAGACTATCGCGTCACCAGCCGCGGCTGCAANGGCGTCAAGACGCTCAACCTGACCGACAAGACCGGCGCNGTGGCCGCCATCAAGAGCGTGACCGACAACGACGACCTCATGATTATCAACAAGAGCGGCATNACGCTGCGTCTGAAGACGGCCGACATTCGCGTGATGGGACGCGCTACGCAAGGTGTGAAACTNATCGACCTGACGAAGCGCGGCGANATCATCAGCAGCGTTTGCCTCACGCCGACCTCGACCGACGAAGACCTCGCNGCCGANANGGCCGANGAAATTGCTTCTGCNTCCGACGAAACCGCTCCCGCCACCGNCACTCCGCAGGAAACGCAAGAATAAACCCTAATTTCGACACTAATAAATTCACACAAACCCAAAAACAACTCCATGAAACGCATTCTGATTTCGCTCTTCGCCCTTGGTATGGGCCTGAGCGCTGCGGCTCAGAACTCGGCCCTCTATAAGGCCGACGCCGCAATGGAAAAACAAGACTTTGGCAAGGCCATCGAAATTCTGAAGGAATGTCTGGCCAACCCCAAGACCACTAAGATTGCCGAGGCACAGCGCAAGCTGGGACAGTGCAATGCCATGTTCTTCAACGACGAACTGCGCAAAGCCGCCCAAGGCCTGCCGTTCGACACGACGCTCTTCTGCAACTCGCTCGACAACACAGTGGAAGCTTTCACCGCCAGCCACATTGCCGACACGNCGCCCGACGCCAAAGGCAAGGTGAAGCCGCAGTTCGAGATGCTCAACAAGCTGAACATTCAGCAAATGCTGAACTACTACAACTACGCCGGCATCTTCCAAAACATGGCCGGCAATACGGAGAAGTCGCTCGAATATTTCGAGAAGTACATCAANATGCCGAAGAACCCCGTCTTCACGCAGCAGGAAACCGACTCCATCTATGCCGCCAACAGCGCCGACTANGCCCAAGCAGCCTACAACGTGTCGCTCCTGAACTACAANATGAAGAATTGGGACGCCGTGATTCGCAATGCCGACGTGGCCNTGCAAGACCCCAACAATGAAAANGCGCACGACCTCCACGTGATGAAGACCAACGCGCTGCTCATGAAGGGCGACACCGTGGCCTACGTGGACGCNCTGAAGGAAGCCGTGGCACAAACCGGCGGCGGTGGCTTCTTGAACGACCTCGTGAACTACTACATGCGCAGCCACGACCGCGAAGGCGCCATCAAGATGGCCGACGAACTCATCGCCAAGAANCCCAGCGAGCCCAAGACGTATTATATTAAAGGCGTGTTCGAAATGAATATGACGCCGTACAACTACGCTGCCGCTCGCGACAACTTCGCCAAGGCGCTCGAGATGAACCCCGACTACTTGGAAGCCAACACGAACATGGGCGTTTGCTACGTGCAAGAAATCAGCGACAAGCTCAACAAGGGCGAAGTGAAACTGCCGACGCGCGTGGACGATGCCGCTTCGAGCAAGCAATATCAGAAAATCATGCAGGAGCAGGTGTACCCCTACTACAACAAGGCCATTCCCTACTTCGAGAAGGCCCGCGCACTCTCGCCCGACGAACCGCAATACTGGGCAGAGGGACTGCACCGCTGCTACTATAACTTGAAGATGTTTGAAAAAGACAACGAAATCAAGCCTTATCTCTCCGGCAACTAAGCCGTCGCTCAATCGAATTCGACTTCGGATGCGACGCCACTTGCCGCACACCGTATGCCACACAGGCTGCCGCCTTCTTTTGGCGGCGGCTCTGTGTGCGTTTTGCATTGTGCCCGCCCAAGGCCAAAAAGCGTTCAAAACTTTGCGCTCAAACATGAAGAGCTCGAAGTATGCCGACGCGCTCAAAGAAGTGGCCAAATTNGAGCAAGACTCCNCCGTGAGNGCCAATCCGCGGCTCTACGCGTGGGGCGTGGAGGCCAACGTGGGCTTGAACGATGCGCAAAACGAGAAAATCTATCTCAAGCAAAAGTACGACACCGCCCAATTNTTCACNACGACCTACGGCATTTACGAATATATTGGCAAATGCGACAGCGTCGAAAAATTGGCCTTGGGAACGAAGCCGAAGTACCGCAAGCAAAACACCGAACTNGTTCAAAAATACTACAAAAACCTCGTGGCCGGCGGGCGCTACTACTANGTGAAAGGCGACCGCAAGCAAACGTGCAANTTCCTCTCGCTNGCCCTCGACCTGCCCAAGAAAGACTTGTGGACGGGCGACTCCGCCATCATCGCGAGCGAAGANTACGTGCGCAATGCCGTGCTCGTGGTNCGCAGTGCCTACTTGGAGCAAGACTACGCCACCGTGCGCAAATACGAAGACGTNGCNCTGCGCGACACCGGCAGCGCGCGCCCCGTGGTGCTCGANTGTNTGGCGCGCACAGCCTTGGCCTCGTCCGACACGGCCACCTATTTGAACTACCTGCACAAAGGCATTGAGTGCTGCGCCGAGCACGCCTTTTTCTATACGCGACTGGCCGACAACTACGCCGNGCACAGCACCTTTCTGCCGCTGCTCAGCCTCTCCGACAGCCTGCTCGCGTCGCACCCGCNNAACNTNTATTTCATGCTNGGCCGGAGCATCTCGCTCATCAATTTGGCGCGCGAGCCCGAGGCCATCGAGACGCTTCAAGAAATGGTCAGCATCGANTCCGCCCTCGTAGAGCCCTATTATTATTTGGGNGCNGCCTATTACAATTTGGGCGAAGACATCGAACTCCCGCTCAAGGTGGGCACGAAAACCTATAAGGCCGCCGACAAGGCACGCAAGGAGTATTTCTCGAAAGCGATGCCCTATCTGGAGACCTATCGCAAGATGGACCCCAACCGCAAAGACCGTTGGGCACCCCTGCTTTATACCGTCTATCTCGTTCTGAATCAGGGCGAGAAGTTTGCCGAAATCAATCAAATACTCACTTCCAAATAGCCGTATGGCAGAAAATCCGTTTTTCAAACCGTTTGGCACGCCGCACGACACGGTGCCGTTCGACCGCATCACGCTTCGCGACATCGAAGAGGCTGTGGAGGAGGGCATGCGCCAAGAAGCCGCCGCCGTGGCCGCCATTGCCGACAATCCCGAAGCGCCCACGTTCGAAAACACCATTGTGGCGCTCGATGGCAGCGGCCGCCTCATCGAATTGGCCACCAACGTGATGTTCAACCTCGAGAGCGCCGAGAGCACGCCCGAACTGCAGGAACTCGTGGCCCGCATGGCGCCGCGCTTGGCCGAACACAGCGCGAACTTGCTCCTGAACGAGCGGCTTTTCGAACGCGTGAAGGCCGTGAAAGAGCAGGGTGGGGCGCTCAACGTCGAGGATGCCATGCTTTTGGAAAAGACCTACGAAGCCTTCGAACGCAATGGCGCCACGCTCGACGAGGCCGGCAAGGCCGAGTTCCGCCGCCTCTCCGCNGAACTNTCGCGCGCCGAGGTCCAATTCTCGCAAAATCATCTGCGCGACCTCAATGCCTTCGAACTCCACATCACCAATCCCGANGAGCTCGCCGGNCTGCCGCCCACGCAGGTGGACCANGCCGCGGCCGCCGCACAAGAACGCGGCAAGGANGGCTGGGTGTTCACGTTGCACGCCCCGTCCTACGGCCCGTTTATGGCCTATGCCCAACATCGCGGACATCGCGAAGAAATGTTCCGCGCCTATAATACGCAGTGNACCCACGGCGACGCCAACGACAATTTCGCNCTCGTGAGCGAGATTGTGAACTTGCGCCGCCAAATCGCCCAATTGCTTGGCTATAAGACNTTTGCCGANTANGTTTTGCAAAAGCGCATGGCCGAAAATGTGGNCAATGTNAACCGTCTTTTGGGCGAATTGGTCGANAACTATCGCCCCGCCGCCGAGGCCGAAATGGCCGACGTGGCCGGCTTNGCGCGCTTCTTGGAAGGCGACGCGTTCGACCTGCAGCCGTGGGACATCGGCTTCTACAGCGACCAGTTGCGCAAGCAGCGCTTCCGCTTCGACGCCGAGCGCCTGCGCCCCTATTTGGAACTCTCGCANGTGGAAAANGGCGTCTTCGGCCTCGCCACGCGTCTCTANGGCATCACGTTCGAGCGCCGCGACGACATTCCCGTCTATCACCCCGACGTCCACGCCTACGACGTGCTCGACCGCGACGGCACCTTCCTCGCCGTGCTCTATTGCGACTTCCACCCGCGCAGCGGCAAGCAGAGCGGCGCGTGGATGACGTCGTTCAAAGAGCAATGGATGGAGGGCGACGTCGATTCGCGGCCCCACGTGTCGCTNGTGATGAACTTCACGAAGCCCACGCCCACCAAGCCCGCCTTGCTTTCCATCGACGAAGTCACCACCTTCCTNCACGAGTTCGGCCACGCCCTCCACGGCATNTTCTCGCGCTCGCACTACGTCTCCCTGAGCGGNACGAGCGTCTATCGCGATTTTGTGGAATTGCCCTCACAAATGATGGAAAATTTTGTGGTCGAAAAAGATTTTCTTCGTACTTTTGCATTCCATTATCAGACGGGCGAGCCGATGCCCGACGACTACATCCAATACATCGTCGATACGCAGAATTTCAACGTGGCATACGCCTGCATACGCCAAGTGGAATACGCCATGCTCGATATGGCCTACTACACGCAAGAAGCGCCGTTCGAGGCCGATGTTCGCACGTTCGAACACGGCGTGCGCGACCAAATTTCCGTCGTGCCCTCCCTGCCCGANGCCTGNATGAGNGTGCAGTTCGGCCATATCATGTCGGGCGGCTACGCGGCCGGCTACTACGGCTANAAGTGGGCCGAAGTGCTCGCGGCCGANGCCTTCTCGGTGTTCCAAGCGCACGGCATCTTCTCCGCCGAGGTGGCCGCCTCGTTCCGCGAGAACATCCTCTCNCGCGGTGGCACCGAACATCCCGCCGTGCTCTACCGCCGTTTCCGCGGCCAAGACCCCACCATCGACGCCCTCTTGCGCCGCAACGGCATTGCCAAAAAACAGGCTTGAGAAATGAAAAATCTGTCTCCCGAAGAAAAGCAACGCGCCCTCGATGAGCGCTACCTGCGCATGGCTCGCATCTGGGCCGAAAACTCCTACTGCGAACGTCGGCAGGTGGGCGCGCTCATCGTGAAAGACAAGATGATAATCAGCGACGGCTACAACGGCACGCCCTCCGGCTTCGAAAACGTGTGCGAAGACGAGAACAACGTCACCAAGCCCTACGTGCTCCACGCCGAAGCCAACGCCATCACCAAGATTGCACGCTCNCAAAACAGCAGCGACGGCGCCACGCTCTACATCACCGACTCGCCCTGCATCGAATGTGCCAAGCTCATCATCCAAGCNGGCATCAAACGNGTGGTCTATGGGCGCGAATATCGTTTGGCCGACGGCCCCGCGCTACTNGAGCGCGCCGGCATCGAGGTCGTATATTTAGAACTTCCCGAAAAATGACGCAAAAGCACAATCAGTTTATGCCNTTGCTCATCGCCATTGGCGTGGTGGTGGGCATCTTCTTGGGCAGTTTTTTCACNTCGCTCTATTCCGGACGNTCCATCAGCATTCGCTCCTCCGGCAATAAGGTGAACGACCTTTTCCACCTCATTTCCGACGAATATGTCGATACCGTGAACGTGCCCGACCTCGTCGAAAAGTCCATCCCGCAGATTCTCAAGCAACTCGACCCGCACAGCGTCTATATCTCCGCNGCCGAGGTCGATGCGTCTATGCAAGACCTGCGCGGCGGCTTCTCCGGNATCGGGGTCCAGTTCACCATTCTTTCCGACACCGTTCGCGTGGTGCGCGTCATCAAAGGCGGCCCGTCGGAGCGTGCCGGTTTGCACGCAGGCGACCGTATCGTGGCCATCGACGATGCCGACTACGTTGGCCCCATGGTCACCAACGACGAAACCATGAAGCGCCTCAAGGGCCCCGAGGGTTCCAAGGTGAAATTGCGCATTCTTCGCGATGGCGCNGCCCGTCCNCTCNCCTTCACCATTACGCGCGGCAATGTTCCCGTCAGGAGTATCACGGCAGCTTANATGCTCAACGACTCCATCGGCTATATCAAAATCCATTCTTTCGGCGAAACCACNTACGCCGAGTTNCTTGCCGCNATGGCCGCGCTGAGTCGATACGAAATGAGCGGACTCATGCTCGATTTGCGCGGCAACTTGGGCGGATACATGGANCCTGCCGTTCAAATTGCCAATGAATTTTTGTCGAAAAATAGTCTGATTGTTTATACNATGGGACGTCGGTCGCCTCGCCAAGAATATTGCAGCGATGGGCGCGGAGCCTATCAAACNGTGCCGCTCGTGTTGCTCATCGACGAGACNACCGCGTCGGCCAGCGAGATTCTTGCCGGCGCNATTCAAGACAACGACCGCGGCACCATCGTGGGGCGTCGCAGTTTCGGCAAAGGTCTTGTGCAAGTGCCCATTGAGTTTTCCGANGGCAGCATGCTGCGGCTCACAACTGCGCGCTACTACACGCCGTCGGGCCGATGCGTTCAGAAGCCCTANGTTCCCGGCGACGACGAGGAGTACGAGTCCGACCTCCTGCTGCGNGCCGCTCACGGCGAATACGACACGGCCGACAGCATCAAGACTTCNGGCGANGCCTACACCACCACGCTCGGCCGCACGGTCTATGGCGGTGGCGGCATCATCCCCGATATTTTCGTGGCGCAAGACACGACCGGCTACACGTCCTATTTCAAAGAAGCCTACATCAAGGGCCTCATTTTCCAGTTTGCTTATATTCTTTGCGACAATCATCGCGCCCAGCTTGAGCGCNTGNCCGACGACCCGCAGCGCGTGGCCGCCTACCTCGACCGCATAGGCATGCTGCAGCAGTTCCAGACCTACGCGCAGCAGAATGGGCTCAAACCGCGGCCGCTNCTCTTGCAACGTTCGAGCAAACTCTTCAAAGACATCATTGTCTCCAACGTGCTCAATGATTTGGTCGGCGACGAGGCTTCTGTGGAGTATGTCAATCGCTCCGATGCCACCGTGAAGGCCGGCCTCGAGGTGTTNGCCACCGGCAGTGCCTTCCCGCAGCGTCCCGCCGATACGGCCGCGCCGCAGGTGGCCGCCGCATTTTTCAATAGGTCATTGGTCACAGGTCACAGGTCACAATTGGGCTTCGCATGGCGCGGCCGACAATAGGANACATGCCACCTATCACCTGTCACCTATCACCTAAATAAACCGCAGAATGTTGGAAAGCCATGGCTAAACGTGAACTTCGCAAAAAAATACGCGCGCTCAATGCGCAATTCACGCCCGAACAGCGCGCCATTGAGTCGGCTCGGCTGATGGCCGCGCTCGAGGCGCACCCCGCGTTCCGGGCTGCCGACACCGTGATGCTCTTCGCCGCCTTGCCCGACGAACCCGACACGCTGCCCCTGCTCGAACGCTGGCAAGACCGCAAGCAATTGCTGCTACCCCTCGTGGTGGGCGAGAACATGATGGAGGTGCGCACCTTTCGCGGTCTCGATTCCCTGCGACGCGGCGCGTTCGACATCCTCGAGCCCACGGGGCCTGCCTATACCACCTATCGACGCATCGACCTCATCGTCGTTCCCGGCATGGCGTTCGACGCGAAGGGCCGCCGACTGGGGCGCGGCAAGGGTTTCTACGACCGTTTTCTCATCCATCCCGACCTTTCGGCTCGCAAAATAGGCATTTGCTTTCCCCACCAGTTTGTGGCGCAAGTGCCCACCGACGATTTCGACGTCCCCGTGGACGAAGTGATTCATTAGACTCCAAAAACGGCTTCAAAGGAGCCGAAAAAAAATTCCTCGAAAGTCATTGTGCTCTCGAGGAATTTTTTTTGTAATTTTGCGTCGCCAATCAGTCGCGTTTGATGTAGGCCAAGGTGTCGCCCTTGCGCACGTGGGCGCCCTGCTTGGCTGCCACTTCGACCAGTTTGCCTCCGAGTGCGGCGGGCACCGAGAGAATTTGGCCGTACTTGTTTTCGATGTAGCAGAAGAAGTCGCCTTCCTTGTATTGCTTGCCCACAAACGGCTCGATGGACGTTTCGGCTTCGGCGTCGCCATTGATTTCCCACATCACGATGCCGCTTTCGGGCGCCACCACGGCATCGGCCATGGCGTGCTTCAGGGCAATGGCCTCTTCGGCGTTGATGCCCGTGCCGAGCGCCTTGTCTTTGGCGGCCTGCAAGTCGGCAAGGAATTGCTTCTTGGCTTGTCCGCTCTTATAGGCGCGATATTGCGTTTCGTGCATGGCAAATTCGTAGAGTTCCTCGTCGTCGGGGCCGAGTTCCCAGCCGTTTTCTTCCATTTCCTTGCGGAACTTGTCGAGGCAGTCGGGATAGAGTTTGCGCGGGTCGTCGGTGTAGAATTCGCGGCCCTGTTCTTTGGCCAGCGCGATGATTTCGGGAGCCACTTCGCCGGGAAGTTTGCCGCTCTTGCCCAGAATCATGCCCCACATGTTGTCGTCCATCATCGAGAAACGCGGCTTGCCCATCGATTCAGTGAGCAAGTTCATGAGCGCAATGTTCTTCACGTATTGGCTGAAAGGCGTCACGAGGGGAGGATATCCGACGCGCGGCCACACATATCCCACCTCGTCGAAGAGGCGCACGAGCATTTCGTCTTCGCTCAGGGCCGGCTCGCCCTTCTTGGCGCGGTTGTTGTTGATGGCACCCATCGCGCCCTTCAAATCGGCCATCATCGAGCCCATCATGCCGCCCGGCAGGCCGCAGCCCAGCAGGAGCGAACTCATGAGGTGATTATTGGGATTCATAAAATAGCCGAGGAAATCGTCGATGAATTCTTGCGTCAGTGCGCGGGCCTCCATGTAGGCGTTCATGTCGATTTCGGGCACGTCGAAGCCGTAGTTTTTTAGCATGCTCTGCACCGAAATTACGTCGGCGTGGCCTTTGCCCCACGACAGCGGCTCCATGGCCACGTCGATGATGTCGCAGCCGTTCTTGCACACCTCCAAAATTGAGGCCATGTTCAGACCCGGGCCGCTGTGCGAGTGATACTGAATGATGATGTCGGGATGTTTCGACTTGATGAGGCCCGTGAGTTTGCCGAGCAAGGCAGGCTGTCCGATGCCGGCCATGTCTTTCAGGCAGATTTCGGGCGCGCCGGCTGC
>Ga0065708_1006726_pt1 | contig 13162 bp, 8 predicted proteins | sample Hoacrofraction12_2_FD_59095 | JGI IMG/M metagenome (GOLD analysis project Ga0065708, IMG submission 59095) | Hoatzin crop microbial communities from Cojedes, Venezuela, sample from fiber fraction 12 v1 | ecosystem: Host-associated > Birds > Digestive system > Esophagus > Crop | place: Venezuela... | reverse complement strand
ACAGCCAAAAACACCCTATTTTACAGGGGTGTTTTGGTTTTTTGTTGAGAAATATGGTTCAAAAGTTGGGGTGAAGCAATAAAATAGAAAGCGTCAGCTTTCTTTTTTGTTAATTTTATGTTATTATATAAACAACTTAGTGGGCCGGACATTAATAGGAGGTGGTAAAAATGAGAAAAAGCATAACGCTATGCATACTCTGGACTATCGGGCTGGCGTATTGCATGTATAAACTCGCGCTAATTTCAAAAAGCGCGCTAATCATTGGAGGAATTCTGAGCGTTATCGGAGTGATGCTTCACATGGAAATCGATTCAACTCTGGACGAAATCGACGATCTCAAGGCAGATTTGCTCGGACTCACTGACTTAGACTACGTATGTTGCCTGAGAGATGGCGAGGAATGTTTTATCCAGAATGATTCTGACGCCGATTTGCCGGTTATCCTCGCCAATCAAAACGGAGACGAACAAGAAGTCTCTGTCGGAAGTCATGATCACATGACAATTACCAGCAGGGGTGGCAACATTATTCTATACACCGTCGCTCCGCAAAAGTTCTTTGCCAAATCTGGCGAGATGGACGAAGCTGCCTGCAAGGGCAATTATAATCTTTTTTACCACTAAGTTATCTCCCGCTCATGCAGAGTGGGAGTTTTTTTATCTAAGTATAAGCATTTTACTTTTTCAGGTTAATATGATAAAATAAACACTTATGAATAGGGAAAAAATCAGAAATGTAGCAATTATTGCGCACGTCGACCATGGTAAAACTACTCTTGTCGACGGACTCTTGAAACAATCGCACACTTTTCGCGATAATCAGGCCGAAATGAGCCAAACTTTAATCATGGATTCCATGGACCAGGAACATGAGCGCGGTATTACCATCACTGCCAAGCAGACCGCAGTTTTTTACGACGGTTACAAAATCAATATTATTGATACGCCGGGCCACGCCGACTTTTCTGGCGAGGTCGAGCGCACGCTCAATATGGCAGACGGCGTGCTTTTGATCGTTGATGCACAGGAAGGCCCAATGCCACAAACCAAGTTTGTTTTACAAAAAGCACTTGATTTAAAGCTAAAACCAGTGGTGATTATTAATAAAATCGACAAGCCAGCTGCGCGCATTGAAGAAGTGAAAGATGAAATTTCTGATTTATTCCTTGAACTTGCTACCGATGAGTCGCAGCTTAATTATCCGATCTATTATGCAATCGCGCGCGACGGTCGTGCCGGCAAAACTCCGGAGCTGGATGACGATTTACATGCGATTTTTGAGTCGATTATTAACGATATTCCGGCCCCACGCATCGACGAAAATGACAATGCGGGTGCTCAACTTTTGGTGGCAGCACTTGCGGCGGACAATTATCTTGGCAAATATGCTATTGGTAAAGTCTATCGCGGTAAGTTGAAACATGGTGAAACCATTAAACTCTTACATACTGATTTTTCGACCACCGGCGAGGAGCCAAAACTAATCACTTCTTCCGCTAAAATCGATAAAATTTTCACTTATCGCGGCCTTGGTAAGGAAGAACAGCAAGAAGTGATCGCCGGCGACATCGTTGCTATTACCGGCGTGACTAATGCTAATATTGGCGACACCATCGCTACTGGCGATCAGCCTGAAGCTTTGCCAGTGATTGAACTCGAAGCGCCAACCTTGTCCATTTATGTTGGTCCAAATACTTCTCCACTCAAGGGTAAAGAGGGTGAGTTTACGACTTCACGTCAAATTGCGGAACGTTTGGAACGCGAACTTGAGACTAATATCGCACTCAAAATCGTCCCAGATGGTCTTGGTTATAAAGTTTCTGGCCGTGGTGAGTTGCATCTTTCCGTTTTGATTGAAACAATGCGCCGTGAGGGCTATGAACTTGAAGTTGGTCGCCCAGAGGTGGTTTATAAGTACGAGGATGGCCAAAAACTCGAACCGGTCGAAGATCTGACCATTGAAGTCGATTCTGAGTTTGTTGGTGCCGTCTCACAAGAGATGGGTATCCGTAAGGCCGAACTCAAAACTCAAGAACTCACCAGTACTGGCGCCACCCGCTTCACTTATGAAATCACCACTGCCGCTTTGATCGGCTTGCGCAACAACCTTCTTACTGCCACCAAGGGTACGGTAATCATGTCCAGTATTCCGCACGGTTACAAGCCGGCTGACAGTAAATATCGCCCAGAGCGAAACGGCGCCTTGATTTCCTTTGAAACTGGTAATTCCACCGCCTACGCCCTGGATGCGGCCCAAGCACGCGGCGTTTTGTTTATTCCGCCACAAGTCCCAGTTTATCAAGGCATGATCGTCGGCCTTTCTAATAAGAAAGAAGACATCGACATTAATATTTGTCGCGAAAAACAACTTACCAACATGCGTACCCACGCTTCCGACGGCGCCATTCAGCTTACGCCACACACCCAGCTTTCGCTTGAACAATGTCTCGACTTCTTGTTGGATGACGAATTGCTTGAGGTGACGCCAAAATCTCTGCGTCTCCGCAAACGCCAGCTTGATCCAATTAAGCGCAAGCGCGAAGCTCGCCAGGGCTAATCACATGATTGACTCACATTGCCATATTCATGATCGCGACGTCTATAATTTTGCCGTTTCACGCCTGCAATTTTCCAAAAAACAGCATCAAAAACTCAAGGCCGAAAATCGCACTACCGATGATTTGCGTCAGGAAATCGCCCAGACACTCACGCCAGTACAACTAATCCAAAACGCCCACCAATCTGGCGTCGATCGCATGATTTGTGTTGGTACTTCGCACGAAGATTCGCTCGTCGCCCAAAAATTCACTGTCGAACACCATGATCAAGGAATTTTTTGGAGTTATGGCATTCATCCCGACGAAGCCGACGCCGAGCTCCCCGATTCGTTTTTTGATCCGACCACTGCGAAGCCGGTCGCAATCGGCGAAGTCGGCCTAGATTATCGCAATGGGACGGGGAATCGCGACGCCCAAATTCGACTTTTTGAGCAAATGTTGCAACTCGCCCAGGACCAAAACCTCCCGCTGATTTTTCACGTCCGCGACGCTTTCGACGATTTTTTCGCCATAATCGACAATTTTCACATTAAAAACGCCGTCGTTCACTCTTTTTCCGACTCTGAACAAAACCTTAAAAATTCCTTAAAACGCGATTTTTACATCGGTGTCAACGGCCTCGCCACTTTTTCCAACTTACCAACTCCACCGCTCGACCGTACTTTGCTCGAGACTGACGCGCCGTTTCTCACGCCTGTCCCCCATCGCGGCAAGGTTAACGAGCCGGCCTACATTTCTGCCATCGCCCATTTTCTCGCCGAAAAACACCAAACCACCGTCGCCGAAATCGACCACACCACCACCCAAAACGCTGAAAATCTCTTTGGCATATAAAAAGTTCCGGCATTACACCGGAACTCCGTCTCTTTACTTTTTGCTTCTGGCCTCGTACTCATCGAGCATCTGATCCGCCGTTTTCAATACGATTTCCTCTTTTTTGGTAAATCTACCGATTTTTCCTCTAAAAGAGTTTCGTACTGACTGGCTGTCAGTCAGTGCGTCGACGACGCGGTCACTCGGCCCGTCCATTCCTACGATGTCTGCCCACTGATTGAAGCAATCGAGCGCCTCTTGACGTTCTTCAGCACTCTTTCTGAGCTTTCTCTCAAGCCCGGGAATGCCTCCGTAGTATTTATGCACTACAGACTTCAATTCGGGAGAGCCACCTTCAGTAATGGCCTCAAGCGTCCCTAGGTCGTGTGCGTATTGTCCGCACGCGTCTATGAGTCTGCTAAGACTCTTATAATAGAGTTGCCTAGACTCAACGGGAATGCCACCAAAGTTCTTACCCACATTAATCACCTCCTTCTTCTAGAAATGTAGGTATTCCCCTCATTATACCACACTTGCCACAAAAAGTCAAATATGCTATAATAAAAAACATGATTTATCTTGACTATGCAGCCGCTTCACCCCTGTCAAAAGTTGCATTTGATGCTATGCAGCCTTATTTTTCCGAGCAGTTTTTCAATCCATCCGCTCCATATTTGCCGGCTAAGCGCGTTAGCGAGGCATACAATGACGCTAAAAATCGTCTTGCTCACACCATCGGTGCGAAGGGGAATGATCTAGTGATGACCGCTGGCGCTACTGAATCGATCAATTTGGCTTTTTCCGTTCGTCCCGCTCATGCTTTGATTTTATCCACTGAACACGCTTCGGTGCGTGAATCCGCCAAAAATCTGGCCGAAAGTTATGATGAAATTAAGGTTGATCGTTATGGGCTAGTTAATCTTGATGATTTACGCGCTAAGATTCGCCCAGAGACGACGCTGATTTCGATCGCGCTGGCTAATAATGAACTGGGTACGATTCAGCCTTTTGCTAAGATTGCAACTATTGTGAAAGAGGAGCGTCAAAATCGCCTCAAAAGCCATAACCAGAATCCGTTGTATTTGCATTCCGATGCATCACAGGCGCTGAATTTGCTCGATGTTAATGTGGCGCGGCTTGGAGTGGATCTTTTGACGATTAACGCTGCCAAGGTTTATGGCCCCAAGGGAATCGGTGCGCTTTATGTCGCACATGGCATTTATTTGCGGCCAGTGACTTTTGGCGGTGGTCAAGAATCGGGCTTGCGTTCTGGTACGGAAAATGTTCCAGCTACGATTGGTTTTGCGGTGGCGGCTGAGTTTGCTAAAGATCATTTAAAGTCTCAAACCAAAAAATATCGCGATCTCAAGCGTATTTTTTGCGAAATTATCGAAGAAAAATCAACTATTAAACCGTTGTTTTTGGGTAATATCAAGCACCAACTCGCTAATTTTGTCTCAGTCTCATTCCCAGGCATTGACGCCGAACGCTTGATTTTTAAACTCGAGGACCAAGAAATTTATGTTTCAACCGGCGCCGCCTGTGCCGCCTCCAAGGGTGAAAAGTCGCGCGTGCTCCAGGCGATTGGTCTGACCGATAAGGAGATTGCTGGCTCGATCCGTATTTCCATGGGGTCAGATAACGACGAGGCGCAAATACGCACTGCTGCCGCCGCCATCGCTCAGGCTGTTAACGAGGAAGCTGAAAGGATTGGGTTGTGAAAGTTTTTGTAGGGATGTCTGGCGGCGTCGATTCGTCTGTTTCGGCGGCGTTATTGAAGGAACAAGGTTACGAAGTTGTTGGTGTCTACATGAAAAACTGGTCGCGCGATTTGCCCGGTATGAAGTGCCCATGGGCGGAAGATTTGGCGGACGCTAAACGGGTAGCGGTTAAGCTAAATATTGATTTCCGAATTTTTGATTTTGAAAAAGATTACAAGCAAAAAGTGGTTGATTACATGCTAGCCGAGTTTAAAAAGGGTCGCACGCCTAATCCAGATGTGATGTGTAATCAAGAGATTAAGTTTAAGCTTTTTTACAATATTGCACGCGAGCAGGGCGCGGATATGATCGCGACCGGTCATTATGCGCGCACTAATGGCAAACAACTTTTGCAAGCAATTGACCAGAATAAGGATCAAACTTATTTTCTTTATCGTATTTCTGAAGATGCGATTGCGCATACGCTTTTCCCAATCGGCGACATGAAAAAGCCAGATGTGAAAAAGTTAGCTCAAAAGCTCGGTCTCGATAATGCCTATAAAAAAGAGTCCATGGGTGTGTGTTTTGTGGGTGAAGTTGGCATGAAAGATTTTTTGAAAGAATATCTCGATCCGTCCGAAATTCAGCCGGGCGAAATTCGCGATGTCGATACCGACGCGGTGTTAGGTTTTCATGATGGTGCGATATTTTATACGATCGGCCAACGTCATGGCTTGGATCTCGGTGGTGGTTTGCCGTATTATGTGGTGAAAAAAGATATGACGCGTAATATTGTGTATGTTTCAAAAAATCTTAACGATAAAAATCTCTGGATCAAGGAAATTCAACTAAAGGATGTCATTATACGACGAAAACCAACCGAAAACTTACAGGTGAGATTGCGTCATCGCGCGCCGTTAATCCCGGCAACTTTTGACAATGATGTTTTGCATTTTGCGAAAGAAGTCAAACGTCCAGCCGCTGGTCAATCCATTGTTTTTTACGATGGTGAAGTTTGCATTGGCGGCGGAATTATAGTATAATTAAATAATGAATGCAAACGAAATTCGTCAAAAATACTTAGATTTTCAGAAAAAACGTGGTCATGCTGTAATTCCACCAGCGCCACTTGTACTTGAAAACGATCCAACCACGCTTTTTACTGGCTCTGGCATGCAGCCACTTTTACCATATCTTTTGGGACAGCTCCATCCAGAGGGCACCCGCTTAACTGATTCGCAACCTTGTTTGCGTCTGCAGGATATTGATGATGTAGGTGATCCGCGTCACACCACTGTTTTTGAAATGCTTGGTAACTGGTCGCTCGGCGATTATTTCAAGCAGGAACAAATCGAGAGTTATTTTGAGTTTTTGACGCAAGAAATCGGACTTGATCCAGAAAAACTTTATGTCACTTGTTTCTTGGGTTCCAAGCAATACGGAATTCCGCGCGATGATGAAGCCGCCAAAATCTGGCAATCAGTTTTTGAAAAAGCCGGCATTGAGGCAAAAATTGTCGAAATCGGCTCGGCTGAAAATGGCGACAAGCGTGGCATCAAGCCGGGTGAGCGCATTTTCTTTTATAATGATAAGGAGAACTGGTGGAGTCGTGGTGGTGGCATTGAGAGCACGCCGATTGGCGATCCATGTGGCCCAGACTCAGAAGTTTTTTACGACTTTGGCGAAGACAAGCAGGATGTTGAAAAATATGGCAAAAGTCACCCTGCTTCTGACGGTGCACGCTTTATGGAAATCGGCAATCAAGTTTTCATGCAATATCGTCGCAAAGAAGATGGCGATTTTGAGGAGCTCGAGCATAAGAATGTTGACTTTGGTGGCGGACTTGAGCGTCTAGCGGCCGCCTCGATTGGTAGTTTTGATGTTTTTCAGATTTCTTTGATGAAGCCGATTATTGAAAAACTTGAACAACTTTCCGGCAAAAGTTATGAAAATAATACCGATGAGATGAGAATTATCGCGGATCATTTGCGTGGCGCTTATCTGCTAGCTGCGCAAGGCTTGCAACCGTCTAATAAGGCGCAGGGCTATTGTTTACGTCGCTTGGTCCGTCGCGCAGTTTTGAAAGCGCTTGATCTTGGTATCGCCCAAAACTTCTTGAAAGACACTATTTCGACTATCGAGCAAGAATATGACTCATTGTCAGATGCGATTTTGACCAATCGCGCCGGCGCTTTGGATCTTTTGGAAAAAGAGGAAAAACTTTTCCGCCAAACCTTAAATAAAGGTATCCGCGAGATGCATAAGATGGTAGCGCGCGACGACGATGGCGTTTTGACTGGCACCGACTTATTTAAGTTGCAAGACACTTATGGTTTTCCGTTGGAACTTTCCGTCGAGGAAGCCTATCATCAAAACATTACTCTTTCCGAAAACTACCAAACTGAGTTTGAGCAAGCTTTAGAAGAGCAACGCAATCGCAGTAAAACTGCCTCTAAGGGCATGTTTAAGGGTGGCCTTGAAGACCATAGTGACATTAGTGTGCGTTATCATACTGCCACGCATTTACTTTTGGCCGCATTGAAAAAGCATGTTTCCGATGATATTCACCAACGCGGCAGTAATATCACCCCTGATCGCATGCGTCTTGATTTTAACTGCGACCATAAGTTATCTGCCGAGGAGTTAAAAACTCTCGAAGATCAAGTTAACGAGTGGATTGAGCAAGATTTACCAGTGGTTTTCGACGAATATGACAAGGATTATGCTTTTGACGAGCTCCATGCCGAGGGTTCATTCCGCGATCGTTATCCTGACCGTGTCACCGTTTACACGATTGGCGATTTTGACCAGCCAACCTCACGCGAGATTTGTGGTGGTCCGCACGTTGAACATACTGGTACACTTGGCCACTTTAAAATCAAAAAAGAAGAATCATCTTCTGCCGGTGTGCGTCGCATTAAAGCGATTTTAGAATAAGTGTGATATAATAGAGTTAATGGAAAAATTACTCACATATTTCACACCAAATCATTACAACTTAGAATTTAATATCGACAAGCATAGGGGAACTGCGCGCGGTCGCACCACGATTTCCGGACATTCGCATAAAAATATCGCGAAGCTTCACGCCAAAAATCTCACCATCGATCGCGTCACAGTTAATGACGTTATTACGCCGATCAAAGAATCCGGCGACATTTTTGAGTTGCCAGTTTTGCAAAACGCAGATTTAACCATCGTAATAGAATATCACTATCAGCTCAACAAAAACATGATCGGCTCGTACCTGTCGCATTATCAATACGACGGCCATACTGAGTCGATAGTTTCTACTCAGTTCGAATCGCACTATGCTCGCGAATGTTTCCCGTGTATCGATGAGCCAGCCGCCAAGGCGACTTTTGACCTCACGATCACTATCCCAGACTTGGATGACACGGTGATCTCAAACATGCCTGTTGAAAATGTTGTAAAAAATACAACAGAAAAAACTACCACTTTTAAAACCACCCCTAAAATGTCCACTTATCTTTTAGCTTTTTGTATCGGCAAATTTCATTCCCGCTCGCGTACTTCGCTCCATGGCATAAAAGTTACTACTTATTGCGCTTTGAATCATGATTTGAAAAACGTCGATTTTGCCAATCAAATCGCCACCGACGCCTTGGACTTTTACGACAACAAGTTCGGCGTTAAATACCCACTCGAAAAACTCGATCAAATCGCGATTCCAGATTTTGACGCTGGCGCCATGGAAAACTGGGGCTTGGTTACTTATCGCGAGAGTTGTCTCTTGGCAAATAAAGAAACTTCGCTCGATACGAAAGAATATATTGCACTGGTGATTGCGCACGAGCTTTCACACCAATGGTTTGGTAATCTTGTCACTATGCAGTGGTGGAACAATCTTTGGCTCAATGAGTCATTCGCTAATTTAATGGAATACATTTGCGTCGACTCGATTCATCCTGAATATCATATTTTTGACGATTATTTCACTAGCGATGCCTTCCGTGCTCTCTCACGTGACGCTTTACCGGGTGTCCAAGCCGTCCAACAGGATGTTGACGATCCAGACGAAATTGCTACGTTATTCGATCCAGCCATTGTCTATGCCAAGGGGTCGCGCCTCTTGTTTATGCTTTACCGCTTGATCGGCCAACGCCAATTCTTCGCCGGCCTCAAAACTTATTTCAAACGCCATAAATACGGCAATACCACTGGCGACGACCTCTGGGCTGCCTTGCAGGAATATGCCAGTTTTTCAGTCAAAGATTTTATGGATGCTTGGATTTCTCAGCCGGGTTACCCAGTTATTACCGATGGCACACAGCAACGTTTTCTCTTAAGCGGCGCTACTGACGACACTAAGTGGCCGCTTCCAGCCATCACCGATGATATGTCGGGCCACTACATCGTTAATCTATCTGGCCCAGAATTCGCCGAAAAATTGCAAAACTTCTCGAAGTTATCCATGGAACAAAAAGTACGCCTTCTAGTTGATCGAGAGCTTTTATCTAAAACTTCGCTAGTTTCTTCGGCGCTTCACCTCGATCTTTTGCCTCATTTTAAAGATGAGGAAAATCACTCTGTCTGGGATTTAGTTTCCAGTATTATTGCTGATTTGAAACTTTTCTTCCCAGATGATGATCCAGACGCGCCAGAATTTAAACGTTATATATATAATATTATCCGCCCGGGAATCGAGCGCCTTGGTCTCAAGCCGAAAAAACGCGAATCATCTAATGATGCCAAGTTACGCATTACACTTTCTGCATTAGCAGTTTTCACTGAAGACCCAGTTTATCTTGAACAATTAACTGAGCTATATGACAAGGATTATGCTAAAATCCCATCAGAACTACGATCGCAAGTTTTAATTGCGAAGTTATTCGCTTCTAAAGAGAAAACTTTTGATGAATTACTTAAAAACTACCAAATCACTACCGATCCAGAGATGCGTGGCCAGATTTTATATGCACTTTCTCGCGCTAAACATCAAAAACGTGAGTTATTAGGACTTTTGAAGCGTCCAGATATCGTGCGCCCGCAAGATCATATGTACTTATATATATATTTATTACGCAATCAGACTACTAGAAAAGATGCGATTAAGTGGCTATACCAAAACTGGGACTATCTCGAGGAAATGACCGGCGGAAAATCAATCGAAGAATATCCACGTTTCTTAGGTGGTGCACTTCGCACTAAGGAAGAATTGGCTGATTTTGAGGACTTTTTCGATCCAAAATCAGATGACCCACGTCTTTCGCGCACGCTTATCTTAGCCAAGAACGAAATTAACGCCAGATTGCGCCTAATTATGCAAGATAATACCGATGTCCACCGTCATTTACAGGGGAAATAAGAAAAAAGTCAAAAAAGTCCAAAAATCTTCAAAAAAAGTCTTGCAAAAAACCAAAAAGTGCGATACAATAGAGGAAGTTAAACAAGTCATTTGTTGATGACCTCTGTTCTAGTGGAAGACGACTGCGAGAAAAGTTCACATTTGTGGAAACTTTCTTTCGCTTGTGAGTCTGGTTTAACAATTTGAGATAACAACGATGAAATTGTAAGACGGATTTAGTAATCGAACGTCGATTGCTAATTAAGTCAATGCATAAAAAGGTAATTAAGGGCACTGATAGTGGATGCCTTGACAATCAATACCGATGAAGGACGTAGGACTCTGCGATAAGCCTCGGGGAGCTGAGAACGAGCATTATATCCGGGGATTTCCGAATGGGGAAACCTAATCTGGGTCATGCCAGATTGCATTTATCTGAACACATAGGATAAATAGACGGGAACCAACCGAACTGAATCATCTTAGTAGGTTGAGGAAAAGAGAATAACCAATGATTCCGAAAGTAGTGGCGAGCGAAATTGGAACAGCCCAAACCTTTCAAGTTCTTTTCGTAGCAATATTCCTTTAAGCGCTTTTATTAGCGTGGCGGAGTGGCGAGCGAAAAGTATGGTTTAACGGCCAATGCTTGAAGGGGGTTGCGAAATCAGATAATTTTTATGCTGAGTGTTTCTGATAGGAGCATTTAGCATAAAAACCAACAGCGTTAACTGAGTGGATAAAGACACAATCCTTTTGATCATAGCTGAAGCACTTGGAATGGTGCGCCAAAGGAGGTGAAAGCCCCGTAAGCGAAATGGTCATAGGCTTTATATATCTTTTTTCAAGTAGGACGGGGCACGAGAAACCCTGTTTGAATCCGGCAGGACCACCTGCCAAGGCTAAATATATTGATTGATCGATAGCGAACTAGTACAGTGATGGAAAGGTGAAAAGAACCCCGGGAGGGGAGTGAAATAGATCCTGAAACTCAGTGCCTACAACGTGTCGGAGCAGCTTCGGCTGTGACGGCGTGCTTTTTGTAGAACGATCCAGCGAGTTAATGTTGTCGGCAAGGCTAAGTCAGTTGACGGAGCCACAGTGAAAGCGAGCCTGAATAGGGCGACAAGTCGGCAGTATTAGACCCGAAACCGGGTGACCTAACCATGAGCAGGTTGAAGCTGCAGTAACATGCAGTGGAGGACCGAACCAGGGTACGCAGTAAAGTGCTTGGATGACTTGTGGTTAGCGGTGAAATGCCAATCGAACTCGGAGATAGCTGGTTCTCCTCGAAATAGCTTTAGGGCTAGCGTCGTGTAGTAGCATCTGGGGGTAGAGCTCTGAAAAGGCTAGGGGCGGGCAACTGTACCCTACCTTATCAAACTACGAATACCGGATGTGTAATCACGGCAGTCAGAACGGCGGGGCTAAGCTCGTCGCTCAAAAGGGAAACAGCCCAGACCATCGTCTAAGGTCCCTAATTAATACTAAGTGGGAAACAAGGTGAGATTTCTTAAACAGCTAGGATGTTGGCTTAGAAGCAGCCATTCATTTAAAGAGTGCGTAACAGCTCACTAGTCAAGAGATTTTGCGTGGAAAATGTAACGGGGCTAAGTATTAAACCGAAGACATGGACTTCTAGTTTACTAGGAGTGGTAGAGGAGCGTTGATATCGCAGTGAAGTCAGATTGTAAAGTCTGGTGGAGCGTTATCAAGTGAGAATGCTGGAATTAGTAACCTTAAGACAGGTGAGAATCCTGTCGGTCGTAAGAGCAAGGTTTCCAGGGCGACAGTAATTGGCCCTGGGTTAGTCGGTCCTAAGCCGAGGCGCATCAGCGTAGGCGATGGACATCAGGTTAATATTCCTGAACAGGTAGTAGTTGTTAAGAATTCACGGGATTTGACCGGAGCGGTTGATTGGTATTTAACCGTCCAAGGTTCTTGGGAACAAGAATTGAGTGAAAGATGTCTATATTGATATCGATTCTGGGTGACGTCCTGGCTAGAAAAGTTCGTTAACTTATGCTGCTGCCTACCGTACCGCAAACCAACACCGGTGCTCGAGTCGAGTAGACTCAGACCTACGAGAGACCCTTCGCTAAGGAACTCGGCAAAAAAGCGTCCGTAACTTCGGAATAAGGACTGCCCGCCAATCAAGCGGATAATGCCAACTAACTTAGTAAAGAATCATTACGATTTCTTCGTCTAAGACAGATGCAAAACATCTCTTAGTTGGAGCCCATTGTCAATTTGATTGGCGGGCCGCAGCTAAAGAGCCCACGGAACTGTTTACCAAAAACACAGGTCTCTGCTAACGCGAAAGCGGATGTATAGGGGCTGACTCCTGCCCAGTGTCGGAAGGTTAAGGGGAGAACTTCACGGTTCGAACTGAAGCCCCGATGAACGGCGGCGATAACTATGATCGTCCTAAGGTAGCGAAATTCCTTGTCTGGTAAGTTCAGACCCGCACGAATGGAGTAATCATGTGGGCACTGTCTCGGCGAAGGCCTCGGTGAACGTGCATTGGCGGTAAAGATGCCGTCTGATCATGCCAGGACGAGAAGACCCCATGGAGCTTTACTACAACTTTGCATTGATTGTTGGGACATTTTGTGTAGCATAGGTGGGAGACTTTGAAGCAGATACGCCAGTATTTGTGGAGTCACCGGTGAAATACCACCCTGAATGTTTTAGCAATCTCACGCTTGACTTGATCAGCCAAGCGGACCGTGCATGGCGGGTAGTTTAACTGGGGCGGTTGCCTCCTAAAGAGTAGCGGAGGCG
>Ga0065708_1040219_pt1 | contig 13193 bp, 7 predicted proteins | sample Hoacrofraction12_2_FD_59095 | JGI IMG/M metagenome (GOLD analysis project Ga0065708, IMG submission 59095) | Hoatzin crop microbial communities from Cojedes, Venezuela, sample from fiber fraction 12 v1 | ecosystem: Host-associated > Birds > Digestive system > Esophagus > Crop | place: Venezuela... | reverse complement strand
CTTCAGCCATCTGTTCAAGTGTGGTTGGGCGGATAGTAGCGAGCGAATGAAGCACTTTGTCCGAGAAGACGATGTATGGCGGAAAGCCTTCCTCGTTGGCACACGTTAGGCGAAGTTGGCGCAAACGCTCGAAAAGCTGTTTATCTTCTACCTTCTCTGACTTCACACTGCCCACGATAGGAATTTGTAGTTGCAGGTGTTGCTTCTTCTGTTTGGGTTTCTTTTCTTTGGTGCTATGGTCAACGACAGAGAGCAATGCTTGGCTTCGTCCGAAAAGCACATCCTCTCCGAGTGGCGTTATCTTCACTATGTTGTCCTCGTTGTAGAGTATCTCTATGTATCCAAGCTGATACATCTGTAGGAGATAATCGTTCCACTGTCTCAACGAATAGTCGCGACCTACTCCAAATGTCTTCAGCTCGTTATAATGTTCTGAGACTACCACATCGGTAAACATTCCCTTCAGAATCTCGATGCAAGTGGATACGCTTATTGTCTCACCAGTGCGTCGGAAAGCACTTAGCGCCATCTGAACGAGCCTTGTTCCATCGAATCGTTGTGGTGGATTTTGGCATACATCGCAATTACCGCAGTCGTGGTCGAACGGGTCGTTGAAGTAGTTTAAAAGTATTCTTCGGCGGCAAACAGGAGCTTCCGCATACTGTCGCATACGGAGCAACTTATCGAGATTCACTTCCATTTGTCCGCTCTCGCGCGCGAACCTTTCTAATTGTATAATGTCGGCGAGAGAATAAAAGAGTATTGTGTCGGCTGGTGCTCCGTCGCGCCCTGCCCTGCCTATCTCTTGATAGAAGCTCTCGATGCTCTTTGGCATATTGGAGTGAATGACCCACCGTACGTTGCTTTTGTCGATGCCCATACCAAAGGCAATGGTGGCGCAAACTACGAGAGTTTCGTCGCGTTTAAACCGTTCTTGCACGGCATCACGTTCATCGCCATTCATTCCAGCATGATAATACTCTGCCTTAATACCTTTGCGACGCAATTCGTTAGCCATCTTTTCGGTGTTCTTGCGCGACAGGCAATAGATAATACCAGCATCGAACGGTCGAGCCTTTATGAAGTTGACGATAAAGGACAACTTTTCTCTTCCGTTATATCCGCGTTTAACAGTAAGCGAAAGGTTCGGGCGGTCGAAAGAGGATACAAACTCTCTGTATTTGGTAAGCCTGAGTTGCTTTACTATGTCCTCGCGAGTAATCTTGTCAGCAGTAGCTGTAAGAGCCATCACTGGCACTTTCGGAAAGTGTTGTTTCAATACTGATAGTTGAGTATATTCAGGACGAAAGTCGTGTCCCCATTGGCTGATGCAGTGAGCTTCGTCTATTGCAAAGAGAGAAACATCGAGTTTGTTGCCGATAAAGGATAGCTCAGTCTGTAGTTTTTCGGGAGAGATGTATAGCAGTTTCAGGTCTCCACGCTCTGCCTTCATGCGCACGATAGCCTCTCGGTTGGCATCGTTTGAATTCATAGACTCGGCCTCGATGCCATTGGCTCTAAGCGTAGCCACTTGGTCGCGCATAAGCGATATTAGTGGCGAAACGACTACGACAGTGCCATCCATAGCCAACGCCGGTATCTGATAGCAGATGCTTTTTCCTCCTCCCGTAGGCATAAGGACGATGGCATCCTCACCGTTCATAACAGTGCGGATAATCTCTTCCTGATGCTCACGAAACGACTCATATCCAAAGTAACGCTTCAGCAATCCATGAATGTCCGTCTCCAACTTTCTCGCTTTACACTTTATTCGACGTGCAAAGTTACCGCTTTAAATTGACAAACGACAAACGAGCAGCAACAATTTAAGAATATTTGAGAAGAACTATCAAAAATGCTTAAAATGTTTGGTCGTTTCAGTGAAAACGACTACTTTTGCAAAGATAGAGACAGAGGTTGCTGTTTCATGCTTGACAAAGATAGCAGACACACTTCTCCCCCACTCTCTATAAAAGTAAATTGTATAACGTTTAAAGAAAAAGACTATGACAGCAATTATCATTCTGGGCATCATCGTATTGGTTTGCCTCTTCGCCGCTGGCATCTACAACAATCTTGTTAAGCTCCGCAACAACCGAGAGAATGCATTCGCCAACATTGACGTTCAGTTAAAGCAGCGCTACGACCTTATCCCACAACTTGTTGAAACAGTGAAAGGTTATGCCAAGCATGAGAAAGAGTTGCTCGAAAGTGTAACAAAGGCACGCTCGGCAGCTATGGGAGCTACGACCATCGACGAAAAGATTGCCGCCGACAATCAACTCACATCAGCACTCAACGGACTGAAGGTTTCGCTCGAAGCATACCCCGACTTGAAGGCTAACCAGAACTTCCTGCAACTACAGAACGAAATCTCCGACATAGAGAACAAGATTGCTGCCGTGCGTCGTTTCTTCAACTCAGCAACGAAAGAATATAACAACGCAGTACAGACATTCCCGTCGAACCTGCTTGCTGGCATCTTCGGCTTCAAGAAAGAACAGATGTTTGAAGTTCCTCAAGACCAGCGCGCCGACGTAGAGAAAGCCCCAGAGATTAAGTTCTAAGTTGACTTATCTTGTAAAACGTTTGATTGCAGTGAGGTTTTTAAATCAACACTTCACTCATAAGATTTCTAAACTGAATGAAATACGTAGGAATAGCAACACAGCAACGGAAGAATAACGTAGCAAGCATCTTGCTGCTAATAGCTTTCCCTATCATACTTCTCGGTATGGTGTGGATTTTCCTTGCTGTGCTTTGCTACTTCGGTAACGCATCGTATGATGCCTACGGAAACGTAACCTACGCATTTGATAGTCAGGCACAGGCAAGCATGTTCGCCCAATGTGTACCGTGGGTTATCGGTGGAGTCGTAATATGGTTCTTAATTGCTTACTTCTCTAACACGACTATGATACGCAAGGCTACGGGAGCAAAGCCGCTTGAAAGAAAAGATAATCCACGGATATACAATATCGTGGAAAACCTTTGTATGACCTGCGGTATGGATATGCCTAAGATAAACATCATAGACGACCAGCAACTAAATGCTTTTGCAAGCGGCATAGACAAAAACAGCTATACCGTTACACTGACCACGGGAATTATCAATAGACTTAACGACGAAGAACTTGCAGGTGTAATTGGGCACGAACTGACTCATATACGCAACCACGACACCCGACTGCTAATAACGTCGATAATATTTGTGGGCATCGTAGCAACTCTTACAACCGTCATTGTTCGGATTATAGAAAACCACTTATGGTTTGGAGGATTCAACGTCTCCACGGACAATAGCGACCGCAGAAACGGAGGAGGATTGTCGGCAATGGCAGTCCTACTCATAGCATTGGTCATCTGTGGCATAGGTTATTTCTTCACGCTTATCACTCGATTCGCAATATCACGCAAACGAGAATATATGGCAGACGCAGGTGGCGCTGAACTTTGCGGAGACCCACAAGCACTTGCTAACGCACTGAAAAAGATTTCTGCAGACCCTGGACTTGGAGATGTAGGACGAGACGACATCGCTCAACTCTATATAGTACACCCTCAATGCCTTAATTCCGCTGCTATAGCAAACGCGTTCAGTCAACTATTCAGCACCCACCCATCTACGGAGAGCCGAATAGCTTATCTCGAACAATTTTAGTCGCGTTCTGTTTTCACTGGTATTAACGAAACAGATATTAACAAGCACTTTTTTCAGAAAATACGCTCGGAGTTTAGGTGGATTTTGATTTTTTGTGTACCTTTGCAGTCCGAAAGTTAAAAAATAGCAATGGACATAGAAATAGAAAACAACGCCTTTTCGATGATATCAGACTTCGACGGTGATATGTTCGAGATGCTCAACCATTCAGAAGCACCCGAACAAGTGCCCGTATTGGCATCGCGCAATATGGTTTTGTTTCCTGGCGTAGTGGCACCACTGATGATTGCCCGCAAGTCGAGCATGGAGTTGGTGAAGAAAGTAGAGAAGCAAGGCATTCCATTTGCATTAGTATGCCAACGCGATGCCGAGACCGAGTCTCCATCAGCCGAAGACCTATACCGCTTGGGCGTATATGCACGTATAGTGAAATCGCTTCGCCTGCCAAACGGTGCAATGACGGTAATAGTGCAAGGATTGCAACGCCTCGAACTTCTCGAAATAACTCGCAAAAGCCCATATATGTCAGGCAGGGTGCGTCCTGTGATGGAAGAAAAGCCATCTAAACGCGACCGAGAATGGACTACAGGCATCAACGACTTGCGTACACGTGCTCGTGAATATGTGATGTTAAGCGAAGAGATGCCTGCCGAAGCCGCCTTTGGTATCACAAACATAAAGAACGACGTGATGGCGTTGCATTACGTATGCACAAACTTGCCATTCTCTATTAGCGACAAAGAGAAGTTGTTGGAAGAGAACAGCGTGAAGGGGCGCTTGTTCCTCGTTCTGCAAATGCTCGACCGCGAAATACAATTGCAAAACCTGAAGCGTGATATTCGCGAAAAGACACGGGGCGACCTCGACCGCCAGCAACGCGACTACTTCTTGCAACAGCAGATGCGCAACATACAGCAAGAGCTTGGTCAAGACGGACGGACGCCTGAAGCCGCCGAGTTGGTAGAAAAAGCAAAGACGCTGAAATGGAGCGAGGAGACAGAGAAAGTCTTTATGAAAGAACTCGACAAGCTGGACACGATGAACCAGCAGAGTCCTGACTACAACGTTCAGCTGACATATCTCCAAACGCTCGTATCACTGCCCTGGGGCGTAAGTACCAAAGACTGTCTCAGTCTCGACAGAGTGGAACGACAGCTCAATCGCGACCACTATGGTATGGAGAAAGTGAAAGAGCGTATATTAGAACACATTGCAGTGTTGTCGCTGAAGCAAGATATGAAGTCGCCCATAATTTGTCTTTACGGCCCTCCTGGAGTTGGAAAGACAAGTTTAGGACGAAGCATTGCCGAAGCGATGAAACGCAAATATGTAAGAATATCGCTCGGCGGTCTTCACGACGAAGCAGAGATACGCGGGCATAGACGCACATACGTAGGGGCGATGCCTGGACGTATAATAAAAGGTATGCAGAAGGCTGGTGCACAAAACCCAGTATTTGTGCTCGACGAGATAGACAAGATAACGCAAGCTACCATAAACGGCGACCCAGCTTCAGCCATGCTTGAAGTGCTTGACCCAGAGCAAAACAATGCTTTTCACGACAACTATCTCGACGTTGACTTCGACCTCTCGCAAGTTCTTTTCATTGCAACGGCCAACGACCTCGGCACCATTCCACGTCCACTACTTGATAGGATGGAATTGATTGAGGTAAGCGGATATATCACTGAAGAGAAAATCGAGATTGCGCGCCGTCATCTGATTCCCAAACAAGCACGCGAGACTGGATTACAAGGCGAAGGCATAACATTCACAAAGCCTGCAATCGAGGCAATCATCGAGAGATATACTCGTGAGAGCGGCGTTCGTCTCTTAGAGAAACAACTTAACAAGGCTTTTCGCAAGTTGGCATATCAACAAGCCAAAGACGGGGAGGTTCATGTTAAGAAAATACGTCCAGAAGACCTTACCGAATTGCTCGGCAAACAACCATTCTATCGCGATATCTATCAAGGCAACGACTACGCTGGTGTTTGCACGGGACTGGCATGGACAAGCGTAGGAGGAGAAATTCTCTTCATCGAAACAAGCCTAAGTAAAGGAAAAGGGTCGAAGCTGACTTTGACTGGCAACTTAGGAGACGTGATGAAGGAGTCGGCAGTGTTAGCATTGGAATACGTAAAGGCACATGCCGATATTCTTGGTATAGACTACCGAATATTCGATTACTACAACATTCACATCCATGTACCTGAAGGAGCAACGCCCAAGGACGGTCCATCGGCTGGTATCACCATAGCGACGTCGCTTGCCTCGGCTCTGACTCAAAGAAAAGTTCGCAAGAACACAGCAATGACTGGCGAGATAACGCTACGAGGCAAGGTGCTACCCGTTGGTGGTATAAAAGAGAAGATTCTTGCTGCCAAGCGTGCTGGCATCACCGACATAGTGATGTGTAGAGAGAACGAGCGCGACATAAAAGAGATACCGGAAACATATCTACGGGGCGTCAACTTCCACTATGTAGAGAACGTCAGAGAAGTTTGGCAATTCGCACTGACAGATGAACTTGTTGACAATCCATTAGAATTTCAGATTGAAGAAGTAAAGGAATAAGCGAGTGCTGACATTCAAGATAAATAAGGCCGACGACGCAAGCGATGCACGTGCTGGCATCATCCACACAGACCACGGCGACATAGAGACTCCAATCTTTATGCCCGTAGGTACATGCGGAAGCGTCAAGGGTGTACACTTCTCGGAACTTCGCAACCAAATAGGTGCACAGATTATCCTCGGAAACACTTATCACCTATACCTTCGTCCAGGATGCGACATACTTAGACGTGCAGGCGGGCTTCATAAGTTTGGTGGATGGGATAGACCTATGCTTACCGACTCAGGAGGTTTTCAGGTTTTCTCGCTAACAGGCATCAGAAAGTTGAAAGAGGAAGGGTGTGAGTTTCGTTCTCATATAGACGGTTCAAAGCATTTCTTCACTCCAGAAAACGTTGTTGATACCCAAAGAATTATTGGGGCAGACATAATGATGGCTCTCGACGAATGCCCACCAGGACAAAGCGACTATGGATATGCAAAGCGAAGTCTTGCTCTCACAGAGAGATGGCTCGAACGTGGGATAAAGCGCTTTCGCGAAACTGAACCGCTATACGGACACCACCAAGCGCTGTTCCCTATCGTACAAGGATGCACATACAAGGACCTGCGACAGGAAGCCGCAAAACGTATAGCCGATATAGGAGCAGAAGGCAATGCTATAGGAGGATTAGCCGTAGGCGAGCCAACGGAGGTTATGTATGATATGATAGAAGTTGTCAACGAAATCTTGCCCAAAGAGCACCCACGCTATCTTATGGGTGTAGGCACACCGCAAAATATACTTGAAGGCATTGAAAGGGGTGTAGATATGTTCGACTGCGTTATGCCCACCCGCAATGGGCGCAACGCTATGCTTTTCTCCTACGAAGGAACAATGAACATGCGCAACAAGAAATGGGAAGACTGCTTCGAGCCTATCGACCCGACAGGGTGCGAAACCGACCGTGTATATACGAAAGCCTATCTTCATCATCTCTTCAAGGCACAAGAACTCTTGGCTATGCAGATAGCAAGCATCCACAACCTCGCATTCTATCTTCGTCTTGTGAGAGATGCCCGCAAACATATCATAGAAGGCGATTTCACTACGTGGAAACGTTCAGTAGTTGAACAATTAGGGAAAAGGATATAATAAGAAATTATCAATAACACCGACAACAGATGAAGTTCAGCAAGATTAGAAAGCATCCTAAGGCATACCGCCGTCTCCGAACTCTCGGAAGATGGTGGCATAAGTTAGTCGGTTTATTGAAGCGCATCAATCCGTTCCGATTCATCAAACGACTCGACTGGTATATCATCCGAAAGTTCATCGGTACGTATATATATTCCATAATACTCATCATTAGTATATCAATAGTCTTTGATATAAATGAGAATCTGGCAAAGTTCTCATCGTACCATGCACCATTAAAGGCTATTGTCTTCGACTATTATGCGAACTTCGTACCATACTTTGCGAACCTTTTCTCGCCACTATTCGTGTTCATATCTGTTATTTTCTTCACATCCAAGTTGGCTGGAAATTCAGAAATAATTGCAATGATGGCATGTGGAATGAGCTTCAAGCGACTACTGCGACCATACATGATATCTGCTGCGCTCATCACTTGCCTGACATTCTATCTTGGAGCATACGTAATACCCCACGGAACAGTAATCAGACTCGACTTCGAGAGTAAATATAAGAACAAAAAGAAAATAAATGCAGCAGCAAATGTGCAGTTACAAGTTGGCAAAGGTGTGATTGCCTACATTGCACAATACGACGACCGAACAAAGACTGGATATGGTTTCTCTCTTGACAAGTTCGAGAACAAAAAACTCGTCAGCCACCTGACCGCATCAACCGTACAATACGACACCATCTCCGATAGTCGTTATCATTGGCACTGTAAGGGTTACAAAATAAGAACACTCCGAGGAATGCGTGAGCAGATTAAGACTGGTGCAGCTCTTGACACCACAATCATGATGGAGCCGATGGACTTGGTTTACAGTAAGGGTCAACAAGAGACTCTTACCAGTCCAGAGCTAAAACGATATATCAGCAAACAGCGAGACCGTGGCTCCACTAACGTAGTGCAATACGAAGTGGAATATCATAAGCGTATAGCATCCAGTTTTGCCTCATTCATTCTTACAATCATCGGGGCAAGTCTCTCCTCGCGCAAGCGAAAGGGAGGAATGGGTCTTTACTTAGGCATTGGCCTTGCACTCAGTTTTACATATATTATGCTTCAGACTGTGTGTGCGACATTTGCCATCAACGCGAACACACCGCCAATGCTTGCGGCATGGATTCCTAACATTATATTCGCCGTAGTAGCATTCTTCTGCTACAAAAACGCACCGAACTAATAAAGCAAATCACAGAGGTTTACAGAAAAAGAAGGAAAATGGATTTCTACGACACCGACTTAAACGACAATATACTCGACGCGCTCGACGATATGCGCTTTGAAACCTGCACACCTATTCAGGAAAAGTGTATTCCGCCAATTATGGAAGGACGCGACCTACTTGGCATTGCGCAAACGGGAACGGGAAAGACTGCCGCCTACCTATTGCCAATACTCTCAATGCTTGACGATGGCAACTATCCGCAAGATGCAGTCAATTGCCTCGTAATGGCACCAACGAGGGAACTCGCGCAACAGATAGACCAAGCAATGGAGGGCTTCAGCTATTACCTCCAAAACGTTAGCAGCGTAGCAGTATATGGCGGTAACGACGGCATTCGTTTTGAGCAAGAAATAAGGGGGCTCAAGATGGGAGCAGGAGTAATCATAGCAACGCCAGGACGTCTGCTTAGCCACCTCAAGATGGGAAACCTCGACCTAAGCCGCACCAGTTTTTTCGTTCTCGATGAGGCAGACCGTATGCTCGACATGGGGTTCATCGACGACATCGAAAAAATAGCGAGCCAACTGCCACAGTCATGTCAGACAATAATGTTCTCGGCCACTATGCCCGACAACATCGAGCAACTCGCAGGCCGACTACTCAAAGATCCCGTAAGAGTTAAAATCGCGGTTAGTAAGCCTGCTGAGAAGATAAAACAAGAAGCATACATCTGCTACGAGCCACAAAAGCTCAAGATAATAGAGAGACTATTCAACGACAATCTGCTAAAGCGAGTAATACTCTTCGCTGGGAAAAAGCAAAAAGTGAAGGAGATAAACACTGCACTCAAACGAATGCACGTAAACTGTGGAGCTATGCATAGCGACCTCACTCAGGAGGAACGAGATCAGATGATGTATAAGTTCAAAAGCTCACAGATAGACGTTCTCGTAGCGACCGACATTGTGAGTCGAGGTATTGACATCGACGACATTTCAATGGTCATCAACTACGACGTTCCCCACGACCCAGAGGATTATGTACATCGTATAGGACGTACTGCACGCGCCGACAAAGACGGACGGGCTATCACTCTCGTATCAGAACCCGACTTCTTTTATTTCTCTAAGATTGAACAATTGCTCGAAAAGAGCGTACCCCGAATGCCTTTACCAGAAGGACTTGGCGAAGCCCCCGAATACAAACAACGTTCCCCCAAGCCAAGCAACCATCGTCGCTATCATCATAGACCATCAGGTAAATCGTATGGCAAAAGGAAACCGCAAGGAAAGAAGTCGAAATCTAACAGAGGCGAAAAGAAATAAATACCCACTGCAATAAAGTTCCATGACCTCCACTCTCGAAACAAAGATAGAGTTTCAGGAGATACGCCAACTCCTCGCAAACCAATGCCTATCTACACTCGGTAAGACACTCGTCGATGAGATGACCTTTCTCACCGACCCTAATGCCATACGCCGACAACTCGCACTCACCCACGAGATGCGATTGATAAAGCAGAGCGGAGCAGAGTTCCCAGCCAACAACTTCTTCGATGTCAGAACTGCCATCGCGCGTTTGCGTCTTGAAGGAACTCATATAGACGAACAGGAACTATTTGACTTACGACGCTCGCTCGACACCATTGCGAAGATAGTTGATTTCCTAAGCAACGACATACAGGCTACACAACAACCACATGGCCCGCAAGAATATCCCGCTCTTCAGCAACTCGCCACAGATATACCGACATTCCCAAGTCTTATCCGTGCTATAGACCAAATACTCGACAAATACGGAAACATACGCGACGACGCATCGCCAGAACTCGCCAAGATACGCAAGGAACTCGTTCGCACAGAGAGTAGCATATCGAGAACACTTTACAACATTCTCCACCAAGCACAAACTGACGGTCTCGTAGAAAAAGACGTTAATCCGACTATGCGCGATGGGCGTCTCGTGATACCTATTGCCCCTGCTTTGCGACGACGAATAAGCGGAATCGTTCACGACGAGTCAGCTTCGGGAAAGACAGTATTCGTAGAACCCACTGAAGTGGTTGAGGCGAACAATCGAGTGCGCGAACTCGAATCACAAGAAAGGCACGAGATACAACGAATACTCATTGAAATATCATCTAAGATTCGTCCCGACGTACAACCTATACTCCATTCGTTCCATTTCCTTGCACAGATAGACTTCATACAAGCCAAAGCAAGACTCGCCGAACAGATGCACGCCACGGAACCAACCGTAAAAGACAAGCCAATGGCCGACTTGCGAAGTGCCGTACATCCTCTGCTTCGCATATCTCTCGAACGACAGTCAAAACAAGTTGTACCGCTCGACATCGAACTCACGCCCGAACAACGCATACTTATCATTTCTGGCCCTAACGCCGGCGGTAAGTCCGTCTGCCTGAAGACGCTCGCCATATTGCAATATATGCTCCAATGTGGACTATCCGTACCTGCATCCGAGCGTTCTATTATGGGAGTTTTTCGAGACATTCTTATCGACATAGGCGACCAGCAAAGCATCGCCGACGACCTCAGTACATACTCCTCACATCTGCTCAATATGAAACAGATGATACGCGCCGCAAGTCCCACCACTCTACTGCTCATTGACGAGATGGGAAGTGGCACCGAGCCACTCATCGGAGGAGCAATAGCTGAAGCGGTGTTGAAACAATTCTGTAAGCAAAAGGCATTTGCACTCATCACAACGCACTATCAAAATCTAAAACGATTTGCCGACGAAAACCCAGGAGTGGTCAATGCTGCCATGCTCTACGACCGCCAAGCACTCCAACCGCTTTTCCGCCTTGCAATTGGACAACCAGGCTCTTCGTTCGCCATCGAGATTGCGCGCAAGACAGGACTGCCAGAACAAGTAATAGCCGATGCATCGGAAATGGTTGGGCAAGACTACGTTCAAAGCGACAAATATCTGCAAGACATCAACCGCGACAGACGCTATTGGGCAGACAAGCGACAACAGATACACGCTAAAGAAAAGCAACTCGACCAAGCAGCAGCCGACTTTGAGACGCAAACATCAGACCTTCGCCGACGACGCCAAGAGATAATAGAACAAGCCAAAGAACAAGCTCAAGAATTGCTTCGTGAAGCCAACCGTCGAATAGAAAATACTATCCGCGAGATACGTGAGCAGCAAGCAGAGAAAGAGCAGACAAAGAAACTACGCCAAGAACTCGATGCATTCAAGCAGACTATCGAAGACACATCTGCGTCAGACTCCATCGACAAAAAGATAAAGCAGCTGAAGGCCCGTCAAGAGCGCAAGGCAAAACGCAAGGCCGATTTAACGAGAAAGAAAGAAAAAGAAAACGATGCAACGACACTATCGAAAAATACTCAATCGCCAACGGCTAATAGCCAATTAAACGAAGGTTCCACTGTTCGTATAAAAGGACTAACCAGTGTTGGCACAATCGAGCGAATAGACGGTGATATGGCTACCGTAGTATTCGGAACTATGCGAACCAAGATGCGAACAGACCGACTTGAACCAGCCTCGCCACAAACCATAACAACGGAGACACAAACCTACCAAACCGTACAGTCATCAAAGCCCACGCGTGCTACCATCGACAATCATCGCCGCAATTTCAATCCTCAGATTGACGTTAGAGGAATGCGTGGCGAAGAAGCCATCAACGCCATAACTTACTACATAGACGACGCGATACTATTCGGTGCCACGCAAGTTAGAATTCTTCACGGGACAGGCAACGGAATACTTCGACAACTCATCAGACAGTATCTTGCCACTCAACCAGCCATCGCCAACTATCACGACGAAGACGTGCGCTTTGGTGGAACAGGCATCACTGTAGTAGAGTTCTAATCTGCAAAAAGCGACGTACAAAGACCCTCACTTTGTGGGTCTTTTCTTTTTTTCTTTCTGTTTGTTTGGTAGTTTCATTTTTTTGCTTTATCTTTGCAGCGATTAATCAACTTTACCTAAGGAATGAACAGACATTTACTATTTCTATTATTGGCACTTTTTGCAATGCCACTTACGACCGTACACGCTGAAGATGCGCCAACAGGTGAAACTGTTACCAGCCTCACTAACGGCATATACCGCATCGTAAGCAAGACGAAGGGAACGGTGATGAAAGAAGAGAATGGTGGCGTGGTACACGGAGAACGCTCTACAGAACTCGACTACTCTGAACTTTGGGTAGTGGAACGACCAAGCAGCAGTTCCTACTGGCATATCTCTACATTGGCTTCTGCTCGCTATATGCAGAACGAGTCGCCAGTGCGCACGGCACTGCTTCAAGCCACCTATTTCACTATAGAGAAAAGCACAGAGTCGGGATGGTTTACCATCTTGCCAACGATGGATGGAAAGAAATATCTGAATGCCGACCAACAAACACTCAATGTAGTTAAGTACGCATCAGCGACAGACAACAACTCGCTATGGCAGTTTGAGCGCATAGACAAATGGACAGCCGACGAAGTGAAGGCCATGCGCGATGAGCTTAATGGTTGGGAGAAACCAACAAGCGGGCATTACTATACGATTATCAGCCCTGAATACAACCGAGTGCTTTGCGCTGGATATG
>Ga0065708_1000826_pt1 | contig 13195 bp, 13 predicted proteins | sample Hoacrofraction12_2_FD_59095 | JGI IMG/M metagenome (GOLD analysis project Ga0065708, IMG submission 59095) | Hoatzin crop microbial communities from Cojedes, Venezuela, sample from fiber fraction 12 v1 | ecosystem: Host-associated > Birds > Digestive system > Esophagus > Crop | place: Venezuela... | reverse complement strand
GCCGTGTTCGACGTGGCCGTCTACGTGGGCTGTTGGCCGCAATCGCGCATCGACGCGTGGGACTGCCTACTGCCGGCGCGCGCCGTGGAGAATCAGTCCTACACCGTGGGCGTGAACCATGCGGGCACCGAGAACGGCGTGGAATATGGCGGGCACAGCGCGGCCTACGACTTCAGCGGCCGCGCCCTCCTCGCGCTCGGCAGCGAAGAAGCCACGGCAGCTGCGACGCTCGACTCCGACGCGCTCGAACATTTCCGCAAAAAATTCCCGTTCCTCCAAGAACGCGACGCCTTCGACTTCCATTTCTGATTGGCTCGCGCACTATTTTTGAAAGCCCGTTTTTTCTGAAAAATGATTAGGATTCTTTTTGTCTGCCTCGGCAACATCTGCCGCTCGCCCTTGGGCGAAGCCATTTTCAGAGCGAAGGCGCAGGCTCGCGGCCTCAACTGCGAGGTGGACTCGGCCGGCCTCATCGACTACCACGCCGGCGAACTGGCCGACCCGCGCATGCGCCGCCACGCTGCCGCCCACGGCTACTCGCTCACCCACCGCTCGCGCCCCATTGAGCCCACCGACTTCGCCCGCTTCGACTTCATCGTGGCGATGGATGCGCAGAACCGCCGCGGCATCCTGCGCGAAGAAGAACGCGCGCGCAGCCGCGGCATCGAAGTGCGCGCCGAACTGCTCATGGCGGCCGACTTTCTGACCGCCCACACCGCGCCCGACGTGCCCGACCCCTACTACGGCGACGCCGACGCCTTCGAATGGGCCATCACGCTCCTCGAAGACGCTTGCAACGGCTTGCTCGACCACATCGGCGGCGCGCAATAAATCTTTTCTTGGGGGGAAATTTTCGAACGCGGGCTCCATATTTCCGGCGCGTGCGCTCGCAAAAACAAATTTGTGACTATAATTTAAAAATTATAGGCTATAATTTTAAAATTACAGGCTATAATTTTTAAATTATAGTCACAAATTTATTTTGCCCTGCCTTCAACGGGGTTTTTGCAGGGATGTTCGGGAAATTACTCGGTGAGTTCGATGAATATGCCCTCGGGGCCGCGCACGCAGCTTTCGTAGTATCCGTCGCCGGTGGTGCGCGGGCCGCTCATGGTGGCGAAGCCGTCGGCGGCGAGGCGGGCGGTGAGGCTGTCCACGGCAGCTGCGGAGCCGAGGCTGAAGGCGAAGTGGTGTTGGCCGAGATGGAGTTCGGCGTCGGGGCCGACGGCGAGCGCGGGGCGGCTCATGATTTCGAGGCGGGAGCCGCCGTCGAACGTGAGGAAGTAGGAGCGGAACTGCGTGCGCGGATTGTGGTAGGGCGCGGAGCTCACGGCAGCGAAGTAGCGCTCGAAGAAGGCGCGGGCGGCCTCGAGGTCGGCGAAGTAGATGCCAAGGTGTTCGATTTTCATTTATTCTCCTAATTTGTGGCCGCTTCCGATTTCGAAGTGGAGGCGGAGGATGCCGCGGTGGATGGCGGCGTAGGTGCCGCGGCTGACGCGCAGGTGGGCTTGGCCGTCGCGGTAGTCGAAGCGGAAGCGCTGCCAATTGAGCGCGGTGGGGGCCAAGAGCGCGGCTTCGACTCCGGCGCGGAACCACGCGGGCGGCTCTTCGCTGAAGCGGGCGACTTGGGCGAACGTCTTGCTCTTGCGCGGACGGGCGGGCAAAGCGCCGTGTCCGAGGGCGATGAGCAGGTGGAGGCGCATGCCGGCGGGCACGCTGACGCGCTCAAGCGGCGGGCGGCGGTAGGTGAGCCCTACCCAGCAGGTGCGCAGGCCGAGTTGTTGGGCGAGGAGGACGAGCTGTTCGCCGCGGTAGCCGCAAGCCTCGCGGGCAGCATCGGTGCGCGGCGCCACGAGGGCGATGTAGTTGGTGCATTGGCGGAAACTGCCGTAGTGCGCCAGTCGGCCGCTGAAGGCATGGGGCTCGTCGCAAACGAGTTGGAGGGCGAGACCGTCGGCAGCATTGGCCTCGTCGATGGCTTGTTGGAGCGCTTGCCTATCCTCTTCAGAAATCGGCTCGGCGTCGAAAGCGCGCACGGAGCGGCGCTCCTCGATTGCTTGCTGCAAAGATAGCATTTTTCTCGAATAAAACAAAAAAACAGAAAGCCGCTCGCGGGTGGAGCGGCCTTCTGTGGATGGGATTGAGTATTAGTCGATGCCGTAGCTCAGGGGCACGAGGTAGTTGTAGAACACGCCTGCGATGCCGAAGAACACTACGCCGAGCGTACAGAGCACGAGGGCCAGTTTGGTGTAGCCGTCGCTCTTGAACGTGGCGATGGGCTCGGGACTGCGCTTGATGTACATGGCCTTCACGATGAGCAGGTAGTAATAGAGCGAGAGCACCGTGTTGATGAGGGCTATGAGGACGAGCCACGGATAGCGCGGGAAGGCGGCCATGAAGATGAAGAACTTGGAGAAGAAGCCGGCGAAGGGCGGAATGCCTGCGAGGGAGAAGAGGCAGAGCGTCATGATGAACGCGAGCTTCGGATTGGTCTTGTAAAGGCCGTCGTAGTCGTCGATGCGAATCTTGCCGGTCTGCTGTTCCACCACGTTGATGACGGCGAAGGCGCCGAGGTTGGCAGCGAGATAGACGAGCAGGTAGTAAACCAGCGCGGTCATGCCCACCGACTGCACGCCCATCACGCCGAGCACGAGGTAGCCGGCCTGCGAGATGGCGGAGAAGGCCATGAATCGCTTGAGGTTTTGCTGCTGAATGGCGAAGAGGTTGGCGATGGTGATGGAGAAAATGATAATCCAAAGCAGGCCAACGTTCCAAGCACGGAGCAGTTCTTCGGTTCCGCTGAAGGCCTTATAGAGAATCGTGAAGAGCACGAAGGCGGCGGCACCTTTGGAGATGACGCTGAGGTAGGCCGTGACGGGCGTGGGAGCACCTTGATAGGTGTCGGCGGTCCAGAGGTGGAAGGGCACGAGAGAAATCTTGAAGCCCAAACCGGAGATGAACAGCGCGATACCAATGATGGCGAGCAGGCTGCCGTCGGAGAGCAGATTGCCGATGGATTCGAAATAGAGCGAGCCCGTGACGCCGTAGATGAGGGAGACGCCGTAGAGCAAGAGCGATGCCGAGAAAAGGGCAAGCAGGATGAACTTGGCGCCGGCCTCGGCACTCTCGTAGCGGTATTTGTCGTAGGCAACGAGGGCGGACATGGGCACGGAGGCGAGTTCGAGTCCGATGAAGAACATCAGGAAATGTCCGCTCGAAATCATAAAATACATGCCGAGCAGTGTGAAGAGCGTGATGTAGTAGAACTCGCCGCGTTTGGGCAGATTTTCTTCGCGTCGCAGCCAGCCGTTGGCGATGAGGAACACGATGAACGTGCCGCCGGCGAGGATGCTCTTGACGATGGTGTGCATAGCGTCGTGAACATACATACCGCCGAAGGCTTCGACGTGGTAGCGCATGCCGTTGAACTGCGGGAGAAGATTGATGAGCGTATGCAGTGCGAGCAGCACGACGGGCACCAGCCCTTTCTTCTTGCTGTCGGGAACAATGAGGTCGGCAATGAAAAGAATGAGAATCACCGCCAAGAGAGAGAGTTCCTCTCGCATACAAAGGAATTGGGAGTAGTCCATATATGCAGTCTTATTTTTTGATCAAGAGAAAGGATTGAGCGTGCCGCTGCCGGCCGCGGAAAGGATGTGGTCGATGATGGGTGCGACGCCGCCGTCGATCATGTTGCTGACCCAGAGCGGGAAGATGCCGATGCCGGCAATGCAGGCGATGAGGCAAATGACGGCGAAGCGCTCCACGTTGTTGGCGTCGGTGAGCTTGAGGTGGTGCGGGTCGGTGCAGACGCCGTAGAGAATCTTGCCCACAAGGCGCAGGATGTAGACGGCGGTGATGACAATCGACGTGCAGGCCGCAATGGTGAGTACGCGGTGGAACGTGTCAGCATTGGCGAACGAGCCGACAAAGATAGTCATTTCTGCGACAAAACCCGAGAATCCGGGCAGACCAAGATTTGCGAGACCGGCGATGACGTAGCAGACGGCCAAGAACGGCATAATGCGCATGAGGCCGCTCATCTCGCGGATGTCGCGGGTGTGGGTGCGGCCGTAAATCATGCCGATGAGGGCGAAGAAGAGGGCCGTGGTCAAACCGTGGGAGAGCATCTGGATGACGGCACCCGTGGCGGCAACTTCGTTTATCATCAGAATACCGAAAAGCACAAGGCCGCAGTGGCTCACAGAGGAGTAGGCGTTGATGTACTTGAGGTCGGTCTGAACGCAAGCGGAGAAGGCGCCATAGACAACCGATATGCCGGTCAGGATGAGGAATATCCAAGCGAGGTCGTGGGCGGCTTCGGGCATGAGATACATGGCAATGCGGAAGCAGCCGTAGCCACCGAGCTTCATGAGCACGCCGGCGTGGAGCATGGAGACTGCCGTGGGCGCGGAGGCGTGACCGTCGGGGCTCCAAGTGTGGAACGGGAACAGTGCGCCGAGCACGCCGAAACCGACGAAAGTGAGCGGGAACCAAATGTGCTGCTGAGCAATGGGAATGGGCTGGGCACCGCCGGTGTGGTTGGCAATGTCGATGATGTTCATCGTCTCGCCGCCTGCACCGAAGTAGATGCCAAAGATGCCGCACATGAGGAAGGCGCTACCGCCCATGAGCATAAGCGTAAGCTTCATGGCAGCGTACTCCTTCGGGCCCGTGCCCCACACGCCGATGAGCAGATACATCGGGATGAGGGCGACTTCGTAGAACATGAACATGGCGAACATGTCGACGCTGATGAAGAATCCGAAGACGCCCATGCTGAGCAACGTGAACCAGAGGAAGTATTCCTTGCACATGTCCCACGACACGAACGTGCCGGTGAANACGATGATGGCGGAGAGCAGNAGCATGGCGACGGAGATGCCATCTACGCCGACAGAATACTTGATGTGCAGCGGCTCAAACCAATTGAACGAGGCGGTGTAGAGCATGGCGTCGGTGGCGCCGGCTGCACGGTCGCGCAAGAAGATGATGGTGAGCGCCACGGCGGCAATGAGCAAGAGCGTGCTGCCGGCGACCATCACGGCGCGAATGCCTTTCTGCCCCTTCACCAGCCAAAGGGCGAGGAGCATGAGCAGGGGAATGAGAACAAATACTGATAGGAAGTTCATATCTGTCGGCGTTTAGAGAATCATGAGAATAAGCAGGGCGAGCACNCCGACGAAGAATACGTAGGCGTATTTCTGGACGGCGCCGCTCTGGAAATTGCGAATTTGGAAGCCCGATTCGTGCGAACCCCACGCAAGGAAATTGAAGAAGCCATCGATGAATGTGCGGTCGAACCACGCAATCGGCTTGGAGATGTGCTTGAAGATGATGCGGTGGGTGATGAACTGATAGACTTCGTCGAGATAGAAGCGCTTGTAGGCCCATTGGTGCAGGCGCGGCATGGCNGCGTGCATTTTCTCGGCAATGGGCTGCTTTTCGCCCTTGAANATCCAAGTGGCGAGGNCGATGGAGATGAGCGCGATGACGCAGCTGNTGCCGCCGAGCNTCCAGTCGAAGTGGGCNAGGAAGTCGTAGGCCGTGTTGTNGGCGCTGACGAATTTGCCGAAGGGNATGAAGCCGGCCACGCAGGTGATGAGCGTGAGGAAGANGAGNGGGAANGTCATNTGCCAGCCGCACTCGTGNGGCGTGTGGGCNGCGTGGTGTTCCTTGTTCTCCGTGCCCCAGAAGATGCCGTAGTAGAGGCGGAACATNTAGAAGGCGGTCATNGCGGCGATGCCCGTCATNATNCAACCCATCACGGNGCTGTAGTGGAAGCTGGCGGAGAGGATTTCGTCTTTCGAGAAGAATCCGCTGAAGGGCGGAATGCCGCTGATGGCGAGGCAGGCAATGNNGAAGGTCCAGTGGGTGATGGGCATATACTTCCGCATGCCGCCCATTTCGCTCATTTCATTGCTGTGAACGGCGTGGATGAGACAGCCGGCGCAGAGGAAGAGCGTAGCCTTGAACATGGCGTGGGTGAAGAGGTGGAACATGGANGCCATGTAGCCGAGTCCGTCGTGGTGATTATTGCCGGTGCAAACGCCGAGAGCCACCATCATGAAGGCAATCTGCGAAATGGTGGAGAAGGCGAGCACGCGCTTGATGTCGCTCTGGGCGCAGGCCACGGCGGCGGCGTAGAACGCGGTGAAGGCGCCTACCCAAGCCACGATGTGCAGCGTCTGCGGAGCGTATTCAATCCAGAGCGGGAACATGCGGGCCACTTGGAACACGCCGGCCACAACCATGGTGGCAGCGTGGATGAGCGCGCTGACGGGCGTCGGGCCTTCCATNGCGTCGGGCAGCCAGATGTGGAGCGGGAACATGGCACTCTTGCCGGCGCCNCCGATGAACATNAGGAAGAGCGCCGTGGGCAAAATCCAAGCGGCTCCGGCGAACGCGCGAACGTTCTCGGGATTTTCNGCNAAATCGAAGCCGAANGTCTTGGTATAGTAGCCGTAAATCAGAATACCGATGAGGAAGAACATGTCGGCGAAGCGCGTCACGATGAACGCCTTCTTCGACGCNGCCACGGCGGCCTTGAGCGTATAGAAGAAGCCGATGAGCAGGTAGGACGACACGCCCACCAATTCCCAGAACAAATACATCTGGAANATGTTGGTGGCGACAACGAGTCCGAGCATGCTCATGGTGAAGAGGCTCANGAAGGCGTAGTAGCGCTGGAAGCCGCGTTCGCCGTGCATATACCCGAAGGAATAAATATGCACCATGAACGANACGGTGGAGATGACCACGAGCATCATGACGCTGATGGGGTCGAGCAGGATGCCCATGTCGAAGTGCAGCTCGCCGAGCGGCAGCCACGTGGTGTTGAAAGGTACGATGGCTTTGTGAACGCCCTCGGCCCAGCCAATAGAGAAGTATTGGTAGGCGGTGAAGAGCGAGAGCGCNAAGACGACGGCCAGCACGCACGTGCCGATGGTGCCCGCCACCTTGTGGCTCATCTTATTCCCGAAGAGGCCGAGAATCACGAACGAAAGCAGCGGCAGAAGGGGAATGGCCAGTGTATAAAGAAATTGCGTTTCCATTGTGTTTATAGGCGTCTTAGGGATTTACCACTTCATCTTTTCAATCTTGCCAACGGAGATGTCGCGCAGTTGGCGGTAGATGTTTATCATAATCGCGATGGCGATGGCGCTCTCGGCTGCCGTGATGGCAATGGAGAAGATGGCGAAGAGCACGCCGTCGCTCGTCTCGGGATAGAGCATGCGATTGAACACGGCGAAGTTGATGTCGGTGGCGTTGAGCATGAGTTCGATGGAGAAGAGCATGGCCAACGTGGAACGACGCGTGAGGAAGCCGAATATGCCGNCAAACATCATCACGGCCGAGAGGATGAGGATATAATTGAGTTGTATCATACGGCAGAGAGTTTTAGCGTTTGCGGGCAATTACGAGTGCGGCCACGATGCAGGCCAAAAGCAAGACTGACACGGCCTCGAAGGGCAGCAGGTAGCCGCCTTCGCCGGTGGAGAGCAGTTTGGTGCCGAGGGTGTTGATGGAGAGCACGCCCTCGTCGGGAGCNGACAGCGTTTCATACATCGACCATTTCATCTTGANAATGGCGTAAACAAAGGTGCCGAAGCCGGCCAAGCAGAGCAATCCGCTGGCGAACATCTTGCCTTTGGTGTTTTCGCTGAGCTTGTCNTTCGAACCTTTCGTGAGCAGGATGGCGAAGACGTAGAGCACGACGATGCCGCCGGCATAGACCATCACTTGCACCGACCCGAGGAACGTGTAGCCCATCAGGAAATAGAGTCCCGCCGTGCCTATCAANACGAAGAACAGATAGGTNGCGGNGCGCAGAATGCTCTTGGCAATCACGCAGGCAAAGGACGAGCACACGATGAGCACGGCCAATACGATGAACATTATATTGTGTGAATCCATTGTGTAGATTGTGTTTTTAGTCGGTGGGTTGTTCCTTCTCTTCCTTCTTTTCAACGGCAGGCGCAGCGGCCGGCTTTTCAGCAGGCTGCTCTGCGGCGGGCTTTTCAGCAGGCGCAGCGGCAGCAGCGGGCTTCGCGGCAGGCGCAGCAGCAGCGGGCTTGGCGGCGGCTGCGGCGGGGCGAGCGACAGGTTTGCGCTCTTGGCACTTGCTGCCCGGGTGGTTCAGCGTCATAATGAGAGAGTTCTTGTCGAACACGGCGTTTTCGAAGCTTTGGTCGAAGGTGATGGCGCCGTGCGGACAAGCGCGAACGCAAAGCATGCAGAACATGCAAGCGCCCAAGTTGTATTCGTAGCGCGCAAGCACTTTCTTCTTCTTGCCGTCTTCGGTTTCCTGCATTTCGCTGTGCACGGTGATGGTGCCGTTGGGGCAAGCCATTTGGCACAGGCCGCAGGCCACGCATTTGTGCTCGTTCTGCTCGTTGTGGGGCATGGTGAGCGAGCCGCGGAAGCGGTCGAACATCTGCAATTCCTTGCGATTTTCGGGATATTGCTCAGTGATTTTCTTCGTGAAGAGTTCGCGCATTGTCGTTTTCAGACCAACGCAGAGTGTCTTCACGCCGGCGAACAAGCCGCCCAAGTATGATTTCTGTTCCATAAGGCCTTAGTTCACGTTTATGCCCAAGCCGAATACGACGACGAGCGCCATCAGCAGGAGGTTCAAAAGACTAATCGGCATCAAGTATTTCCACTCCAGCGAGAGGATGTGGTCGATGCGAAGGCGCGGGAAGGTCCAGCGTTCCCACATGAGCAGGAACACGACGAAGAACGTCTTGCCCACGAACCAGAAGAAGCCGGGAATGTAGTCCATCACGGCGTTGAAGCCGTCGAGGCCGGCGATGTGGAGCGGAGCCCAACCGCCAAGGAAGATGGTCGTGGCGATTCCGGCGGCAATGAAGAGGTTCAGATACTCGGCCAGATAGTAGTAGCCGAAGTGCATGCCGCTGTATTCGGTGTGGTAGCCGGCCGTGAGTTCGCTCTCGCCTTCGGGCAGGTCGAACGGGCCGCGATTACACTCGGCGTTGCCGGCAATCAGGTAGATGATGAAGGCGATGACTGCGGGCACGTGGCCGCGGATGATGTTCCAGCCGTTGTCGTACTGCTGCTGCACGATTTCGCTGATTTGCAGCGTGCCCGTCAGGGCCACCATCGTGAGCATCGTGAGGCCGATGGAGATTTCGTAGGAGATAATCTGTGCACCGGCACGCATGGCGCCAATCATCGAATACTTGTTGTTGCTGCCGAGGCCGGCGAGCAGGATGCCCACTACGCCGATGCCGCTCACGGCCAGCATGAAGAACACGCCGACGTTGAAGTCGATGATGTGGCCACCTTTGTTCCACGGCAGGCACGCAAACGTGAGCATCGACGCCGTCACCACCAAGAAGGGCGCGAAGTTGTGCAGGAACATGTCCGACTTGCGCATCTTGATGATTTCCTTCGTAAGCATTTTGAACACGTCGCCAAACACCTGCAGCAAGCCCCACTTGCCCGTACGGTTCGGGCCGATGCGGCATTGGAAGAACGCGCAAATTTTGCGTTCCATGTAGATGAGGATGATGGCGAAAACGGCGTAGAGCACGATGATGATGAGAGCCACGAGGATGCTCTCGGTCAGAATGGCCGCCCATTCGGGAATGAAACCCAGCAGCCACTCGTGCAGCGCCTTGGTCCAAGTCTGTAAATCAAATACGTTATTCATATTTGGTGTTTTGCCAATTTCTTATTATTTTAGCGGTCGATATCGGGCACAACGTAGTCGAGTGTGCCGTTGATGGCCATCATGTCGGCGATGAGGGTGCCGCGGCAGGCCTTGTCCATGGCGTAAACCAGCGGCAGGCCGGTCGAGCGGTAGTGCAGGCGCGAGGGGCTCTTGTCGCCCGTGCTTTCCAAGAAGACGCCAAACTCGCCGCGCGAGGCTTCAACGGCGGTGTAGTAGGTGCCGGCGGGCACTTTGATGATGGGTTTGGTCTTCGTTTGGTATTCGCCTTCGGGAATGTTGTCGATGAGTTGCTCGATGATGTGCAAACTCTCTTCCATTTCGTCCATACGGCAGAGCAGACGGGCGTAGGAGTCGCCTTCGGTGCGCGTGATTTCCTTGAATTCCACCTTGTCGTAGGCGGCGTAGGGAGCCAATTTGCGCACGTCGTTGTGCCAACCGCTGGCGCGTCCGGTGGGACCGGTGCAGCCCATGGTCTTCACGTCGTCTTCGCTCAAGAGACCCACGCCAATCAGGCGGTTGCGGGCAATCACGTTGTTGATGAAGATGTCGTAATACTCCTTCATGTTCTTGCGCATGTAGGGAATGAATTCCTTCACGCGCTTCTGGAAGTTCGGATGGATGTCGTGAGCCAGACCGCCAATCATGTTGTAGTTCAGGATGAGGCGTCCGCCGCAGGTTTCTTCGAAGATGTCGAGCACCTTTTCGCGGTCGCGGAAGCCATAGAGGAAGGCGGTCGTGGCGCCCATGTCTTGGCACAGGCAGGAGAAGAAGAGGATGTGGGAGTCGATGCGCTGGAGTTCGTCCATAATGGTGCGCACCACCTGCACGCGTTCGCTCACTTCGATGCCGCCGGCTTTTTCGATGCACATACACAGCGCGTGGCGGCTCTGCATGGCGCCCAGATAGTCGAGTCGGTCGGTCAGTGCGAGCGTTTGCGGATAGGTGTAGCTCTCGTTCAGCTTCTCAATACCGCGGTGAATATAGCCGAGGATGGGGTCTATTTTCTTGATTCTCTCGCCGTCGAGGGCCACGCGGAAGTGGAGCACGCCGTGGGTGGAGGGGTGCTGCGGTCCGATGTTCACAACGTAGTCGTCGGGGCCGAAAATCACGTGTTTCTTTTCTTCAATGGTGCCGTCGGCCTTGCGCGCATACTCGACGGTCTCGTCGGACGGGGCGAGACTGTCCATGCGCAGCGGGTTCTGCGCTTCGGGGTCGTCGTCTTTGCGCATGGGCCATCCCACCCAGTCTTCGCGCATGTAGATGCGGCGCATGTCGGGATGGTTCCAGAATTTCACGCCATAGAAGTCGTAGACCTCGCGTTCGTAGATGTGGGCGATATCCCAGAGGTCGCAAACGGTGGGGAGCATCGGGTTCTCGCGGTCGGGCGTCAGCGTCTTGATATAAGCGTGTTTGCCCGTGGCCGATGAGCGCAGATTATAGACCACGCCGAGCCCTTCTTCGCCCCAGTCCATACCGGTCAGACACTCCAAGAAGTCCATCTGTTCCCCGGTTTTGAGACGCTCCATTTCAGCGTGCAAGTCCTCGGGAGCCACCATGCGCGGCTCAATCTGGTTGGGCGCAGGCTCTGCCGGCGCAGCAGGAGCCGCCGGTTTCGCAGCAGCGGGCTTCGCGGCAGGCGCAGCAGGCTTCACGGCCGACGCAGCGGCCGGCTTTTCAGCAGCAGCGGGCTTCTCAGCAGGTGCAGCGGCCTTCTCAGCAGGCGCAGCAGCAGGCTTTTCAGCGGGCGCGGGCGCAGCCTCGGGCGTAGGAGTCGGCTTATTTATTTTTTCGGTATCCATAATTTTTTATTCTTCAAAATCCTATTTATTTTTGCAGACGCAAAGGAAAAATTGTCACCTGTGACCTGTGACCTGTGACCTGTTCAAGCCTTTTCCTCCCGCGCAACGATTTCGTCTTGCTGGCGAACCACCTCGCGATGGCTCTTAGGCGACTTTTCCTTGCGGTTCGTCGTGCCGAAGAAGTTTTCGGCCTTCACCTTGCGCTGCANTTGCATCATGCCGTAGAAGAAACTNTCGGGACGCGGCGGGCAGCCGGGCACGTAAACNTCNACCGGAATCACTTTGTCCACGCCGTTCACCACGTGATACGACTTCGTGAACGGNCCGCCGCTCGTGGCGCAACCGCCAATGGCCACCACGTATTTCGGGTCGGCCATCTGGTCGTAGAGGCGGCGCAGAACCGGCGCCATCTTGTTCGTAATCGTGCCGCTCACCAGAATCACGTCGGCCTGGCGCGGACTGTTTCGCGTCACTTCGAAGCCGAAGCGGGCAATGTCGTAGCGNGCGGCGCACGCGGCCATAAACTCAATGCCGCAGCAACTCGTGGCAAACGTCAGCGGCCACAGCGACACNGAGCGGCCCCAGTTGATGAGNNCGTCCAGCGGGCGAACAAGCACGTGAGTGCCATTGCTGTTCAACTCTTCGACGAGNTTNTCGAANGTCTCGTTGTCCTTGAACTCCTCGTANGGGATGTTCTTGATTTTCGGACGTTTAAGTTTTTTCATTGCCATTTCAACGCTCCTTTCCGCCAAGCATACGCGAGGCCTAAAACCAAGATGAACAAAAAGAACAACACGCTCAACAGGCCTGCGGGACCCAGCGAGCGCATCACGACGGCCCACGGGAAGAGGAACATCGTTTCAACGTCGAACATCAAGAAGAGGATGGCGAACAAATAGTAGCCTANTTTGAACTGCATCCACGTGTTGCCGCGAGTGGGAATACCGCACTCGTAAGGCTCCTCNTTCTGCGCGTTGTAGGAGCGGGGCGCGATGAGATAAGCCAGCACGACAACCNCTCCAACGAATGCCAAACCCGTGATAACGGTGGTGACAAACAGGGTGAAATTCATATCCTTTGAGATTTGCGCTATATAGATTGTGCGCAAAATTAGTAATTTTTTTAGTTTCTTCGCACTTTTTTGAACAAAAAAAACTGCGCTACGGGGCGAAAAACGTGTTTTTNCGGGCTGTAGCGCAGTTTTTCGTGCGTTTGGAAGTGTTCCTCGCGCGCGCACGCGTATNTNTATAANNGAACGCGCGCGCATGCGCGCGCGAGGCGGCGGCCGCGTTCCCCCACCCTGCCCCGAAACTTTTCTGACTTGCCTTGAAAAATTCAAATGCCGGCTCCTAATTTCAGGCGCGTGCGGAGCAAAAAATAAATTTGTGACTACACTAGTGTCCCGTTAAAATGAAACAAAATTGTAATTTGGGAAAAATTGTGTTGAAAAGGTCAAAAAAGAGGCCTTTTATGCTCAATTTTGGCTGTTTCCATATGCGTTATGCTTTAGATAGTAAATAAAAATTTTCAAGTCCGTTGACTCCAAAAATCTTTGCTCGTACTTTTATTTGCAAGTGGCTTGGCGGCGTTCGGAAGGATTTAACGGGACACTAGTGTTGTGACTATAATTTAAAAATTATAGCCTATAATTTTAAAATTATAGCCACAAATTTTTAAATTATAGTCACAAATTTGAAAC
>Ga0065708_1006692_pt1 | contig 13234 bp, 12 predicted proteins | sample Hoacrofraction12_2_FD_59095 | JGI IMG/M metagenome (GOLD analysis project Ga0065708, IMG submission 59095) | Hoatzin crop microbial communities from Cojedes, Venezuela, sample from fiber fraction 12 v1 | ecosystem: Host-associated > Birds > Digestive system > Esophagus > Crop | place: Venezuela... | reverse complement strand
ACATCTTCCTGATTGTTCCGCAGGAGTATGACAGCAGCTGGCAGAAGATCGTGGGCGACGGTGGCATGCGCGTGATGTGCGTTGAGCTGACCGATGGCAGCACTCCTGGCAGTGGTGTGAACGAGGTTAATGTTGCCACCACTGGTGTGGAGATCCGCTATGACCTGAGCGGTCGCGAGGTGGGTGCCGACTACAAGGGCATCCAGATTGTGAAGTCTGCCGACGGCACAGTTAAGAAAGTGCTGGTTAAATAAGCTTCAAAAACTGAGGTTTTAACCTCATACACATTCATACAACACCTTTCTTGTGTTCTGGTGTGCCGTGGCGGCATGCCAGAACATTTTTTCGTGCGTTTAGGATTCAACACGTGGCATCATGGCATGCGGTTGCTGATGGGTCATGCTGTGCTAACGCAAAACACACTGCAAAAAGATTATGATATGTTAAAAACAACCCATTTTTACTTAAAAAATATGCTAGGCAGCCTTAAAAACCGCCGCAAAATGAAAAAAAATTGCTAACTTTGCATTATCATAAAGGAAGAAGCAACATGGATGTGAAAAAAGTTTTGTTTATCACGCAAGAGATAGCCCCTTACGTTCCTGAAAATGAGATGTCGCTGATGGGTAAGGCGATTCCTCAAGGCATACAGGAGCGTGGTGCCGAGGTACGCACGTTCATGCCCAAGTATGGCATCATCGCTGAGCGCAGCAATCAGCTGCATGAGGTGATTAGGCTCTCAGGCATGAACATCATCATTGATGATACCGACCACCCCCTTATCATCAAGGTGGCGTCGCTGCCCGCCGCACGCATTCAGGTCTATTTCATTTACAACGAGGACTATTTTGCTAACAATCGCATCCAGGAGCTTGAGACTGCTGTTGCCCCTCAGGACAATGACGAGCGCAGCATCTTTTTTGTCAGGGGTGTGATTGAGACGGTGCGCAAGTTGCGTTGGATTCCCGACATCGTGCAATGTAGCGGCTGGATGGCTGCGCTGGCACCGCTATATCTGCGCACATCCTATGCCGACGACCCTGTGTTCCGCAATGCCAAGGTGGTGACCGCCCTCTACAACGAGCCTCACCCCGAGCCACTTGATGCCAAGCTCAGCGACAAGCTGCATGCCGACGGCATCACCCGTGCCACGCTCAAGCCCATTGCTGGCAAGCAGCTTGATTACCGTGCGCTCATGTCGCTGGCGGTGAAATATAGCGATGCCGTTATCCAATGCACGGCAACCCCCGACCCCGATGTGCTTGCCGACGCTCAGGCTTCAGGGCTGCCCATGCTGCCGTTTGCCGAGGGCAAGGAATTTGTGCAGAGCGTCTATGACTTTTATGCCACGTTGTGACACGAGCTTTGCTTGGGCAATAATTTCCCCCGATAAAATAGTATTCTATCTACATTCTAATAAGCTATCATTCATCATTCAGAATTAAGATATGAAACATCTTTTCAATGTGATACTGGCAGTGGCGGCACTGCTTAGCCTGTACGCATGTACTGATGATACCATTGGTGTCACGATAACTGACACCCAGTCGAGCGTCATTGAGGATTCCTCGTTCGTCATCACAGGCAAGTCGGTGCTCAACAACCGCATACAGATGCGCACCAGTGCCAAGATGCTGGGCGAACTCAATGCCGATGGCTACGGCCACCTCTCCGCTCAGGCAGTGACACAATGGATGCCCGCCATGACTATCGATACCACAGGCACCAGTGCCGACTGGATTGACTCGTGCCGCCTCAAGTTGCGTCTGCCGCTCACTAATGGCTACACAGGTGACAGCCTGGCACCCATGAGGCTCAATGTCTATCGCCTTACCAAGCAGCTCACAAGCCCCATTTATAGCGACTTTGACCCGACCGGATATTACGACCCCGAGCAGGTGCTGGCATCGGGCTCTTATTCGCCCATCGCCGGATGGTATGAGGTGTCGAGCAGCGACACGGTGCGTACGCTTTCTATTCCCATGCCCACCTCATTGGCTCGCGAGGTCTTTAACAAGTACAAGGAGAATCCCGATATCTTCTCTAACCCGAAGTCGTTTGCCGAGTTCTTCCCAGGTATCTACATTGCCAATAGTTATGGCAGCGGGCATGTGCTTAACTCGCAAAGCACCGAGTTTGATGTCTTTTATAGACAGCATGTGCAGCTCACCGACACCACCGACACCATCTATCCCGCACAGAGCCAGTGCTACCTTGCCTCAACGCCCGAAATTATTTCGGACAACATCATCCATCTGGATATTGATGACGATGTGACCCAGATGGTTGACGATGGACAAGCCATTATACTCGCTCCTGCTGGTTATGAGGTGCAAGTGCGTTTCCCCATTCAGGACATTATCGACAGTTATAAAGCTAACATCGGCAACAATCTTGCTGTTATCAACAAGTTGGAGCTGGAGTTGCCTGTCGAGATTCCTGCCACTGAGTACAACATCCAGCCGCCTACCTATTTGCTGATGGTCAAGACGGCTAAGAAGGACGACTTCATCAACGGCGATAGCTTGACCAACAATAAGGACTCATTCTATGCCGTGTATAGCTCAAAAACAAAGAAATATAGCTTCAGCGGACTGCGTGACTACATTCTTAACATTATTGAGAATCAGGGCGGTATCGCCACCGAGGAAGATATCAACTTCACCATCACCCCCGTTGACGTGACCACCTACACCTACTCGTCGTCCTACTCCTACTACTATAGTTCTACCAGCAGCACCGTTACCAAGATTTCACCCATGGTCACACGGCCGGCGATAGCTCGTCTGCTGCTTGATAAGGCGAAAGTAAAAATCACCTATAGCAAACAAATTGTCAACTAAGGTTTGCACAGTTTAAAAAAAAGTGCTACCTTTGCACCCGCATTGCATGTGTTAGCAGTGCATCAGCCGCAATAGCTCAGTCGGTAGAGCATTTCATTCGTAACGAAAAGGTCGCGGGTTCGAGTCCCGCTCGCGGCTCCAGCAAAGCGGGGAGACCAGGGTAACACCATCGGTCTCCCCACTATTCATATCAAATGGTCAACATAAGCAGATTTTAAACAGTATGGAAATCACCGTAACCGATTTTATGCAGCGTCAACCCAACTATCCCCGTGTGGCACCCACCGACCAGTTCTACTTGTGGATTGCGCTGAGGCTTGCCAAGACGTGGGACGAGAGTCCCTGGCTGCGCCATCTGGACGACGATGTGCGGCGTGATGTGGTGTTGGCTGTGACAGGTTATTATCAAGATGTCGTTGCCGATGCAGGCCTGTGGCGCACCTTTATTTCCATGCACAGCCAGGCTCATGGCGTTCCCATGCCACACTATGGTCGGGCTGAAGACTACATCGACAACGAGCTCAATCTCGACGATGTGCGTTATGTCATCTGGTGGACTATCACTGGCGAGGGTGGGGCAGAGCTAGACCCTCACGATGATGAGTTGCAGGCTTTAGCAATAGCCTGGCATCAGGTGCTTGACGAGGAATATGAGGAGGCACCCACGCCCTCGCAATTTACCGCTTTGGTCGATGTGGACCCTGACGACAGCAATGATGTGCAGCGAACCTACGACTTGGCTTATTGGCTTTTTTGGCGCAGTTTTTTACTAAGACCCTCATCACTGGCAGCCATGCAGGCAGCTATGCCGCAGGCACATGCCATTATCGCCAGTGCGGCAGGTGCTGATGCCACCCCCATGTTGCACCAGCTCAACGACCAACTGATGGCAAGCACGCTTGCCGGTCCGTTGCATTTGTCCATAGGCGACTGGGTGCGGGCTATCACTAGCCGTGACGTGTGACCACTAGGTTGCGTTTATGCTTTTCTCACGGCTTTTCCGCTGAGTCTTGAACACTCATGCGTGAAAAACAAATTCCTGCAACCAGTTACTACCGGTTCCAGGAACTTTTGAGGGTACATCTCCTATTTTTTACTCCTCTTGCGGAGTGACCGAGATTCGAACTCGGGAAGCGCTTTTGACGCTTACACGCTTTCCAGGCGTGCCTCTTCAGCCACTCGAGCATCACTCCCGACTTTTTAGTCGGCACAAAGGTACAACAAATTTGGCAAAATGTGCAATATGATTTGACAATTTCACGTTTGTGTGGCGAATTTTCAGTAATTTTGTCGTGATGGAATCACCCAGCTCTGATAACACATTTGGCGCATACTCGCACGTCAGTCGGGCTTTGCCTGCCACACAAGCAGCCATGTCGGATGCGGCGGGTGGCACCGATGATGTGCGAGTGCGTGATTTGGCGACTCGTGTGCTCTCGTGGTTGCCCTATGACCCCAACGACGACCAGATGCTGCTCATCGTGGCACTGGCGCATTTTTTGCTTAATGCGCCCCAGCGTGCGGCATTTGTGCTAGGCGGTTATGCGGGCACGGGAAAGACGTCGCTCACGGGTGCTATTGTCAAGGCGTTGCACGAGTTGGGCATCCCCACTGTACTGATGGCTCCGACGGGTAGGGCGGCGCACGTGTTCAGTGATTATTCGGGTCACCCCGCCTATACCATCCACCGTGCCATCTATCGGCAGCGGGGCTATGGAATAGATAGCTTCTCGCTTGCTGAGAACAAGTTGACCAATGCGGTGTTTATCGTTGATGAGGCATCGATGATTAGCAACGGTGGTGATGTGGGCAGCATCTTTGGGTCGGGACACTTGCTCGACGACTTGCTCGACTACGTGTACAGCGGGCAGCATTGCCGCTTGGTGCTGATGGGTGACAATGCCCAGTTGCCACCGGTGGGTGAACTCAACAGTGCGGCACTCGATGAGGCGACGCTGCAAGCGCGTGGCCTTGTGGTGTATGGCGTGTTCCTGCGGCAGATTGCGCGGCAAGCCGAGCAGTCGGGCATTTTGCATAACGCCACCCTGCTGCGCCACAGTATGGAAAACGCCACACTGGGCAGGCCGCATTTTGACCTTGATGGGTCAGATGATGTGCAGACCGTGTCGGGCGAGTTCTTGCTGGAGACCATCAGCGACTGTTACGATCGTGATGGCATGTCTGAGACCATCATCATCACCCGCAGCAACAAGCGAGCGACGCTGTTCAACACGGGAATCCGCAACACCATACTCTATCGCGAGGACATCCTCGCCACAGGCGACATGCTGCTGGTGGCAAAGAACAACTATCACTGGGCGCAAGACTACGAGCAAATCGACTTCATTGCTAATGGTGACGTGTGTCGCGTCAAGCGAGTGTGGGGTGACATCGAGCATCGTTACGGGCTGCGGTTTGCTAATGTCACTGTCGAGTTTCCTGACCACGATGGTGTGGAAATGGACGTGAAAATTGTGGTGGACTGTCTGCTTGGCGACACACCAGCCCTCGACAAGCAACAGAGTGACCGGTTGTTCAACGAGGTCATGGAGGAACTCACGGGAAACAAGCGTGAGCGATATCAGGCACTCAAGCAACACCCTTACTTTAACGCGCTGCAGGTCAAGTACGCCTATGCCGTCACTTGTCACAAGGCGCAGGGTGGGCAGTGGCTCAACGTCTTTATCGACATGGGTGGCATCGTCCCTGATGCAATGCAGCAGCTTGACTTTTATCGATGGCTCTACACGGCATTCACCCGCGCTAGGCAGCATGTTTATCTCATCAATTGGCAAAACGATGCAGGTGGTGATTTTGCCAGTTGAAAAATGATTGATAACTTTGCAACAACAAATCAAAAAAACACAGATATAAGCAATGGCAAAAGTAAACGATATTGTACGATTCTTGAACGATGTGGGCGGAGGACGTGTGTCCCGCATCGAGGGCAAGACGGTCTATGTGGAAGACGAGGACGGCTTTGAGCGTCCAGTGCTAGAGCGTGACCTGGTGGTCGTGGGACAGGCGGGAGCCAAGGCCTATGAACGTCCCTTGCAGGTACGTGCACAGCTGGTAGAGCCCGACAAACCCGCACCCAGACCTGTTGAGCCCGAGCCTGAACCCCAATTGCCCGTTGAGGAAACGCCTGAGGGTGACACCATGAATGTGGTGCTGGCTTACGAAGCGCGTGAAATTAAGCATTTGCCCACCACCACCTTCTATGCCACACTGGTCAATGACAGCAACTACTACCTTTACTTCTCCTACATGACACGCGGTGACGAGAGTGGCGAGTGGATCACACGCTATCATGGCATCGTGGAGCCCAACATCCAGGTGCAGCTTGAGGAGTTTGGTCACGACGACCTCAACAACATGACGCACATTGCCGTGCAATACATTGTCTTCAAGCAGGGCAAGGGCTTTAAGCTCAAGAATCCTGCTCTGGTAGAGCAACGGCTTGACGTGACCAAGTTCTACAAGGTGCATTGTTTCCACGACAACCCTTACTTTGATGTGCCGGTTATTGCGGTTGAAGTGGTGACAAACGACCGCCCTGCGCGGCAGATGCACATCGACAGTGGCGAGCTTGAACGCGCCATGAAGCAGAAGCGTGATGCCGACCGCCGACCGCAACGCCGTCCGGTGCAGAAACGCCAGGATACCGACAAAAATGGCATTGTGGTGCAAGACTTGCACATCGGGGCGTTAATGGACAACCTCACCGGCATGACCCCTGCTGCCATACTCGAATATCAGCTAGACAAGTTCCGCGAGGTGATGGACGCTAACCTGCGTCACCGCGGGCAGCGCATCGTCTTCATCCATGGCAAGGGCGAGGGCAAGCTGCGGCAGCACCTGCTCGAAGAGTTGCACCGGCGTTATCCGCACTGCTCGGCACAAGATGCCAGTTTCCGTGAGTACGGCTTCGGTGCTACACAAGTAACGATTAGGTAGTTTACTATCAGGCGTTTATGAAAATCGCTTTAGATTCAACCAGCAATTGGGGAGATCTGGGAGAAATCGTGCATGTTGTCGATGGGCGCATGAGGGGCATTAGTGCCTGTCGCGGACGTGACGGCCTTTTGTATGTTACATCTGGAAAATATGTTTCGCCCACAAGCGTTTACGGTTTCATTGATAAGTGCCACGATGCGCTCAAGGAGTTGCTCGATGCACCTAAGCGATTGTTTCATAACAATCAGGTGATACCCTGTTTTCATGGCAAAATCACCATCAACGAGTCAGCCGACGTTGGCACGCATTGGGCTTTTTCCCACCAGGGTGATACCAACATCTTGGTGCAATCGCCCGTAGGCACTGACTACACCCACCCTGATGTCATCTGGTTTCTGTCAAAGCAACTCAAACAAATCATGTATCAGGTGGCACCCGTTGTGTTGTTGCCATTTGCTCAGCAAGTAACAGATAGGCTTAAAAATCAGTTGGGCGAGCATGTGCCTGCAGGCTTTAAGGTAGGGTATGGCATGAACACACTGGGCAAATGCAACCGCAAGCGCGAGATTTCCCTGTCGAGCAACCTGCTGTTTGTCCCTGACGAGGAGATAGTGGAATATGTGGTTTGTCACGAATTGGCACATCTGTTTGTCTTTAATCACAGCCCGCAGTTTCACAAATGCTGTGATTCACTTCTTGATGGCAGGGAGAAAAAATTGCAGGCGCGATTGAAAACCTTTGAGTGGCCCATTTTGACTTCAAGCAGGCGTGTGGTGGCAATTTGTAAAAAAAATCACTGAAAACGATAGCTATTGATAAAAAATTGATTATATTTGCAACTGTAAAGTAAAAAACGATAAAAATGCCGTAATTGACAATGGAAAAGATCGACACCCTGGACAAGAAAATTCTGGAGATTGTGATGAAAAACGCCCGCATTCCCTCAAAAGATGTGGCACAACAGTGTGGCGTGTCGCGTGCAGCCATTCACCAACGCCTGCAAAACCTGATTGACAGCGGTGTCATCACAGGGTCGGGCTACACCGTCAACCCCAAGACGCTGGGCTACAGCACTTGCACCTTTATTGGGTTGACGCTGGTGCGTGGCTCCATGTACCGTCAAGTGGTTGCAGAGCTTGAGCGCATACCAGAAGTGGTGGAGTGCCATTTCACCACGGGCCAATACACCATGATGGTTAAGGTGTATGCTCGCGACAACGAGCACCTGATGCATCTGGTCAACGACCTGATTCAACACATTGACGGTGTGGCTGCCACCGAGACGCTCATCTCGCTGGAGCAGAGCATGGCACGCGTGTTGCCCATTCCATGGGATTAAACGGCGGCAAGCGTGCACTGAGTGTGCACCCAACCATTTTTGATAAAAATATGAGTATGTGACACCTTTTTATGCTTGGGTGTGCCATTTTATTTGTACCTTTGACAACACCTTTGTGACCGTCAGTGCCACATCGGGCTAAACATCTTATTTTACCTATCTACTTAACCTGAAATAATGACTGAAAACCGATATTGCGTCATCATGTGTGGAGGTGTGGGCAGCCGTTTTTGGCCCTATAGCCGTGCTGCCATGCCCAAGCAGTTTATTGACTTCTTTGGTACGGGGCGCAGCCTGTTGCAGATGGCGGTTGACCGTGTGCAGGGCGTTGTGCCAGTCAAAAACATCTTGATGATTACCAACCGTGCCTATGCGCAAATCATACACGAGCAGTTGCCCGAGCTTGACGATAGCCAGATATTGCTTGAGCCCGCCCGCCGCAACACCGCTCCTTGCATAGCTTGGGCGGCTCATCACATCCGAGCACTAAATCCAGATGCCAAGATTATGGTTGCTCCTAGCGACCACTTGATATTGAACACCGACAAGTTCAGGCAATGTGTGGAGCGTGCCTTTGACTTCATCGACCAGACCGATAACATTTTGACGATGGGTATCAAGCCCACGCGACCCGAGACGGGCTATGGCTACATCCAGGTGGGTGAATCGGTGAACGAGCATTTTGCAGCCGTTAAGACGTTTACCGAGAAGCCCAATCAGGACCTTGCCCGCGTGTTTCTGGATTCTGGTGAGTTTTATTGGAATAGCGGCATGTTCTTCTGGTCGGCACGCAGCATCATCAATGCCTTGGCAACATATGCCCCTGATGTCAACGACGTGTTTGAGCGGGGCAATGGCAGCTATGGGACTCCTGACGAGCAGCAGTTTATAGACCAGCAGTTTCCTGCTTGCCCCAACATCAGCATCGACTTTGCCGTGATGGAGAAAGCGCCTAATGTGTTTGTGCAGATGGTGGACTTTGGGTGGAGCGATTTGGGCACTTGGGGTGCGCTTTATGAGAACTCGCCCAAGACCAGTGAAGGCAATGTTACGCAAAACTGCCGCGTCTTGTTGTTTAATAGCCACGACAATGTGATTGCTGTCAAGGGCGATAAGCTGGTGGTGGCATCAGGGCTTGACGAATATATCGTTGCCGATGTTGAGGACGCCCTGCTGATTGTGCCGCGCAGCGAGGAGCAAAAAATCAAGCTCTACGTCAACGAGGTCAAGAGCAAATATGGCGACAAGTATCTGTGAAATATCCGTCAGGGTAGGGCACACAGGGGCGTCAGAGAGTAGAGCGACGCATCAATCGATAAACAGACTGTTAAAACATGGCATTTCTTGAAGTTCAAAACGTGGTGAAGCGTTACGACGGCCACACCGCATTGGCTGGTGTGTCGCTGCAAGTGCCACAGGGATGCATCTATGGGTTGTTAGGACCCAATGGTGCGGGCAAGAGCACGTTGATACGCATCATCAACCGCATTATTGCTGCCGACGAGGGCTCTGTGAAACTCAATGGCAATGTGATGACCGACGATGACATCACCCAAATAGGCTACCTGCCCGAGGAGCGTGGGCTGTACAAGAAGATGAAGGTGGGCGACCACATCGTCTATTTGGCGCGTCTCAAGGGCATGAGCAAGCCCGATGCTGTTACCGCTATGCGCTGGTGGCTGCAACGGTTTGACCTGACCCAGTGGGAGAACAAGATGGTAGAAGCCCTGTCCAAGGGCATGCAGCAAAAGGTGCAATTCATTGGCACCGTTATTCACCAGCCGCCGTTGCTCATCTTTGACGAGCCGTTCTCGGGCTTTGACCCTGTGAATGCCGAGCAGCTAAAAAGTGAGATATTGACGTTGCGCGACCAAGGCTCCACCATCTTATTTTCTACCCACAACATGGAGTCGGTCGAAGCCGTTTGTCAACAAATCACGCTCATTAACCATGCTAACGTGGTGTTGCAGGGCAGCGTTGACGAGGTGAAGCAGCGTTACAAGAAGAACGTGATTGCCGTGGATTGCAGCGACCCGTTGCAGCCTGCCGAGCAACTGTTCACCCTGCTGCCGCCCAGTGCAGGTAGCCGCCAGCAGCGCATCCAGCTGAATCCAGGCGTGGCGATGCACGATGCCATCGCTTGGCTCAACGACCATTACCGCCTGAATGGATTCACCGAGGTGTTGCCTAGCATGAACGAGATTTTTATCGAAACCGTCAAATCGCAGCAAACAGTAGATGCCCATGAATAAGTTACGCCTTATCATCGCCCGCGAATATTTGTCGATTGTTGGTCGCAAGTCGTTTATCGTCATGACGTTGCTCATCCCTGTGTTGATGCTGCTCATCGGCATCATCCCTGTAGGGCTGGCGTGGCTTAACGACCGTGGCAGTGAAGCCAAGCAGGTCGCTGTTATCGATGAGACGGGCAGATATGCCGGTGCTATTGCCGATACCGAGTTATACCACTTTGTGGCGTTGCGCGGCGATACCGTGACCGATGCGCGGGCTTTCTATGACCGCTCGGGCGGCAATTTAGACGCTGTGGTGGTCATTCCCCGTGACATTGATAGCACGGCGCAGGTGAGCATTTATAGCGAGGCGACGGTGTCGCCCTCGCTCATCAGCGTGGTGTCTGCCGCACTGACCGATACCATCGAGGGTGCGCGGCTAGCGGCAACAGGCATACCTGGATTGCAGCAGCTGGTTGAGGATGCCCGCATCGACTTGGATGTGCGCAACATCAAGTGGAGCGATGGCGGTGAGCATGAATCATCAACCAATGCGGCATTGGTGCTGGGACTGGTGCTATCGTTCATCACCTATATGTTTGTGCTGATGTATGGTGCCATGATTATGAATGGCGTAATCGAGGAAAAGACCAACCGCATCGTGGAGGTGGTTGTGAGCAGTTGCCGACCATTTCAGCTGATGCTGGGCAAAATCATCGGTGTCGGGCTTGTGGGATTGACCCAGATGGCGATTTGGGTGGTGATGTTGCTGGTGGTCGCCCTGATTACAGGTGGAGCATTGGGCCTCACAAGCGGACTAGGACAGCCAGTGGCGGCATCATCGCCTGCGGCTGTGGGAGGTGCCGACATGCAAGCCATTTGGCAGCAAGTGTCGTCAATCAACTATCTGCCCATCCTGACGTGTTTTGTGCTTTATTTCATCGGAGGCTATCTGCTCTACGGCTCATTGTTTGCAGGGTTTGGCTCGGCTGTTGACCAGGCAAGTGACTCGTCACAATTCACCACACCCATCATCCTCATCATGGTCATTGCCTTGTATGCTGGCATTGCCTGTGTCGATAATCCGTCAGGACCCATGGCGGTGTGGTGCAGCATCATTCCGTTCACCTCGCCAGTGGTGATGATGATTAGGTTGCCGTTCGATGTGCCCACCTGGCAGCTGGTGTTGAGCTTGGTTCTGCTTTTTGCCACTGCTTTGGCAATGATTTGGCTGGCAGGGCGCATCTATCGACGTGGCATTTTGCACTATGGCAAAAAGACGGGTCTTGCCACCCTGTGGCGATGGATTAAATAACTGAAAACAAAAGTATTGCATCATGAGAATTGTTATACAACGGGTGAGCCAGGCTTCGGTGAGCATCAGTGGCAAGTTGCACAGCAGCATCGGCAGTGGACTGCTGGTGCTGGTGGGCGTGGCAGTCGGCGACACCATTGACGATGTGCACTGGTTGGTCCAGAAAACCGCTAATCTGCGCATCTTTAACGACGAGAACGGGGTGATGAACCGCAGTGTGCTTGACGTGGCTGGCGAGGTGCTGGCAGTAAGCCAGTTTACCCTCAACGCCAGCACCAAGAAGGGCAACCGCCCCAGCTACATCCATGCTGCTGGTCACGATGTCGCCATACCGCTTTATGAAGCCTATTGCGACGAGCTGGCGGCCTTGCTGGGCAAGCCTACACAGCGGGGCGTCTTTGGTGCTGATATGCAGGTAGCACTCATCAACGACGGCCCCGTTACCATCATCATCGACTCGCGTCTCAAGGAGTAGCCTGCTACAGACCTGAGCGACTTAGTGTCTAAGGAAAATGACGGTCGCCGTGACTATAGATGTCACGGCGACCGTTAAAGTTTCTAATAGACTGGCGATTACTGCTGGTCGCTATCCCACCATACGGGGATGGTCCAAGCATCGTCAGCCAGGTTCCACTGTACGCTCATGTTGGCACCAGGCACCTCGTAGCCAATGGCTTGCAGGTTGGCACTGTTGTAGTTGTACTCGTGCGAGCACTGACGCCAGCGACGATACTGCTTGCCCTCGGGGATGGCCTTGAGTGCGTTAGCCACCTTATAGTGGTAAGCGGGAATGGACCAGCCAAAGAACAGCTTCGAGTCGAAGTCATAGCGGCGCATGTCGTTCCAGATCTCGGTCGAGAACATCATGGCGATGCGCTTCTGCGTCAAGATGTGACCCAGGGTCAACTCACCCTGCGTGCCGATGCCGTTCTCCAGGAAGTTGTCGATGTCTGCCTGGCTCATCGGGGTGAACGACGGGCACGAGTTGAGGTTAGCATCCTCCGAAACCCACACTTTGAGTTTCTCGTTCATCAGCTCGCAGCTTGCCTTGACACCCTCGCGGTAAGCGTCGTAGGCACCGCCCTGGTCACCAATCAGGTAACGCACCTCGGCCTCGATGAAGCAAGCCTCGGGATAGGTACCGATGTAGGTGGGCGATGACACGCGCGTGTAGAACGTGCCACTCTCTGCCGAGTTGGGCACGCTGCGACCACCGCGGTAGTACAGGATGTTGTCGCCAGCAAAGTAGCCCTTGCAGTAGCTGGTCTCCTCAACATAGACGGTATCGCCCAGGCGGTTAGCGTCGGTCGAGTTGATGTACCACTGGTTGGTCTCGCTGTTGTACATTGCACGCAGGGGGCCACCCAAGCTATTGATGTCGCTAGACATATCCACACCCAGCGAGCGACGCCAGTTGCCAATCCACTTGACGCCGTTGGCGTCAACGTCGTTGGTTGCCAGGCTCTTGTCCTTGTTCACGCTGTAAGCCCAGGGGATGATGTGGTCGGCACGCGGGTCTTCAACACCATTGCCGGCAAAGTTGGTCAAG
>Ga0065708_1000118_pt1 | contig 13321 bp, 9 predicted proteins | sample Hoacrofraction12_2_FD_59095 | JGI IMG/M metagenome (GOLD analysis project Ga0065708, IMG submission 59095) | Hoatzin crop microbial communities from Cojedes, Venezuela, sample from fiber fraction 12 v1 | ecosystem: Host-associated > Birds > Digestive system > Esophagus > Crop | place: Venezuela... | reverse complement strand
GTCGTCGTCGCAAAAGCGTTGGAGGAGCGGGTCGTAGGCGTCGATGCGGCGGTCGCGCAGGAAGGGCCACCAACGACGCACTTGCTCGCTGCGCGCCATATCGACGTCGACAATCGCGGCGGCGGCTTCGTCGACGGGCGCTTCGTAGAGCATTTCGCCTTGCGGACCGGCCACGAACGAACTGCCCCAGAACCTGATGCCGTTGGTCTGGCCGCTCGGGTCGGGCTCGAAGCCGGTGCGGTTCACGGCCACTACGGGCAGACCGTTGGCAACGGCGTGGCCGCGCTGAACAGTCTGCCATGCGGCGCGTTGGCGGGCCTGCTCGTCGGGCGTGTCGGTCGATTCGAACCCAATGGCGGTGGGATAGATGAGCAGTTCGGCACCGCGCAGGGCCATGATGCGAGCGCCTTCGGGATACCACTGGTCCCAGCACACTTGCACGCCCAGTCGGCCGACGGACGTCTGAATGGGGCGGAAGCCCAAGTCGCCGGGCGCGAAGTAGAACTTCTCGTAGTAGGCGGGGTCGTCGGGAATGTGCATTTTGCGAAAGGTGCCGGCGATGGAGCCGTCGCGCTCGAACACGACGGCGGTGTTGTGGTAGAGCCCTGCAGCACGGCGTTCGAACAGCGAGCAGACGAGCACGACGCCCACCTCGCCGGCCAGCGCGCCGAAGAATTGGCACGACGGGCCGCCCGGAATTTCTTCGGCCAAGTCGAAGTGGTCGGGGCTTTCGGTCTGGCAGAAATAGACGGAGTTGTGGAGTTCGGGCAGCACGATGAGTTCGGCGCCCTGCTTGGCCAGCGCGCGCACATCGGCGGCGAGGGCTTCGCGATTTTTCTCGACTTCGGGCACGAACGCCCGCTGTATGATTCCGATTTTCATAGTCTATTTTGTGATGGCGAACACGCCTTTTGGATATTGCATGCACGAGCAATGCACAGAGCCGTGCTGCTTGATGAGCGGGACGGCATCGATGGGCACGATGTCGTATTTGCGAAAGAGGCTTTGGAGCACGCGCTTGGCGGCCTCGTCGCGCTCGGGCTGCCGATAGGTAGGCAAAAGCACGGCACGATTGAGAATCAGGAAGTTGGCGTAGGTGGCCGGCAAGCGCTCGCTGTCGAATTCCACGGCGTTGGGCCACGGCAGCGGCACGAGCTCGTAGGGCGCGCCGTCGGCATTGCGGAAAGTGCGCAGTTGTTCGGCCATCTGGCGCAGCGGCTCGTAGTGCGCGTCGGCGGGGTCGTCGCAGGCCACGTAGGCAATGCGGTTGTCGGGGCAGAAGCGCGCCAACGTGTCGATGTGGCTGTCGGTGTCGTCGCCGGCAAGGGCGCCGTGGTCGAGCCAGAGCACCTGAACGGCGCCGAAATCCTCCTGCAGTCGCAATTCGATTTGCTCTTTCGTGAGCGCGGGGTTCCTGTTGGGATTGAGCAGGCAGGCCGACGTGGTGAGCAGGGTGCCGCAGCCGTCGCTCTCGATGCTGCCGCCCTCGAGCACGAAGTCGAGGCGGTCGATGTAGGTGCCTTTCAGAAAGCCGGCATCGTAGACGCGGCGATTGATGGCGTTGTCGAGCGCGGCCTCAAACTTGCCGCCCCAGCCGTTGAAGGCGAAGTCGAAAAGCTCCGTCGGCCCCGTCCCAACGACGCTGAGGAACGCGTGGTCGCGCGCCCAAGTGTCGTTGGTGGGGCAGTCGGCGAAGCGCATGTTCTCGGTGGCGCGTCGCGGCAGCCGTGCTTCCAAGCGGCGGCGCAGGTCGTCGGCCTCGGGCGTCACGATGAGCAGCGGCTCGCGCACGGCAATTTCGTAGGCCATGCGCACATAGACCTCCTCCACTTCCGCGAGCATCGGGGCCCAATCGGTCTGCGCGTGCGGCCAGGCTATTTGCACGCCGCTCTGCGGGAACCACTCGGCCGGCAGCGTGCGCTTGAAGCGGCGCACAGGCGTTTGCTGCGCGTCGCCGCGGAGCAGCGATTCGAGGTCTAAGTCAGCGCGCGGCGGAGCCGGAGGAAGGGAGAAAATGCCCAGTTTTTTAGGTGAAAGGTGAAAGGTGAAAGGTGATAATTATGCGCTTCAGCCGTGGAAAAATATTTTTCTTATTCCACAGGAATTTGGTCTAAACTTTGCAGGTATTTGATGAAGGCGTCGGTGGCTCCTAAAGGCAGGTCGGCGCTCTTGTTCTCCTTCGGGAAGAAGTCGGTGCTGAAGCCGTCGCCGCCGTTCGACATGAAATCGTCGGCCACAATCACGCATTTCGAACGGTTTTTGATTTTGCGACGTTTGCCGTTCGGCGAGATATAATACAACTTTTTCACGTGATTGTCGGCATCGAGCACAGGCTCAAGGTTGCTGCGCTGCATATAGCCGTAGGAGTTGTGATAACCGAAGTCCACAAGCGCTTTAAGCTGCTTGCCGCTCACGCGAAAACCGTTCAGGTTGTTTTGGAAGGGGAGCACTTCGCCCACGTTGAGCACGGTCACTTCGCCTTGTGAGATGCCGGAGCGCACGCCGCCAAAGTGGCTCACGCCCAGCACGATGTCTTTGTCGCGCGTGGGATAGGTGTTGCGATAGGCTTGGGCGTACGATGTGCAGAGCATGGTGCCTATTTCCGAAATGCGGAACTTGTCCATGCGGTCGTGCTCCATGGCGCGCGTGGCATAGGTGAGCTTGGTTCCAATGGGCACTCCGGCGGCCGTTTTTGTGTTCACGAGCAGCGAATCAATCACGTCTTGCAGCCGGCGGGCCTTGGGCGTGAGCGAGGCGTAGGGACGGATGGGCGTCCGCACGATTTCGGGTTCCACGCGGGTCACGGCCATCGTGAGCGTGTCCACGTAGAATTTCATCACGTTGATATAGTTGCCGTGCCACCAGCCTTGCACGATGGGTTTGTTGTCGGCGTTGATGGTGCCGCAGACGGGGTCGTGGCTGTGGCCGGTCAGGAAGGCTTGATAGAGCGGGCCTGTGATGGCGCTCAATTCGCCGGCGCTCTTGTCGTACCACATCGGCGTGCCGTCGGCCTTCGATTTCGAACCGATGTGGAGCAGCAGGGCGCGAATCTCGGCATTGCGCACGGCTTCGAAGGCGGGCAGGGCGGCCACGCTGTCGAGCACGGCGCGGTATTCGCCGCTGAANNGCATGCCCTTNNTGCGGCGCGNNCTAATCTGCTCTNTGGGCCGAAGAGGCCAGCATACTCACGAGGGCCACGCGCACTTTTTTCGTGGGCGAAAGGGCCACTTCTTCCACGGTGAAGGGTTCAAAAATGTCGGGCACGCGGCCGTTTTGGTCGTAGACGTTGGAGCACAGGTATTTGATGTCCCAGCCTTTCGGGCGCANCGGACTGGAGGCCCACTTCTTGCCCAGTTCGTCGAGTCCGTCGTCGAACTCGTGATTGCCNNCNGCCGAGATGCGAATGCCGCACTCGTTCAAGAAGAGCGGCATCACTTGNCCCTTCGTCGTATTATAGAAATAGCTGCCGCCAAAGTTGTCGCCGGCCGAAACGACAAGGTTGTGGGGATAGGCGGCGCGCAGGCTGTCGATGGTTTGGAGCACGCTCGGNGCGCCCGGAATGCCTTGGTCTTCGGCTTGCACGAAGGCGCCATGGAAATCGTTGAGCGAAATCACGGCCACTACGGCCTCGTTCTGCGCCGATTGCGCCGAAGCGCTCAGCGAGAGGGCCAGACCAAGAGAGAGGAGGAATGTTTTGAGTTTCATGGCTTTCAGGAACGACTNATTTGGAGTCCTTTGTGAGAAAATGAGAGTTCGACGAAGCGCGCCGTCGGAGTGAGCGGGCGTTGCGTGAGTTCTTCGCGCAGNCGCAAGGCTGCATCGGGGTCTTTGGCCACCATATACATGAATCCGCCGCCGCCTGCGCCGGGCAGNTTATAGCCCAAACAGAGGTCGTCGATTCGGCGGCAGAGGGCCTCCACTTCGGGCGGATTGGTGCCGGCGTCGAGCGCCTTGTTTTGGCTCCACGATGTTCGAATCAAGCGTCCAAAGCGTTCGAAATTGCCGAGTTGAATGGCTTCGAAGAGGCTTTGTGCGTGCGCCTTCATTTCGTTCAAAATGTTCAGGCGTCGCGTTTCGTTCAGGAACATGCCGCGCACGATTTCGGCCAGTATGCCCTTCGCCGTGCGCGTGATGCCGGTGTAGTAGAGCAGGTGGCAAGCGCGATATTCGGGGGCGAGGAAGAGGGTGTCGGGCAGCCAGCGCGCCACCACGTTCTGCTCGAAGCCGGGCTCCGACTGCAGCAGTTTCAAGCCGCGCAGCACGCCGCCGTATTGGTCTTGCCAACCGCCGCCCGTCGTGAGCAATTGCTCGAGAATGAGCGTGCGGTCGCACACTTCGTTCTTGTCCCAGCCCAAGCCGCAGAAGTCGCTCAAGGCGCCCAGCACCACGGCAGCGAGGATGCTGCTCGTGCCGAGTCCCGAGCCGGCGGGAATGGCCGACAAAAGGGTGATTTCGATGCCACTGCCGAAGGCGTCGAGCTGGCGGGCGAGGGTGTCGAATTGTTCGACGCCGAACTCGGGCAAGAAGCCGCAGAGCGCGAGCGCCGCTTTGGGGATGGAGAAGGGCGAGCCCACCTTGTTGAAATGGCGCAGCTCGTCGTAGGTCGTAATCACCTCCATGGCGCCCAAGTCGATGGAGCGGCACACGATGTGGCGCTCGCGGCAGGGCTTCACGTAGGCTTGGAGCGGCTGTTGGCCGTTCATTTCGATGGCCAGGTTCACCACGCTGCCGCCTTTCTGCAGGCAATAGGGCGGCGTGTCGGTCCAACCGCCGGCAAGGTCGATGCGGGCGGCGCTGCGGCCCCACACAATTTGGTCGCTCAGGGTGGTTGGGCGTGGCTGCACGCGGCGGCTGCGCGCCTTGGCCATCAGTCCTTCGCGCAAGAGCGAGAAGGCTTCTTTTTCAAACGTTTTCGATTGTTCGGGGTCGCGCGATTGGAGCGCGTCGCTGCGGAACATGGCGTCGCAGAAGCGCGTGTCGAGCGGCGCGTCGGCGGGCAAGGCGGCCGGCAGCGGCAGGGCGCGTTCGGCGTACTTCCGAGCCACGTCTTTCAGGTTCACCTGATAGAATACGCTGCGTCGCCAATTGGCGGCCATGGCTTCCAAGTTGGCGCTCTGCAGGCGTTCGCGGCCGGCGAAGAGGCGTTCCAAGTTGGCGCGCTCCATGAGTTGTTCGGCCGAGAGTCGTTCGCAGTCGCGATAGAGATATTTTGCGCCGCCCACGTTTTCAAGCATCCAGTGGAGCAGTTGTTCGAGCTCGTCGATGCTTTCGGTCACGGGGAAGATGGGGGCTGTCTGCAGGTCGGTGGCAGCGCCGAAATCGTCGGCCGTCAGGCCGCGCTCAGCCATCCATTGAGCGAAGGGAACGCCCAGATATTCGGCCTCGTCGAGGCTGCCGCGGAAGGCGTCGGCATATCCGTAGGGACGCAGGGCGTAGGCCTTCTCGCCAACGGGAACCACGTCGACGCATTGCCCCCGCCGCAAGTGGATGGCCCAAGCGTTCGCCGGAACGCCCGTCACCACATTTTCGCCTTCGAAAGTCCAATCTTTCGAAATTATTGAGTTTTCAATCCAGATATTTTCTTTTTCTTCATTAATTTTGCAGCCCACTTGGCTGTTTTGCGTGAAGAGCGACGGCTGTGCCTTGATTCCTTTTTTGATGATGAGGCGTTGGTCTTTCACGAGATTCTGCAGCGCCATCGTCGAGGAGAGGAGTTCGGGCGTGGTGCCAAAGTGATAGAATTCCGCGCCCGCCAGTGGGAGCACGGCGACGCTCAGGTCGGCCATGTCGGCGTCGGCTTTCGACGGGTGGGTGCCCAGCGCGCATCCAAAGTCGGAATACAGGTCGTAGTAGGCCGTTTCGCCGTTGCGTTTCGACTTTTGGCGCAGGCGTTCCACGGCTTTGTCGCTCAAGAGCCACACGCCGATGTCGATGAGCGAGTAGTGCGTTTGGCGCAGCCGCCTTTGCTCCTCGATAGAGGGCTTTTGAAGCATGAAATCCAAGGCGTTCGGCCGCGCGAGGTCCATCATGAACACGCCGTGGGCCGCCATTTCCTCGGGCGAACTCCAGAGTCCGAAGCAGACGACGTCGGCATCGGGCACGGTGGGCAGGGCTTCGGTGGTGCGCACGAGGATGTCGCCGCTCACGATGAGGGTGCGCAGCGCGTCGGGCGCTTGGTGCATGATGCGCTCGTAGAGGGGCATCTGCAGGTCGAGCAGGTTTTGGTCGATGCGTTGTCCGCGCGCCCAGCGCAATACGGGAATGGGGATGAGCAGCTTGCCCGCAGGCGCGTAGGCCGGCAGTCGGCGGCTCTGTCCGCCCGCATGCAGCAGAATGCGCTTTTCTTTCGACAGCCACGCCGCGAAATCAGCCTCGCAGCCCGCAGCGCGACACGCCTGCTCGAGCAGCCAAACGGTGCCGCCACCACTGCCCACGCGTCGGCCCACAGGGTCGCTCGCGCAGAAGTATTCATCGCGGCTATAGCCCGTCAGTGCGTGGAAATTGGCCACCACATCGGGCGGAAGGGAGAGCAGTTTTTGCATAGCTCAGTCTTTCTTGATTCTGAAGGTGATAAAGCGATTGAACAGGAAGTTCAGACCCGGATAGACGCACATGCCAATCACGTAGGCCCAGCCCTCGGGCAGCCACAGCATCAGCAGTCGGAAGCAAACCCACTGCAGGGCCCAGCACACGAACGCGCCCACGAAGAAGATGGCGCCTTGCCGAGTCCAACTGCGGCTTTTGTCTTCGAAAACCCACAGGCGATTCCACACGAAGCTGTGCAGGATGCCGGCCACGTAGGAGAGAAAATTGGCCACGTCCACTTGAACGCCCACATAGCGCAGGCCGAAAAACACGAGGAACGACACGGCCGTGTTGAGCACGCCCACCACGCAGTATTTGGCGAGTCGCACGCTTTCTTCCTTCGTTCGCTGTTTCATTTTCATAGTATTGTCCGCGCAAATATACTCACAATTCGCGAAATGCGCGCCTTTTTGCGCCGATTTCGTNCGTTGGCGCGTTNAAAACGNCTNCTTGCGCGCCTTTCAGCCCANTTTTTTCCGACTCCCCCACCCTGCTTTCTCAAACGCGAAGGCAGGGGCTCGCCAAAAGATGTACATGTTTTCGCCAAAAGATGTACATGTTTTTCGAAAAAGATGTACATGTTTTCGCCAAAACATACCCATGTTTTGCCAAAAAGATGTACATCTTTTGCCGAAACGCTCCCTTGAAAATTTTGGGAGCGGAGTTGGAAATTTAGGAAAGGGATTGGAAAATTTTGAGAGCGGCGCTCAAAATTCCGGACGGATAGACCTATATAAAAATACGCGCCCGCCCGCGCGCGCGAGGAGCGTTGGAGCCGAAAAAAGCGCCGGCCTTGCAGCGATTGCAAAGCCGGCGCGCTTTAAAGCGGGTGCCCAGTGGGACTCGAACCCACGACATTCAGAACCACAATCTGACGCTCTAACCAACTGAACTATGGGCACCATAGTTTTTCGNCCTTCTCGGNGCGAAAGCGGGTGCAAAAATAGTGCTTTGCGCGCAATNTGCCAAAAAATCGCGCGCTTTTTTCTCTCCGGCGCGCGATTTTCTGTTTATTCTCGCAGTTTGGCCGCCTGCAGCGTGTTCTGCATGAGCATGGCGATGGTCATGGGGCCCACGCCGCCGGGAACGGGCGTGATGGCGGAGCACTTGGGCGCCACTTCGTCGAATTTCACGTCGCCGCAGAGGCGGTATCCGCTCTTGCGCGANGCATCGGGCACGCGCGTGGTGCCCACATCAATCACGACGGCGCCTTCCTTCACCATNTCGGCNCCCACGCTTTCGGGGCGGCCCATGGCGCAAACGAGGATGTCGGCGCGCAGGCANTCTTCGCGAAGGTTGGCGGTGTGGCTGTGGCAGACCACGACGGTGGCATCGCCGCCCTCTTTCTGCATCATGAGCATGGCGAGCGGCTTGCCCACGATGTTGCTGCGNCCGAGCACTACGCAGCGCTTGCCCGAGGTGGGGATGTCGTAGCGGCGAAGCAGTTCCATGATGCCTTTGGGCGTGGCGGAGACGAAGCAAGGCAGGCCGGTGCAGAGACGTCCGACGTTTTGGGGATGGAAGCCGTCGACGTCTTTGGCGGGACTGATGCGTTCAATCACTTTCTGGGCGTCGATGTGGCGCGGCAGGGGCAGCTGCACGATGAAGCCGTCCACGCTCGGGTCGGCGTTGAGGCCATCGACGCAGGCGAGCAGTTCGTCTTCCGAAATGNTGTCTTCGAAACGCAGGAGCGAGGATTGGAACCCGCAGGCCTCGCAGGCTTTCACTTTGTTGGCCACNTAGGTCTCGCTTCCGCCGTCGTGTCCCACGAGCACGGCGGCCAAGTGGGGNGCGCGCCGGCCTTGCTTTTTCATTTCGGCGACTGCCTCGGCAATTTCTTGCTTGATGGCGGCCGCNGTGGCTTTTCCGTCAATCAGNTNCATCGGTCGAAAATTTAAGTTCGTTTTATGTAAAATTTTTTTGGCCTCGCNCGCGTGCCATTTGAACGGCGCNGCAGGCGCAGCCAAAAAATATGTTTCAAAAATTACTTGTCACTTGTCTCTTATCACTTGTCACTTGGGCATCATGCCACCGCGGCGAGCGGCGAGAGCGGCCATCATTTTGCCCTTNGGCGAGTTCATCATCTTCATCATCTTGCGCATTTGGTCGAACTGCTTGAGCATTTGGTTCACTTCTTCGATTTTNCGGCCGCTGCCGCGTGCGATGCGCTGCTTGCGNGAGGTGTTGAACACGTCGGGGTGCTTGCGTTCGTAGGGCGTCATCGACTGAATCATCGATTCGATGCCCACGAAGGCGTTGTCGTCGATGTCGATGTCTTTGATGGCCTTGCCCACGCCCGGAATCATCGAGGCGAGCTCCTTGATGTTGCCCATCTTCTTCACTTGCTGGATTTGGGAGAGGAAGTCGTCGAAATCGAACTGATTGCGNCGCATTTTCTTCTCGAGGCGGCGGGCTTCTTCTTCGTCGAACTGCTGCTGGGCGCGCTCNACGAGGGAGACGACGTCGCCCATGCCGAGGATGCGGTCGGCCATGCGCTCGGGGTGGAACACGTCGATGGCTTCGAGTTTTTCGCCCGTNCCAATGAACTTNATNGGCTTCTCTACGACGGTGCGGATGGAGAGGGCGGCGCCGCCGCGGGTATCGCCGTCGAGTTTGGTGAGCACTACGCCGTCGAAATCGAGGCGGTCGTTGAACTCTTTGGCAGTGTTCACGGCGTCCTGACCGGTCATGGCATCGACCACNAAGAGCGTCTCTTGCGGCTTGAGCGCCTGCTTGAGCGCGGCAATCTCCTGCATCATCTGCTCATCTACGGCGAGGCGGCCGGCAGTATCGACGATTACGATGTCATTGCCCTTTGTTTTGGCCTCGCGCACGGCATTTTGTGCGATTTCGACGGGGTTGGTGTTGCCGGGCTCGGCATAGACGGGCACTTCGATTTGTGCGCCGAGCGTTTGAAGCTGTTCGATGGCGGCGGGACGGTAGACGTCGCAGGCCACGAGCAGGGGTTTCTTGCCGCGCCGCGTCTTGAGCATGAGCGCCAGCTTGCCCGAGAGCGTCGTCTTGCCGGAGCCTTGCAGACCCGACATGAGAATGATGGCGGGGCGGCCGTCGAGATTGATGTCGGCGGCGGTGCCACCCATGAGGCGCGCCAGTTCGTCGTGAACNANCTTCACCATCAACTGTCCGGGCTTCACGGCGGTGAGCACGTTCTGACCNAGCGCCTTTTGCTTCACCTCGTCGGTGAAAGTCTTGGCCACCTTGTAGTTGACGTCGGCGTCGATGAGTGCGCGCCGAATGTCCTTCATTGTCTCGGCCACATTTATTTCGGTGATGCGGCCCTCGCCTTTGAGTATTTTGAACGACCGTTCGAGGCGTTCGCTTAAGTTTTCAAACATAATTTATAGGATTTACGGGCGCGAAAATAGTATAAAACACGCGAAATGCCAAACGCGCTTTCTAAAAGCGCACGCGAAATCTTAAAAAGCGCGCTTTCGAAGCAGAAAAAATTGCACAAACTTGGCGGCAATGTGCGAACGGCGGTACTTTCGCACCCGAAATCGGGAAAAAAGTTCCAACAGAAACGAAAAATATCCCAATCAATCCTGCAAAAAAACTTTCCGTTTGCAAAGTTCAAAAAAATTTGGGANAATCGAAAAAAATTGTTCGGAAAACAAAAAAAATTCTTTGGAAAGAAAAACATCCTAATCAAACAACACAAACATTTATGAGACGAATCTACGCAACNCTGCTGGCGGCACTGGCATTCTGCGGCGCTCACGCCGGCGGCTATCTCACAAATACGAACCAAAGCGCGACGTTCGGCCGCTTCTTCGCCCGCCAAGCGTGCATCGGCATCGACGGCGCTTACGCCAATCCTGCCGGCATCGGCTTCATGAGCGACGGCTGGCACCTCGGCCTNAACATGCAGAGCGCCGTCCAAACGCGCACCATCACGGGCAGCTTTGGCAACAGCACGCCCCTGCCCTTCTCNCTCGGCGCCATCAACGGCGTGCAGAACCCCACCGACGGCACGAAGAAGTACGACGGCAAAGCCACGGCGCCTTTCATTCCCTCCATCGACGTGGCTTGGGTGAAGGGCAAATACTCCCTGTCGGCCCACTTCGGCATCACGGGCGGCGGCGGCAAGTGCATCTTCGACAACGGCATAGGCACTTTCGAGAGCCAAGTGGCCGCCCTGCCCTTGCTCGTGAACTCCCTGCTGCCCGCCGAGCAGGTGGCCGCCGGAATGGGCGCCACGGGCTACAGCGCGGAGTCGTATATGCGCGGACGTCAGTACTACTGGAGCNGCCAAGTGAACTTCGGCCTGAAAATCAATCCGAAACTGGTGGTATCGGCCGGNTTGCGCGTCGCTTGGGCTTCGAACAATTACTACGGATACGTGCGCAACATTTCNGTGAACGTGGCCGGTCAAAGCTATCTGGCCAGCGACCTGCTCACNGCGCAGGGAATGCCCCATCTGGCCGCCCTCGCCACCGACAAAGCCTTGAATTGCGACCAGACCGGCTTCGGACTCACGCCCATTCTNGCCATCGACTGGAAGAGCGGCAAGTGGAACCTCTCCGCTCGCTGGGAAATGAAAACGCGTATGCGNCTCAAAAACAAAAGCGGCAATAATACGAGCGGCATCGCCGAATTCGACGACGGAAAGAAGATTCCCGCCGACCTGCCCCCCATCATCTTCGGCGGCGTGNANTACAGCATNCTGCCCACCCTGCGCGTGGCCCTCGGCGGCACCTACTACGTGGACCGCAAAGCCACGCAGTATGAACACCGCGAAGAATTGCTGCGCAGCGACGGCGTNGAACTCCTTGCCGGCATTGAGTGGGACATCAACGACTGGGCCACCATNTCGGGCGGCGGACAGTACACGAACTACGGCCTCGGCACCGATTCGAAGTTCATCACCAACCTGAGCTTCGTGACCGACTCCTATTCGCTGGGCTGCGGCGCCAAATTCAAATTGAGCGAGAAGATGGCTTTGGAAGTGTCGTATTTCAAGACGTTCTACATGCACTATACGAAGCACATGGACGACTACAACNACGTGAAGTCCACGCTGAGCGGCGGCGTGAGCCAGCTGGCNGCCTCGGGCGTGCTGAACGANGCNGAACTGGCAGCCGTTCAGAAGATTGCGCCCGCCATCGCCTCCTACAGCACGGCCGGCATCGACCGCTTCGACCGCACGAACGACGTGCTCGGCATTGCGCTCGACATCGACTTCTAAATCTCTTTCAAATATCTGGGAACGCTTCGCTGCAAACTACTGCGGCGAGGCGTTTTTTTCGGCNCTTTCGAAGGCGAAGAGCAGCATGTTTTGGCGCGTGTCGCAGCTGCGATGCCGCAGGTCTTGGAGCAGGCGAAGTTGCACGGCAGGGAAGCTGCTGCGGAAGGCGTCCACGTCGGCTTCGCCAATGAGCAGCGCGCCGGCCGTGGCTTCTTCGTCGAACACTTTGGCGCGGTTTTCGAGATAGAAATTAAGGGTGAAGAAATGCAGCATGGGCTCGTCGACGTACTGATAGAGCGNGCCTTCGCGGGCAATGGGCTCNAGCAGCGCGGCGGCGGGGCGGTCGCTCTTTTGATTGAGCAGCGGCGGCAAAATGAGGGCGTCGAGCATCATCANNCCCACGACGACGGTGTAGAGCACGTCGCCAATGGGGCGGCCGAGGCGCGCAAGGCGATAGTAGAGGTAGATGGCCACGAGCACAATGGCGAAAAACACGANGTCGGTGGCNAAAGAATTGCCGGTGGCGTAGGCGGCGATGAAGGGACGGGCTTCTTCGGGAATGCGCTCCAGCAAAGCCGCGGGCAGGCTGCCGCTTTGCAGCGCGAGCAGAGCCACAAAGGCGAGCACNACGGCCGCGCAGAGCACCCAAAAGAAGACGCGAAGCGCGGCAGCGAAGTGGCTGCGAAGCCAGAACATCAGACGCGCGATGTAGTAGGCCACAAAGGGATAGACGGGCAGGATGTACACGCCGCGCTTGCTCTTCGGAATCGTATAAAATAGGAGAATGAGCGCAACGGCCAAGAAAACGAAGAGGTCGAAAGCGGAAATTTTCGAAAGGCGTTCAGAAAAATTCGAATTCCCTTTCAAATTTTGGAATTTTTCCTTTAATTTTGCCCATCGAAGTCCAAACAGCGCGCAAACGAGCAAGATGGTGTAGGGAACGAGGCCGACGATGAGCATCACGACGTAGTAGAACGGGCCGTTCTCATGGGAATGATAGGGCATCTTGCCGATGAAGCGCAAAACATTTTCTTCATAAACGAGATAGGCGAAGCGGTCGCCGCCCTGTTGGTAGGCTGCGAAGTACCACAGCGCCGGCAGCACCAATGCGCCCAAGGCCACGAGCACGAAGCGCCAGCCCACCGCCCAGAGGCCGCGCCCTTTCAGCAGGAGCAGCACGCCGACGACCAGACACGGCAGCACAATGGCCACGGGCCCCTTGGTGAGCGTGCCGCAGCCCATCCAAACGATGGTCCACAGGGGCACGCCGCGCAGGCTCTGCTCCGCCCAGCGATAGAGGCCGTAGAGCGCCAAGACGATGAACATCGTGAGCACCATATCGACGCGGCAGGCTTCGGCGGCGCGGTGAACTTCGAAGGTGGTGAGGAACACGAGCGCGCTCACGAAGCCGGTCTGCTCATCGCGGCGCTTGGCGAAGAAGAGATAGGTGGCCAGCGCGGTCACAATGGCGGCCAAGGCCGACGGCAGGCGCGACGTGAAGGGGCTCACACCGCCCAAAACGCTTGAAAA
>Ga0065708_1040212_pt1 | contig 13342 bp, 12 predicted proteins | sample Hoacrofraction12_2_FD_59095 | JGI IMG/M metagenome (GOLD analysis project Ga0065708, IMG submission 59095) | Hoatzin crop microbial communities from Cojedes, Venezuela, sample from fiber fraction 12 v1 | ecosystem: Host-associated > Birds > Digestive system > Esophagus > Crop | place: Venezuela... | reverse complement strand
GCCTATGTGCACTCCTCCGTTGGCGTAAGGCAGTGCCGCCGTAACAGTTGTCCTCTTATATCCTTTTTCCATATACCTTATTATTATAACGCACGAGCGACAGCCGACAGCTCCCCTGCCCCGCCATGTGGCAGCGATAGAAATCCGCGTCGTTCGGCCTCATTGTTGTTTCAATGTGCAAAGATACTGAAAAATGCAGAGAACGCAAAACAAAACGTCTCTTTTTTGCGAAAGTGCCGTCGAGCCATCGCCCTCCCGTCGCCTCCCCACGTCGGAAGTCCAACGTTTCCGTCGCGCACAAAATTTCTGATTTAGGCTAAATCACGCTCTGATTTAAGCTAAACCACAACTTGATTCAGCCTAAACCACACTTTCGCCACCACTCTCCCCTTCCATCATCATCGCCGCAAGAAGCATTTATTTCCACTATAACAAGAAATTGTTTCCACTATAACAAAAAACTATTTCCACCGTAATAAAAAATTATTCTCACCGTAATGAGAAATCATTTCCATGGAAACAAATTGAGGCGACGGCGGATGACGGACTTGGCGATCGTCACGCCTCCCTACAACTGTGGCATAAAAGCTACTCGTCGCCCACGAACGACCAGAAGTTTTCGGGCGTTATCACGCTGAACGCAGCGTCGGGATATGCCTTTTTGAACGAGGCGGGCATGTTCGGCTTCGCCTTCGGATTCCACTTAAAGTCGTAGGCGAAGAGCTGTCCGCCCACCTCCTCCACGTAGTCTATCTCGGCTTGGTCGTGGGTACGCCAGAAGTAGGAGCGGCCTGTGGCAGTCATCTGCCAAGAGTTTCTCTTCAGTCGTTCGCTCACCATGAAGTTCTCCCACAATGCGCCCACGTCGATGCGCTTCTCTATCGGCTGGAACGCGTCTATCATTGCGTTCCTGATTCCATTGTCCCAGAAATACACTTTCTTTCCCTTCCTTATCTCGTTGCGTTGATTTCGGCTGAAGGAGGGAAGACGGAAAACCACAAAGCACTTCTCAAGCAGACCGATGTAGTTCTCCACTGTCTCCTTGTTGGCCCCGACGGTGTTCGCCAGTTCGTTGTAAGAGACTTCGCTTCCCACTTGTAGTGCGAGGGCGGTAACGAGCTTTGTCAGCAAGTCTGGCTTTTTCATTCCGTTGTAGGTGTAGATGTCTTTGAAGAGGTAGGAGCCCATGATGTTTCTCACGAGCGTCTCGGCATCGGCATAGTGATTGACCACTTCGGGGTACATTCCAAAGACGAGCCTGTGCCTCAGCATCTGCTCCTCGCGCTGCCGCCCGTTGGCCTCTGCCAGCTCAGCCAGCCCGAACGGAAACATTCGGTTCTCGAAGACACGCCCGATGGCTGAGTCGTAAACGCCGTAGGCCAACTCAAGCGCCGACGAACCTGTTACCATTATTCTGGCGTCGAGCTTCAGGTCGCCTATCTTTTTCAGGGTGAGCCCAACGTCGTGCACTCTCTGTGCTTCGTCTATCTGTATGATGTCGTATTGCGATAGCCATGTGCGCAGTTGCTCGGCGTTGCGGTCGTCGAATGCTCGTGCGTCTTGCTCATAGTCGCAGTTGAGCAGCAACACTTTGTCGGGGTCGGCACCGCTGCGCAGCATTTCGAGCAAGGTGGTCTTGCCCACTTGTCGCGGTCCGAGCACGAGGCTTATCTTCTTCAGCCTAAAGTCTCGCTCTATTCTTTGGGAAATCTTTCGCTTTATCATCTCGATAGAAATATTTAGGAATTATGGTGGCAAAATTACTCAAATTCGGTAAAACCGCCAAATTTATACCGAAATTTTCCGTCGCGGCGGCTAAATTAGGCCGAATTTGGCGGTTTGGAGATTTTTTAGTATGGTTGTGGGATAAAGGGGAAAGGGTGAATGGGAGGGCGAGCGAGGGAGACGATAAGGGTTAGGAATGGGCGTGGAGTGTCATTCTGTCATCGACTTCTGACGGAATGGCAGAGGATTGGGGAGTGGCACGAGGGTTGCAATGTATAGGGGTGAAGGCTGAAACGAAAGCGGAGGCCGAGAGAGAAAAGAACATTCAACAACAATTTAAAAAAGGAGATATGATTATGTTACCAGTTAACGATTATTCAAAAGGTTGGTTCCCCACACTGTTCAACGATTTTCTGGAGAACGGATTAAACTTGAAGATGAACCGCACGGCTCCTGCTATCAACGTGAAAGAAACAGACACCGAATACGACGTGGAGCTGGCTGCCCCAGGACTGAAGAAGGAGGACTTCACCGTGCATCTCAACGACGACGGCACGCTCTGCATAAAGATGGAGCGCAAGCAAGAGGATAAGGAGGAGGACAAGAAGGCTCACTATCTGCGCCGCGAGTTCAGCTACACGAGCTACGAACAGAACTTGATTCTGCCTGACGACATCGACAAACAGAAGATTTCTGCGAAGGTTGAGAACGGCGTATTGCTGGTTCAGCTGCCTAAGGTGATAAAGGAGGAGCAGAAGGTGTCGCGCGAAATCGAGATTGGATAGTCTTTCCAGAGTGAGCCTTTGGGCTTTGGGGCATCTTCGTCGGGATTTATGAGTTCGACGAAGCAACCTTAGGAAAATAGAAACACCGCAACGAAACGATGGGTTCGCTGCGGTGTTTTCGTTATGATGGTTTGTGGGGATTACTTCACGGTGATGAGGTAATAGTTCTTCTTGCCTTTTTGCACGAGGAGGTAGCGACCGTCGAGCAGTTCTTCGGTGGTTACGGGGTGCTCGAAGTCTTGCACTCGCTCCTTGTTGACCGAGAGTGCGCCGCTCTTTGCCATGTCGCGTAGCTCGCGCTTGGACGAGAAGACTGGCACCACGGTGGTGAACATTTCGAGCACTGACTGTCCGAGCTGGTCGCGGGCGATGTCGAAGTGTGGCACGCCGTCGAACACGTCGAGCAGTGTTTGCTCGTCGAGCTTGAGCAGGCTCTCTTTTGTGCTTTTGCCGAAGAGAATGTTGCTCGCCTCTTGTGCGGCTTGCAGCGCTTCGGGGGAGTGTACCATTGTTGTTACCTCTTCTGCGAGTCTGCGCTGCAGCAGTCGTCGGCCTGGGTCTTGGGCGTGTTCGGCTACGAGTGCGTCGATTGTCTCTTTGTCGAGCGATGTGAAGATTTTGATGTAGCGCTCGGCGTCTTCGTCGCTCACGTTGACCCAGAACTGGTAGAAGCGGTATGGCGATGTGCGCTTGGGGTCGAGCCAGATGTTTCCGCTCTCCGTCTTTCCGAATTTCTTGCCGTCGCTCTTTGTGATGAGGGGGCAGGTGATGCAGTATGTCTCTACGTCGCTTCCGAGTGTACGGCGGATGAGCTCGGTGCCGGTGGTCATGTTGCCCCATTGGTCGTTGCCTCCGAGTTGCAGCTTGACGCCCTTGTTTTGGTAGAGATAGAGGAAGTCGTAGCCCTGCAACAGTTGATAGGTGAACTCGGTGAAGGAGAGGCCGTCGCGAGCTTCGCCGTTGAGTCGCTTCTGCACCGAGTCTTTAGCCATCATATAGTTTACGGTGATGTGCTTTCCGACGGTGCGTGCGAAGTCGAGGAACGAGAAGTCCTTCATCCAGTCGTAGTTGTTTACCATCTCTGCTGCGTTGGGTCCTTCGGCCTCGAAGTCGAGAAACTTTGCCACTTGCTGCTTGATGCACTCTTGATTGTGGTAGAGAGTGTCGGCGTCGAGCAGGTTTCGCTCCTGGCTTTTGCCAGAGGGGTCGCCTATCATTCCGGTGGCTCCTCCGACGAGGATGATTGGTTTGTGTCCGCAGCGTTGCAGGTGGCGCAGCATCATGATGCCGCAGAGGTGTCCTATGTGCAGTGAGTCTGCCGTCGGGTCGGTGCCGAGGTAGGCTGTAGCCATCTCCTTCTGGAGAAACTCTTCTGTGCCTGGCATGATTTGCGCAAGCATGCCGCGCCATTTCAATTCTTCTACGAAATTCTTTGTCATCGAATGATTTTTACTTTAAACTTTATACATTAAACGTTTATCTTTTGATATAGTTGTCTGTTGCTTTCGGGGTGGCGTGGGGCTTTCGGGAGCGTGCGAACTCGCGGTTTCCCTCTTTTCACTCTTCTATTCTCACTCCCCACTCCTCATTTCACTCTCCTCATTGAAAGTCTCTCACGGCACTGGGTCGTAGCCCGAACCGCCCCAGGGGTTGCAGCGCAGTATGCGCCAGACGGCGAGCACCAATCCTTTTATTGGGCCGTGCTTGCGGAGGGCTTGCTTGGCGTATTCGGAGCAAGTGGGGGTGAATCGGCACGAGGGCGGCGTGTAGCGGCTGATGCATCGCTGATAGAAGATTATCGGAAGAACGAGAATCCACACGATGATGTCGCTCAAGAGCTTGAAAATCTTGCGGACCACCTCCATTATGCCTCCTTTTTATCGACCATTCGCTCGGATGCGCGCTGCAACAGGTTTCTCATTCGCTCGTGGACGATGGCCGAAGGAAAGAGCTCGTCGCTCATCCAAATGAACGCTGCCACGACGCTCTTGTCGGCGGGCACGCTCTCGGCGAGCACCTGTTTTTGCATTCGGAATGCCTCTCGCAACTGGCGCTTCACGCGGTTGCGCTTCACTGCTCTCTTGAAGTGGCGCTTTGAGACGCTTACCATGATTTGCACGGGAACGTCGGTCTCTGACCTTGGTCGGGTCATCATTACCATCCTCACGGGATATGCCGAGAGCGAACGTCCGCCTCCGCCGAAGAGCAGCTCCATCAGTTTTCGGCTACAGAGTCGCTCGGTCTTCGCGAGAGTTGCGCCCATCAGTCTTCGAGCTCAAGCAGGTAGTGTTGCAGTGCGCCCGTCATCGATGGATATTTCTCGGTGGGTGCTTCGAGGTCAACACGGAGGCCGGCGTCGCGTATTGCTTGCGCTGTTGCGGCTCCGAATGCTGCGAGAGCTATGTCGCCTTGCTTGAAGTCGGGGAAGTTTTTCGTGAGCGAGTTGATGCCCGACGGACTGAAGAAGATTAGCATGTCGTAATCGAAATTCTTTATCTCCTCGTCAGTGAAGTCGTTGCTCACTGTGCGATACATGACGCATTCGGTGTGCTGCAGTTTCTTCGAGTCGAGCAGCTGTGTGACGCTATCATTGTGGACGTCGCTCATTGGCACGAGATATTTCTCCGCCTTGTGCTTCACCATCGAAGGCAACAGGTCGTCGATGCGCCCTGTCTGCCCGAAGAACACCTTGCGTTTACGGTATTGCACATATTTCTGGATATAGAGCGCTATGGTCTCCGTTACGCAGAAGTACTTCATGTCTTCGGGAATGGTGAGCCTCATCTCCTTGGCCAGCTTGAAGTAGTTGTCTATTGCGTGGCGCGAGGTAAAGACGACGGCGGTGTGCTCAAGTATGCTTATCTTTTGCTGGCGGAACTCTTTTGCAGATATTCCTTCCACCTTGATAAACGGCCTGAAAACAAATTCCACTCCAAAGCGCTCGGCGAGATCGTAGTAAGGCGACTTCTCTGTTAGAGGCTTCGGCTGTGAAACCAGAATCTTCTTAATCATCGTGTCTTCTAATAATTTACTTTCAACAAATTGCTTGTGAGCACCAATGTAGCCCATAATGCTAATAGTGGTACTATTTCAAGGGCGCAAAAGTACAAAATTATTTGCAGAAAAACGCCAATTTGCCGAAAAAAGATTAAAAAACACTTATAGAAGGTGAGTATTTTAACTAAAACTAATATTACGGCGAAGATTATAATGCCGTTTTCGAGGCTCATATTGAAATAAACCTGAAGCATCACGAGCGGAAAGAGCAACACTCCCTCAAGCGAGGTGACGAATAGCTGGGAGCGCAACCACTGTCCGTTCTTTTTCATCCCGAAGAACACCCAGTTGACCGCCGTGTAGAGCAGAGTCTTCACAAGGAAATAGGCGACGATGATGCCGAAGAATATGCCTATGAGCGCGAGCTGATTATCGACGATAAACGTGTCGCCCACGTATGCGCGCGTATAAAAATAATAAAGTATAGAGAGCAACAGGGCGGTGAGCACCACGAGGAACGACTGGAATCGAACCTCGTTGCTGGTCTCGCTGATGGCGTCGTCGGTGCTTTTTCGGGGATAGAAAAGGGCTTTCAGCTCGCGAAGGAAGAAGAAGCGCGAACCTGCGAACGATATTAGGGCGAGAATGAAACTACCGAGCAAGAGCGACGTTATCATATTGTCGCCACGGATGGTGTAGGGCACGGGGTCGCCTGCCACGCCGTAGCGTCCGCCGTTCAGTTCGGGATGAAGCAGCGGGTTCGACGAGAAAAAGTTTTCCTTGTAATACAAGGGTAGCTCATGCGACGCGGAATCCTTTTGCTCTGCACGGTCGAGCGAGTCGGACGGCAGGGTGAAAGGTTGGTCGAAGTTGAAGTGTGCGTCTAAGGCAGAGTCCTGCTGGGCTGGGGTAGCGTCCTTAGGTAGCCGACGCAGCATCTCGTATGTGGTCAGCGGCTTTTGGGCGGTGGCCTGCGTGTCGGCAGGTTGTTCCACGACAGACTCTTGGGGAATCTCAAGGATTTCCGTAGCCTCTTGCTCCGGCAGCTGTTGCGGCTGCGGGTCAACAACTTGCAGGGTGTCTTGCTTGACGAGCATCCTTTCTATGCGAGTCCGAAGGCTTCGCGAATGGTGTCAACCACGTCGAGCTTCTCCCACGTAAACAGCTCCACGTCGATAGTCTTGGTCTCGTGATAATGACTGGTGAACGTCTTTTTGATGGTCTCAGGCTTGCGGCCCATGTGTCCGTAGGCGGCAGTCTCGAAATACATCGGTTGGCGCAGTTTCAAGCGACGCTCGATGGCCTTAGGACGCAGGTCGAACATCTGCTTCACCCGTGCGGCAATCTCGCCATCGGTCATATCGACGTGGCTTCGACCATAGGTGTTCACATAGACGCTCACAGGCTCTGCCACACCGATGGCATAGCTGATTTGCAGCAGAACTTCGTCGGCAACGCCTGCTGCCACAAGGTTTTTGGCTATATGGCGAGCAGCGTAGGCAGCCGAGCGGTCCACCTTGCTGGAGTCTTTGCCAGAGAAAGCGCCACCACCGTGAGCACCGCGACCGCCATAGGTATCCACGATAATCTTGCGACCCGTCAGTCCTGTGTCGCCGTGAGGACCACCGATGACAAACTTTCCCGTCGGGTTTACAAGGTATTTAATATCGTCGCCGAAAAGGGCAAGCACCTTCTCGGAATGGATTTGCTGTCGTACTCGCGGCATGAGTATATCTATGACGTCTTGGCGAATCTTGGCAAGCATGCGCTCGTCGTCAGAGTCGAACTCGTCGTGCTGCGTCGAGACAACGATGGTGTCGATGCGCAGTGGTTCGCCCTCGTCGCTATACTCCACGGTCACTTGACTCTTGGAGTCGGGGCGCAGGTATTGCATTTGCTTGCCCTCCTTACGAATGTCGGCAAGTGTGCGCACGATGAGATGTGCCAAGTCGAGCGTAACGGGCATCAGATTCTCGGTCTCGTTGCAGGCATAGCCGAACATCATTCCTTGGTCACCGGCGCCCTGATTTTCCTCGTCGGCACGGTCAACACCACGGTTGATGTCGCCGCTCTGCTCGTGGATGGCCGTAAGCACTCCGCACGAATCACCGTCGAACTGATATTCAGACTTGGTATATCCTATGCGCTTTATCGTCTTTCGAGCCACGGTCTGCAGGTCGATGTACTCCTCTGAACGCACCTCGCCCATGATTACCACTTGCCCTGTGGTGCAGAAGGTCTCGATGGCGCAGCGTGCTTTGTCGTCGTAAGCCAAGAATTGGTCGAGCAGTGCGTCGCTTATCTGGTCGGACACTTTGTCGGGATGTCCCTCGCTCACTGATTCGCTTGAAAATAGATAGCTCATTGTCGTTTCTATCGTTTGTGTGTTATAGTTCCCTATACATTATATAATATAATAAGGATAGGGAAACAGACTGCTCGCGGGCGACTGTTCCCCTACCCTCTTTTGCATTATTCCTCTGGCAGCATGGTAATCTCGGCGCAGTTGCCCGACTTGAGCAGCTCACGCACGAAGGCGCTGATGGTTTCGGGTGTCTGTGCCTCTACCGTCTTCTTGTAGTCGGTATGGACGTCGAGGCCAAACATATCTTGCAGCGCGATTGCCTGGAGCCAATAGCCGTTTGTCTTCACTTGGCTATCGTAGTTCTTCAGCATGAACTCCTTCACTTTCTGCAATTTCTCGGCATCGATGCTCTTCGAGGCTGCCTCCACTTCAGAGCGCATCAACGAGCGTGCGAGCTCCTGCTTTTCGGGCTTCATCGGGCAATAAGCCAATAACTGGGTGGTGGTATAGTCGCGGTTGGCATTCAGCGTTCCCTGCGCGCTTGCGCTATAGGCTGCCGATGCCTCCTCGCGAATCTTATTGATATACTCCATAGAGAGTATCTGACCAATCATCGAAATCTTAACGCGGTTGTCCAGAGTGTTGGCGATGTCTTCCGAATACCACACCATTGCCGAGACAGACTTAGGAGTCTCCTGCTTGCGTTTGAACACGTTGTCAACCTTTCCCTTGAATACCTTGTCAACGCGCTTACCCTCCTGAACCTTCTTCTGCGAGGGCAGCGAAGCGAGATACTGCTCTATGAGCGGGCGAATGGTCTGCTCGTCGAAGTTGCCGATGATGGTGAACGTGAATCCGTTGGCGTTCGACAGACGCTCGCGGGCAATCTCAAGGCAGCGGTCGTAGCTCACCTTGCTCAGCATCTCCTTCGTGAGCGGCATGGTGCGCTTGTCGTGGCCAGAGACAGTAACGCCTATGGAATCGCTGTAAGCTGCGTCGGGAGAGAGCGCCTTGTTTTGCAGGGTCAGCTCGGCAGTCTTCATCCAGTTGTCGTAGCTCTCTTGGTCTTTGTTTATCTTTGTGAAGTAGAGATAAACCAACTGCAACATGGTTTCCACGTCGGTCGGAGTAGAGTTTCCACTTATGATTTCGCTCTCTTCTTGCAGTGAGAAGCTGGCTCCGGCAATCTTTCCAGCGAGGGCCTTCTCCAGTTCGGTGTGCGAGAAATTACCCAGTCCACTGGCCTCAACCACGTCGTCTATCACCTTCAGGTTCTCGAAGTCTTTCTCTCCGTAGAGCGAATATCCACCCTTGCCTTGGCCGAAGAGCACCACTTGGTCTTTCTTGAAGTCGGTCTGCTTCAGCAGCACGGTAGCGCCGTTAGAGAGCGTCAGCTTGGTGTAGCCCAGCTTATCGTTCTTCACCTCTTTCTTAATAGAGCCAGGCTTCGGCTTCTCGGTGATGAGCGGCTCGTCTTTCACGTTATCCACGTAGGCCGTAATCTGCTCGGCGCGAGCGTCGGCAATGGCCTTCAGCAGACCATCCTTCGTGGGAATCACTGCGCCTTCCTTATCCGTGTTGACGCTGAGCACCACGATGTTGGAATCGTTCTTCGGCATCCACTCGGCCATCTGCATATTTATCATCTCCACAGGAATCTGCGGAACAATCATCTTCATCGTCTGATAGTAGTAGTCGATGCTTGGAATCGGCTCGTTATCGAGGAAGTTGCGATAATATTCCTCCGCAAACTGCGTGTTCTTGCGCTTGTCCTTGTTGCTGTATTGCTTCTCCAGTTGGCTGAGGAAGTCGGACTGTGCACGCTTGTATTCAGTAGCGGTGAAGCCAAACTCGGCGGCGCGGCGAGCCTCCACCATCACTGCTTTCAGCGCGGCCTCAGCCTGGCCGTCCTTCGGCATTGCAGTCAGCTCGAAGCAGTCCTTCGTCTTTGCGAAGATGTAATGACCGTCGCCAGAGCCAGCACCCACGAACGGGCAGTCGGCCTTCAGCGTAGCCTCGTTCAGGCGGGCGTCGAGCATAGTAGTAGCCATAGCCGACGCATATTCAGACATCAGATAGGCTGGCGTTTGCTTCAGCTCGGTGGGGAAAGGCTCGTGCTTGAACATCACCTCCACATAGCTGACGCGCTGCTCCTTGTCCTTGTCGATGATAACTATCGGCTCCGCGTTGTCTGGAACGTCAACAGCCTCTACGACGCCAGCACCAGCCGGCACGGTGAACGGCGAGAACAACTCCTTAATCTTCGACTCGATATAGTCAACGTCAACGTCGCCCACTACGACCACAGCCTGATTGTTCGGGTTATACCACTTGGCATAATAGTCGCGCAACTCCTTATACTTGAAGTTGTCTATCACGCTCATCAGTCCTATTGGCATACGCTTGCCATACTTCGACCCAGGATAGAGCGCCTCAAGATTGCGCTCCAGCATGCGCTGCATGGGGCTCGAACGCAAGCGCCACTCCTCGTGAATCACGCCGCGCTCCTTGTCTATCTCCTCGTCTTCGAGCAGCAAGTCGCCCGACCAGTCGGCAAGAATAATCAAGCACGAGTCGAGCGCCGACTGCCGAGCCGTAGGCACATTGTTGATGTTGTACACCGTCTCGTCTATCGAAGTGTAAGCGTTCAGCTCTTGACCGAACTTCACGCCGACGGTCTCAAGCCACGTCTTCACCTTGTCGCCGGGGAAATGCTTCGTTCCGTTGAAGCACATGTGCTCCAGGAAGTGCGCCAGCCCGCGCTGACTCTCCTCCTCCTGCAGCGAACCCACTCGCTGGGCAATATAGAAGTCGGCCCTATGCTCAGGCCATTCATTGTGACGGATGTAGTACACCAGTCCGTTGTCCAACTTGCCAATCCTCACGTCGGGGTCGGTGGGAATAGGCGGCATCTGCATTTGCGCCGACGCCTGACCGCAGATGGCCAGCAGCATCGTCGCCAAAATAGCTTTCAATTTCATACTTTGCTTGTAATATTTCTAATGGTTGATTTATTCTCGCATTACTCGTTAGACGCACCGATACACAGAAAACTACACCGACGCGCCACTTTATCGCTGCAAAGGTACACAGAATTGACCGAACAAGGGCGAAGAAAGCTATAAAAATAGTTAAATGTGGATATGCACAGCATCCGCCATAGCATATTTTATTTATCTTTGCAATCGTATTAACAACAAACGATTGAAGCATTATGAAAAAACTATTTCTCTTGATTGCTATGGTGGCAATCACCACTGCTGCAAGCGCACAGCTCTACCTGAAGCCCATGGTAGGTGCAACTTACTCCAATGTAACCAAATCAGAAATGAACTACAAGTTCGGACTGGCTGCAGGCGCAGAACTGGAGTACTTCTTAGCACCGAGCTTCTCGCTCACGGGAGGAGCCATCTACTCTATGCAGGGAGCAAAGGAAGGCGATGATAAGTTCAATCTGGAGTATGTCAACGTCCCCGTGTTGGCCAACTATTATGTAGCGCCAGGATTGGCACTGAAGGCAGGTGTACAGCTCGGCATTAAGACAAAAGGCGAATATAAATACGGCGACAGGGTAATAGCCGACGTAACAGACGCATTTAAGAGTACAGTGTTCGACATCCCCGTGGGCATATCCTATCAAATCGACGACTTCGTAATTGACGCGCGTTATATCTTCGGACTTACAAACGTATGCGAAGATGTGCATGGATACGAAGTTGAAGGCAAAAACAGCGTATTCATGCTCACTTTTGGCTACAAATTCGAGCTCTAAACCACGACAACCAAATATAAAGGGGCAGCATCCTGCAACGGACGCCGCCCCCTTTTTTATGCACCGTCTTGGGGTGATTTCAACGACTAATACCGTAAAAATAGTTAAAAATAAGAGTAAAGTGCACTTACTTTAGACAAATTTAATTAACTTTGCAGTATTGTTTAACATTAAATAATAAGGAAAAATGAAGAAAGCATTACTTTTGATTGCAATGGCCACCATGGCAGTTGCAGCTAACGCACAGTTGAGCCTAAAGCCTATGGGCGGCGTGAACTTCGCAAATCTTAGAGATTATCCTGATAATGGAAAGATGAGAGTTGCGATATTCGCAGGTGGTGAATTTGAATACAAGTTCGCTCACAACATGGGCGTTTCCGCCGGATTGCTTTACTCGATGCAGGGAAACAACGCCAGTTATACGGAGACTGTTACTGGCATGGGCACTGAAGTAAAGTATGCAACAGAGCTTGAGTACATCAACATCCCCATCCTTTTCAACTACTACATTGCCGACGGATTTGCTATTAAACTTGGCGTTCAACCTGGTTTTCTGACAAAGGCAGACTCTAATACCAAGACAACTGTTTATCATACCGACGGTCATGTAGCTATTGAAGGTGGCAAGAATGACGTCAAAGACGCCTTTGAAACGTTTGACTTTTCCATTCCCGTCGGGCTTTCTTATGAGTTCAAGGGAGGATTCACCATCGATGCACGCTACAACTTCGGGCTTACTAAGGTCAACAAAAACGAAATCGAAGACCCTGTAACAAAGCAAAAGACAGACACGAAAGTTAAGAACAGCGTCTTTATGCTCGGCATAGGCTACAAGTTCGCCCTTTAATAAAAACACATACATCAATCAAGCAAAACAATGAAAAAGCTCATTCTTTTGACGGTCCTGTTCGCTTTCACGACAGTGGCAAAGGCACAGCTCAGTCTGCAGCCAATGGTAGGAGTAAACTTCTCATCGTTTAAGGGAGTGAAAGACGACAAACTAAAGGTGGGACTCGCCGCAGGTGGAGAACTCGAATATAAATTCTCGGCAAACTATGGACTCTCCGTAGGAGCCATCTACACTCAGGAAGGAAGCAAATATCCACTTTTGGTAAACACCTCGAAAGACGCTAACGTTAAGCTCGAATACCTTAACGTGCCCATATTGTTCAACGACCATTTCTATCGTGGATGGAACGCTCAGATTGGTCTGCAAGTTGGATTCCTAACAAAGGCTACGGTGGATCACGAATACAACGACCTAACTAACTACCTCAATGGTGGCGAAGAGCTTCTGAAGAACAAGGACGTAAAAGACAAGTGCAACAGCATAGATTGGGGCATTCCCATCAACTTGTCTTATCAGTTCAACAGTGGTTTCGTATTCATGGTACGCACCTACACCAGTCTCGCCGCCGTATTCAAAGGCTCCGCACCCGGACGAAACAAGTACGTGATGCTCGGCCTCGGCTACAACTTCGACCTCTAAACCACACACTAAGGGGCAACATCCGCAAGCGGGCGCTGCCCCTTTTTCGTGCGCTTCGGCGACCGCAGCCCACCATTGGCGCAACCGTCGTCAACTCATTCCACGCCCGACCTACAATCTGCCGACCACGGCGCGAAGGTTGTGGTTTAGGCTGAATCAGAGCGTGATTTAGGCTAAATCAGCCGATGATTTAAGCTAAACCACGCACTTCGGGCAGTCGCGCGAGTTTCTTACTGTTATTAGAATAGCGATTAGTTACGAGCATAAAA
>Ga0065708_1014829_pt1 | contig 13385 bp, 8 predicted proteins | sample Hoacrofraction12_2_FD_59095 | JGI IMG/M metagenome (GOLD analysis project Ga0065708, IMG submission 59095) | Hoatzin crop microbial communities from Cojedes, Venezuela, sample from fiber fraction 12 v1 | ecosystem: Host-associated > Birds > Digestive system > Esophagus > Crop | place: Venezuela... | reverse complement strand
CCACGACTTATAAGCACTTTTTTCACAAAAAACTTGCTTGTTTCTATCTTTTTCCCTACATTTGCACAACTAAAATCATTCAATATGAAGCACCCGATTTTCCACACAGCCATCATCGCCCTGCTGCTCGCCATTCCGACGGCATCGCACAGTCAAAACCCGTTCCTGCCCCTTTGGGAGCATATCCCCGACGGAGAGCCATACGTTTTCGACGACCCCGACAAGCCCGGACACAAGCGAGTGTATCTCTACGGCTCGCACGACGCGCTGCGCACAGAATACTGCGGACGCGACCAGGTGGTGTGGTCAGCGCCCGTCGATGACCTCTCGAATTGGAGATACGACGGCATCATCTTCCAGTCGAAAAAAGCTGCCGACGGCTCGCTCCTTCACGACAGCGGCAAAGGCGATGTGCTGTATGCCCCCGACGTGGTGGAAGTTACCGAAAACGGGCGAAAAGTGTATTACCTCTACCCTAACAATCAGGAGTATGGAAGACAGTCGATGGTGGCGAAATCATACCGCCCCGACGGACCTTTCGAGGTGTGCAACTGGAATGCCGACGGACGCACGACATTCGGATGCCTCGGCTTCGACCCCGCCGTGTTTCAAGACGACGACGGAAAAGTTTACGGATACTGGGGCTTCTCGCATTCCCACGGCGCAGAGCTCGACCCCTCGACGATGTGCAGTGTGAAACCCGGCACGGAAATAAAAAAGGAAATGGTGTCATCGCAAGAGGCGGAGGGAGATTTCCGCTTCTACGAGGCCTCGTCGATGAGAAAAATACAGGGCAAATATGTCTTCATCTACAGCCGTGTAACGAAGCCTGGCGAGTTCGGACTGCCAGCCAGCAACTACACCCTCGCCTATGCCTATTCCGACAGTCCGCTCGGACCTTTCACCTACGGCGGGACACTTATCGACGGAAGGGCGCGCGACATCGACGAACAAGGGCGAGTGATTTGCACTGCCACAAGCAAATGCAACACCCACGGCTCCTTGGCGCAAATAAACAATCAGTGGTATCTTTTCTACCACCGACACCATGACACCACAGAATACAGCCGGCAGGCGATGGTGGCTCCGGTAGATGTGAAAGTGGAGGGCGGCAAGGTTATCATCAGTGAGGCGGAATACAATTCGGAGGGTTTCGCCACTGGCGGCCTAAATCCCCTCGAACGGCAGCCGGCGGGAATCGCCTGCTACTACACCGGCCCCGAGGGGATGCAACACAACTACCCCAACACCACGTTCAGCGGCTCTTACGTGAAAGCGACATATAAAGACGACGAGGGTCTCGACGGAAGCATGAGCCTCAACTATCATCATGCGCCTGTAATCAACAACACGGCTGGCTCCATAATCGGGTACAAGTATTTCAATTTCGACCACCTCAACGGCATCGACGAGGCAGAGCTTCTGCTGTGTATGAAACCGCATGGTATCCAAGGTGAAATCGTCATCATGACCGACAGTCCGTGGCAAAGCAAAGGCGGAAAAGTAATCGGCTCCCTCCAACTCTCCGCCAACGACAGCATCGAAAAAGAGTATGCGATAAACCTCTACGGTCTAAAGGGCGTCAAAGGCAAGCATGCCCTCTTTATGCTATTCAAAAGCGACACGAAAGGAGCATCGCTCTGCGACCTCTATAATTTCATTTTCAAGAAAAAGAAGTAATATGACACAGATTTGAAGCTATGGAAGAGTATGATATAAAGTACGATATAAATCAAATTAAGGCGATAGAAGCGAGTTCTGGATATAACATGGTGCTTGCCTCACCGGGAAGCGGCAAGACTGAAATACTTGCAGAGCGAATCGCATACGCAATGAAAAATGGTGTGAAACCGGAAGATATGCTGTGCCTCACATTCACCAACAGAGCTGCCAAGGGCATGAACAGTCGCATAAAAGAAACGGTGAAAGATGTCGATACACAAGACATTTTCATTGGCAATATTCACCGGTTTTGCATAAATTTCCTTTTCGACAACGAAATAGTGCCTGAAAATTCTGGAATAATAGACGATGATGACAAAAGTTGTATTATCCAAAAATTTAACAAACCGCTATTCTCGAAGAAAGGCGAGCCTGACAAGACGAAAATAAAATATGTTGTTGACTTAGCAACTTATATTACACAAAAGCAGCTCCAGCAACCAGATGATTTCTTACTCGTGAACGGAGACTTTGCCGCCCTTTATAAAAAGGCAGAAGAGATAGCTTTTGATTGCGAAGGGAATACCGACAACGAGATGCTTGAGGCGGCACTAAAATATTTAAAACGCAAGGAAGAAAGGCATTATATCGACTTCAACGACATACTCATTCTTACGTATAATGAGCTTCTGAAAAATCCTGACAAACACAAAAAGTATCGGTGGATTCAAGTGGACGAGGTGCAAGATTTAAATGCCCTTCAACTTGCTGTCATCGACTGCTTGACAGATAAAAGCAGTGATTTCACTGTGATGTATCTCGGCGATGAGCAACAGGCGATTTTCTCTTTTACGGGAAGCAAGTTGGAAATACTTTATAAACTCCAAGAGCGGTGCAAAAATAATATTTTCCGATTTGCCACAAACTACAGGTCGGAAGATTATCTTACAGAAGTCTGCAACACCTACGCAGAAAAAGAGCTTGGCGTGGATCCTGCTATCCTCCCCCATTCTAATAACCACACAGAGAAAAAGAAAAACGACCTTATTCTGTGCGAATCCACAAGCGCAAACAAGGAGACTGAAAGAATCCTCGGCATGATAAAATACTATCTCGGACAATCAAAAGATGAACGGCTCGCCATTCTTGTTCCGAATAATTCGGCAGCCGATGAAATAAGCAAAAAAATTGATGAGCATAACGGGAAAATTAAGGTTTCCGACGAGAACGTCGAAAATCCGAAAGAAAAAGAAGAAAAATATAAGTATTTTAAAATCTCCGGCGACGATATGTTCCGCTCGTTAGACTATCAAGCGATAATGGCTCTGCTGAACATTGCGGTAAATGAGTTCAACTACAAGGCTTGGATTAGTCTGTTGTCGGGCATCAAATATGGAGACGGGAGACTGATGTCGAAATCGGAAGCGTGGGATTTGGTCGAAACATTGAAAGGACATGGAATGACACCCTCCGACCTCTTCAACAACAAGACATACCTGCAGCGATTTCTCGAGACCTACGACAACAAAGAAATGGTGTTTTTCGACACCGAAACCACAGGCCTCAATATATTGGAAGACGACATCGTGCAAATCGCCGCTTTCAAGGTGAAAAACGGCAAAAAAGTCGATGGCTCCGATTTCAATATCATTATGGAAACCGACAAAAAGATTCCTGAAACACTGGGCGACATCGTGAATCCGCTGGTAAAAGAATACGCAGAAAAATCGCACCTCTGCCGGGAGGAAGGACTAAAAAAATTCATCGACTATATCGGCGATGACCCTGTGCTCGGACATAATATGCAAAACTATGATTTTCCAATTCTCGGGGCAAACATAACTAATCTCAGGGCAAATACACAAAAGACTCTTGGGATGGATAAGGAATACGAAGTCTTTGACTCTCTTTATCTCATTAAATACATAAGGCCTGACTTAAAAAGCTACAAATTGAAGTCTCTGCTTGAAAAGTTGAAACTTGAAGGAGAAAATTCGCACTTGGCCGACGCCGACATCGAAGCCACATATTCCGTCGTTGATTATTGTGCAAACAAATTGAGAGCCGCAGCATCAAGCACAGAGTTTATCGTGGAAGAAATTAGAGATAAAGAAGAAATTCTACAGGAGTTCTTATCAAAAGAAGATGTAATTCAATTGAAAGAAAAGATAAGAAACAGCGATATAAAGACGATGATAGAAAATATCAGGAATTATCTTTATACCCCTGCCCCTGTCGGCGAAGAACAGGGAACCCTCAAAGATTTGCTGGAAAAAACGCACAAAGAGCTTTCTGAAAAAGGCATCATAGATCCGCTTGGAGAAAAATTCACCCTATTTTTGGATTACGTCGAAAAAGACTTAAACAAGGACGAAGATGAGAAAGAGGAAATAGAGGACAAGGAGGCGAAAAAGGATAATGAGGTGAAAGAAGAGAAAGAAAACATCGCCCTGATTGACCAACTTAGGCACAACATTAGAAACCTCACATACTCCATCAGTGAGGCCGACCTGATTAACTCTGAAAAATTAAAGGATGTGCGCACTTTCATAATGACGACATATAAGGCAAAGGGCCTCGAATTTGACAACGTCATCATCTACGGAGCTGTTGACGGCACCTACCCCTTCTATTCTCACAGCAAAGTGCTTAACGAGCCCTTCGAATATTCAAAGGCCGAAATAGAGAAAGCTGAAAAAGGCATAAAAGAAGACGCCCGCAAATTCTACGTGGCAATATCGAGAGCCAAGAAACGACTGTGCGTGAGCTATGCCGTCTCGCGTCTCACCAACTACGGACTTTTCCGCCAAGAGCTGACACCATTTATGAACAGCATCAAGCAATATTTTAAAGCCGGCAAATAAAGCCGGCTTTATTAATCCTAAAATCGCTATAGGTGAAATTGCACAGAAAGCTAATATCAGTGTCAGTTCTATGAAGAGGGTTCTATTTCAGATGAAAAATGTCGTGAAATATGTTGGCATTGGTAAAAACGGGCATTGGGAATTCATACAGGAATAAATGAACCTCACTGAACCCTCTAAATGTCCTTCTAAATATCACCATAGTGTCACCATAAACGTCTCGCTATGACCCTCGAAACGACACTCGAAATGTCCCTCGAAATGCCCCTCGAAATGCCCCATAAACTATACCGATATTACAGAAAATATAAAAAAGCATAAAAAGCATTGCAGATTGAAATTTTATTACTATCTTTGCACTGCCGTATGAAATTAGCATTAATAAACTATGGCAACTTGGCAACATACAGAGATAATAATTGATGGTCAGCGTGTTAAGGCGCAGGCATCTATAATCGTGTCAGCAAGCAGGAGCACAAACATTCTGGTAACGCAATAACAGCTTATTTATATGGAAAATTCGGAAACAAGCAATATCGTTCTTCAAAGGATTCTTAAAAACGTCTCTGTTAAAGGAAAGACAGAGGTGGATAAAATTCTGACGTTTTATAGAACCTCTGTGGAGTTGGAACGCCTCAAGGAACCCGAGATCAAGGATTTCTATAAGTATCCCATAAACTTTATCGAAAATGGAAATGATGATACCTTTTTAATAGACCTCCCTTGCAACAAGGATTTTCTTAGAATGTATTGCGATAATACGAAAGATAAATGGCCTAAGGATCTGTATGTGGGACTTAGTGTGCAAATAGAAAACACAATCTATAGACTCTTGAGTACGGTTATTAACTATGACGATTTCAAGGAGTTTCAACCAGAAGACGAATTACTGCCAATACGAATAAAAGACCTTACAGTTGACACGCGAGACATCGAAGACCTGCAATTATCACCTGACGACATCGACAAGATAAATGATTCGATAAAAAAGGTGTCGTCTTTTAAAGAACTCCAACAAACCTTAATAAACTGTTTCGGCGAAACAACTACTGCTGCCGATACGCTATCCTTGGCTCTTTGCCAAAAGAATCCTGCGTTAAGCCAAATATCATCGGAACTTAAGAGCTTGAATAGTACCCTCATAAAGAAACATCCTTTACTAAATTCATTATTGACAAGCACTCGATTTGTAAATAAAATTGACAATATCGTCCCGTTCAATTTGCTTAGGGTGTGCAATATGGATGAAAGCCAACTAAAAGTGGTTGCCCACGCATTGAATAACAGGTTGACTGTCGTAACAGGCGCTCCCGGAACAGGGAAGACCCAGGTTATTCTCAATATCTTGGCAAATGCACTGATTAGAGGGAAAAGTGTACTGGTTGCAAGCAAGAATAATAAAGCTGTGGATAATGTCAAAGACAGATTTGATAAAATCGACGAGTCGGGATATATGTTAAGATTCGGAGCTAAATCTTTAATCAGCCAACAGACTTTACCTGCGATAAATGGATTCAGAAATAAAATAAAAACATTGCAAGAATCAAATTCCAATCTTGACGAATTCTCAGAAAAATACAAAACTGCCTGTACTACAAATATATACGCTATAGGAAAACTTGTAAGAATGCAAGAGATTGAAGGGCAGATTATCCCTTCTCTGCAAAAAGAAACAGACGACCGCAAAAACGAAGTGGAAAATGAGAACAAATTCCACGAACAAAAGATAAAAGAAATACAAGAGCAGCATGCTGGATTGGAGGCATATAATGATATTACTTCCGAACAATTAGAGTCGTTTTTAAGTAACATTCGAAACATCAAAAATGACATGCAAATCAGGTATTCTGGTTTGAGTAAAATATGGCATAATTGGTTTCATGTGAAGAAAGACGCAAGAGTGCTGTTAAATTGCATTGAGCAATTCCCGCATAAGATGAAAACTCACATTTTTGAAAAAGAAGAGGTGTTTGACGATGTAAAACTTTTTCAGAACGGAGATGCTATTATCGAAAAATGCGACAAAGTTATGAATTTCATAAAAAGGATTCTTGCGTTTGTCAGATTATTACACGAGGAGGAGAAACGTCATACCAACGCATCTAAAAATCTATCCACTGCCTTTGCAAAGGCCGAAAAGAAATATAATGAGGCAAATGCAGAGCTTAGCAACATAAAAAGTGAAGAAGAGTCTTTGCACACACAAGTTCAGCAATCTTATCAGACAATAGCAGATATAAGCAAAGACTACATAAAAGCGGCTGAAATAGAATTATTGAAACAGCCTGATGCCATTCAGAATATAGCGCGTTATAGTTATTACTTGGAAGATTCTATACAATGGAAGAGGGAGAATATGGATATTTTCTCACGTGCTTCCACTTTTATTGACGTGTTTAAGTTGATTGCAGTAACAAGTCTCTCTGTGAAAGGTTCTTTTCCGATGCAAAAAGGTTTGTTCGACATTTTAATTATTGACGAGGCATCACAATGCGATATTGCCTCTGCCATACCTTTAATATATAGAGCAAAACAGGTCGTTGTCATCGGCGACCCTATGCAATTAAAACACATAACAGCAGTCAGCCTTGATGAAGAGACTGCGATAAAGAAGCATGTCGATGTAACCAAATTTCCATTTGTCAAATATGTCGAAAAATCATTATGGGATTATTGTGCGGACGCCCTCACCTTTGCCGACCAGAACAATGAAACGAAGATGTTAGAAATTCATTATCGGTGTCATCATGATATCATCAATTATTCTAACGAAATGTTTTACGGTCAGTATCTTCAACGTCTTAAAGTTGAAACAGACGAAAAATCTATGTCAATGTCTCCCCAAGGGATAGTTTGGATCGATACCATAGGCAAACAATACTCTAACAATGTGAATGTTAACTACGAAGAAGTTAATGCTTGCATTTCATTAGCAACAAGAATTCATAATCAGTATCCAACTTTGTCTATAGGCATTATAACACCTTTCCGTCAACAAGCAGAAATGCTAAATAGAAAATTACCAGGAGAACTTAAGGAAATTGTTGATGCAAATACTGTTCATAAATTTCAGGGAGATGAAAAGGATGTTATCATATATAGCCTTGTCGTAACAGACAATTCGCCGGCATCGAAAATCAATTGGATTGACAATGCTGTTCCGAATTTAGTTAATGTAGCGGTAACAAGAGCACGTCAAACTCTGTTTGTAGTTGGCAATTCCCAGTACATAAAGAAAATGTCAAAAGAGAACCAACCATTAGGCTATCTTGCAAGATGTCCACAATTAAAAAAATATAAATTATGATAGAAGAAACCATTAAACAGGCCATAGATGAAGGTTTAACACTGCAAATCCATTATATGAAACCTGATGGCACCACATCTGTCAGAGAGATAAGCGACATCTCTTATTCTGATGAGTATGGGAAGTCGCATATAAGTGCATTCTGTCATACCCGCCAAGAAAACAGAACTTTCAAAATAAGTCGTATCAGCAAAGCATCTATTGTTCCTTCAAAGGCACAGAAAATTTTTGACGCTCCTACCCCATACGTCTTTAATAAGAACAAAAAGATTTTTAATCTTTACGGTGAAATATACGATTAACCTCAAAATCAATTCATTATGACATCATTACAAAAAGAACTTGCTGACTATTCGTCGCGGAATATGAATGTGTTTATATCCTCCACTTTCGAGAATATGGCGGAGGAGAGGAGCATCTTGGCGGAATCCGCCTTCAAAATAGCAAAGAAATACGCTGATGAAAGAGGTGTGTGCTTTAATGCCATCGACCTCCGTTGGGGCATCACTGAGGAGCAGTCGAAATCGGGAAAAGTATTGGAGCTGTGCCTGCATGAAATCGACAGGGCACAACCCTATTTCGTCGGACTGATATCTGATCGCTACGGCTGGCAGCCCACCTTTGAGGAGGTGGAAGGAAACAGGCTTATTGAAAGAGAGGAATATTCGTGGGTTCGACAGGCCACCGACGACTCCCTGAGCATCACAGAAATGGAAATGACGTATGGGGTGTTTAAACGCAAAGCGAAAAATAAAGCCTTCTTCTTTCTTAAACGACAGCAGTTGAAAGACAACGGTGCGGCAGCTAAACTTGAGCAGTTGTTCGGACCTGCGACTTTTGTGGGGTCCGAGGCGTCTTCTGAAAGCACCACACCGTTAGGCGGCGACGATGACAGCAAATTGGAGAAATTGAGAAGGAAAATTATCGACGGAGGCATTATGTCGGAGACGATGGATATCTCTGAGATGAACATCCCGGAGGACAAGTTCGTTTATACGTTTTATACAACCTCAGATGGGCTGAACGTCAAGATGGAGCTGCTGATGAACAGTCTGATTGAAAGGGAATTTCCTGCGGTTGGAATGACGCCACGCCAAAAGCTGAAAGATACACAAACGCATATCATAAGGAAACACACTAAGAATTTTATCGACTCTAACGAGACGGAGGATGGTTTCGAAATTTTAAACGAGGCTATCGACAATTGGGACAATGGCGACCAAATGTTGCTGTTGTTCGACCGTGGCGGTTCCGGAAAGACATCCCTTTTGGCTGAATGGCTCAAAAGGAGAAGCGATGATTTCAACTTCCCCGTGTTGTATTATTTCCTGCAAAACAACCCGGTTATCGGCAATTCAAACTATTTTGTTGATTATCTCATGCAGGGCGATTTTTTAGACACGTTCCAACTGTCGGAAAAATTTAAATATAATGAAAACTTGTGGAACGAAAAATTATGGGATGAAATATACCCTTTCATTAAGGATAAAAAATTGCTTCTCATTGTAGATGGTATCGACCAATTCTCATATAAAGAACAAGTGTCGGTAAAAGAGCATTTGGAACGTCTTGCTCAAATGATGCCTAATATGAAAATCATCGCAAGCGTGTCGGCAGAGGGATGGGAGTGTTTCGGAATTAAAGACGAAGAGCTGCCCGACGATTCCCCCTGGATTGGAGTATTTTGTGAGGTGTGGAAAGACGAGAATATCGACAGGTTTATTGCCGAATATCTTAGTCAATATGGGAAGAGCTTGTCTGACAGTCAGATGAAAATGATTGTTGACTGGTATTTGGGTCAGCACGATGAATTATATCAAGTGGAGCACTCTAAAAAGCAGCTCGTTTTCCTTTTGGAAGAACTGGCTACGTATGGCGACTTTAAGACGCTGACCTCGTATATCGAATATTATACTTCCCCCACTTTCGACAGCACTGTAGGAACATTCGAAGAGCGCATAGTCAATCATTATGAGCAGATGTTTGGCGAAGATTTTGTCAAGAAAATTCTCTTGCCACTCAGTCTTCGCGGAAATAACGGAATGACAGAAGAAGAGATAATGAAAATCGCCGGAATAAATAAATATGAATGGGAGGATTTCTATTATAGTTTTCAAAACTATATCGACCAAATAGGCAATAATTATATTTTGTTGATACACGTTGACTATTTAAGCGAAATGATTTAGGTATCAATTTTTTTGACAAAACCTTGCTCGTTTCAGCATTTCTTCTTACCTTTGCACCAAAAAATTTCAGATATGATTAATTGGATTTGTCTTCTTTTAGCGGGTTGTTGCGAGATGGGGTTTACATACTGTCTCGGCAAGCTCCGCGACGCCTCGGGCCACGAATATATCCTGTGGCTTTGCGGTTTTGCGCTGCTATTCATGGCGAGCATGCCGCTGTTAATCAAAGCCACACACACGATTCCCGTCGGCACGGCCTACACGGTGTTCACCGGCATCGGCGCAGTGGGGGCTGTGCTCATCGGCATCATCTTTTTCCACGACCCGGTGAACTTCTGGCGCCTCTTCTTCATCACCACGCTCATCGGCTCCATCGTCGGACTGAAATTAGTGTAAATACACGGCGATATGTTAAATTGTAGTTAAAAATCTGTTATATCCGATTTTTTTTGGTTATTAACTTAAAAAACCTTACCTTTGCACCTTAAATGATTGAATAATATGAAAATAGAATTGCCCGAATTCATGTCGTATGGTGAGAAATTCACCAAGAAAGGTTTTTTGGAGAAGATTGCCAAAATAGCAAAGAGAGCTGGCGCAAAACTGGTGTATGCCGCCCTTATATTGTTTTACACGCTGCAAAGCAAGGAGGTGCCGCTGAAGGACAAAGGGATGATTGTGGCGGCATTGGGCTTCCTCATCAGCCCTATCGACTCCATACCCGACGCCATACCCATCGTGGGGCTCAGCGACGACCTCGCCGTGCTGCTCTACGTGTTGGACAAAGTGTGGGTAAACGTGCCGGAAGACGTAAAAGAGAAAGCAAGAGGGAAACTCACCAAATGGTTTGACGAAATCGAAATGGAGGAAATCAACGAAATCCTCGACGGCAAAAAGCCCTCGGCAGAAAATGCCGAAGGCTCTGAATTTACCGCAAGCTCCGAAAATTCTGCAAATCCTGAAAGTCAAACAAGCGCAGACAATTCCGGCAAAGTGGCCGAAGCCACTGTATGAACCCTATCTGTCGCCAGTGAACAGCAGTCGTGTTATCTTGAATTTCGACAACACGATGTAAAGCAATGTCGCCACGGCGATACATCCTATAATCTCATAAAGGTATAATGCCAAGATGCCGGCATGCGACGGTGGCGTGGGAATACCAACGGTATGGTATGCCAGCAGCACGAGGTCGCCCATAATCAGCGTGTGGAGGGCATATATCACAAAACTGGCTGCCGAGAGGGTGGCCATGGTCTTACTAATCTTAATACCTTTGGCATACTTGCCGCCCCAGAGGGCAGTGTTGAGTATAATCAGAATAATCATCACATCGTGGAATTTCTCACGTATCTCAGCAGAAATTGAGTCGGGATACCAACTATCATAGTGCAATATGCAAATGTCGGCAACAATGCTTATCACCATCAAAATCAGCAAGATATGACGATAGCGGTCTAAAGCCAGAATATTGATGTTATTTGCCGATACCCATGCGCCGGCGGAGAAGAAGAGGATTGACACGAGACTGAAGCCCGGCACGTATGTGGGCACTCTCCACGACATCCAGGCGATAAGTATGAGGATGAGAGCCCAAGGCACCCGCTTCACCATAAAATAGATGAACGGCGAGACGAGAACCATGCAGAAGAGGTCGCGGATAAACCACAGCGGACCGTCGGAGGGGGCGCTGAGATGCCACCAGTTGACACTCGGGTCGGCGAAGAGCCTTACGAAGAGCTGCGGCAGGCTTTTGTCAAACAGCTGTGTGTCGTAGGGGGCGTTGAGCTTCTGATGCAGCAGGGCAATGAGTATCGCCACCACGCACCAGGCGAGATAAGGTATGAAGAGGGTCTTAAACCGCTTTTTCAGCTTATACAGGTATTCGTCCTTGCCAAACTGCTTGATATTCAAGAAGAAGAGGTATCCTGATATAAAGAAGAAGAAAGGCACTGCCACACGGGAGAGTATTCCCGAGATGACCTTGATGAGGTAAAAAACGAAAGAGTGGTCGGGAGTGATGCCAATCACACTGTTGAGTGGCACGAACAGGTTGTTGCCATACACGTCGCAGTGCATTGCCACAATAAGCACTGAGAGTGGAAACCTGATTAGTCTGATGGTGTTGGAGAATCCTTCCTTGAAAGCCATGCTTTTATCTTCCATCCTAAATGTAGTTTAGTTAAGTTTTTACAGTTTTCTTAAAACGCCGATAAGCGGACGGCTTTTCAGGCCGCCCGCTCCGCGATATAAAATACGACTATGGCTTATTTGCAGAACCAGCTTACGATAGTCTCGTAGAGTTCCTGCTTGCCGCTTGTCTGTTTCGGCTCGCCGTTTTGTTTTGCATATTCCACAATCTGCTCGAGTGAGAGTTTACCCTCCTCAAACTCTTTACCCTTACCTCCGTCGAATGAGGCGTAGCGGTCTTTGAGCATCTTGGGCAGTGTGCCGTCCTCGAGGATTGCTGCAGCGTTCTCCAGTCCGCGTGCGAAAGCGTCCATACCGCTGATGTGAGCGATGAAGATGTCCTCCGGGTCGGTAGAGTTACGACGCAGTTTGCTGTCGAAGTTGCAACCGCCGTTGCCAAGGCCTCCGCCACGGATAATTTGCAGGAATGCCTGTGTGATCTCCCAGTTGTCGATGGGGAACTGGTCGGTGTCCCAGCCGTTCTGATAGTCACCTCGGTTAGCGTCCAATGAGCCGAGCATGTCGTTGTCCACAGCCACTGCAATCTCGTGGTCGAAGGTGTGGTGTGCCAGAGTAGCGTGGTTCACCTCGATGTTCACCTTGAAGTCTTTGTCAAGGCCGTTCTTGCGGAGGAAGCCGATCACAGTCTCTGTGTCCACGTCATACTGGTGTTTTGTGGGCTCCATGGGTTTCGGCTCGATGAGGAATGTTCCTTTGAAGCCTTTTGAGCGTGCGTAGTCGCGTGCAGCGGTGAGCATTTTTGCCATGTGGTCTTTCTCTCTCTGCATCTGTGTGTTGAGCAGGCTCATATATCCCTCGCGTCCGCCCCAGAACACGTAGTTCTGACCGCCGAGTTTGATTGTGGCGTCGATAGCGTTCTTAATCTGCACACAAGCACGTGCCACAACGTCGAAGTCGGGGTTGGTGCTGGCGCCGTTCATATAACGTTTGTTGCCAAACACATTGGCTGTACCCCAGAGGAGTTTGATGTTTGTGCCTTTCATCTTCTCTGCGAGATAGTCGGTAATGGCTTTCATGCGAGCCTCATACTCCTCGATGGTAGCGCCCTCGTCAACGAGGTCAACATCGTGGAAGCAGAAATACTCGATGCCGAGTTTGTCCATGATTTCGAAACCGGCGTCTGCCTTGTCCTTGGCTCTCTGCACAGCGTCCTCT
>Ga0065708_1014828_pt1 | contig 13398 bp, 7 predicted proteins | sample Hoacrofraction12_2_FD_59095 | JGI IMG/M metagenome (GOLD analysis project Ga0065708, IMG submission 59095) | Hoatzin crop microbial communities from Cojedes, Venezuela, sample from fiber fraction 12 v1 | ecosystem: Host-associated > Birds > Digestive system > Esophagus > Crop | place: Venezuela... | reverse complement strand
TATACGGACTCATTTTTAAATGACCAAAAAAAATCGAAAAAAAGTGCCGAAAAAATTTGGTAGTTTCAAAATAAATGCTTACTTTTGCACTTGGTATTCCGGAAATACCGCCTCGTTCTATGAACATTAGATAAAATCCAAACGCATTCAGAGTTGGTCTTTTAGTCCACACCAACCGAGCACATATTCGCCACGGTGGTAAAATAATGCGAATTGGGAGTTCGCTCACCAATTAAAAAGGAATATGAAACAAAACATTTCTTTTCCCCCAAGCGCTCTTTTCCACAAAAGTGTTCGCAAATTGAAGTGGGCTTACTATGCTCTGTGCTTCGGCACTCTTCTCTCGACGGCTTCGGCCCGGTCTGCTTTTTCACAAATCGACGGATTCAATTTTGGGATTGACTTTTTGAACCTCTAAAACGAATACTACAATGGGAAAAAACACTTACCTCAACAACTCGCTGAACGCTTCTGAGTGGAACAAATACGCCGACGAACGCGACCTGAACGCAGCGCTCACCGCCGGCAACTACAGCGACCTGACGTATCTGGCCGAGCGCGGCAGCAAAGAAGCCAAGAGCCAATTGGCGCGCCTGCTGTGCAGCGTCGACGAAGGCGACTTGAGCGACGAAGCTATCTACCGAATTGGGCAGGCTGCCTACGCCGGCGACACTTGGGCTATGAAGCGTATGGGACAGGCTTACTTGCGCGGCGAAGGCGTGGGGCGCAACAAGCCCGAAGCCTTGAAATGGTTTGAGCGGGCGGCCAACGCCGGCGACGCAGAGGCCAAGCAGCTGCTGCGCTACTACGACGACGAAGCACGTACGGTGGTCAAGTGGCATTGCTGCGCCCACAGAGCAAAACGACCGTCTGAAAGGCACCTCGCAGCCTAATCGATTGACCTCACCTTTCAAACTTATGAACTATGAGGACATCGAACAAACCCTTTCAACCTTCATTCAAGCCCATGCGCAAGAAAAAACAAACGCCTAAATCCAATCAATTTATGAACGACAGACTCAAACTGGCTCTCAACCTTTTCGTTGGCGCCGTCAGCGCTCTCGACGAGTCGAAAGTGCCTGCCTACGCCGACAAGAAGTATCGCAAAATGCTGATTGAAGCAGCGCAGGACGTGGCCGACGAATTCTACGACCGGTGGGCCGAGAACCACGAGCTGAAGAAGCCGGAAATTCGACCGGCGGGCTTCCTCGCCCCCGAGACCAAGGTGGCCTAAAAACAAAGCGGTAGCCGAGCGGCGGACTTGAGGCAGAACGGGAGTCGATTGTGTGCTCCACAAAAATTGCTTCTTTCATATTTCCCATAGTGGACGCTGTAGCAATCATCTTCATCTGCCCCCTTCAAGCCGCCGCCGGCAGCCGGCCCCCTCTCTCCGCAAAAGAAACGTGTCAAATAGCGCACTTTCGGCCGATTTTTCGGCATCGCCGGCAAAAATAAAATAATTTTATTTTCCGACCAAAAAAAGACTAAAAAAAGTTGTCGAAAAATTTGGCTATTTCAAAAAGATTACTTATCTTTGCACTTGCTTTTTGAGAGATATTGCGAATGCGTAAATTTTCGAAAAAGCAAGTCTAAAAATCCCCTCTTCCCCCCAACCCCCACATAGAAAAGTCCGCCCGTTCGAAACGGGACTTGGGTGAACTTTTTTCAAGGTGCTCCGACGCGGAGCTCACGACGGTTCTCTCACCGAAAACCCGACTGCCAGAAATATGTCTATAGACGAACTATGGCCTTGAACTTCTCCCCTTCTTTTTAAACGAAAATATTAATTTAAAAATTATATAAAATGAAAAACTTTGAAAATGCGTTCGCAAGCACGCTTGAAATAGCTTGCAAAGAAGAGTACTTCGACACCATTGAAACGCCGGCCAAAAAGGGCTGGGACGAGGCCAAGTGGGAACCGACCATGATTGAGCCGATTGACTACATCGGGCAAGAGAAAGAGCGCATTTCTTTGCTCCTGCCGGAGGCCCGCAAGGGAAATGTGCGCGCCATGAGCGAACTGGGCTTCCTCTTTTTGGAATACACGAACGACGTGCGCGCGGCAGTGTACTGGCTGAGCAAGGCGGCCAAGCACGACGACGCGGAGGCGCTCTGGCATTTGGCATCGTGCTACAGCGACCGCCGACACAAGCAGTGCGACGCCCGCGCATCGCTGAAACTGCTGAAGCGCGCCGCGCGACTGGGACACGTTCCGTCTATGAGGCGGCTGGGACTCTACTACGAGCAAGCCTTCTCGGTGCCCTACGACGCGAAAAAGGCGGCCGGCTACTACGCCCAAGCGGCCAAGCAGGGCGACTTCGAAAGCCTCTATCGATTGGGCCGACTCTACTATATGGGACGCGACATAGAGCGAGACTACGCAAAGCCTTCGAACTCTTCAGCCAAGCGGCCGCCCACCCCTATGCTGCCGACTCGCAGATTCGCGACGAGCTGCTCTTCCACGACGAAGGCACGCAGTTCAAACACGACTGGCACGAAGTTCACGAGTATGTGTGCTACTTCTTGGGCCTATGCTTCTTCCACGGCCGCGGCACCAAGCGCGACGTAGAACAAGCGGCAGAATGGTTCCAAAAAGCCAAAGAAAACGGCAATCCCCACGCCCAAACTATGCTGAAAAAGTGCCGCGACGCGAGCATTGCCACGCAATAAAAAAGCAGTATGCTGCCGAGCGGCGGCTCAAGGCAGGAGTTGAGACGATTTTGACCCCAAACCTATTTTTTTTGCTTGAATAAGTATTTCGGAGGCCTTAAAATCCTTCTCGCCTGCCAGATTTGAGCCGTTGCTCGCGGCCGCGCTGCAAAAATAATTCATTTTTTGAAAAAATTCACTATATTTGCATACGATTCCAACAACGAAAAAAAACACATAAAAAAAATCCTTATGATTAAAATCCTACATACCGCCGATTGGCATTTAGGCAAAAAATTTTACAAGTGGGACCGCCTCGCTGAACAACGCGAAATGCTCGAACAAATGGGAGCAATTCTGGAGGCGGAGCGCCCCGACGTGCTGCTGGTTTGCGGCGACATCTTCGATGTGTCGCAGCCGGGCAGCGAGGTGCAGAGCATTTTGGCCGACACGCTGACCGAGTGGCACGAGACGTGGCCGGCGCTGCAAATGGTGCTCATTTCGGGCAATCACGACAGCGGTTCGCGCCACGAAATCTTCAAGCGGCCGCTGAAATCGCTGAACATCCACCTGATTGGAACGCTGCAGTCCGACGACTTGGGCAGCCACATCGTCGAAGTGGCGGGCAAAGGCATCATCGCCGCCGTGCCCTATACGAACGAATACAACCTGCCCGACGACTTCTTCGACCGCCTGCTCGCCGAAGCGCAGCAAAGAAGCGCGGCAGCGAACTTGCCCGTCGTGCTGGCCGCCCACGCCACCGTGCTGGGCTGCGACAAGCAGGGACACGACCTCGTGGAGGGCCAAGAAATGATTGTCGGCGGATTGGAATCGGTAGAACTGAGCCGCTTTGGGACGGGGTATGATTACTTGGCTTTGGGCCACATCCACAAACCGCAGTTTGTCGATGGCGACGGCGGCCGCGTGCGCTACAGCGGCACTCCCCTTGCCATCAACTTCACCGAGACCTACGAGCACAGCGTGAGCATCGTGGAAATCGAAGCACACGGGGCCCGTCCGGTGGTGCGCGAAGTGGCCATCCACCAACCCCGCCCGCTCGTGAACATTCCCGCCGTCGACTTCGCCCCTTGGGACGACGTGCTGGAGGAACTACGCAACTTTCCCGACGACCTCGAAGCCTACATCCGGCTGAACGTGATTGACGACGACAGTCTGCCGCGCAACCCCGAAAGCGAGGCCATCGCAATCACCGAAGGCAAACAATGCCGCATCTGCCCCATCAATCGCCGGCCGCTCGACGCAGACGCCCAAAGCGAGCTGAAAACACTCACGCTGGACCAGTTCCGCGCACAACGACCCATCGAAATTGCAAAGAAATATACCGAGGCCAAAAATATAGAATTCGGAGAAGATTTGCAAGAACTTTTTGAAGAAATTTACGCCGAAGTAGTGAAAAAATTAGCCGAATCTCAAAAATAAAACCTCCATGAAACTGCAAACACTCACTATACATAATATTGCGTCCATCATCGACGCCACAATCCCCTTCTCCGAAGAGCCACTTGCCAACAGCGACGTCTATCTGATTACGGGCGAAACGGGCGTGGGCAAGACCACCATTCTCGACGCCATCTGCTTGGCGCTCTATGGCACCACGCCGCGCGCTGCCGGCGGCAACACCACCAGAATTCAAGACGGCGACGACGAAATCACGACGCAGAACCCGTGCAATTTCTTGCGCCGCAACACCTACGAGGGCTTCGCCACGCTCACCTTCGAGGGCAACGACGGCGAGAACTACGAGATTACGTGGAAAGTGAGGCGCGCTCGCAAAAACGTGAACGGCAAATTCAATTCCGAACGCCTGCTCAAGCGCACGACCGGCGAGCAGTACACTTGGGACGCGGCCGAACAGGTGAAAGAAAAGATTAAGGAAATTATCGGCCTGGATTTCAAGCAGTTTTGCCGCACCCGTATGCTGGCGCAGGGCGAATTTACAAAATTTCTGAAAAGTGAAGAAAACGAAAAGGCAGAAATTTTGGAAAAAATCACGGGCACCGACATCTACAAGCAGATTGGCCAGGCCATTTACGAACGCACGCAGACGAAGCAGCGCGCATTCGACGAGCTGCAGAAGCAAATGGGCAATATAATATGCCTCACGCAGGAAGAGCGCGCCGAAAAAACGAACGAACAAAAACGGCTCAACAAAGAAATCATGGCCGAGGAGGCGCGGAGCAAGGAAGCCGCCGACAAAAAGAAGTGGCTGGAGCAGCAAAACATATTGGAGGCCGACAAGACCAAGGCCGACAACGCGCTCCAAGAGGCACTGCGGCAGAAGGAGAGCGCAACGTTCAAGCAAGACGAGCAAACCATCGAGCAGTGGAAGCAGACGGTCGAAGTGCGCACCGCCCTCACCGACGCCGACGACGCCGCAACGCAGCTGCGCAAGTGCGAGCAAGCGCTGCAGGACATGGAGACGACGTTCAAGACGCTCTGCGGCGGCCGCGACTACCTGCAGCAAGCGCAAACGGCGCGGCAGGCGAAGCTCAACGACGTGGAGACCTTCCTCGCCGCCGAACAGCCGAGAGCGGAGGTCTATGCCAACGCGCAAACCATTCAGGCTCAGCTCAAAAATATGCTTTCGAACCAAAAGCGTCGGGACGAAGCCAACCAAGAAAAAGCCAAGCAGGAAGGCTTGAAATCCACTTTGAAGCAAAAGCAGACCGAGGCCGCAGAAAAAGAGCAGAGTGCCGAAAATGCGCTCAAGCAGAAGCAGCAAGAGGAGCATGACCTGCGCGAAAAGCTGGAAGCCGCCAACGCGTCCGAATTGCGCAATCAGAAGGATAAATACGCCCTGCGTCTGCAGCAGATTTCCACCGCGGAGCGCAGCCTGCGGGCGCTTCGAGAGGCGCAGACTCGGGCGAAGACGAACGCCGAGGAGTTGGAAAAAGCCGAAGCCGAAGCCCGCGACCTGAGCGCCAAGGAGCAAAGCCTCAAGGCGGAAGTGGCCAAAGCCGAAGCCGAAGCCAAGAAGTGCGAACAGGGATACAATCTGCTCAAAAACGCAGCCGCTTACATCCGCGAAATGCAGCTCGACCTGCACGTCGGCAGCGTCTGCCCCGTCTGCCAACAAACCATTGCCCACGAAGTTCACCGCGAAGAAAACTCCGACGCCGGCGTGGAACAGGCGCTCTCGCTCTTCAAACAGGCCAAAACGCAGTTGGAAACGCAGAAAAAGGCTTACGACCAAGCCAGCATCGCCGCCAAGGCAAAGGCCGGCGCGGCAGCACAAATGCGCAGGAACATCGAGGCCGACCATTCGCTCGAAGCCGCGCAAGAACAAGCGCGCACCGACTGCGAAGCGTGCGGACTGACCAACGCTGCCGAACAAACGGAGGAGCGCCTGCAGGAACTCAAGACGCAAACGCAGACGCAAGCCGACAAGATTGCCGACGCACTCCGCGAAGTCGACGAACTGGCGAACAAGGCCGAGGCCGCGCGCCGCGAAGTCGAACGACTGCAGGCGGCCCGCGACGAAGCAAAGACGGCCACCTCCAACGTGCGCCTTGAACTATCCAAATGCGAGCAGGCCATTCAAAATGCCGCCGGCAATGCCCAAAAATACGAAGCCGAACGCATCGCCGACGCGAAGGCGGTGGAACAGGCGCTGGGCCAACTGACGTGGCAAAATGATTGGCGCACGGCGACGAGCCTCTTCCAAAATGAATTGAACGAAAGCGCCCGCAAATATACGAAAAATTTGGAAACCCAAAAAGGCCTCGAAGCCGAAATTGAATCGAAAAAATTCGAACTCACCAACATCGATGAGAGCATCGCGGGCCTCGTGGCGCTGCGGCCGCAGTGGAAGGGTGCAGCGCCCGCAGCAGCGCAGCCGGTGGAGGGGCTCAACGGCCGCTTGAGCAACCTGCGAGGCCAATTGCAGGCCACGTGCAGCGAGCAGCAGACGGCAGCCCAAGCGCAGCAGCGAGCCAACGCGCAAGTGGCGACATTCTGCCAAGAACATGCGGCCTATTCGCCCGACGCGCTCCGCCGGCTCAATGCGTTCGACCGCCAAAAAATCGAATTGCTCGAAGCCGCGCACACCGAGGTCGAGAAGTCCATTCTGGCAGCGCAGACGCGAAACAGAACGGCGGCCGACAACCTGAAAGCGCACGAGGCCAAACGCCCCACCCTTGCCGCCGACGACACGCTCCCGCAGTTGAACGAACGCATCGACCAATGCGCCGAACACATCCGAACGTTCAGCCAAGAAATCGGCCGCATCCGGCAAGAAATAAAAGCCGACGACGAAAAAATTGCGGCCAAGAGCGCCCACAAAGAAGAGTCGGACAAACTGGAAGCCGACCTCAACAAATGGAACAAACTACGCGACCTCTTTGGCGACAGCACGGGCAATAAATTCCGCAAAATAGCGCAGCGTTTCGTGCTCGAACAACTCATTGGCGGTGCCAACCACTTCTTGCGCCAACTCACCAACCGCTACGAACTCGAGGTGCTCGACGACCGCTTCATCATCTACGTGCGCGACAACTACATGGGCTGCGAGCGGCGCCACGTGAACACCATCTCGGGCGGCGAAAGCTTCCTCGTCTCCCTCGCCTTGGCCCTCGCCCTGAGCCAACTCGACGGCAACACCTCGGTAGACCACCTCTTCATCGACGAAGGCTTCGGCAGCCTGAGCGACAACGCCCTCAATCAGGCCATCACCACCCTCAACTCGCTCCACAAAGAACTTCACTGCCACGTCGGCATCATCAGCCACGTCGAACAACTCAAAGAAAAACTGCCCATCCAAATCCGCGTGAGCATCACCCAAAACGGCGCTGCGAGCGAAGTGAACGTATCAGATAATTAATAAGAATTAAAATCTTTTTCCCCCATGCTCTCCTCCATCAACATCTACTATTCGCCCGACTTCTCCGGCTTCGTATACACAGATTTCTCTTCCGAAGAATCCGGCCTCGGCTTCGAAGTGGCCGGCACCGCCAAACTTCTGCAGCGACTCTGCAAGGTGCTCGGCGTCAGCGTGCCTCAAATCGACGAGGGCGAACGACTCGCCGCCTTCATCCGCCACCTCTCCTCCTACATCAGCAGCCATCCCGGCTGCCCCTTTGCCGATGTCTTCGCGCTCGACCCCATCGCCACAGCGCGCCAACTCCTCGAGTGGAATGACAAACTGCAAGCCGCCCGGTGGCGCATCGATGTCGACTACCCAAGCCCACGCCTCAAAGCGCTCGCAGAAATTATAAGCCTTTCACCTATCACCTCTCACCTTTCACCTGAAGAGACTGCCTTGCGCGCCGTTGTTCAAGCGCTCAAAAGCCATTCCGTCTCGCTCGCGAACATCCATCTAAAAGTGCAGGCCGAACTCCGGACGCTTCCGCCCAACATTCAGGAACTTCTCGACCTGCTCAAGGAGCGAGGAGCCGAAGTGGAAGAAACGCTGCCAAAAGAGCCGCAGCCTACTTGTCGATTATCGCTCCTCACCTGCCACTCGAAAGCAGACGCACTCCGACACCTCGCCCAAAGCCGCGCCCCCTACGACCTTTGGATTGTGGACGACAACCAAACCCTCGACGCCCTGCTCGCACGCTCCTCACAGCCCACCACGGGCTCCACCGCCCACGGCTGTCTGCCCGCAGCGTCGCAAACGCTCGTCGTGGGACTCAACCTTTTCCAAACGCCCTTCTCCATCAACAACCTGCTCGCTTGGCTGCGACTGCCCTACTGCCCTCTCGGCTCACTCGCCCGCCGTCTCGCCAACCTCATCACCCAAACGGGAGGCTACCACAACGACGACTGCCGCCGAACCGTCGAAGCCTACTGCAACGGCACCGAACCCTTCGACCTACGCGACGACGACACCGACCCCGACGCATGGAAAAAACGACTACGCCGCCGCCGTGAACGCGTCAGCCAATTCCTGCCGCCGTTCCGGTCCGACAGCGCCGCAGAGTGGACCCTGCCGCAATTCGTCGAAAACATCGCAAACTATGCTTCGCAGCGCCTCCACAGTTCCTCTTCCGACGAATACGTCCAAGCCCAACTCTATCGACTCGTCGAGCAAGCCACGCAAACCGCACGCCTGCTCCCTCTGCTGACGGGCATCCCGACAAACGCCTTAATCCGCATGCTGGTGCGCGAAATCAATCAGCCGACCGACATGCCCCAACATGCCCCGCAGGCTCACTGCCGCACACTCATCGACGCGCCACAAAAAATCGCTGCACGCAGCCTGAAACGCGCCATTTGGCTCCTCGACTCTGATTCCGCCTCGCGCCCCCTCACCTACGACTTCCTCTCTCCCTCCGAACTCGACGAACTCCACAGTCAGGGCGCTCGGCCATGGCTGCCGGCCTCCGAACTCGCCTACCGCTACAACGCCCAAGCCCTTCCCCTGCGGCTCACCACCGAGCAACTCACCATCCTCCTGCCCCTGACCGAAAACAACGCCACTCTGCCCAAACACCCACTCATCACACGAATCGAAAAAAGCGACAAAACGTTTGACGTCCAAGAAATCACCTTCCCCGACGACTGCTTCGAAGACACGCCCTTGTTCGACAACAGCCCTGCGGCCGACGCGCAATTCGTTGAATTCAACAACGCAGAACTCTTGCCTCGACCTTTGCGCGAAAGAGAAAGTGCCTCCTCGCTCACGACAATGATTCAAAGGCCTTTCGACTACGTCCTAAACTATCTGGCTCGCATCAGCGAAAGAGGCGAAAGCAAATTGGACGAAATCGAACGCACAAAAGGCAACGTGGCACACGCCGTCATCGAACAAATGCTCACACAAGACGGTGCCAAATTCGACACCATCTTCGAAAAAGCCAAAAATGAGTGCGGCGCCATTCTGCTCTTGGAAGAAAACATTCTCCAAAGCAAACTTTTCAAACGCCAATTGCGCGACAGCATTGAGGCTTTGCGCGACATCATCGACCAAAACAACCTCCATGTTGAGAATTTTGAAGAACACCACGAAGCCGACCTCCATTTGGCCGAGGGCGTGACGTGCCACGGCTACATCGACCTGCTGCTAAAAGACGCGCAAGGAAACCCAGTCGTCTTCGACTTGAAATGGACACATTCGCCCAAATATCACGAAGCCGAAATCGCCCAAAACCGCGCACTCCAGCTCGCTGTTTATGCCGAACTGCTCAAGACTGAACAATCGGGCTCGCAACCCATTGTGGCCTACTTCGTGATGCCCGGCAATCAGCTTTATAGCACCCACCCGTTCAAAGGGCGGCACGCCATCTGCAAAACCGAAACTGGCAACAATGCCGGCAAAGACCTCTTGACCGAAATCCGAAACTCCTACAACTACCGACGACAACAATTCGAAAACGGAAAAATCGAACTCGGTGAACCCGGCGTAGAGCAGACCGACTATCAACGCGATACGCTCGACAAGGAGCTTTTCCCTTTTGAAAAACAGAAAACAAAAAAGACAAACAAAAATGAAAAATACGCAATATATTAGTGCCGGCGCAGGCAGCGGCAAGACCTATCGACTCACCCATCTGCTCGCCTCGGTGGTGGCGGAGAAGAAAGCGAGGCCGGAGCAGGTGATTCTCACTACGTTCACCAAGGCTGCGGCGACCGAATTTCGCCAAAAAGCCAAAGAAGTGTTCTACGAAGCCGGACTGACGGAAGAAGCCGAGCAGCTCGACCGCGCCAAAATAGGCACCGTTCACTCCGTGGCCGAAAGTTTCGTGAAAAACTATTGGTACCTGCTCGGCATAAGTCCCGAAGTCGAAGCCATGGCCGAAGAAGACACCGGCCTCTACATCCGGCGCAGCATGGCCTCACTGCCCGAAGAGCAGGACATCGATTTTTTCAAGACCTACAAAGACACGTTCAATAAGTCCGACGAATTTTGGCTGGCAGACCTTCAGAATTTGCTCGAAAAGGCCGTCGCCTTCGAAGTCAGCGACTTCACCAACAGCAAAGCATTCTCCATCAAAGCAATTCAGGCGCACCGTCAGTCGGCCGCAATGCCCACGGCCGAGGACTGTCGCGTGGCTTTAGAGGAATTTCGCGAGGCCAACGCTGCCGGAAGAACAGGCGGCGCTCAAACAGCACGCCAAGAAAGCATCGACAAAGCACTGAAAGCATTGGAGCGCTTTGATTCGCATACGGTTCCCGTGCTGAAACAAGTGGGCGACTGCCTGAAAGAATTGAAACCGGCTATGCTCAAAAAGACGCCTTGCCCCCATGCCGTGGCCGTTCGAGAGCAATTGGACAAAATTTGGCTCTTCCCCGCAGTGTGCGACCTGCAAATCGCCTATATCGAGCGCATCTATGCCTTGGCCGAACGTTGGCGCCGGCAATACGAACAATATAAGCGCGACAATCGGCTCATCGACTTCAACGACATGGAACAACTTTTCTTCAAATTGCTGCAACGCTCCGATGTACAGGCCGATATTCGCAGCAGTTTCACCCATCTCTTTGTCGATGAGTTTCAAGACAGTTCGCCCATTCAAGTCAAAATCTTCGACTGCTTGTCCAACCTCATGCAGCAGTCCTACTTCGTGGGCGATGCCAAGCAAGCCATCTACGGATTCCGCGGCAGCGACGCCGAACTCACTGCCGCCGTGGCAGCCAAAATCGAAGCTCTGCCCGGCGGACGTCCCGAAGAGCCGCTCTCGCGGAACTATCGCAGCACGCCCGCACTCGTCGAGTTCGCCAACAATTTCTTCGTGCCCGCATTCAGCGGCGAAATGTCCGCCGAGAAAGTGCGACTGGAGGCCAACCGCACTGAAGAGACGCAAGCCCACCCGCTACAACGCTGGACCATTGAGGGAACGGTCAAAGAACGCATGGTCGAGGTGGCGCGACGCATTGCCATCATGATTCGCAACGGCGAGAAGCCCGAAGACATCGCCGTGCTCTCGCGTCGAAACACCGAACTCGAGCAGCTCGCGCCGCTATTGGCCGCCTACAACATTCCCGTGGCCTACGCCCTGCCCTTGCCCGAAGACAGCCGCGAAAAAAAACTCGTGCTGAGCCTCTTGGCCTTGCTCGTCGACAACTGCGACATGCTGGCACGCGCCAACATCCTTCGCCTCACGCAAGAAGGAGCCGATTGGGGCCAAATCATCGACAGCAAACTCGCTTTCAATGCCCAACAAACGCACGATTCCATCTGGCTCGACGAAACGCCGCTCATCGCCAAACTGCAAGAACGCCGAACGTTTTGGAAACAACAATCCATCCGCACACTCCTTGAGGGCCTCATCGTCGAACTCGACCTACACAACGTGAGCCGCGCATGGAACCGCACAGCGCAGAGCGAAAGCGCTTTCCGCGCACTCATCGACCTTGCCGCCGCCTACGAGGAACGCCAACAACGCATGGCGCAGCCCGCCACCATTAGCGGCTTCATCACTTACGCCAACATCGAACAAGCCCAAACCACCTCCGAAGGCATCACCCTCAGCACCATACACTCGGCCAAAGGCTTGGAATGGAAGCACGTAATCCTGCTCTCCGCCCATTGGGACTTCTCCGACAAATTGCTCGAGATGAATTTCTACGACGTGCAGGCCTTTCATCTGCAAAAGCCCACCGATGCCGTTCCCTATCCCGAATCTATTGTGTCGCTAATCCCTTGGATTTATGGCGAATCCCCTTATGGCCACGCCACCCTGCCGGACAATGTGTCGGCCATCGACCAGACCAATGAGCGCGCGCAGAAACTGTTCGCCGAACGCACGTCGGAATGTCGCCGCCTGCTCTACGTGGCCGTGACCCGAGCGCGCGACTCGTTCGTCCTCGTGGAAGAAAAAGGGCGCAACATCTCAAGCAGTTTTTGCTGGCCCGAATTGGTCCAGGACGCCGACGCTCCCGACAACGTCGCCCTGCAAGATGCCGCCGATTTCTACGTCGCCGACGGCGATTTTCCCGACGACATCGACCCACAATCCCTCCTCTACAATCGCCACAATCCCATCTACACCCATCGCTTTGAAATCGCGGCCGACGCGCCGCGCGAACCGCAGCCGCGCGACATCACGCCCAGCGACAAGCCCGATGCCGGCAGCGTGGAGGGCATCAAGGTGGAACGTTTGCTCGACAGCCAAAGCGGCGGGCTCATCCCCCTCAAAGGTGCCGGCGATTCCGAAACCATGCGACAAGTGGGCGACTGCGTTCACGCCGTGTTTGCCGCCATCGAGAACGTCGAAAATCGCGAATCTTTTGCTGCCGAAGTTGTCAAAAACGCAGGGCTCTCCGACATCATCACCAACGCCGCAACCATTGTCGGCGCGTGGGACCGACTCGCCGCTTTCTTGCAAGAGCACTACGGCGAAGGCACCACGGTCCACGAACACCCGTTCAAAATCCAACTCGGCGGCCAAATTGCCACGGGCGACATCGACCTACTCCTGCAAACAAACGACGGCGTGGTCATCGTGGATTTCAAAACCTACCCGGGCTACGACATGTTCAAACCCGAAAGCGAACACTACGCCGGCCGCCACGCCTCGCAGCTGAACTACTACGCCAAGGCCGTGGAGAGCGCCGGACTGCCTGTGCGCGACAAACTCATCTACTACCCCGTGACGGGCATGGTCGTGCGCCTCGCCTAGCCCTCCGGCTTGTCTAAAATCAGCGTCTGCCCCGTGTTTCGAAGCGCGGCAGACGCTTTTTTTCGGGAATTTTGTTCGTTTGACAAAAGAAAAATGTATATTCGCCGCGCAAACTAATTCAATTTAAATAATCTAATACGTTTATGGACTACAAGGAACGCCCGAA
>Ga0065708_1006944_pt1 | contig 13401 bp, 9 predicted proteins | sample Hoacrofraction12_2_FD_59095 | JGI IMG/M metagenome (GOLD analysis project Ga0065708, IMG submission 59095) | Hoatzin crop microbial communities from Cojedes, Venezuela, sample from fiber fraction 12 v1 | ecosystem: Host-associated > Birds > Digestive system > Esophagus > Crop | place: Venezuela... | reverse complement strand
TATACCTCGACTTCCTGATGAACGAGATAGGATACGGAGGCTTCAGATACGATATGGTGAAAGGATACTCGCCAACATACACCGGCATCTACAACAGCTACGCCAACCCCACCTTCTCCGTGGGAGAATACTGGGACGGCAACACCGCACAGGTGAAGAAATGGATTGACGGCACAAAAACCGACGGCGTGATACAGAGCGCAGCCTTCGACTTCCCCCTGAAATATTTCATCAACGACGCCTTCGGCAACGGCAACTGGAGCTCACTGAGCAATGCAGCCCTCGCCAACGACGACACATACAAGCAGTTTGCCGTAACCTTCGTTGACAACCACGACACCTATCGCACCGGACAAGGAGGCTCGGCACCGCTGAACGCAAATATCGAGGCCGCCAACGCATACATCCTCGCACTCAGCGGCACTCCCTGCATCTTCCTCAGACACTGGCAGATGTACAATGCCACACTGAAAAAGCTCTGTCTGCTGAGAAACATCACCGGCATCACAAACACCAGCACCCTATTGCAGCAAACGGCACAGACAAACGGTTTTGTGCTCGAGACACAAGGCAACAACGGAAATGCGCTCCTGCTGCTCGGTACAACAGAGAATGTGAGCACCGACGGATACCAGCTGGCTTTGGAAGGCACCAACTTCAAATACTATGTGAGCAGCACCCTCGACATCAGCGCCCTCAATAGCGTGGAGGCAGACCCGACAGACTCGAAAATCCCCGCTTTCTGCACCATGAGCGACGGAGAGACCTGCGCATTCTTCGAAGTGCCGTCAGGATGGGGCTCAACAATTAAGTGCTGGATGTGGGACAACAACTACAACTACACCGGAGGCACCTGGCCGGGAGCAGAATGCACATACGTGGGCACTGCAAGCAACGGCAAGAAAGTGTATAAGTGGACACTCAACGAGAATCAGAAGAAGTCACAGTCGGCATCCAACAGCGGCATCATCTTCAACGACGGAAGCAACCAAACCAACGATATGACATTCGTAAACGGTGGTTACTACACCTACGCCGACGGATACATAGGAACTGTTGACGGCATCAAGGCAGTGAAAGCCGATACCCAACAGCAACCGGCAGTCATCTACGACCTCTCAGGAAGAAAACTCAACGGCACTTCAGGCAAAGGCCTGTATATCAAGAACGGAAAGAAAATATTACAAATTGAGAATTAAATGAAAAAGATAATTATTGCATTACTGGCGTGCGCCGCCGCCATCAGCGGGAACGCGGCAGTGAAATATGCCGGCGGCGACATCTCGCTGCTCACGAAATACGAAGAGCACGGCTCACAATATTATACCGCCGACGGAACAGCGATAACATCGGTGCTCGACTATTTCAAAGAGCAAGGGTGGAATGCGCTGAGAGTGAGACTCTTCGTAAATCCCGACAATGCCGACGACTCCGACAAGGGCGAAGGCGTGGTGCAAGACCTCGACTATGTGAAAGCACTCGGCAAACGCATTAAAGACGCCGGCTTCGCACTGATGCTCGACTTCCATTACAGCGACACCTGGGCAGACCCCTCAAATCAGTGGACACCGGCAGACTGGACAAGCCTCAGCGTGAACGAGACATACACAAAAATCTACGATTACACCAAGGAGGTGTTGGAGGCGATGACCGCTGCCGGAGCAACTCCCGACTTCATACAAACGGGCAACGAAATATCATACGGCATGATGTGGGGAGTCTCAACAGCATCGTCCTCATCGCTGAGGAAATGCTATACCTCATCCACTACCAACTGGCCATACTTCACCTCACTGCTCAGCAATGCGGTGAAGGCCTGCCGTGAGACCTGCCCGCAGGCGAAAATCGTGATACATACCGAAAGAGTGGCCAACACATCGGTGATGACGGCATTCTACAACAATATGGCAACCTACGGCATCGACTACGACATCATCGGACTCAGCTACTATCCCTACTACCATGGATACCTGCCGCAGTTGCAGACGGCCTTGGAAGAGCTGAAGAGTAATTTCGCAGCTAAAGAGGTGATGATCGTGGAGACAGGATACCCCTACGCCTGGTCGATGCCTAATACCGAGTACGACTACACCTCGACTTACGCCTACAGCGATGAGGGACAAAAGGCTTTCACCGACGACCTTATCACACTGCTCAATAAATACGAGCAGGTAACGGGACTCTTCTGGTGGTTCCCCGAGGCCAACGAGTACGGTCTCGACTGGTCAACAAACCGTGTTACCGACGGTTGGTACAACGCCTCACTCGTTGACAACCGCACCGGCCGCTTCGGCACTGCCACCAGCAGCCTTAAAAACTTCATCAACGACCCGGCAGGCATCCAAGGAGTAAACAGCGAGAGCACCAAAACCGCATCGCAAGCCTACTCCATCGCCGGGCAAAGTCTGCAGCAGCCCGCCCAAGGCCTCAACATCATACAAGACACATACAAGAGCACTGACGGCACAATAACGAAGAAAGCGAGAAAAGTGATACGATAATCGTCTGAATTTTGAGGCACTATAGAACGAACCTTGCCGATAAGTCGATTTTTTCGATTTATCGGCAAGGTTTTTAATTATGGGTTACTGCGAAAAAAGTTCCGCGATTAATCGGTGAAATTAAGAGTGAGTTGGGTGTCGCCAAGGAGGTTATAGGAACGTCGATGAAATGGGGTAATTCCGTATTTTTTGATTGCCTCACGGTGCTTGCGGGTGGGATAGCCTTTGTTGCTGGACCAGTCGTATTGCGGATACTGCTCAGCAAGTGAAAGCATATAGTCATCGCGATAGGTTTTGGCGAGGATGCTGGCGGCAGCGATGGAAAGGTATTTTGCATCACCCTTGACAACAGTATGATACGGTACAGCTGCCTCCTTGCCGTCGATGGATTGGCGATAAGGGAAGAAACGGTTGCCATCGACAATGATGTGCTGCGGTCTGACGGTAAGAGCATCTAAAGCACGGTGCATAGCAAGAATACTGGCACGAAGAATATTGATTTTGTCGATTTCATCGGCCGTCACAATTCCTATAGCCCAAGACACGGCATCATGCTCAATGACCTCACGCAATCGATAACGCTGCTTTTCTGTGAGCTGCTTGGAGTCGTTGAAATCGGGATTTTCATAATCTTGAGGCAATATCACCGCTGCGGCATACACACTTCCGACAAGACAACCCCTGCCAGCCTCATCGCAACCTGCCTCAACAACACCTTGCAAAAAACACTTTTCCATACACTAAAACATTTGAGCCACGCGCTTGATTCCGCTGACGAGAGCATCGATTTCATCGAAAGTGTTGTAGAGGGCGAAAGAGGCCCGGACGGTGCCTTGCACTCCGAGACGCTGCATCAGGGGCTGGGCACAGTGATGACCGGTGCGCACGGCGATGCCGAGGCGGTCGAGAAGGGTACCCATATCGAGGTGGTGAATGTCGCCGACAAGGAAACTCACGACGGCATCCTTGCCGGGGGCAGTGCCGAGAAGGCGCATTCCCTCGATTTCACCGAGCTTCTGCATAGCATATTCCGTGAGTTTGCGCTCGTGAGCGTGAATATTCTCCATACCGATTTTATCGAGATAATCGATGGCGGTGGCAAGGCCGTGGGTAGCGATGTAATCGGGAGTTCCGGCCTCAAACTTCAACGGTGGGGCCTCGAAAGTGGTGTGCTCAAACGACACGCTCTCTATCATCTCCCCTCCCCCTTGGTATGGCGGCAGACGGTTGAGCCACTCCTCCTTGCCATAAAGCACGCCAATGCCCGTAGGACCATACATCTTATGACCGCTGAAAACATAAAAGTCGCAGTCGAGAGCCTGCACGTCAACCTTGAAATGCGGTACTGCCTGAGCGCCGTCGATAAGCACCGGGACACCGTTGGAATGGGCGATTTCGATGATTTCTTTTATTGGATTCACCGTGCCAAGGACATTGCTCACATGAGCCACGCTTACCAATCGGGTGCGCTCGCTGAACAAATTGCGATATTCATCGAGGAGGAGATTACCGGCATCGTCCATGGGTATCACTTTCAGGGTGATGCCACGGCGACGGGCTTCCAACTGCCACGGCACGATATTCGAGTGGTGTTCCATACAACTCACTATCACCTCGTCGCCCTCATCGAGACAGGCCTCGCCGAACGACGATGCCACGAGGTTGATGCCCTCCGTGGTGCCACGGGTGAACACTATCTCCGATGTTTTCGCGGCATTTATAAACTCGCGAACCCTCTCACGGGCCGCCTCGTGGAGGTCGGTGGCACGCTGAGAGAGGTAATGCACACCACGATGCACGTTGGCATTGGCGTTCAGATACTCCTCACGCATGGCATCAAGGACACACAAAGGCTTCTGAGTCGTGGCAGCATTGTCAAGATAAACCAAAGGGCGGTTATAGACTTTCCTCGATAAAATCGGGAAATCTTCACGAAAAGCAAAAAATGAGTCGTCTTGCATAATTATCAATTTGAACAAAGTGCACAGTTTCCGAGTTTTCCACGGAACCTCATTTCCACGAGGTGGTGGAGGCGGTCGCGGAGGGGCTGGAGCTCGATATTGTCAACCACTTCATTGATAAAAGCGAGTTGCAGGAGCGTCCGTGCCTCTTGGAGGCTGATGCCTCGCTGACGCATATAGAAGAGAGCCTGGTCGTTGAGTTGTCCCACGGTGGAACCGTGAGAACATTTCACGTCGTCGGCATAAATCTCGAGCATCGGCTGGGTGAACATCCTGGCGTTGTCGGAAGCGAGGAGGTTCTGGTTGATCTCACGGCTGTTGATTTTCTGCGCTGCGGGGTTCACGAGCACCCTGCCTGCGAAAGCACCTTGTGCGTCACCGTCAAGAACATATTTATAGAGTTGCCGGCTCGATTGATTCGGGGCTTTATGCGAAATAAGGGTGTTGTTGTCGATATGCTGGTTCTTGTCGCCAATCACCGCGCCATTGAGCGTGCATTCAGCTCCCTCGCCCTCCATCATCACGTCGAGACGGTTGCGGGTCACGCCGTTGTGGAGCGTTACGATATTATGGCTCACGCTGCTGTCGCGCTGCTGCGAGATATACACATTGCTGAAACGGGTGTTTTTGGCGTGCGTCTCCTCCAAGCAATACATCTTCAGCGACGCGCGCTCGCCCACGAAAGCCTCAACGACCTGTGTGCCGAGGAAATTACAGCCGTCAGCGGTGTCGTCACAGAAGAGCAGCTGCACCTCCGCACCTTCCTCAACAATCACAAGGACACGGCGGTTGACCATCATATCCACGTCGCTGCGGAGGATATTCACCACCTGTATCGCCCGCTCCACTTTAACGTTTTTCGGCACATACACCAGAAGTCCGTCCTGTGCGAGCATAGTGTTAAGGGCAGTAACGGCATCGTCGGAAGTGGCGGCGATTTTTCCGTAATAACCACCGATGAAATCGCACTTTTTTGCATATTCGCTCAAAGAACCCACGATTACACCGTCGGGGAGCGACGCTTTGGGAAGGGCGGCAGTATAGAAACGGTCGTTGACGACGAAATAGAGCGAGGTGCTCAGATTCGGCACTCCGCATTTGAACGCCGAATACGGATTCACCGGGATGTTAAGCCCACGGAGGTTAAGGCCGTAGTCGGGGGCGAAATACTCCGCCGTGTCGATATACTTGTATCTCTCCACCTTGCGAGTGGGGAAACCGAGACGGCGGAAGTCGGCGAACGCCGTGTCGCGCACCGCATTCATCACCGGTGCCGACCCGGAGCAAATCGTTGCATGATTGCCGGAAAATATATCAATGTATTGATTAATACTATTAGCCATAGCAAATTTTTCTTTAAGTCAAACCCGACCCAGTCGGGGCAGCTCTTACAGAGAGTTCTTTTCTTTAGGACAATCCCGACCCAGTCGGGGCAGCTCTTAGCAGAGGGCTGGCTTAAATCTGCGGAGCAGATTTAAGCCACTCATACCCTTTGTCTTGTATAAGTTGAGCGAGCGATGCGTCGCCGGTTTTTACGATTTTTCCTTGGTAGAGCACATGCACCACGTCAGGGCGTATCATTTCGAGGAGGCGGTCGTAGTGGGTGATGACGATGCGGCTGGTTTCGGGCGTTTGAAGTTTATTGACTCCTTCGGCAACGATTCTCATGGCATCGACGTCGAGTCCGCTGTCGGTTTCATCGAGGATGGCGAGTTTTGGTTCGAGCATTGCCATTTGGAAGATTTCGTTGCGCTTTTTCTCGCCGCCGCTGAAGCCCTCATTTACCGAGCGCCGTGTGAACTTCGCGTCGAGCTGCACAAGCTGTCGTTTTTCGTTCATCATCTTGATGAAATCGGCAGTTTTGAGCTCCGGAAGCCCCTGATACTTACGTTTTTCGTTTACCGCGGCTTTCAGGAAGTTTGTCATCGACACTCCCGGTATTTCCACCGGATATTGGAAGGAGAGGAAGATGCCCTCGCACGCCCTTTCCTCCGGTTTCATCGAGAGGAGGTCTTTACCGTTGAACACTGCCGTTCCTTCTGTTACCTCGTAGAGGGGGTTGCCCACGAGGACCGCCGAGAGCGTTGACTTGCCGGAGCCGTTGGGGCCCATAATAGCGTGGGTCTCACCGTCGCCGACAGTAAGGTCAATACCCTGGAGTATTTCTTTGTCGCCAATCCTGGCGTGAAGATTTCTTATCTCTAACATAATATTAAAATAACGCCCGCTTCGCAGGCTAATGGATAATGGACAATGGATAATGGACAATAAGCTAACCTACCGTGCCCTCGAGCGAGACGGAAAGGAGTTTCTGTGCCTCGACGGCGAATTCCATAGGTAGTTTTTGGAGCACCTCCTTGGCATATCCGTTGACGATAAGTCCTACGGCCTGCTCTGTGGGAATGCCTCGCTGGTTGCAGTAGAGCAGCTGGTCCTCGCTGATTTTCGATGTCGTGGCCTCGTGCTCCACCACTGCCGAAGCATTGTGGATGTCCATATAGGGGAAGGTGTGCGCGCCACACTGACTTCCGAGGAGGAGCGAGTCGCACGAGGAATAGTTTCGCGCGTTGTCGGCATTCTTCGTCGCCCTCACGAGTCCCCGGTAGGAGTTTTGGCTGTGTCCGGCGCTGATACCCTTGGAGATGATCGTTGACTTCGTATTTTTTCCGATGTGTATCATCTTCGTGCCGGTNTCGGCCTCCTGGTAGTTGTTGGTAACNGCCACGGAATAGAATTCCGCCTGCGAGTTNTCGCCACGGAGCACACAGGAGGGGTATTTCCACGTTATNGCGGANCCCGTCTCCACCTGTGTCCAGGAGAGTTTTGAGCTTTCGCCGCGCAGCTCGCCGCGCTTCGTAACGAGGTTTAAGACGCCTCCTTTGCCGTTTTCATCGCCCGGATACCAGTTTTGCACGGTGGAATATTTCACCTCCGCACGGTCGTTGACGATAATCTCCACGATGGCAGCGTGCAACTGGTTTTCGTCTCGCATCGGCGCCGTACATCCTTCGAGATAGCTCACGTAAGCGTCGTCATCGGCGATGATGAGCGTGCGCTCGAACTGCCCGGTGTTGCGCGCGTTGATACGGAAATAGCTGCTCAGCTCCATCGGGCATCTCACCCCTTTGGGGATATACACGAAAGAGCCGTCGCTGAACACCGCGCTGTTGAGGGCAGCGTAGAAGTTGTCGCGGTATGGCACCACGGTGCCGAGATATTGCCTCACGAGGTCGGGGTGTTCTTTCACCGCCTCTCCAATGGAAGAGAAGATGATGCCCTTTTCCTTGAGCTGCTCCTTAAAAGTCGTCTTTACCGACACCGAGTCCATAATGGCATCCACGGCAGTTCCGGCGAGGGCGAGCCGCTCCTCGAGGGGTATGCCGAGTTTGTCGAAGGTCTTTTCGAGCTCCGGGTCGATTTCCTTGCTTCCCTTAGGCTTTTGCGCTAAGGGGTCGGCATAGTAGGAAATCGCCTGGTAGTCGATGTCGGGCAGATGGACGTGCCCCCAGGAGGGTTGCTTCAGGGTCTGCCAGTGTCGGAAGGCCTTCAGGCGGAAGTCGAGGAGCCATTCCGGCTCGCCCTTCTTCGCTGAGATGAGCCTGACGACATCCTCGTTGAGCCCCTTGTCAATCACCTCGGTGGCAACGTTGGTGGTGAAGCCGAATTCATACTTCTGCTCCGCCACCTGCTTCACAAAATCATTTCCCTGTGACATTATTCCAGAGTTTGTTTAACCTCCACCTCGGTGAATGTCTCGATGATGTCGCCCACTTGGATGTCGTTGTAGTTGACGAGCGAGAGACCGCATTCGAAGTTGGTGGCCACCTCTTTAACATCGTCCTTGAAACGCTTGAGGGCGTTGATTTCGCCTGTGTGTACCACGATACCATCGCGGATGAGGTGTACTTTGTCGCTGCGGTGTACTTTTCCGCTGGTGACGTATGCTCCGGCGACAGTGCCGACCTTGGAGATTTTGTACACCTCGCGCACTTCCACCTCGCCTGTGGGCACCTCCTTCTTCACCTTGTCGAGCATACCCTCCATAGCGGAGCGCACATCGTCGATGGCGTCGTAAATCACGGAGTAGGTGTTGATTTCCACTCCCTCCTGCTCGGCGAGCTTGCGTGCCGGGGCTGAGGGGCGAACCTGGAAGCCCACCACGAGGGCGTCGGAGGCGGAGGCGAGCGTAACATCGTTTTCGCTGATCTGACCCACGGCCTTGTATATCACGTTCACCTGTATCTTCTCGGTGGAGAGCTTGATGAAGGAGTCGCTCAGAGCCTCCACGCTTCCGTCGGTGTCGGCCTTCACGATGATATTGAGTTCCTTGAACTCTCCAAGGGCTATGCGGTGCCCGATTTCCTCGAGTGTGAGGCGTGTCTGCGTGCGCAGTCCTTGCTCCCTCTGGAGTTGGAGACGCTTGTTGGCAATCTCGCGTGCCTCCTGCTCGGAGTCCATCACGTGGAACTGGTCGCCGGCCTGCGGTGCTCCGTTGAGACCGAGGATTATTGCCGGCTCTGCGGGTTTTGCCTCTTCGATACGCTGGTTGCGCTCGTTAAACATCGCCTTGATGCGTCCGAAGGCTGTTCCGGCGATTACGATATCGCCCACGCGGAGGGTACCGTTGCTCACGAGCACGGTGCTCACATATCCGCGGCCCTTGTCGAGCGACGACTCTATGATGCTTCCCGTTCCCTTGCGGTTGGGGTTGGCCTTGAGGTCGAGCATCTCGGCTTCGAGGAGTACCTTTTCGAGGAGCTCGTCCACGCCGATGCCTTTCTTCGCCGAAATCTCCTGGCACTGGTATTTTCCGCCCCATTCTTCCACGAGGAGGTTCATGTTCGCCAGGTCCTCACGAATCTTGTCGGGGTTGGCTCCCGGCTTGTCTATCTTATTGATAGCGAACACCATAGGCACGTTGGCAGCCTGTGCGTGGGATATTGCCTCACGAGTGGTGGGCATCACGCTGTCATCGGCTGCGATGATGATGATGGCGATATCGGTAACTTGTGTACCGCGTGCGCGCATGGCGGTGAAAGCCTCGTGTCCCGGGGTGTCGAGGAATGTTATACGACGTCCGTCTTCGAGCTTCACGTTGTATGCACCGATGTGCTGGGTGATACCTCCTGCCTCTCCGGCGATGACATTGGTCTTGCGGATGTAGTCGAGCAAAGATGTCTTTCCGTGGTCCACATGTCCCATCACCGTAACAATCGGAGCTCTCGGCACGAGGTCGTTCTCATCGTCCTCCTCCTCGCTCACGGCCTCTGACACTTCTGCGCTCACGTATTCCGTCTTGAAGCCGAACTCGTCGGCCACGATGTTGATGGTCTCGGCGTCCAAACGCTGGTTTATCGACACCATGATGCCGAGGTTCATACAGGTTCCGATGACCTGGTTTACCGGCACGTTCATCATTGTTGCGAGCTCACTGACGGTAACGAACTCGGTGAGTTTGAGCACTTTGCTCTCTGCCATCTCCTCCTTGAGCTCCTCATTGTGGCGTTCCTGTGCGGCGTCACGCTTCTCCTTACGGTATTTTGCGCCTTTCTTGTTCTGGCCTTTGCTGGTGAGGCGTGCGAGCGTCTCTTTTACCTGCCTTGCCACATCCTCCTCGTTTACCTCGAGCTGTCGCTGCGGTTTTTTCTTCTTCTTGTTTTTCTTTCCCGAAGCCTGCTCCTTGGTGGCCTGTGCGGCAGCCGCCTTGATATCCACGCGCTCCTTGTTTATGCGCTGGCGTTTCTTGCGGTCGCCTCCGCCGTTTTGAAGCATCTTGGCCTCGCGCTCCTTGCGCTTCTCCTCTTTCGACTTCTTCTTCGGACGCGTGTTCTGGTTCAACGAGTCGAGGTCGATTTTTCCGAGCACATTAATCGTGGGTCCCGGAGGGGTAACGGTGGGGATATGCGATGACGAAGCGGCAGGACGCTGCTGCTCGGCAGAGGCATTTTTGTCCTGGTCTTTCCGGCGGTCGTCACGGCGGCGCTTGCCATCCCGCTGACCTTGGTTCTGACCCTGGCCTTGCTGACCTTGGTTCTGACCTCCCTGACCTTGCTGAGCGCCCTGACCTCCCTTGCCTTGCTGCCCTGCGGGTCTCTGGTCATTATTTTGCTGCGAGCCTTGTTTCTGCTGACCGTCCTGCTTTGGCTGTTGAGAAGCCGGCTGCTGGGCATCATCGCTCGACAGCTGTTGTGCCGTGGCTGCAGAAGAGGTTGCTGATTGAGCTGCTGCCGAACTTTCCGGTTGAGCCGCCGGGGCCTGCTGTGTCGGGGTTGCTGATGTTGCAGAAGCCGTGGCTTGGGAAGCCGATGCCGAAGCGGATGCCTCTGACGATGCGGCTGTCTGAGCAGATGCCGATGATGCTGGGGCTGTTTGCGAAGCAGCTGCCTGCTGTGGCTTAGAGTCGATGGAATCGGCATTTTTCTGCTGCCCGTCGGTTGTTCCTTCGGTAACAGTGACACTCGGGCTCTTGTATCCCTCCTTCTTTTCGGTGGTGGCAGCCGTATCTGTCGGCTTTGCCTCTTGCTGCGCCGCTGTCGTCTGCGGGGCTTTCGGTGTGGCGTCGGTTGCCGTCTCGGGCTTCGTCGTCGGGGCTGCCGGTTTTGTCTCCGTAGCCGGGGCTGTCGCCTCTGCCGTCTCCGTCTCTTTATTGCCTCCTAATTTTTGCACGATTTTGTCTTTCCAGCCCATAATGCCTTTTTGGATGTCTTTAAGTCTCGACTCCCCTTTCGGCTCCTCGTGCTGTTTTTCGTCTTTCTTCTTATCTTTCTTGTTTCCGAAGATTTGCTCTGCCGCACTCTTTATCTGCTTGTCGGCATTGTAGTTATTCAGCAGGGCTTGGTATTGCTCATCGGTCAGCTTACTGTTTGTGGTCATCTCAGCATCGGCAGCGACAAGGTTTTTCTTCTTCAGAAATTCCACTGCCGTCTGCTCACCGATGTTGAGCTCTCTTATTACTTGACTTAATCTTACACTCATCTATGTCCTCCTATAATTAATTGTTTTCAAATTCGGCCCTGAGCACTTTGAGCACGTTATCGACTGTCTCCTCCTCGAGGTCTGCTTTCTCCACGAGCATCGAGTAGGGTGCGTTGAGTACTTGTTTTGCTGTCTCGAGGCCAATGCCCTTAATGGCGTTGATAACCCATGTGTCGATTTCATCGGAGAAGTCGTCGAGCATCACGTCTTCCTCCTCCTGCTCCTGGTCGCGCACGTCGCGGATCACGTCGATGGCATATTCTGTGAGCATCGAGGCGAGTTTGATGTTCACTCCCTGTCGTCCGATGGCGAGCGACACCTGGTCGGGGTTCAAGAACACGTCGGCGTGCTTGTTCTCCTCGTCGAGCTCGATGCGGTTCACCTGTGCCGGGGCGAGGGCCCTGGAGATGAAGAGCTTGGTGTTGGCGGAGTAGTTAATCACGTCGATGTTCTCATTGCAGAGCTCTCTGACGATGCCGTGTACGCGGCTTCCCTTCACTCCCACGCAGGCTCCCACGGGGTCGATGCGCTCATCGTAGCTTTCCACGGCCACTTTTGCCCTCTCTCCGGGCATGCGTGCTATTTTTCTGATGGTGATGAGTCCGTCGGCGATTTCGGGCACCTCTGCCTCGAGGAGTCTTTCGAGGAAGAGCGGTGAGGTGCGGCTCAGGAAGATGCGGGGGTTGTTGTTCTCGTTATCCACCCTGAGCACCACGCAGCGTATCGTCTCGCCTTTGCGGAACTTGTCGGTGGGTATCTGCTCTGTCTTGGGCAGGTGAAGCTCATTGCCCTCATCGTCCACGAGGAGTGCCTCCTTCTTCCAGGTTTGATACACCTCGGCGCTGATTACCTGCCCCTCTTTGTCTTTGTACTTGTTGTAGAGGCTGTCGTGCTCGAGCTCGAGGATTTTCGAGGCGAGGGTCTGACGGAGCACGAGGATGGCACGGCGGCCGAAGTTCTCGAACTCTACCTTTTCCGACACTTCCTCGCCCACCTCGTAGTCAGACTCGATCTTCTGAGCGTCGGAGAGGGAAATCTCCTTGTTGGGGTCGGTAACTTCTCCGTCGGCAACGACGATGCGGTTGCGGTGAATCTCGCAGTCGCCCTTGTCGGGGTTCACGATGACGTCGAAATTCTCATCGCTGCCGTAGATTTTTGCTATTACATTGCGGAAGCTCTCTTCCAGCACACTGATTAAAGTGGTACGGTCGATATTCTTCATCTCCTTGAATTCCTTGAAGGTATCAATCATACGCGGTCTCTCTTCTGTCTTTGTCTTGGCCATTGTATTCTTATTTTAAAGTTTTTATTTACACCTTATATATAATATAAAGACGTACTTGCTCAAAGTATTACACCTTGAGCAAGTACTTAACGTATTTCACTTCGTTCATGTTGAACGAGAGGTCGATTTCTTCGTTATGCGGTCGTTTGTCGCCCTCATTTTTCACTTTTTGTATAGTGGTGACAGTGAATTCGGGCTCATTGACGCTTTTGAGTACTCCTTTGACTTTTTTGCCTTCGGGTGAGAGCACTTCCACGTCGTCGCCGACATGGTTGATGTATTGCTGCGGCACTTTGAAGGGCTGTCCCAGGCCGGCGCTTCCCACTTCGAGCTCATAGTCTTCCTCATCTCTATTCAGATGGTCTTCGATGAATTTACTCAGCTCAACGCAGTCGTCAATCCACACTCCGTCGGCATGGTCTATTTCCACCACGATTTTGTCGTCGGCACTCACGCTGACGTCAACGAGGAAGTAGTCGTTATCCTTCAACCATTCCTCCACAAGGTTTTGCACTACTTTTTTGTCAATCATAACTTGTCATTTAAAATAAGAATGAGAGGCTTCGGAAAGCCCCTCATTCCACTGAACGGCTGCAAAGGTACAAACTTTTTTCCATTCAGCAAAATATTTTCCACATTATTTTATAAAAATCGCATATTATTTCGTTTTTCACCTCCC
>Ga0065708_1006873_pt1 | contig 13429 bp, 9 predicted proteins | sample Hoacrofraction12_2_FD_59095 | JGI IMG/M metagenome (GOLD analysis project Ga0065708, IMG submission 59095) | Hoatzin crop microbial communities from Cojedes, Venezuela, sample from fiber fraction 12 v1 | ecosystem: Host-associated > Birds > Digestive system > Esophagus > Crop | place: Venezuela... | reverse complement strand
CGTCGCTTTTCAGCCGTGAGATGAGCGCTTCTTCGCGATAGTTCTGCATCCAGCCGCAAGCGTAGCCGAGGAAGTAGCGCTGCAGGGGCGTGAAGCCGCCGATTCGTTCGCCGCTCTTGTAGAGGGCCGAGTGGCGGAAGGCTTGCAGTCCGAGCACCACGCCGCCAAGGTCGGCAATGTTCTCTCCCTGCGTGGCGTCGCCGTTCACGTGGATGCCGCCGGCGCCTTCGTAAGCGCTGAACTGTGCGACGATTTGCTTGGTGCGTGCGGTGAAACGTTCGCGGTCGCCCTTGGTCCACCACTCACCAAGGTTGCCATTCTTGTCGTAAAGGCTGCCTTGGTCGTCGAAGCCGTGGGTGAGTTCGTGGCCGATGGTGCTGCCGCCGATGATGGCGTAGAGCACGGCATCGTCGGGCATGCGGCCTTCGAATCCGGGCACGAGAATGTTGCAGCCGGGTATGCAGATGGCGTTTTCGCTCGGAGAATAGTAGGCATTGTAAGTCTGAGGATACATGTGCCATTCCTCCAAATCGACGGGCTGCCCGATTTTGCGCATCATATAGGCGTGGTGCCAACGGCGAATGTTTATGGCGTTGCGATAGTAGGACGTGCGCACGACGCTGAGGCTGCGGGTGTCTTTCCAAACGTCGGGATAGGCGAGTTTCATGCGCACGGCAGCGAGTTTGTCGAGGGCTTTGGCCTTTGTGGCCTCTTCCATCCAGTCGAGCTGCCCGATGCGCACGGCGTATTCGGCACGTATGGCCTCGGCAATCTCGCGGAATTTTTCTTTGGTGCCGGCGGGCAAAAATTCATCGACATATATGTGTCCGACCTCGTCGCCCAAGAGCGAATTGGCACTGCTGACGGCGCGTTTCCAGCGGGGCTGCGGCTCGGGGCGGCCGTAGAGCGTGCGATTGAAGAAATCGAAATCGATGTTGAAAAGGGTGTCGTCCAAGTCGCTGCCCACGGCGGCGAGGAAGTGGACTGTGAGGTAGTCTTTCCAGAGTTCAAGCGGGCGGTGGAAGAGGCGTTCGTCGAGCGCGCGAAAGAATTCGGGCTGGCCGACCACTACGCTGTCGGGAATGGAGGCATGGAGCGCACGGAGATAGATTTCGAGATTGATCGACGGAGCGAGCTGGCGGAAATAGGCGAAGGACATTTTGTTGTAGTTGGCTTCGGGGTCGCGCAACTCTTCGATTTTGCGGCTGAAGGAAGCCATGTCGGTCTCGAGTTCTACGACAGCTTCAGCTTTTGCATAGGCCTCGCTCTCGCTGCGACCGAGGAGGCGGAAGAGCGCGGCCACATAGTTTTTGAAAGCGGCGCGCGACTTTTGGCTGTGTTCGTCGGTGTCAAAATAAAAAGCGCGTTCGGGCAAGGTGAGTCCGCCCTGCGAAAGAAATGCGGCGTTCCAGCGGCTGTTTTTGTCGTCGGCCGACACATAAAAATCGAAGAGAGCGTCGGCGCCGATGCTGTGCTGATAGGCCACTTCGCGGATGAGCGCGTCGAGGTCGTCGATTTGTGCAATACGTTCGAGGTCGGTCTGAATCTCAGAGAGCCCGCGCGCATTGCGTCCGACGCTGTCGAGGTAGAGCGCATAGAGGTCGCCCACTTTTTGCTTGCTCGTACCCTGCACGGGCGTCGTGGCTGCCGCCTGCTCGCAGATGCGCTTCACTTGCGCGGCGACAGTGTCGGCCACGAGGTCAAAAATGCCGTTTGAAACCTCGCTTTCGGGAATGGGATGCGACGCAAACCACGCGCCGTTGGCATAGCGCCAGAAATCATCCTGCGGCCGCACGTTTTGGTCGATGTGCGAAGCGAGAGGGTCTTGAATCGGCTGACAGTTGACAGTTAATCTTTCTTCGAAAGCTTTTGGTTTGGCTGCGGCTCGGGAATTTTCGAATAAATTCGAATTCCACTCGCCTTGCGCAAACCCTGACAGTTGACAATTAAGCATTATTGCAAGCGCGAAAACAAAAAGTTTCCTAATCATATTTCAACGTATTGATTTGAATTCTGTCGCAAATTTAGCGAAAAAATTCGAAAAATCACAAAATTTCCGGCAATTTATAAAGACACGTGGAGTTGCTGCCTTTCACGAGGATGAGTTTGTCGGCAAGCGGGTGGGCGGCGAGATAAGAAGTGAGGGCGGCGATGTCGGCAAAGACGGGGAAAGGATTTTCGGCGGACTTATATTCCTCGCCGACGAGCAAAACTTGCTCCAACGGCATCGTCTGCAAAAGGGCGACGACCTTGGCGTGTTCGGCGGCGGAGACTTCGCCTAACTCTTTCATCGCGCCGAGAATGGCGACTTTGTGAGGATGCTCAATCAACTCAAAATTCTGCAAAGCCGCCTCCATGCTAGTGGGATTGGCGTTGTAGGCATCGACAATGAGCACGTTTCGCTCCGTGCGTTTGAGCTCGCTGCGATTGTTGGTGGGTTCATAGTCGGCCAAAGCGGCACTGATGTCGGCAGCCGGGACGCCCTGCGAAAGGCCAACGGTGGCAGCGGCGAGCGCGTTGTAGATATTATAGGCGCCAATGAGTCGCGTCTGAACGTCGTGCCACTCCCCTCCCCGCTCGCGCCAGCGCAGACGCAGGAACGGCGCGCAAGAAACGACTTCGCCCTGGACGTCGTAGGCCTCGGACGCGGTGCCATAATTGACGGTATGCAAATTGTGTGCCATTTCGCGCAAATCCTCGCTGTCGGCATTCAAAAAAATTTTAGCCTCGGGTTTGTTGGCGCGGAAGTAGTCGTAGAGTTCGCCCTTCGTGCGCTTCACGCCTTCGAAACTGCCAAAGCCTTCGAGGTGGGCACGGCCGACGTTGGTAATAAGCGCGTAATCCGGCTGCACGATATTGGTGAGCGTTCGGATTTCGCCCGGATGGTTCGCGCCCGTCTCAATCACAGCGAAGGTGTGTTCGGGCCGGAGTTGGAGCAGTGTGCGCGGCACGCCGATATGGTTGTTCAGATTGCCTTGCGTATAGAGCACGTTGAACTTGCGCGACAGAACAGCTGCCGTGAGCTCCTTCGTGGTGGTTTTCCCGTTGGTACCGGTGATTTGAAGCACAGGCGTTCCCAATTGCTTGCGATGATGAGCGGCGAGCGCCTGCAGCGTTTCCAACACATTATCCACCAAAATCAAACGCTCGTCTTGGGGCAACGCGACATCGTCGACAACGGCATAACTGCAGCCTTTCTCTAAGGCTTGAAGGGCGAATTGATTGCCGTCGAAGGTCTCGCCGCGAAGGGCAAAAAACAGGCTTCCAGCGGGACTGTCGCGCGTGTCGGTCGTGATGCCGTTGGAAGCGAGGAAGAGGGAGTAGATTTGCGAAATAGACATATTATTAGAACTCAAAAAGTTCAATTTTAAATAGATTGACAGCAAAGAGTACACAGCCAATGAAAACCACAATTAAACGGGAGAGTTTATCCGGCTTTATTGTGTAGTAGATATTGGCATATAGGATAATATCAACCACGCCGAACACCTCGCTTACTCTGAACGAGAGAACGGGAAGGGGGGCAAGCATCACAAAAGAGGCAATAGACAGGCCCATGATTTTCAGCATAATCGGCAGATTCTTATTGTGTTTGTACACCGTGTCATACATGGCCAAAAGATAAACAAAAACCAAGATTTTTACAAGGAAAACGAGGTTGAAAACGTTGATATCTTCTCCTACGCCTTCAAAATCCTTAAGGTCTTGATAAATTTCAATCTTATCCTGAATATAGGGCAACGGCAGAGCCGTAATGATGTTGATATTAGCAAAATAAAATATGTAGGATATGGGAACGATGGAGAGTAAGACGATTTTCCAGCGCCTACTTAATGTCTTGTTGCTAAAGAGCAAGAGCGAAAACAATATAAGGGACGAATAGTGGAAGAACGTCGCGCATACCCATAGAAGCATCGCCTTTTTCTTCTCTCCTTCAGCCAGATATTTCAGAGAAATCAGAAAAAAACCGCACGCCACACCCGCTCTAATTTGAGTCATCTCATGAAGCAAAAAATAATTGCCGAAATAAATTATCAGCGGCAGAAAGAGCGAGGGGGAAAGTTTCTTTATGCCGTATAATTTCAGTCCGACNCCNANGAAGGCATAGAGCACGAGAATGGCGTGAGCATCGGANNNGAATATATTCAGAAAACGCGATATGAGCAGAAAGGAATACTCTACTGTGAGTAAGTATAGATCATCATCGTAGTTCGTATAAGTAATTTCATAATTCTTAGAGTCATTATCCAAGCCAATTGGACGCAAGCCACAAACGAGGGCAAGAATAATGCCTAAGAAAATAAAGACGTATATTTTCTTATCGGCTATCTCGTCCTCAAAAATGGCAGCGAGGCTGATGAAAAACAAAAGGAAAAGGAGAATGACGAACATGTTGCCTCCGGCGNNTTTACACGACCTCTTGTTCCTTCTTTTGTTTGGCTCGTTTGTTTTGGCGTGCAATCAGTACGAGGACAGTGATGCAGAAAGTGAGCAAAAGTGTAGAAGCCACACCAATCACACGCTTCGGACCGGCATGCTTGACCGGAACGGTGGAATTTTGAATGGTGGTGAAGACGGGCGTACGCTCCTGCACTTTCGCATTGGCCAATTGCACTTGCTGTTGCAACGTGGAATATACGTTGTATGCCGCTTGCATTTCATTCTCGAGCGCTTCTTCGTGGCTTTGGTAGGTTTCGAGTACGAGGTCTTGGTGCGTATCTACAAAAGTGGCGTATTCGTTCATTTTCGTTTGGTAGTCTTCGTAGGCTTCTTCCAAGAGCGTCTCCAAATGTTCCATATCACTACGAGCTTTCTGCGTACGATAATCCGTGATGAAGTTTTGCAGGCGAGCCATCACGGTATCGGCAAACAGGGCTGCCACCAGCGGGTCTTGCGCCGTGGTCGTAATACTGATTATATCCGTTTTTTTGTCCACGTCGCAATCGATGCTGCCGGAAATACCCTGAGCAAGGTCGCTTTCTGCCTTGTTCATTCGGAAGGGGTCCACTCTCCGATTGGGGTCATACACTCCGTCTTCTTTTTTGGGCTTCTTAAATTTCGCCATAATTTTATCAAAAAACGAAATCTTCTGATGCTTCGTCAAATAGTCGGCCAGCGTACCGCGAAACTTGCCATCCTTGGTGCGCACTTCGACGTCAAATAGAGGCACAATGAAATTCGTGCTCTTCATCAAGTCGGGATAGAACGTGGGGGTGATAGCGTCTGTGGTTTGCATATCACCAATGTTTATTCCAACCATTGAGGCCAAACTACCCAAACTTCCCATGCCGCTCGACCCGTTATTGTATTCGGGAGCGAGTTTCACTTCTACTTGATAGTAGCGCGGAATGCTCAGTGCAATCAAGCAGGCTATGATGCCTACGCCTAAGCAAATTAGAAAAATTCTTAGTTTGTTTCTCCAAATAATCTCCCAAATCACGTCTAAGCGCACCACGCCGCCCTCGAAGGGGTCGAGNTCCTCCTNNTNGGCNACNGNCGAAGTTGCCTCCTCGTTTGGCTCNTGAGTCTGTAAATCCTGTGATACTTCGGGAGAAATATCTTGAAATTCGGNTTGATTGTCTTGTTCTATCATTTTGATTCGAGTTTATATTTTCTAAAATTGTATATCATGAGAAAGCAAACGAGTGTTTCGGTAGCCAGCAGGGAAAGTGCTGCGCCAAACTCCTTGCCGAGCGGGATGGCGACGCAGATGCACAGCAAGGCGAAGCCCGCGGCAGCGATGTAGCAGCGGCCAAAAGCGCGCTTGGTTTGTTCGTTTCCGAGGGCGATGAGTCCCATGAGGCCATAGACGCCGCCAATGCCAATGCTGATGGGCGCGAGTCCCATGGTGCGCAGAAGCGGCTCTATGCCGGCATAGTCGGAGCCGAAGATGCTGGGGAAGAGCGGGGCGAACCCGACCAGCGCGATGGCCAAGACGACCATAGCGGCGGCTACGAGCAGGCGAACCTGTCGGAAGAGGCGGCGTGCTTCCCCTCGTTCGCTCACGGCGGCGGCGCTGATGCGTGGAAAGTAGGCCTGATTGAGTGGGGCGAAAATGCCGAAGCACAGGGCGCGCATCAAGCGTTCGGCGGCGGAGTATTGGCCGATGATTTCTTCGCTGCAGAAGAACGCCAANACCACGACNAACAGCTGCGTATAGACGCTCGAGGCCGCCGTGCTCACAAAGAGCGGGAAGCTGCGTTTGAGCGCTTGGCGCACGTCCTCCNTATTGCCCACAGGACCGTCCACGGCGTGCAGGCGATAGAGCACCACTCCGCTCACCACAGCGGCCAACACATAGACGCTGCTTTGCAGAAAGGCCGCGAGNGCGAANTCGGNNGGCTGCTTCACGCAAACGAAGATGAACGGAAGAACGCACAGTTTGCAGACGGCGTTCAAAATGGTGAGCAGTTTGATGCGGCCAATGCCCTGAAAGAGCCAAAGAAACGTGAACGTGTTGCCCACAAGCATCGGCAGCGTGCAATAGAGTGCGAGGCTGTATTTTTGGAAAGTCGGAACAAAGGCTATCAAAGCCAAGAGCACGGCAACTGCTGCGACCATTAAGAGCACTTTGGCCTTCAGCGCTGCCCAGAAGATGCGAGTGCGCTCGGCGCGGTCGTCGCCGGCTTGGGCAATGTCTTTCGTGGCGCTGTAGTTGAAGCCAAAGTCCACGACTAACACGAGGTACTGAACCACGGTGAGCGCGAAGCCCACGTGGCCGTAGCCGCCGGCNCCGAGCGTGGCAAANAGGTAGGGCATCACAATCAACGGCAAAAGTTGATTCANNCCCTGAAGCAGNGTCAGGTAGAATGAATCAACCACNGCGGGNTTNCGCCCCACTTTTGCGCGTATGTCGGAAATGCCCATTGCGACTGCCGTTTTACTTCGCCAATGTTGCCAGCACGGCGGCCATGCTCACTCCCATCGTACTCAGACTGATGATTTCGCCAAAGCTCAGGCCGTTGCGCTTTTGTTTCGACGGCACCACGATTTCGCAGCCGGGCTGAATGTCGGCGGCTTTCTTGATTTTGGTCACGGTGCCGTTCATATTCACGGCGAAGATGTGGCTTTTCTTGGCGCGCATGCCATAGCCGCCGGCAGAGTTGATGTAATAGTTCAAGCCTTCGCCTTCTTTGTAGGCCACGGTGTTGGGATACATTACCTCGCCGTTCACGCTGACCGTGTTGTTGTACTGCGGCACTACGATTTTGATCGCCGTCTTTGAGCACGATGTCCCATTGGTCGTTGCCGGGATTGGCGAGCGCCATGTCGAGGTTGATGCCCACGCTGCGGGTGTCGGAGAGTTCAACTTTGGCCAAGTTGGTCGAGTCGCCGGCCATAATCACTTTGTACATCGTTTCTTGCTTAATCTTCTCCTCGGCCGTGAGTTTGCGTTCCAAGCGGGCGCCTTTGGCGTAGGCTTCGGCNGANAGTCCGCCGGCTTCCTTGATGGCGTCGGAGAGACGGGANTTCTTGCGCGTCAGGGTATATACGCCTTCGAAGGCTACTTCGCCAGAGACGGTGATGTGCTCTTGTTCGAAATAGCCGGGGCTGCGACGCACATAGACTTCGTCGAATGGTTGGAGCACGAAGCCTTGTTCGCCATCGATTACGAAGCCCTCTTTCAACGAGAACGAGAATTGCTGCGCGATATTCTGGCCGGCTTTGGTCGCTTTCTGATTGCGAACGCGGCGCGACACGTCCACCTTCACCGTCGAGGCCGCGTCTTTCAGGCCGCCTGCTTGCAATACGAAGTCTTCCAGTGTCATGTTGTCGGCATATTCGTATTCGCCCGGGAAGTTCACTTCGCCTTGAATCGAGACGTAGCGCTCGGACTGCAGGTCTTGTTTTGAGGGGATGAATAAGACGTCTTCGTTTTTGAGGGCGATGTNGGGAACGCTATGGTTCATAATGCCTTCCACGTCCACGGATATCACNTCGAGNGTATGGTCTTCCTTGCGNCGATGCATCACGGCGTGGTCTTTGAACGCGTCTTCCTTCAGTCCGCCGGCTGCCAGCAGCAGGTCGCGNACGGTCGTCACNGAGCCGTCCATTTGGTAGAGGCCGGGGCGTTGCACGGCGCCTTTCAACTCTACGGCGTTGGCATAGCGGTTGAGCGTGCTGTCCACGTGAACGCTGTCGGCGTCGTACAGGCTGAACTCGCCGCGTTCGAACTCATCCACGGTATAGACCGATATGCGGCCGCCAGCCTTGCGCACCACGCGAACGCTGCCCTGATAGGCGTCGCCCGTGAAGCCGCCGGCGTAGGCAATGAGCGTGGCNAGGCTTTCGTCGCTGCGCATTTCGTAGAACATCGGNCGNCGCACTTTGCCGTCNATNTGAACGAGGCAGTCGTAGGCGCCCACGATAATCACGTCGCCACTCTGCAGGCGCACATTGCCCGAGAGCCGACCGTTCAGGATGTAGTCGTAGATGTCCACGTTAGAGATTTCCACGCCGCCACGATACACTTTGATGTTGCGCAGGGTGCCGATTTCGTTGGTGCCGCCGGCCATATAGAGCGCGTTGAACACGGTGGCAAAGGCCGAGAGCGTATAGGTGCCGGGGCGTTTCACTTCGCCTACGACGTTCACGCTGATGGTCTTCGTCTGACCCACCGTGAGGCGCAGGTTGCTGTCGGCATAGCGACGACCCACGCTGCCCTGCAGGCGGCCTTGCGCTTGGGCCACGGTCAGTCCGCCCACGCTGACGGGGCCGTAGCCCTCCAAGTCAATGCTACCCTCGGGCGAAACGGTCGATTGGAACGTCTTGTGCGAAGCGCCCCAAATGTCGATGTATACCACATCGCCCGNGCCCAACACGTAGTCGGCCGGCGTAGCGATGTTCAGGTCGCTCTCGAACGTGAGTTTTTTGTTATTGAAGATATTGCGGCCAAACACTTGCTTGCCTTTCTTCTTGCGCGAACCGCCCATAATGTCGTCGTACATGTCGAGCGTGTCGGGCAACACAAAGTCGAGCTCGTCGCTCATGCGTTCGCGGCGGCGTTCCTCGCGCAGACGGCGTTGGCGCTCCGAGATGGTCGATTCGTCGATGTCGTCGTAGTAAGCGCGGCGGCGTTGCGTGTAGTTGCCNTCCTCATCGTCGTCATAGTCGTCGCCCTGCACCTTGCGTTTGCGCAGGCGGTCGCTCTCGCCCGAGTCGTAGCCCGAAATGTTGCGAGCNCCCAGCACGTCGCCGTTCTGCTGCTTCTCATACTTACGGCGAATCTTACGCACGCGGTCCACCGTCACNCCCTTCTCCATCAGTTGAATCATGATGTTTTGGCGCGACGTACCCTTTTCGTTCTCTCGGATGATGTACTCCATGATTTCGCTGTCCGTCATCGTCGACTTCTTCTGAGCCCCTGCCGGCAATGCCAATGCGATAAAGGCGAAAACAAGGAAAAAGATTTTGAGGCTGCGCCTCTTGTTTTGGCTGCGGCTCGGAAATTCAAATAAATTTGATTCCACTCGCCTTGCACATACCTTGAGATTCTTATTCATTGTCGTATTTTTGTGTTTTCAATTTGTTCCGTATTTCTCTCGCGCACGCACGCGCGCAAAAAAAAGAGGCCCCCGAACGCCCAAAGGGCGTGAGAAAAAGTCCNGGGTTCTAACCCTGGCTCATGATGCCAAAAGTTTTCAGAATGATTACGAGGTCGCCCTTCAGCGTGGCCGTCTCCATATAGTGCAAGTCCATATTCAGACGTTCCAGCATCTTCTCCATCGTATCCGTATAACCGTTGTAAATCGTCGCCTCNCTCGTCACGCCCGGGCGAATGGCGTAGAGACATTTGTAGCGACCGTCCTGTTCCATAATTTTGTCGATGAAGTATTGGCGNTCAGGCCTATAACCCACCATCGACATCTCCCCNAACAACACGTTCCAAAACTGCGGCAACTCATCCAAGTGATGCTTGCGCAAGAAACGCCCCACACGCGTCAGNCGNGCATCGCACTCCTGTGCCAACTGCGGGCCATCCGACTCTGCGTCCTCGCGCATCGTGCGAAACTTGCGAATTTTGAACGGTTTTCCCCCTTTGCCTATTCTTTCTTGCGAATAAAAAACACTGCCCCCACCTTCAGTCAATATGGCAATGCTCGCCACTATAAATATGGGCGAAGACAATATGAGACCCAGCAGGCCGCAGACTATNTCGAAAGCACGTTTCAAGGCGCGTTGCCATCGAGACATCACAAAAACCACTTCGCCGCCGGCTGTACGTCTGTTCACTTCTTTTACTTGCACTTTGTGTTTTTCGGATTTTTCTTGTTTCCTTATAAATAGAAAACGCTTGTGTGGCGCTTTTATTGCAAAGGAAAGCAAAAAAATCACAATTTATTTCTTGTTTGCCATATATGTTGTTCGCGGTTTCGGCGCAGACATCCCACGCAAAAACCAAAAAAGCGGCGCAAAAATACAAAAGAACGTTCGAAAAAGCCAAAGCAAGGCGGACAAAAATAAATTTGTGACTATAATTTAGAAATTATAGCCTATAATTTTAAAATTATAGCCACAAATTTTTAAATTATAGTCACAAATTTGATTTTCCGACCGTACGCACCGAAAATGGGGTGCGTTGGTTTGCTTTTTTCGCTTCTCAGTCGAAAATGTTCCAGAGGTCGCCTTCGGGATATGGGGCGGTGACGTCGATGGGGATATGGGAAACGGGATGTTCGAAGGCTATGCGGCGTGCGTGGAGGGAGATGCCACCACCGGGGTTGCTGCGTGGTGCGCCGTACTTGAGGTCGCCGCGTATGGGGCAGCCGATGGCGGCGAGTTGGCAGCGTATTTGGTGGTGTCGACCGGTATGCAGTTGGATTTCCACAAGGGTGTATCGCTCGCCGCGAGCAAGTGTGCGATAGTCGAGTACGGCTTGCTTTGCTCCTTCTGCGGGCTGCAGGTGGGCAAAGGCTTTGTTTCGAACGGTGTCGCGGGTGAGGTAGTGTGTGAGCGTTGCTTCGGGTGGCTCGGGCGCTTGGGTGAGTATGGCGTGGTAGGTCTTGCGTATGAGTCCGTCGCGAAACATGCGGTTGAGCCGTTCAAGTGCCTTGGAGGTGCGTGCGAAGAGGCAGACGCCGGAGACGGGGCGGTCGAGCCTATGGGGGATGCCGAGAAACACGTCGCCGGGTTTGGCGTATTTCTCTTTGATATAGGCTTTGACGTCGTCGGCGAGTGTTCGGTCGCCTGTACGGTCGCCTTGGACTATGTCGCCTGCGCGTTTGGCGACGATTATGATGTGGTTGTCTTCGTAGAGAACGGTCATTTTTTTTGACGGATATGCAAATCACATATTAATCTTGCTTCGCAAGCTTTTCATGTGGCTGCGCCTCGGGAATGTGGCGTGTTGTCTGCCGTGTCCAAACCACGGGCTATACCTATAAAAGAACTTTCGGGGAAAGTTTTGAGTTTTCGAGAGGAGTTCGGAAATTGAAGCATGCTTCATTTCGCTCGCTCCTCTCGCTATCTCAAACCTCGCTGCGCGAGTTCTTCTTTTATTGACATAGCCCGTGTTTTGGAGTGGGCTTAATTCCGCTCGGCTTGCTCACATGTTCATTCCGCCATCGACTTGGATGACTTGTCCGGAGACGTAGGCGCTGAGGTCGGAGGCGAGGAAGAGTGCGACGTTGGCGATGTCGTTGGTTTGTCCGCCGCGGCGCAGGGGGATTTTGGTAATCCACTCTTTGCGTACTTCTTCGGGGAGTGCTTCGGTCATGGCTGTCTCGATGAATCCGGGTGCGATGGCGTTGGCGCGTATGCCGCGTGAGCCGAGTTCTTGTGCTACGCTTTTGGCGAGTGCGATGAGTCCGGCTTTGGATGCGGCGTAGTTGGCTTGTCCGGCATTGCCGTGAACGCCGACGACGCTGGCCATATTGATGATGGAGCCGGCACGTTGGCGCATCATGACGGGTGCGCAGGCGTGGCAGAAGTTGAAGGCGCTTTTGAGGTTTACGGCGAGTACGGCGTCCCATTGTTGCTCGGTCATTCGGATGAGGAGTCCGTCTTTGGTGATGCCGGCGTTGTTGACGAGGATGTCGATGGAGGAGAAGTCGGCGTGGATTTGGCTGACGAGGTTTTGGGTTTCGTCGAAGTTGGCAGCGTTGCCGGCGTAGGCTTTGCAGGTGACGCCGAGTGCTTCGATTTCTTTGCGTGTTTGTTCGCCGTTTTCATCGATTACGAGGTCGGTGAATGCGATGTTTGCGCCGTTTTCGGCAAAACGGAGTGCGATGGCTTTTCCGATGCCGCGTGCGGCTCCGGTGATGAGTGCGGTTTTTCCTTCGAGAAGTCTCATAATTATGTAGGTTTTTGAATTTTGGTGACTACTTTGTGTTGTTTACGCAGAGTGCGCGTCGTACGATTTTCATTACGATGGGTTTGGTTTCTTCTTCGGTTAGTCCGAGTCCGAGGCGGTTGTAGATGAAGGGAACTTCGAGTCCTCGCGTGACGTAGTGGATGATGTCGGTCATGAGGCCTACGTCGTCGATGGTGAAGCGTTGGCGCTGAACGCCTTCGCGCAGGATTCGTGTGACGATGTCGCGTTCTTCGGCATCGTAGGGTTTGCGCACCTTTTCGACCATCCAAATGTTTCGGAAGAACTCGGCGCGCAGTGAGCCGTTGCGTGCGACGGTTTCTTTAATCATTCGGAGGTGGGTGTAGATGAGGAGCATGATTTTTTGCTCGGGGTCGATGTCCATTTCGGCCACTTGGTCGAGCTTTTGAGATAGTCGGTCGAGTTCGTTTTCGATGACGGCGTAGTAGATGTCTTCTTTGTTTTTGAAATAGGTGTAGAGCGTGCGTCGTCCTCGCTGTGAGGCTTTGGCGATGTCGTTCATTGTGGTGCCCTCAAATCCTTGGCGCGCAAAGAGTTCGCGTGCCACATCGACGAGGAGCTGACGGGTTTTTACGGTGGACATTATATTAATTGATAATTGATAATTGATAATTGATAATTATATTTTTTCCGAACGTCTGAAAGACGTGAGAGTAAGTCCAGGGTTATAACCCTGGTCAGTCGAAGCGGATGGCTTTGGCGGGTTGTATGCGGGCGATGATGGTGCTGGGGGCTAGGAGGGCAAGGAGGGTGAGAAGGAGTGTGCCGACGTTGATGGCGAGCCACCACCAGAAGTTGAAGGCGATGGGGACGGCATCGACGTAGTAGGTCTCGGGGTCGAGTCGGAAGAGTTGGAATTGCTTTTGCAGGAAGATGAGCAGGAAGCAGAGCAGGTTTCCGATGAGCATGCCGCGCAGGATGATGAGGGCGGCGTAGTAGAGGAAGGCGGTCTGCAGGCTACCGTTCGTGCTGCCAAGGGCTTTGAGAACGCCGATGGTATTTGTGCGTTCGAGGATGAGGATGAGCAGACCGCTGACCATGGAGAAGGCGGCTACGCAGAACACGAGCAGGAGGATGAGCCCGACGTTCGTATTGAGC
>Ga0065708_1006686_pt1 | contig 13516 bp, 10 predicted proteins | sample Hoacrofraction12_2_FD_59095 | JGI IMG/M metagenome (GOLD analysis project Ga0065708, IMG submission 59095) | Hoatzin crop microbial communities from Cojedes, Venezuela, sample from fiber fraction 12 v1 | ecosystem: Host-associated > Birds > Digestive system > Esophagus > Crop | place: Venezuela... | reverse complement strand
CACCTGGCGTTCTCCTCGAAACGGGCAAGACCTATCGTCTCACAACTGCCATCATGACCTCGTCGAATGCCGCTGTTGGCATCAAGGTGCTGTGTGGTCCCTCTAACCACCCCGACTCGATGTCGACCGAGGTGATGCCTTATCAAACGGAGTCAACAAAATCGTTTGTCAACCACGTTTCTTACTTCACTGCACCGCAAGCTGGCAACTCGTTCTTCGGCATCCACTCTTACAACGAGGATAATCAGAAGAACTACTTCAACCTGTGCCTGCAAAGCATGAAGATTGAGGAAGTTCCTAACGACTTGGCTGGTCCCGTCGAGGACTTCAAGGTAACGTTCTCGTCGAGCACTGCTGGCAAGATTTCGTTTGTCGCTTCTCCCAAAAACATCGTGGGTGAAACGCTGACGTCGCTCACGCGCATCGACGTATATAAGGATGGCGAGTTGTTTACCACCATCAACAACCCCGTAATTGGACAGACCTACGAATTTGATATCACTGTCGAGAGCGGTGTGAAATACATCTACCGCGCTGTGCCCTACAACAATAGCGGTGAGGGCGTTGGTAAGAACCTGGCTGTTATCTTGATTACTCCTCCTTACTCCAACGAACTCTCGACCACCACGCTGGTGGATGGCTACACCACCATCGATGGCTATGCCGACGGTTTCACTTGGAACATTCAGAATGCCAAGATGCGTTGCTATCCTGGCTTCGGCAATGGCATGGACGAGTGGCTCGTTACGCCCGCTGTTCACCTCGAAGGTGGCAAGTACTACAAGACCACCTTCCTTACCTGGTCTGAGAGCGCTGACGCTGGCAATACCGTATCGCTGTGGTTAGGCAAGAGCGCAACTGCCGATGCCATGACCCAGCAAGTTATTGCTCCTTACCAGATGGGTACCGAGTCGACGTTGCTCAAGGATTACTTCACCGTCAGCGAGACGGGCGAGTACTACCTCGGCTTCCATGGCGAGAACACCAATTCGCGCAACAGCACGCCGTTCTACATCAAGTCCTTCACCATTTCGGACTCGATTAACGCTAAGGTGCCCGGTCCTGGTTCACTCAACGTTAACCCCGACCGCAATGGCGAGTTGGCTTGCACTGTCGACATCATTCTGCCCACCAAGGACATCAATGGTGACGCACTGGAATCGCTCACCAAGGCTGTCGTTTACTACGATGGCACTTCCATTTCGACTCAGAATGTAACCCTCGGCGGAACCACCGAGCAAGTTACCGTCCCCAATCCCACGCAAGGCATCCACCTGTTCACGCTCATCTGCTCTAACGAGTACGGTGAGGGAGAAGAGTACGAGACCACTGCCTTCATTGGCATTAACCGTCCTTCCTATCCCACCGCCCTCGATGTAAAACTCACCGAGAAAGATGGCGAGTTGACTCTGACGTGGGAAGCTCCCACTACCGACTACGACGGCTTCGACATCAACCCCGACTTGATTACCTACGAAGTGTTTGAATACACCAGCTCGGGTGAGGTTCAGATTGCTGATAGCATAAAAGAGTTGACTTACACCTATCAAGCCGTGCCCGTTGATTCGGCACAGCAATTCAAGCGTGTGGGCGTGCGTGCATGGACCAGCGCTGGTGGCTCGCAGGGTAATCTCGCTGGCGTTTATGCAGTAGGTAAGCCCTACGAATTAGTATGGTCCGAATCGTTTGCTAATCTCGAGACCTCGACCATCTTCCGTTCGCAATCAATCGACCAAAAAGGCTGGTCGGCTTGGGGTTACAACTCCGAAGATCCCTCGGGTGTGACGCCCGTCGACGATGACGGCGGCTTCGCTATCATGGAAGCCATCTTCAAGAATGGTGCATCGGGTCTGGCAACGGGCCGCATCAACTTGAACATTGAGAAACCGCTGCTCAAGTTCTATGTAATGAACCGCACGACCAGCACGACCGTTGATGAAAACCTCCTCGAGGTATGGGTTCGTCCCACCAATGACGAGTGGCATACCGTCAAGAGCAACACCATCGATGAATGGGCTGGTGGCTACGCTGGCTGGCAAAAGGTTGTTGTAGACCTGAGTGAATACAAGGGACAGGCTGTTGAGCTCATGTTTGCCGGTCTGTGCCAGAGCTTCATCTACCTCAACATCGATGACATCAGCGTTGGGCAAACCAACAACGTTGACCTGTCGCTCGTTAACCTCACCCTTCCCGACGAGGCTTATCCTGGCAAGGAATTCCCCGTGAAGGTAACGGTTAAGAACAATGGCGATATGACTTACGAGAACGCACTTGTCAACGTCTACGTCAATGGCAACGTGCGTCTCACCGACACCATCACGCTTCAAGCTGGTGAACAGCAAACGCTCACCCTCAACGACTTGATTACGGTTGCCGAAGTGCGCGACACCAGCAAGTTTGTTTACTACGCCGAAGTGGTAGCCGAGCGCGACGTTGACCTCGTCGACAACGTGTCCGATGAGCAGACGCTCAACATGGTTACCGACATCTATCCCACGGTAAACAACCTCACGGGTAGCGTGGTCGACAATGCTGTCGTTCTCACTTGGGACGCTCCCACGATTCCTACCGAGGCCGAAACCTTCTTTGACGATTTCGAGAGCTATGACTCGTGGAGTGGCATTGAAACCGGCTTCGGCAAGTACACCCTTCTCGACCTCGACCGTCAAGGCATTTCGCAGTTCACCAACATTCCTTGGCCCATCGCNTTGGGNGCGAAGCAATCGTTCTTCATCGTTGACTTCTCCGACACTTGCTTCAATGCCGCTCATGAGGCTACAGCGGGCGTCTTCANCGCTCACTCGGGCAACAAGGCCGTTGGCTCGATGGTGAATTTGTCCAATAGTGAGTATGTTGCCGACATGTTTATCACGCCCGAACTTTGTGGCGAGGCTCAGACGATTTCGTTCTACGCCAAGTCGATTCGCTCGACCACGCTCGAGAGCATGCGTCTGATGTATTCTACNACGGGTAAAGAATACAACGACTTCACCCTGCTGCAAGTTGTTTCGTCGATTCCTGCTGGCGAATACACGCTCTACACCGTTGAAGTTCCCGAGGGNACGAAGTACTTTGCTATCTACCACTTCCAAGCNAATTGCTCGATGCTCCTCATCGACGACATGACCTACAAGCCTGCTGGCAACGAGCGTCTNGTAATNGAGGGCTACTACATCTATCGCAATGGCGAGCTCATTGGTTTCGTTCCTGCACANGACAGCAACCCCATTACGTTTACCGACAACGATGCTCCCGACGGAGAGAACACCTACTCGGTTTCGGTTCTTTACAATCGTGGCGAGAGTGATACCGAATCGGTATTAGTTTCCTTCACCGGCCTTGCCGACGCCGTTGCTTACAACAATTGCAACGCATTTGGCACCGAGGGTGCAATTCAGGTAACTGGCGCAATGGGACACAACGTTAAGGTTTACAACCTCAATGGTGCCACCATCCTGAGCACCGAGGGAAGTGACGACCTCACCATCCCTGCCGATCCTGGCTTCTATGTAGTCACCATCGGCAACCNTGCATTCAAGGTTATGGTCAAGTAATCACTTGCCACAACGGCTAAGTAATAAGGGGCATCGCCATTAGGCGGTGCCCCTTTGTTAGCTGCAGTGTTGCGGGATTAATAAAGCGATGCCAGCTTCGCATCGAGCTCTGCTTCACTGAGCATGCCTTCGATGCGCTCGGTCTTTCCATTGGGCATCGTGATGATGAGCGTGGGAACGACCGAAATCTGCTGGTCGTTGGCGAGTTGCTCGTGCTTGTCGACATCGACACGCTGGAAGTGGATGCTTCCTTGATACTTCTTCTCGAGGCGTTCGAGGATGGGTGTTAACTTCTTGCACGGGCCACACCAGGTGGCATAGAAATCGGTAACCACAGGTTGCTGCAGTTGGCGAGCGAGCGCGGTGGCGTCGAGGTCGGCATCGCTCGGCTCGGCTTGTTGTGTGGTGGCTTCTTCCTGTGCAGGTGCTGTCGCTTGAGCGGTATCGCTTGCGGTAGTCGTGCTGGTGTTATTGCAACTGGCAACAGTGCAGGCCAGCGCGATTGTGAGCAGTGGAATTAGTTTCATATCAATTCAATCAAAAAGTTTGTGTTTGCTGTTGTTAATATTGCAGTTCGCCCTTGCCTTGACGCACAATTTGCGGCTCACCATCGGTGCAATCGATGATGGTCGAGGGCTGCAACGAGCCACGTCCACCATCCACAACGATGTCGACGCTGCCTGCGTAGGTCTCGGCAATGAGTTCGGGTTCGCAACGATAGTCGTCATCGGGACCCTCGACGCTGGTGGTGAGCACGGGGCGCCCGAGCGTCTTGACGATAGCAAGGGCGATGTCGTTCTCGGGGATGCGGATGCCCACCGTGCGGCGGCCCTTGAACGCCTTGGGAAGTTTCGATAGGGCAGGGAAGATGAAGGTGAACGGCCCAGGCAGGTTGCGCTTCATCAGCTTAAACTGGTCGTTGTCGAACTTAGCGTAGTGGGCCACCTCGGCAATGTCGGGGCAGATAATCGACAAGTTGGTCTTGGCCGACTTCATTTCCTTGAGGGCGCAAATGCGCTCGATGGCTTGGTTGTTGAGCGCATCGCAACCGATGGCGTAAACCGTGTCGGTGGGATAGATGACGATGCCGCCGTCGGCAAGCACCTCGGCCACCTCATCGATATAACGCTGGTTGATGTTGTTAGGGAGTATTGAGAGGATTTTCATTGCACATTAGCGTTTTAAAAGATTGTGCGAAATTACAGCGATTCAATCACTCTTGCAAATTTTTCTTGCTGGCGGTGCGGCACCATTGCTTGATGCCACAGGTTTCGCAGTGCGGCCGCAAAGCCGTGCACACATAGCGCCCATGAAGCAAAATCCAGTGATGTGCCTTGAAGCGCAGTTCGGCAGGGATGTGCCGCATCAGGTCACGCTCAACGGCATCGGGCGTCGTGCCACGCGAGAGTCCCAAGCGGTGCGAAACGCGCTTGACGTGCGTGTCGACGGGGATGGTCGCTTGCCCAAATGCAGCACCCAGCACCACATTAGCCGTCTTGCGACCCACGCCGGGCAGCTTCACGAGTTCGTCCATCGTGCTCGGCACCTGCCCATCGTGCTCAGCCACAAGTTGCTGTGCCATTTCGTGCAGGTGAGTCGCCTTGCTATTGGGATATGAAACGCTGGCGATGTAGTGGCGGATGTCGTCGACCGTGGCCTGCGCCATCGCTTGCGGCGTGGGGTAAGCCGCAAACAGGGCGGGTGTGACCATGTTGACGCGTTTGTCGGTGCACTGGGCCGACAGCATCACCGCCACCAGCAACTGAAAGGGGTTGCCGTAAGCGAGTTCCGTCGTCGGGTTGGCCTCGATGCTGGCAAAGTGCGCCAGAATGTTGTCGTAACGTTCTTTTAGGGTCATCGTGTTGAATCCTAATGGTTTATAGTAAAATTAGAAACGGCCGCCGCGCCCTCGGAATGCGTGGGCAGCGTGCGGCCGTGTTTCTTGTGAGTGATTGCCTGCAGTGACGCTATTTAGCGGGCAGCCGTGAACTCGTCGAGGAAGCGCACATCGTTCTCGCTGAACATGCGCAAGTCCTTGACCATGTATTTGAGGTTGGTAATGCGCTCAATACCAAGGCCAAATGCGTAGCCCGAGTAAACGCTACTGTCGATGACGCTGGCCTCGAGCACAGCAGGGTCTACCATGCCGCAACCCAGAATTTCGACCCAACCCGTGTGCTTGCAGAAACCGCAGCCCTCGCCGCCGCACAGCATGCACGAAACATCCATCTCGGCACTGGGCTCGGTGAACGGGAAGTAGCTGGGACGCAGCCTAATCTGGGTGTCCTTGCCAAACAATTCCTGCGCAAAGTAGAGCAACACTTGCTTGAGGTCGGCAAACGTCACGTTCTTGTCGATATACAAGCCCTCGATTTGGTGGAAGAAGCAGTGTGCACGCGAGGTAATGGCCTCGTTGCGATAAACACGCCCTGGGCAGATGATGCGGATGGGAGGACGCTGGTGGTCCATCGTGCGCACCTGTACCGAACTGGTGTGGCTGCGCAGCACAATGTTGCGCGTCACGTCGGCCTCGTTACGCTCCACAAAGAAGGTGTCTTGCATGTCGCGAGCGGGGTGGTCGGCGGCAAAGTTGAGGGCACTAAATACATGCCAATCGTCCTCGACCTCGGGTCCATCGGCCAGCGTGAAACCCAGGCGCGAGAAGATGTCGATGATTTGATGACGAACGATTGAGATGGGATGACGCGTACCCAGCTCAGCAGGATATGCGGGACGGGTCAAGTCGAGGGTGTTTTGAGCCTTAGCCTCGGTCTTAACGGCGTCGCGCAGGCTGTTGATGCGCTCGGTAGCCATCGTCTTGAGTTCGTTGAGCATTTGTCCCAGCTCGCGTTTTTGCTCGGCAGGAACGGTGCGGAACTCGTTAAACAGTGCAGTTACCTCGCCTTTTTTGCTCAGGTACTTGATGCGCAAGGCCTCGAGTTCTTGCTCGTTGTCGGCCTTGAGTTGGTTGAGTTGGGCCTTTAAGGCCTCTATTTTTTCTTTTAGCATAATCGATGTTGATTTTCAATCCGCAAAGTTACATAATAAATTGCGTTGACGCAAATTTTAACGCNTAAACGATGTCGCGNCGCTCGAGAAGTGCCACATTTTCGACATGATGGGTGTGGGGGAACATNTCGACGGGTTGCACTTGCATCACGCGGTAGGANGCNTCGAGCAGGGCGATGTCGCGCGCCTGCGTGGCAGGGTTGCANCTCACATAGACGATGCGTGTGGGTGCGGCNCGCAAGATGACTTGCACCACGTCCTCGTGCATGCCNGCNCGTGGCGGGTCCACAATCATCACATCGGGACGGCCATNCTTGGCAATGAACGCNTCGGTGAGCACGTCTTTCATGTCGCCNGCGTAGAANAGCGTGTTGTCGATGCCGTTGACCTGGCTNTTGAGNCGNGCATCTTCAATGGCCTCGGGAACATACTCGATNCCAATGACTTGGCGACAGCGACGTGCCACAAAATTGGCAATCGTGCCCGTGCCCGTGTAGAGGTCATACACCAACTCGTTGCCCGTGAGTTGGGCCATCTCGCGTGCCACTTTATATAATGTGTAAGCCTGCTGCGAGTTGGTCTGATAGAACGATTTAGGCCCGATGCGGAAACGCAGGCCTTCCATTTCCTCCTCGATATAGGGCTGGCCGCTGTGAAGTATCACCTCTTGGTCGCCAATCGTGTCGTTGGCCTTGAGGTTGATGACATACATCAGGCAGGTGATTTGCGGGAAGCGAGCGCGGATAGCGTCCATCACGTCGTTGATGGCCTCGTGGTTGTCCTCGCCAAAGACGACGACTTCCATCAGTTGGCCCGTGGTTGTGGTGCGCGTCATCGTGGTGCGTAGCAAGCCCGTGTGAGCGCGAGCGTCATAGAAGGTGTAGCCGTGCTCGATGCCGTAGGCGCGGATGAACAGGCGCAACTCGTTGGTGATGTCGTTTTGCAGGTAGCATCGCTCGATGTCGAGCACCTTGTCGAACGAGCCAGGGATGTGGAATCCAGCAGCACAGCGGTCGCTAAATTCCTCACCACTATTGAGTTGCTCGCGTGTGAACCANCGCTTATTGGAGAATGTGAATTCCAGCTTGTTGCGGTAGCGCAACGTCTGTGGCGACCCCAGCGTCTCGCGCACCTCGGGCAGTTCGACCTTAGCGATGCGCTCCAGGGCGTCGACCACTTGCTGGCGCTTGCATTGCAGTTGGTAGGAGTAGGGCAGATGTTGCCACTTGCACCCGCCACACACGCCAAAGTGGCTACACACGGGTTCAACCCGCAATGGGCTGGGCTTGACCATGCGCTCGATGTGACCCTCGCAGTAGCTGTGCTTGCGGCGGTCGATTTTCAGGTCGATGACGTCGCCAGGTGCACCGTANGGGATAAACACCACCATATCGTTCCAGCGNCCGATNCTNTTNCCCTCGGCCGCAACACCAGTAATCTCGAAATTNGGGATAACGGGGATATCTTTGCGTTTACTCATGCCGCAAAATTACAAAAAAACGGCGGTATCGACAGCATCGGGCGTCACTTTTCGACGACGTTGCAGCCTTGTCGTTGATTTTTGTGCCCNGCGACCGCGCTATATTGGCAAGAAATGATTAATTTTGCACGTTCAAGAGCAACATTAGAACCAGATGAAGAAAGTAATGACAGTGTTCGGGACGCGTCCCGAGGCCATCAAGATGGCACCATTAGTCAAGGAATTGCAACGTCGCACCGATGACTTCACCACCATCGTGTGCGTCACGGGGCAGCATCGCCAGATGCTTGACCAAGTGTTGCACATCTTCGACATCGTCCCCGATTACGACCTCGACATCATGAAGCAAGGTCAGGACCTGACCGATATAACCTCGCGTGTGCTACTGGGCATGCGCGATGTGCTGGCACAAGTACAGCCCGATGTGGTCCTCGTTCATGGCGACACCACAACGAGCATGAGCGCTGCATTGGCAGCATTTTACCAGCAAATTCCCGTGGGCCACGTCGAGGCGGGCCTGCGCACCCACAATATCTACAGCCCATGGCCCGAGGAGATGAATCGCCAAATCACGGGTCGCATTGCCACCTATAACTTCGCTCCCACGCCCCTCAGCCGTCAAAACCTCATCGATGAGGGTGTACCCGAGGACGAAATTGTGGTCACAGGAAACACCGTTATCGATGCGCTGCACTGGGTCGTCAATAAAATCAAGAACAACGATGCGTTGGCCGCCCAGCTGAAGACCTCGTTGCGCGAGAGTGGTTACGATGTCTCGCGCCTTGACGATGGGAGTCGCCGGCTGGTGCTCATTACAGGACATCGTCGCGAGAACTTCGGTGACGGTTTTGAGCGGATTTGCCTCGCACTGAATCGTTTACGCGAGCGTTATCCACTGGTCGACTTCGTCTATCCCATGCACCTNAATCCCAACGTTCGCCGTCCCATNCACGCNGCATTTGGCGAGAACCTNGAGGGNNTGGGCAACCTGTTCTTCATCGANCCGCTNGANTACTTGCANTTTGTCTACCTNATGAATCGCGCNCACGTGGTGCTCACCGATAGTGGCGGCATTCAGGAAGAAGCGCCCGGCCTGGGGAAACCCGTGCTGGTGATGCGCGATACCACCGAACGCCCCGAGGCTGTGACGGCTGGCACCGTGAAACTCGTGGGCACCGATGTCGATGCTATCGTGGGCAACATGTCGCAACTGCTCGACGACGAGGATGCCTATCTGGCCATGAGTCGTGCCACCAACCCCTACGGCGACGGCCTCGCTTGTGGCCGCATTGCCGACCATCTGGCCGCTCATTAATATATTAAAGAAAAAGTTTAAATTAAATACTATAACAATATGAAACACAAAATCTTAGTAGCAGGTGGAACTGGATTCATCGGTTCCCATACCACCGTTGAACTGCAGCAAGCAGGATATGACGTGGTAATCATCGACAACTTGAGCAACAGCAATCGCGACGTGCTCGATGGCATTGANCACATCACNGGCATCCGNCCCGAGTTTGTCGAGGGTGACTGCGCCGACATCAACGTGATGCGCAAGCTCTTTGAGGAGCACCCNGGCATCACCGGCATCATCGACTTTGCCGCCAACAAGGCCGTGGGCGAGAGCGTTCACAAGCCCACGATGTACTATCGCAACAACCTCAACATCTTGCTCAATATGCTCGACTTGATGCCCGAGTTTGGCGTCAAGGGCCTGGTATTCTCCTCGTCGTGCACCGTCTATGGTGAACCCGACCAGAATCCCATCACCGAGGCTGCTCCCGTGAAACCCGCTACGTCGCCCTACGGTGCCACGAAGCAGATTTCCGAGAACATCATCCACGACTTCATCGCCAGCGGTGCCCCCATCAAGGCCATCTTGCTGCGCTACTTCAACCCCATCGGCGCACATCCATCGGGTGAAATCGGCGAGCTCCCCAACGGCGTTCCCCAAAACCTCGTTCCCTACCTGACGCAGACGGCAATCGGCGTTCGCCCCATGCTCAACGTCTTTGGTGACGACTATCCCACGCCCGACGGCTCGTGCATCCGCGACTTCATCAACGTGGTCGACCTGTCGAAGGCTCACGTGCGCGCACTCGAGCGCATGCTCGATGGTGAGAGCGAGGAAGCCCTCGAAATCTTCAACATCGGTACGGGCCATGGCCTGTCGGTGCTGCAACTCATCAACGCCTTTGAGAGCGCAACGGGCGTGAAGGTGCCTTACAAGATTGTGGGCCGTCGCGAGGGCGACATCACCCAAATCTGGGCCGACCCCACACGTGCCAACGATGTGCTGGGCTGGCACGCCAACATCTCGATTGAGGATACCATGCGTAGCGCATGGAAATGGCAGCAGCACCTGCGCGACAAGGGCATCATGTAACCCCAGTTCGCACAACGCACATTCAGCAAAATCCCCTGCCTGCAACGATGCGGGTAGGGGATAGCTGTTTATGGGGTGCACGGCTGGCTATAGCCAACTGGGCTTCTCGTAGGGGAACGAGTCGATAAACGACCCCTGCGAGCGATTCACGATGTTGATGCCACGATGCTGGGCGTAGTCGGCAATGCGGTCCATCGCATCAAAGGCTTGATAGTTGTAATAACTATTCATCTTGTAGCGCCCTTTCTCGAAGTAGACCACCGAACTCATGTCATAGAAGTGGCGGTCGTTCATGTAAGCCCGGTTATTCTGTGGGTCAACAGCAATCAGCGACATCCACGAGAAATCGGCGCCATAGAGGTAGATGTTTTTGTATTTCATCGCCATCATCATCATCACCGCGGGAATGAGCACATTGATTGACGAGGGCACGCCCAAACCATTGTCCCAAATCCACCGCTCGACGCAAGGCAGGCCTTCGAAGGTCACCTTGTTGAACAGTTGAATGGTCACATTCTCGTTGGTGAGTTTGCGACGGATTCCATCGGTGCTCTTTACGTATGGGATAAACAGGGTCATTTTCCACGACACGCTGTTGAGGTGCTCAAGTAGCTTGATGGTGCGCTCCTCCTTTGAGATGGGGCCCTCGAAAAAGGCGGGGTCGAGCAGCATGTAGTACTTGGGCTGGATGATGGCAAATTCGTCGGTGTTGGCAAAGAAGTTAACCGCGATGGTGTCGTGCTCCTTGAAGTAATCGAGGCCGTGCTCAAAGTGTTCCTTGAGTGACGGGCCATTGCCCAGCACCAGCACCGAGTCGCTGTCGCCATCGTGATGCGCCTTCTTGAGCGCACGGCCAGCCTTGAACGAACTGAACACGCCCACCGAGGCTAGGCAAGCCACTGTGCGACACAACTTGATGGTTGTGTGATAGGTCTTTTCGAGCGTCTTTTTCATCGGCGGATGTGCTTAACCAGTTCATTAGCTTTGGCATACTCTTCCTTGCTGCCAATGTCGAGCCAGTAGCCCGTGATGGGGTAGCGCACCACCTTGCGGCCCTCGTTGATGAGTTGCTCGATGAGGTCGGTGGCATTGAAAAACTCGTCACGCGGGATGGCATCGAGAACCTCGCGCTTGATGAGATACAAACCCGCATTAGCAAAGTAGTTGTACACCGGCTTCTCTTTGATACCCACGATGTCGCTATCGCCGTGGATGTCAAAGATGCCGTAGGGCACGCTAATCGTATAAGGCACCGCGGCAGCGCTCATGGCTGCACCACTGCGCAGGAAATTCAAGTAAAAGTCCTCGTAGTCGATGTTGGTAAACAGGTCGCTATTCATCACCAGCACCACATCGTTATAGAACTTGGGAACAAACTGCACGGCACCGATTGTTCCTAAAAACTTAGGCTCGTGGATACATTCCACTTGAACGTCACCTCGAGGCTCGGCAAAGTGGGCCTCAAGTTGCTCGGCCAGGTAATTGACAGTCACCGAAATGTGCTTCACGCCGCACTGCATGAGTCGGTCGATGTTGTGGTCGATGATGGCTTTTCCGCCCACAGGAAGTAGAGGCTTGGGCGTGGTTTCGGTGAGCGGACGCAGACGCACCCCCTTGCCGCCAGCCATGAGCACGGCATCGATGGGCAGCATCGATTGCATCGTGTCGAAATTCACGATGTCGACCACATGATTGTCGTCGTCGAGGACGGGGACAAGTTTCATCTTCTCCTCGCGATAGGCGATGATTTGCTCAAGTTGGTTTTTGCTCGATTGCCGCACGAAACGGAAGTTGCGGTGCATCACCTGGTCGAGCGTGGTGTCGAGCGAGCCGCCTTTTTCGGTAAGCCAGCGACGCGAGTCACCATCGGTGAGCGTGCCCACCATGCGATTGTCGTCGTCGAGGACAAACAGCACCAGCGGCGAGCGGCCCAACGTGTTGATTTGTTTGAGCGCATCGAGCAAGCATGCGCGGTGTGAAATGAGATGCGGGTTATTCATAATTTGTGTCACAACAAATCGGTAATTTCATCTTTTAATAGTGTGGCAATCTGCCAGTCGAGCATCGTGTCGAGGTCGAGCGAATGTAACTCGTCCATCACCACATAGCCCACGCGCGAGAACGCGCCATAACTCTGCTTGAGCAGCGATGCAATGTCCATCACATAGACCGCTCCGTTGTACTCGTAGCACGGCGGTGCATCCTGTCGGCGCTTGATTGTGCCATCGCCCTTGGAATGTCGCAAAAAGCCCTCTTCGTTAGGCTCAAAGCAATTATAATAGGGGTTGCACGAGGCCTCCTTGACGGTGACAACCATCTGGTAATCACCCGTTGCAAACTTGTCGATGCACGCCTGCACGTCTTTCGTGCGGCGGAAGGGCGAGGTCGTTTGCAGCAGCACCAGCGTGTCATAGTCCTTGCCTTGTTGCTGGTAATACTCGATGGCATGGAGCAGCACTTCGTAGGTGCCCGCACCATCGCTTGCCAAGTGGGCAGGGCGCTTAAACGGAACGTCAAGGCCTAACGCATTGACCGTGGCGATGATTTCATCGTCATCGGTGCTCACGCAGATGTCGGCATCATCGGCAAGCTGCCGTGCCGTGTCGATGGCATAACCAATGAGCGGCTTGCCTGCCAGCGGCTTGATGTTCTTGCGCGGTATGCCCTTGCTGCCACCACGAGCGGGAATGATGAATAAAGGTTTCACTGCACCTTGAGGTTATAGAATTTCTTGATGTTAAGATTCTCGAGGGGGTAATTTTTCAGGATGTCGAGCATGCGAGCCGCCGTGTCGGGTTGCTCGTATGGGTTGACAATGGTTGCGGGGTCGATGGCAAGTGCCTTGTCGATTGCAGCCTTGATGCCCTTGACCGTGGATTCACAGTCGACAACGCTATTACCACGCAAGCGACCCTGCTGGCGGATGCCGATGTTGACTGTGGGTACCTTGAACGTGGGAACTTCGCTGATGCCACTCGATGAGTTGCCCACCACGACTTTCACAAACTGCAGGGCCGACAGGTAGCGTTTGTATCCCAGCGACTTAAAGACGACAGCGCGGTCGGGATGAGCTGCCACATAGTC
>Ga0065708_1000105_pt1 | contig 13535 bp, 12 predicted proteins | sample Hoacrofraction12_2_FD_59095 | JGI IMG/M metagenome (GOLD analysis project Ga0065708, IMG submission 59095) | Hoatzin crop microbial communities from Cojedes, Venezuela, sample from fiber fraction 12 v1 | ecosystem: Host-associated > Birds > Digestive system > Esophagus > Crop | place: Venezuela... | reverse complement strand
GAACTGTCGGCATTGGTGAGAGAGGGTGGGTAAGTGTTATTTTAGTAAAACCTGTGACTTATGTCGGAATACCTTGTATTTGGCGTCGCGGTATTCGTTGGCTACGATGATGTTTTTCTGTTTAAAGTCAGATACCCATTGTTGGCCGTTCCACATGGCGATGTGTCCCCAATGGTGGTTTTTGACGGCAGGGAAAACTACGATGTCGCCGGCTTGATAGCTGTTGTCATGTGTTTCCCATTTTTATTTTTGGGAAATGCTAAATAGGAGAGGAATCCGTTTGTGAGCATGATGACGGAGAATAGTCCTACGTAGATGATGAGGTTGACCATTTCGTAGGTGGTGCCACAGGTGGCTGCAATGTGTTGTAGGTCGGACATACACTTATTGAAGTTGTACCCAATGCTCCACGATGGGTGATAGTGCGTGTAGATGGATAGGACGGCACCGATATAGTAGTAGGTGTATTGTACGGCTATGGGAATGAGGAATAGTGAGAGCCACCGTTTTTTGTTGACAATGGCACGCATTATTAAGCCTATAATAATTGGCAGCGTCGAAAGCAAGCAGATGGCTGGCCACCAACGTAGGCAGATGTGTACGCTGGTTTCTTGATAGTCCCACCCAAAGCATAGTCCGATGACGTAGAGACATCCACAGAGGATGCCGAAAATGGTTTTAATGAATAACATATTTTATTATCAGGTGAATGATGAAGCAAATGATAACTACTGGGTAGAACACGATGGTGAACGCGTACTGGAACATAACCAGCGAACTAAACTCGAACCCCTCGAAAAGTGGTGGTAGCGTGTTGAACATTTCGGCAACAACACGTATAAATAAGTCGATCATCTTCTTTTTTGTTTGTCGTAAATTTCAATTTTTCTATCGCCAAGAAGGCCGTAAGTGTATTGATATATACCAAAAATGATGAAAGGTAAACACGAATGTTTATGTTGTTATCATGGTAATTGAAAACTTTGTACAACAAGATATGTTAAATATCGTAGTGGTCTTTCGCGTTTTGCTTCTAAACATCTATCTATCATGTATTTCATGTAGTTTCCCCCCCCCCCCTCCCGTGGCATTGATCAAAAGTGTCAATAAACCAGAAACATCCACTGATTATCAACCCCCAAATTCTCGCTTTCTCTTCTGCGTTGAGCGTCCTTTTAAGTCGCCATTCTATGAGAGAGTACAGTAATTCAGACTCTTCTTGTAGTCATAATCTTCCGCCTTTGTCATACTTTATAAATGTTATTTTATTAAGAGGTATATCAGTGTTCCGTAGATGAGGAGGGGTAGGACGACACAGATGATGACTGAGCTAACGATGTAGTTCCAGCCGATGCGTCGGAACCATAGCAGGAAGTTTTGCGACTGGATGAAGGCGTAGTCGCACCATGCGCTGAAGTGCTTGTGGGTGAAGTAGTAGGCTGTGAGCCACGAGCAGATCAGTGCGGGTGTGGTGACGGGCATCTTGATGATGACGTCGAACATGATGACCCACGAGAGGGGGACGATAAGATAGTAAACAATGATGTTTACTTCGTTATACGTCAGCCCTAACTTCTTGGCCAGGAGTACTAGGCCGTTGGCTATCCACCAAAATATCTTTGTCATTGTTGTCGTTTTTTTTGTTGTGGCCATAAAGTATTTCTTGTTTGCTAGCTTCAAGTTCATCTCTATGCTCCATTCCCCATACTAGGCCACACATCGCAAGGATAATCACACCTAAGTATAAAACAATTAGTATGACTGCTATTATAAATATTACAATTAGTATTTCCATCGCATGCTTATTTGTGTTTAAATTGGTTGTTTTGTGGCTGCAAAGATAAATGTTTTTGTCGAGAAACAAAAATGCCTTGAGAATCAGCCGATTAAGGGTGTGTGGCTATCTATATGCCCACAATAGCATGGGCTTGGCTTGTCGTGTAGTTTTTTTATAAGCTTTTTTGTCAACAACGAAGCATCCCCAGCTAGTTTTACTATGCTTGAAAAGTATGCCTAAAGCAAGACTTCTGCTTGTGTGAATCAGGATAAGGCGTTGCCTTGCGTTTGAGTTCGTGCTATCCAATCCATCTACAACAATACCTCTGCCACCGTTTGACATTTTATAGATGCTTTCGGTAACAGCATAGTGTCCCAAAGATGAGAGGTTGCTCCCCGGTGTGTTTGAAAACTTGTTTTTATGCTTACCGCTGGCACAGAGACTTGACGTAATCTTGTGGTTATTCTTGAGATCGTAGATAACACATCGCTTGCGGAGTCTGTGTTTTGAAAAGTCAACAAAAATACAGACGTCTTCGTTTAGTCCGTTTTCTTGACAATATTGTCGAGCTTGTTGAATCTTGTCTTGCGGTATATACACAGTGGATGACCAAGAAACGACCGTAACGCCAAAGATGGCGATAATGAGTGTGAGGATTGTTTTTTCATTCTAATTGATTAGTTCGCTCTACCCGTGTTCGCGTTAGAAGTTTTTTATTCCTATATACCGAAAAGGATAAAAAGGTAAACGATTATTATCGTTTTCTTGAGTTGCTATTTTGAATGTGCGGTATTTTTCCCGCCTAGAGTGATAACTTCGAGGTCTTTCATCGTTTTTCCGTCGATGGTGAGTCGCACGATGGTTCGCTCTTTTTGCCAACCATAGAGGCCTGCGGCGCCGGGATTGATGTGCAGCAGTTGGAGCGTTTTGTCGTATTTCACTTTCAAGATGTGTGAATGACCGGCAATGAACAATTGGGGCGGGCGAGAATAGATCTGTCCACGGATGGAGACATCATAGTTGCCAGGATAACCGCCGATGTGCTTCATCAGCACATCCACATCTTCGCATTTCCATCTCAACACTTCTGGGAACATACGGCGCAGGTCGCCACCATCAATGTTGCCATATACTGCGCGAAGCGGTCGAAAGGCAGCTAGACGTTCGGCCACTTCGAGTGTGCCGATGTCGCCAGCGTGCCATATTTCATCGCAGGGTTCGAAATAGTGCTCGTAGCGATCGTCCCAATGGCCGTGCGTGTCGCTCAGAATGCCGATGCGTTTCATTTGTATCGGCGTTCGATGAAGTCGGCAATAAATGCAGCTGTGCCTTCCTGCCCGAAGATGGAGGCATTGATACAGAGGTCGTAGCTTTCGGCGTGTCCCCACTTTTTGCCCGTGTAATAGTTGTAGTAGGAGGCGCGACTGCTTTCCTTCTTGTTGATGATTTTTCGCGCCGTTTCTTCGTCCACCTTATGACGCTCCTGCACCAGTTTCACACGGTCTTCGATGTTAGCCGTCACAAATATACTCACCATGTCGGGGTTGTCGCGCAGTACATAGTCGGCGCAACGCCCGATGAACAAGCAATGGCCTTCGCTGGCTGCTTTCTTAATGGCATCGCACTGGAACTGAAACAAGCTCTCATCGGAGAACTTGTTGCCATAAAAATTGTTGTCCGAAATCATCGGCGCGTGTTGGTGGAACAGCGAGCGGAAGAAGCTCTTTCTCTCGTCGTTTTCTTTGAAAAAAGTGCGCGAGAAACCACTTTCTTCAGCGGCCAGCTCCAGAATCTCTTTGTCATAGTATTTACAACCGAAGCGCTCGGTTAGCATCTTTGAGATGATTCTTCCGCCGGCACCGAACTGGCGCCCCAGACAGATGATAATGTTCTTCTTGTTTTCCATGGATTATGTGTTTGTGTGTCAGCGTCACGATGCTTTTTTCATCTGTTTAAATTTCTTCATATACACAGCCATAATGATGAGAGCGGTGAGTGCAGCAATGCCATCGCTAGCGGGTAGCGAAAACCAAACGCCATCGGTACCGAAGAGGGGCGGCAGGATGATGAGTAGTGGTAGCAGGAAAATCATTTGTCGCGAGAGCGAGAGAAAGATGCTCACCTTGGCCTTGCCGATGGATTGAAAAAAATTGGTCACCACGGCCTGAAACCCGATGACGGGAAACAGTAGCATATTGATGCGTATGGCGCGCACACTCAGCGAGAGAAGTTGCGCATCAGACGTGAAGAGCCGTGCACAGGGATAGGGCAGGAACTCACCCACCATCCAGCCCACCACCATCACGATGATGGCCGACGTTACGCTCAATTTTAGTACGCGCATCAGTCGGTCTATCTGTTGTGCGCCATAGTTGTAGCCGGCAATGGGCTGCATACCTTGATTGATGCCCATCACGATCATGAAGAAGATGTAGCCTATGCGGTTGGCTATGCCGTAGGCACCCACAGCTAGATCGCCGCCGTGGCGCACCAGTGCAGTGTTGATGAAAATCACCACCACGCAGGCACACGCATTCATGGCGAAGGGCGAGATGCCGATGGCTAGAATATTCTTGATGAGTGTGCCGTTCAGCCGATAGATGCCGCGTCGGAAATGGAGCAGTTCGTTGGGGTTGCAAAATAGCTTGATTTGCCAGCATAGTGCAGTGATCTGCGACAATACCGTGGCCAGCGCAGCACCGCGAATACCCATGTCGAAAGTGTAGATAAACAGTGGGTCGAGTGCCGTGTTGAGCACCACGGTGAAGATGGTGGCATACATGGCCTGCCGCGGTTTAGAGGCGGCGCGCAGCAGCGCATTCATGCCGAAATAGAGGTGCGAAAACACGTTGCCCAACAGGATGATTTCCATGTAGTCGCGTGCATAGGCAATGGTGTTCTCCGTGGCACCAAAGAAATAGAGTATGGGGTCGAGAAACAATAGGCAGATGGCGCCAAACAAGATGCCTGTGATGATTTTCAGCACCACCGAATTGCCCAATATCGTTTGCGCAGAACCATAGTCGCGTTGTCCTAGTTTCACCGAGAGCAATGTGGAGGCACCCACACCGATGGCTGCACCGATGGCTCCGCTCAAATTCATAAACGGAAACGTGATGGCCAGTCCCGATATAGCCAATGGCCCCACGCCTTGACCAATAAAGATGCTGTCCACCATGTTGTATAGCGAACTGGCCACCATTGCCACGATGGCCGGCAGCGCGTATTGCAGGAGCAGCCTGCCCACAGGCTTTGTGCCCAATTCGAGAGTCGCTTTCTTGTTATCCACGTTGTGTCCTATTGTCATATAGTGTGTATAAGGCTTGTAAACCCACTGCAAAGGTAGGAATAAAGAAGGGAAATCAAAAATTTTGCCATATATTTCCGGGTGCAGTCGGCTTACATAAAGGCGAGAATGCACATTTAAAACCAAACAAAGATAATGATTGTCGTCCCCGTCACACTTATGGACATGGACGCAAATCGTAATATTCAGTTCGTTGATAATGCTTCATCCGCATCGTCCATCGTTTCCCCGTACTTCATCGCCTTTCTCCATGACAAAACCGCGAGCAGACGGCTGTCCGCTCGCGGTTTCTTGTCCTTTTAAAAAGTGTTTCTCTTGTGTTCTTCGCAAAACATGTTTTATCGCTCTACAACCTTTCGTGTGGTGCCGTCGCTCATCTTTATGATGTTCAGTCCGCGCTTCATTCCACCGATTTTGCGGCCCACGGCATCGAAGCGCGCCTTTTCTGTAACAGAGCTTTTTGCGTTTATACTCTCCACGGCAGCATCTTCCATCTTAGTCTTGTGCAGCGTCAAGCTGCCACCAGGGAGCTTCTTGTATTCTGCATTGTTGTTATCCCAGTCGTACATGACGTAGGGTAGAGTGATTTCTTTTGAACCGATGCTCGTAGGTGTCTTTAATGTTTCAAGATTATCGCAAGAGGAAAATGCCGCATCTACCCCTGCAGTTAGTCCGGATATATTACTAAGATCCCAACCGCTCAAATCAAGCGTCTTTAAAGAAGAACATCCTTGAAAAGTCCCAGAAACGTTTTTCACTTTGCTTACGTTCCATTTTGCCAAATCCAATGAACTTAAAGACGAGCAGCCATAAAACATATAAGCAATAGCTGTTACGTTACTAACATTCCAATTACTAACATCTATAGAGGCTAAAGAAGAGCAGTCGTGAAATGTATCGCCAAGAGATGTTACATTACTCACATCCCATTTACTAACATCGATGGAGGTTAAAGAAGAACATCCCATAAATGTTCGGTAAAGTGATGTGATGTTGCATGTATTCCAATTGCTGACGTCCAAATCTTTTAAAGAAGAACAATCTTGAAATGTGAAGATAAGTTTTTTTACATTACTCACATCCCATTTACTCACATCTAAAGAGGTTAAAGACGAACATCCATAAAAGGTTTCATAAAGTGTTGTTACATTGCTAACATCCCAACTATTCAGGTTTAATGAAATCAATGAAGTACATTTGTAAAACATTTCAGAAAGATCTTTTGTTTGACTTACGTCCAAATTGTTTAAGTCCATCTTCGTGCATTGTTCTAGTTCGCTAAATAAATATTCAGCATAGGTATTCGTTGTAACACCTTTCTCAATGACAACACTCTTGATCTTCTCTCTCTTCGAGTACCACGATACGCCTGACGTTTTTCCTGACGCACTTGTTGTATTTGAAAGAATTCCACTTGTTCCATCCGTAGGACTAATGGTCAGAACACCATCATCGCTAATAACCCATGTGCAGGTTCCTGATGTGCCCGATGCAATTTCCGCCAATGCGTTGCTGCTTACTATTAACGCAGCAATGAGAAATAATGATTTAAATAGAGTCTGTTTCATAAAATTATATATTTTACATGTTTAACTTACGATGTAGTCCATAAGGTTTTCGTTTAGGGACAATAAAAAAGACGTGGACTCAAACTTCGTCTACGTCTCTGAGGTATCGCCAAACACCTGACCATCATATACGAGTAAAAGCCCACGCCGAAGCGTGAGCGTTCTTTGCTTTTACTCTTGATGATCTCTTTAATTTGGCGATTTTCAGAGACAAGAATATAAGTTAAACGCTTTTTTATTTATATGTCCAATGTCGTGATGTTACATAGGCAGTCAGGTTTATATGCGCTGGCAAAGTTACAAATATGTTTTTACATTCGGGCAAACCGAACGCTCTTTTTTTATTCGGCTGGTGTGGCTTGCTCTCTTTTATAGAGTCGTGTGGCTCTCGCGAGATGAAAGATTATGATGGCGTTGCCAAAATAAAACCTACATTCCTGCGTTATATATATATGAATATAGAAGACGTGCGCCAATACGCGCTCACCATGCCCGGAGCCACCGAAGACATGCCCTATGGCCCCGATTGGCTCATCTTTCGCATAGAGGGCAAAATTTTTCTCCACATCTGGCTCGAGTCTCCAGAGCCCACGTGCGCTGTGAAACTGGAGCCCGACTTTGGGCAGGAGCTTCGCGAACGCTACGATGGCGTGAGGCCGGCCTACCATCTGAACAAGGTCCACTGGAGCGATCTCTATCTCGAACTCATCGANGAGCAACAGGTGGAGGAGTGGATTCGCCGCTCTTACCTTCTCGTGCGCTCCAAACTCCCCAAGCGTCTTCGCGAGAAATACGACGAGGCATGACGCCATCTCAGGAATCTGTCCCACACCCCGCGCCCCGCGAATTTGCGTCTCTCCATCGCCGCGTNTGTCTCTATGGCGCNCCNTCTGNTGAGGCACCGCTNGTCTGTTCGCTCGATTTCGAAGAGTGCGGTGCCGCACTGTTGAGCGAATGCGCCACATTGGGATGTCCGTCGTTTCATCTCGTCACCATTTCGCGCCTTCATTGGGANGAAGAACTCTCGCCCTGGCCCGCCAGTAAGCTCGTCTCTCCCGACGACCATTTCACGGGCGAAGCCAACGATTTTCTGCACACCTTGACCGGCGAAATCCTGCCCCGCGCCGAGNNCATGATGGGATGGCAACCATCGGCGCGCGTGCTGGCCGGTTATTCCATGTCGGGGCTGTTTGCCCTCTACGCCGCTTTCCGCTCCGACTACTTCTCGCGCATCGTGAGTGCGTCGGGCTCCTTGTGGTATCCCGGCATGGTGGATTTCGTGGCTGCCCACCAGCCATCATTCATCTTGCAGCGTGCCTATTTTTCCATTGGCAACAAAGAGAGTAGCACCCGCCACCCGTATCTCAAAACCACCGAGGCCAACATCCGTCAAGTAGCCGCCGCTCTGCAATCCCAAGGCATCGACACCACTTTCGAACTCAACCCTGGCAATCATTTCAAAGACACCGTCCTACGTCTGGCCAAAGGCATTGCGTGGGTGTTGCGGCCCGCGCCATGACGCGCTGATGGCTGCACTCGGGAATAAAAAGAAAANACGTTTTCTTTGTTATTCCGCTCATTTGCACTACCTTTGCACAAGTTTTGACCAATAAAGAGCACTGACCATGTGTGAGACAAAAGAGAACAACACGGAAGAAAAGAAGTACAACAGCTTTGTGGAACAAATAGTGGTGCGCGACCTAGCCGACGGGAAAAATGGCGGCCGTCTGCAGACACGCTTCCCGCCCGAGCCGAACGGCTATCTCCATATCGGGCATGCCAAAGCCATTTGCATGGACTTTGGGGTGGCCCAACGCCACGGCGGAGTGTGCAATCTGCGCTTCGACGACACCAACCCGATGAAGGAAGACACCGAGTATGTTGAGAGCATCGAGCAAGACATCCGCTGGTTGGGCTTCCAATGGGCCCACGTCTATTATGCCAGCGACTACTTCCAAGAGCTCTGGGACTTCGCCGTTTGGCTCATTCGGCAGGGGCGCGCCTACGTTGACGAGCAGAGCGCCGAGGTGATTGCCCAACAGAAGGGCACCACCACCACGCCAGGCACCAATAGCCCCTTCCGCGACCGGCCCATCGAAGAGAGCCTCCGCTTGTTTGAATACATGAACAGCGGCGAGGCCACGCCCGGCACCTTGGTGCTGCGTGCCAAGATAGATATGGCCCATCCCAACATGCATTTCCGCGACCCGCTCATCTATCGCGTGCTCAACGCCCCCCACCATCGCACCGGCAACACATGGAACGCCTATCCCATGTACGACTTCACGCACGGCCAATGCGACTACCTTGAGGGCGTCACCCACTCGCTCTGCACCCTTGAGTTTGTGGAGCATCGTCCCCTCTACGACCTGTTTGTCACTTGGATGAAGGAGTATAAGGGCGAAACCGACAACATCGAAGACTTCCGTCCCCGCCAGACAGAGTTCAATAAACTCAATCTCAGCTACACCCTGATGTCGAAGCGCAATCTGCTCGCGCTGGTCAAAGAGGGGCTNGTCAGCGGCTGGGACGACCCCCGCATGCCCACCTTGTGTGGCCTTCGTCGCCGAGGCTACAGTCCCGAGAGCATTGCCGGATTTGTGGATAAAATAGGNTACACCACCTATGATGCACTCAACGAGATGGCGCTCCTCGAGAGTGCCGTGCGCGAAGACCTCAACAAGCGGGCCACCCGCGTGAGCGCCGTGCTCCATCCCGTCAAGGTGGTCATCACCAACTATCCCGAGGGACAAACCGAGCAACTCACGGCCGTCAACAATCCCGAGGACGAACACAGCGGCACCCACCACGTCACCTTCTCGCGCGAAATATGGATCGAGCGCGACGATTTCATGAAAACAGCCGAGAAAAAGTTCATGCGACTGGCGCCCGGAAAGGAGGTCCGCCTGAAGAACGCCTACATCATCAAGTGCGACGAAGAGCATCCGTGCGACGAAGATGCAGCAGGCAACATCACCACCATCTACTGCACCTACGACCCCGCCTCGCGTAGCGGCGAGCCCGGATCCAATCGCAAGATCAAGGGCAAAACCCTCCATTGGGTGAATTGTCAAGACGCCGTCACCGCCGAAGTGAGGCTCTACGACCGCTTGTGGAGCGTGGAAAATCCCCGCGACGAGCTGGCCGCCATCCAGAAACAGCAGGGATGCGACGCCGTCACCGCCATGCGGCAGATGATGAACCCCTCGTCGCTCGAAGTCATCTCCACATGCTATGTGGAGCCCTTCGCCGCCACCATGAAGCCAGGCCAATACCTGCAGTTCCAGCGCATAGGCTACTTCATGGCCGATCCCGACACCCGCGACGACCATCCCGTGTACAATAAAACCGTGGGACTCAAGGGCTGACCACCAGCCATCGGCGCCCCCGTCCCGCGGATCCACCATCCAAACCATCACCATCTTGTATCACGACTATTATAACACACCGGAGTTCAAAGAGCTCCTCCGACAATTCGAACAAGCCGAGCAAGAGGGGCGCATAGCCGCCATCTCGCCCGACGACCTCACCGACGTGGCCGAATACTACCACACCATGGGCGAAAAAGACCATGCCCTCCGCATCATCGACGAGGCCATCGAGTGCTATCCCGGCGCCGTTGGGCCGCTCGTGTTTCGCGCCCGCGAGGCCCTCATGCAGGGCGGCGACTGCCAAACGGCACGCTTCTACGCCGAGCAGATCGACGACAAAGCCGACCTCGACTACTACTATCTGCAGGCCGAAATCATGATTGTGGAAAACCGCGTGGAGGAGGCCGACAAATATCTCGTCGAAAAATACGACGAAGTGGACGACGAAGAGCTGCAAGACTATGTGCTCGACGTGGCCACCATCTTCGCCGACTACGAGCTGTGGGACCTCGCAGAGGTGTGGGCCAAAGAATACGACGACAAAGAAGCCGACGACTACCTCGAGCTGCAGGCCCGTCTGAAAATAGTTTTCGACGACAGCGCCGCCGCCGAGCAAATCGTCAACCGCCTCATCGACCGCAACCCCTTCCACGCCGGCTACTGGGTGCTCCTGGCCAAAGCACAATTCTATGGCCACAAACTCGAAGACTGCGCCGCATCCTGCGACTACGCCCTCGCCATCAATCCCAACGACCAAGACGCCCTGCTCGTCAAAGCCAACGTGCTCTTCCGACGAGGCAACATCGAAGACGCCGCCGTGCTCTTCGCCCGATACATGCGCAACAACGGGGAAGACGTCCCCGGCGACGCCGAACTCAAAGACTGTCTGAAGCGATTTTTCAACGAGTAAACGCCACCCATCCACATGCAATTCATCACTTCACTGCTCAACAACCTCAACTATCCCACCATCTTCTTCCTGATGATGCTCGAGTCCACCGTCATCCCCGTGCCCTCCGAGCTCGTGGTGTCGCCAGCCGCCTACCACGCCGCCGCAGGCAATCTCCACATGGGGCTCGTCATCNTCTTTGCCACCCTCGGAGCCGACCTCGGCGCCACCATCAACTATGTGGTGGCGCTCTACGTGGGGCGACCCGTCATCTATCGATTCGCCAACAGCCGATGGGGGCATCTCTGTCTGCTCAATCAAGAAAAGGTGGAGCGCAGCGAACAATACTTCGACCACCACGGAGCCGTGGCCACCATCACCGGCCGACTCATCCCCGGCATCCGACACCTCATCAGCATCCCCGCCGGACTGGCCCGCATGCACTATGGGCGATTCATCCTCTACACCACGCTCGGCGCCGGCGTATGGAACGTCATCCTCGCCGCCCTCGGCTGGTATCTCCACACCATAGTGCCCGAAGACCAACTCCACGACAAGATTCTCGAATACGGCGACTACATCAAATACGCCATCATCGCCCTAGTGCTCCTTGCCGTCATCGCCATCGTGGCGAAGAAAAAGCTCCACTCGCGCCATCGCAAAGCCGCATAGCTCGGCGCCCCTACTGCCCGCCCGTCAGCTCGCGATAGCGGCGGAAGAGGGCGGCGGTGCACTGGTTTTCGGTGGTGTGGCGNGCGTCGAAGCCGTAGGCGCGCATCACGGCGCGGTCGTTTTCGCGGTGGGCATCGCGCAGCGCCTTGGGCATGGTGAGCTCGTCGTAGAGGTCGGCCAGCGANGCGTCGGCGTGGGCGGCGCGGGCGTCGAGGATGGCGCGCGCCGTGCGCTCTATCTGCGCGCGCTGCTCGGCCGTGGCGTCGGGCCAAGGGAAGTTGTTGTAAACAATGTCATTACTATAACGGTAATCGCTCTTCAATCTGCCGCACACCGCCCGCATCCACGCCATGTGAACACTGCTCGTCAGCACACCAAAATGATACAAAGTGGCATCTCTTACAATAAGATTCGCGTTTGAAGCCATGATTCCCGGCTCCATGTAGCCTATCGGAACATAGCGCCTGCGTTCGGAAGACGTTGCCGGAATCATCACATAATTGGAATCCGGCATATTTTCCACATGGAAATGCGTAGGGTTTTCTGCGAGTTTTCGTGTTCCTGCATTTCTACTCTTTAATCGGAAGTCCCTTACATTTTGAACTCTTTGCATGCAGTGAGGCATTTTTCGCAGCTCATTCGGAGGGCACTCTCCCAACCACAAACAATAACGAGGTCTTCGATTTATAAATTCAACCGCACCATACCAAGGCCTGAAATACGCTTTTGAAAGAGGCTCTTTCTTCACAAAATCGTACATTTCTTCCTCAGTAAAGAGATAGTTTCCATCGTCTATTGGTTGGTTTCCGAGTCGAATATTCGGAACATCGCTAATGGGCTTGGAACGCCCGAATATGAATGCGTTCGGCGCATCTAAGAGATAGCCGTTGATGTTGTCAACGCTCTTGCAACTCCCCTGCGAGTCAAAAAGAATCTTTTCTTTGGGCTGAAACATNGCGAAGCCAATAATGACGCAATGAACATGCGCTTTCAGATTTGACTCGCTGTCCCATTTGAATGTATTATAAGCAAAGTGGATGCAGAGCCCATCTTCGAACAAAGGTTTCCACAATGCGCCGGCCTGCTCACCTTGGACAATAGAATTCGTGGCAACCAACGCAGCTTTTATCTTTGTCCCCTTCATATAATCGACGGCTTTTTTGAACCAGCAGGCCACGTAATCCAGCTTTCCAACATAGAACCATCCCTTCCCGAAGATATTATAGACATCGGTCTTTTGTTCTTCGGTTGCTATCTTTGCGCCCACAAACGGCGGGTTTCCGATGATATAGTTCAGCTGTTCGGGAGGGATCACTTGGCGCCAATCGGTTTGCAGGGCGTTGCCCTCGTGGATGTTGGCGTAGGATTTGAGGGGCAGAAAGTCGATGTCTTGGTGCACTATTCGCTCGGTTTCGGCGAGCATCTGCGCCTCCGAGATCCACAGCGCCGTGGTGGCCACGGTCACGGCGAAGTCGTTGAGCTCGATGCCGTAGAACTGCCTGATGCTCACGCGCACGGGGTTGTGGAACTCGCCCATGAGCATCTGCCCGTGGTAGCGCGCCCGCAAGGCTTCGTTTTCCAGCCGCCGGAGCGACAGATAGGTCTCGGTGAGAAAATTGCCCGAGCCGCAGGCGGGGTCGAGAAACGTCAGTCGTGCGAGCGCCTCGCGATAGTCGTCGAGGCGACGGATGCGGCGGCGCTCCTGCGTCTCCGCCAGTATGTCGTCGAGCTCGCGCCGCAGACGGTTGAGAAAGAGCGGGTCTATCACCTTGTGGATGTTCTCTATCGACGTGTAGTGCATGCCGCCGGCGCGCCGCGTCTCGGGGTTGAGCGTGCTCTCAAACACGGCCCCGAAGATGGTGGGCGAGATTTCGCTCCAGTCGAAATCGCTGCTCGCCCGCTCCAAGAGCAGCGTGCGCAGGGCGTCGGTGAACTGCGGAATCTTTATCCG
>Ga0065708_1040202_pt1 | contig 13595 bp, 16 predicted proteins | sample Hoacrofraction12_2_FD_59095 | JGI IMG/M metagenome (GOLD analysis project Ga0065708, IMG submission 59095) | Hoatzin crop microbial communities from Cojedes, Venezuela, sample from fiber fraction 12 v1 | ecosystem: Host-associated > Birds > Digestive system > Esophagus > Crop | place: Venezuela... | reverse complement strand
CAATGCAACCTTTTTCCGATCTCCGGTCAGTTTTTTTATTCTTTTCCCCATAGGTATAAATCCTAGTACTCCACCAAATGAGCTGCAGATAAAGCCTTCCGCAAAGTATTACCGATTAAAAGTGCCAGAGCAATCTTAATAGCATCCACAGGAAGGAAGGGAATTACACAGGTAGCCATTCCCTGGGCAAAAGTAACCTTCGCCTGGAACATATACCAAAGGGTTCCAAGAGCATAACAAACAGCAAGACCCAGTACCATGCCGATTACCTGCATATACCACTTACGGATTCCGAAACGGTCAATAAAAAGTCCGCTGATCAGTACCAGAAAGATCATGCCGATTAAATATCCGCCGGTGGGACCGAATAACTTTGCAGGGCCTCCTGCATATCCGGAAAATACCGGGAGGCCCACCAGCCCCAACAGTAAATAAATTGCAAACGCCAGGGTTCCTTTCTTAGAACCCAATGCAAAGGCGCAAAGATATGCAGCCAAAACTCCCAGGGAAATAGGAATAGCTCCAATAGGTACGGAAATGGGGCTGATCACACAGCAAAGAGCTGCCATTAAAGCCACCAGCACCATGGTCTTTACGTCGATTCTTGATTTGGCTGTTGTTTTTTCTTTTGTCATACTCTCCTCTTTCCAGTTGTCATAACAACATTTTATTTTGCCTCAGACCATTCACCGTTTAAATTTTCACGGCGATAGGTCTGATAGGTCTCACAGTTTATATGATTTTTCTCAATCTCTTCGGCTGTCAGGGGCCGTATGGCCTTGGCCGGGGATCCCACAGCCAGCATTCCATCGGGAATATCCGCCCCCGAAGTAAGAAGGCTTCCTGCTCCAATGAGACAGTTATTTCCAATCTTAGCTCCGTTTAGGATAATACTTCCCATACCGATTAGGGTATTTTCACCGATGCTGCATCCGTGAATCAAAGCCCCGTGACCGATACTGGTACCGTCTCCGATATGGCAGGGAAATCCCGGAGAGGAATGAATCACACAATTGTCCTGAATATTACAGGCTTCTCCGATCCGAATCTCGCTTCCGTCACCACGAATCACCGCGTTATACCAAAGGCTTACGTCTTTTCCTAAAATAACATCTCCTGTAATGTGACTTCCTGCAGCGCGAAACACACCGTCTCCAATAATGGGATTAGTCTTCATGACTCTCCTCCTATCCAAGATCCGCAATCCGAACATTGGGGTGAATATACTGACCGTGATCTTTTGTTAAGTCCTCATACTGAATGGCAAACTTGGGACACATATGAAGACATGCGAGGCACATGGTACAATGCTTCTTTTGAAATCTGGGCCGGTCATTTACCAGTTTAATAATTCCATCGGGACATTTTTCTTCACAAAGGCCGCAGCCGTTACAGGAAAAATTATCCACCCGGAAATGGGAGGTAAGATTCATTTTCCGGTAATTTACATAATACACATGGGTAGTAAGCACCGATCCCTCATCAAAGGTATCAATACCGTAGTATCCTTCCTGAATCTCCTGAATGATTTCACTGATTCTGGGCTCTGCCGCCTTTACAATGGGCATCAATGCCTCTTTATCCGAACAGTCGTATTTTACGGTCCAGCTGTCCGGCATTTTCACCGTATAGATGGAAGAAAACTCAATGCCCTGGGGTTTTAATAATTTCTCCGCCGCCGTTCCCAGCTGACCGCTATTGCCGCCATAGGTAGATACAAAAAAGGCATAAGTATCTTTCTTCACATGAAACTTTGCGCTCTTAATAAAGTCCTCCACAATAATGGGAAGATTTAAATAATAGGTAGGCACCACAAAGCCAAGCCGTTCTCCCTCCCAAATAGAAAACTCCAACCGACCGGTCTTCATGCATTCTGCAATGGAAATCATGGGCTCCTCTAAGGACTGGGACAGGCGCTTGGCTACGTGATAACTATTTCCCGTTGCTGAAAAATAGAAAATCATTCCCTTTCCTCCATGTAATAAAGTCTTGCGGAAAAGTCCGTCATTACCCGGACGTTATCGTCAAATCCCGTACCCACAAAAGACTGGGACAGACGGACACCGCCGCTCATAAGTTCCTCTCCGTATGCTTCGAAATCCTCTCCCTTTTCATCCATTTTCACAAGCTTTGCCAACATATGATGCATAAAGGAATCCTGCTTAATATGAATAGGGGATGCGGTATTAATCAAATCTCCAAACACCTTTACGTTATGCTTTAAGGGCATACTATAAAAATGATACTTCACATCGGAAGAAAGTCCCTTGGCATGATAATTTTCATACATCTCATTGGGATAAACCTCCCGCTGCATCACCATACCCACGGCTTCTTTCTGGTCCCTGGAAACAACAGTCCACTCATATACATTTCCTGCCCGTCCCCGGTAAAAATCGCCGAACTGCATGCAGGCTCTGTGCTTCTTGTACTGTTCAATCTGCTCCCGGATAGCCTCTAAGTCCTCTTTCTTCATATCGCAGAGGTTGCACTCATATCCCAAAACTCCGTAAGCTGCCACTGCATAACGGGCATCCAAAGGCGTTACCCGAAGAGTCTGATGATTGGGAACGGAGGAAACATGGGCCGTTACTGTCGACATGGGATAACCATAGCTATATCCGTTCTGAATCCGAAGCCGGCTTACCGCATCCGTATTATCGCTGCCCCAGATCTGGGGGAAGTAAGAAAGAATTCCCAAATCGAAACGGTTGCCGCCGGCGGCACATCCTTCGAATAAAATTTCCGGAAAACTTTCTGTTAAATCCTTCATCATGCGGTACACACCCATCATATAACGGTGTGCCACCTCCTGCTGACGCTCCGCCGGCAGATACTGAGAATAATAATCCGAAAAGATACGGTTCATATCCCACTTCACGTAGGAAATATTTGCAGAGGAAAATACCTTTTTCATCTGCTCTGTCATATAGGAAACCACTTCCGGATTGGCAAAATCCAGAATCCGCTGATTCCGTCCCTCGGAATGATTCATTCCGGGAATCTCCATACTCCAGTTGGGATGTGCACGATACAAATCACTGTCCACATTAACCATTTCCGGCTCCACCCAGATTCCAAAATCCAAGCCCAAAGCATTCACCTTATCACAGATACCGCTTAAGCCTCCGGGAAGTTTCTTAAGATTCGGCTCCCAGTCTCCCAGGGCCCGCTTATCATCGTTACGCTCTCCAAACCATCCGTCATCCATAACGAACAGTTCCACGCCCACTTCCTTTGCTTTCTTTGCCAGAGCCAACAGTTTGCCCTCATCGATATCAAAATAATTGGCTTCCCAACTGTTTAAAAGTACCGGGCGCTCCTTGTACTTCCAAACGCCTCGCACAATATGCTCCCGTACAAAAGCATGCATTCTGTGACTCATGCCGGTATATCCCTGCTCAGAGAAGCAAAGAACTGCTTCAGGAGAACAAAACTCCTCATCCGGCTCCAGTAAAAATGCAAAGTTCCTGGGATTAATACCAGATAAAATCCGGCTCTTTTCAAAAGAATTTACATCTACGCAACTGTAGTGGTTGCCGCTGTATACCAGATTAAATCCCATACAAATTCCTGCATCCTCTGTGGTATCCGCTCTAGATACCATAAAGAAAGGATTGGAACGATTAGAGGAAGATCCGGTAAAAGAAGAATTTACAAAGGTTCCGGCAGAAACCACTGTATCACGCTTTTGCATCTCCTTGGTCCAGCCGCCGTTAAAGGTACTAACCTTAAGTCCGCTTTTATTTACATCCAACTGCATGGACATTAACCGGCGAAGGGAAACCTTCTCCCCGCTGTCATTTATAAATACACTGCGACGGGTAATCACATCACAGTCCTCAAAGGTGTAATAATGAAGTTCCAAATGAAAGCCATGATTTACATCCTTTAAACGAATGATCAGGTGATCTGTCTCACCGCTTTCATCGTAGGAGGAAGGAAGCCCCGGAATCTCGTCTTTTCCTTTTAAGACCTCATACCCTTCAAATACAAAGTCCGTGGTGGTACTGCCGTCAGCACATACCACCTCAACAAAAGGCTCCCGAATGTCGCCCTTCCCATAGCCGCTGTACTCTAAGCACATATCCTCCAGGGTATATGCCGTATGATCATTGTCGTAGGCCACCGTATTTCCCGGGCCGAAGAAGTGCTTTTCCTTAAGGCCTCGCTCATCAATGATGGGAATCCGCTTTCCATAATAAATATGCTCTAACTGTCCGGTCTCCAGCAAAGAAAAAGCATAGGTGGTATTCTTTGTATGAAGCACAAACAATTTTCCGTCATTTTTAATTTCGATCATAAAATCCTCCTTGTATCAGGGCGGGTTTCATGCCCCTTTTTCCAGACGTGGGGACATACCACGTCTAATATATTATAGACTATCCCTTTTTTATTTGCTACCAAATGACAAAAAAAGAAGCCGGCAAACACCGACTTCTTTCATGGATCAAATCTTATGCTTTGGTACTTTTCTCCAGGTCGCTAAGCCGCTCCTTAATGCGGTCTAACACTTCAGAGGGAACCGAACCATCCCGGTACAAATCCTCTAAATTTCCTTCGGATTTAAGCAATGCGGTTACATCCAACCAACTGCCCCGATGAAATTCCTCATCGAAAATAGCGAAAATCTCACGGTTAGATAATAACTCTGCAAGAGACATCTCCTGTAACTTCATATCTACTCCCACTTAATTATACACGAGACAGATATTCACCTGTTCTGGTATCAATCTTAATTACATCATCCTGATTTACAAAAAGAGGAACGTTAACAACTGCTCCTGTCTCAACCGTAGCGGGCTTGGTAGCACCGGTAGCGGTATCACCCTTGAATCCGGGCTCAGTATCGGTAATCTGAAGCTCTACAAAAAGAGGAGGCTCAACTGCGAATACCTGTCCCTTATGAGAGCAAACCTTAACCATTTCATTCTCTTTTACGAACTTAAGAGCATCGCCAATCTCCTCTTCGGATAAAGCAATCTGATCATAGCTCTCAACATCCATGAAATAAAAGAGACCGCCATCGTTGTAAAGATACTGCATATCCTTACGATCAATATGAGCGGTGGGGCACTTCTCGGTAGGACGGAATGTCTTCTCCACAACGCCGCCACTCTTAATATTCTTAAGCTTGGTACGAACGAAAGCAGCTCCCTTTCCGGGCTTTACATGCTGGAACTCGATAATCTGATAAATATTATCATCTAACTCAATGGTTACACCGTTACGAAAATCTCCGGCTGAAATCATAAACTCTTCCTCCTAAAATCATTGTGATAAAAATCATCTTGTCTATTTTATACGAAACTGCCCCTCATTGCAAGAGCAGGCCCTTCTGTGCTTCCGTGATATCATTCACAAATCATGCATGAGAATTCCACGCACATTATCGATTCTCAATCTCGTGAATCATATCAATGCGGTCCTGGTGCCGTCCACCCATAAACTCCGCATTTAAATAGGCGCTGACAATATCCTTCGCAGTCTCCACACCCACAATCCGGGCTCCAAAAGCAATGATATTGGCATTGTTATGCTCTTTCACCAAATGAGCAGTGGTAACATCGGAGCAAACCGCTGCACGAACACCCTTAACCTTATTGGCTGCAATGGAAATGCCCACTCCGGTTCCGCAAATCAGCACACCACAGTCTGCCTGACCATCCGCCACATAGCGTCCCACTTTTTCACCATACTCCGGATAATTACAGCTATCTGTGGAATCCGTTCCAAAATTCACAACTTCATGACCGAGAGACTCTAAATAAGTCATAATTTCCTTTTTCATCTCCACTGCCGCATGATCGTTTCCAATGGCAATTTTCATTTTAAACTCGCTCCTTCTTCCTTTAAAGGTGCCTTTCTTACTGCACCTCCTGCTTTTTTATACAGGCCGTAAGCCCCTAAAATCACCGCCTCCAACAGACGTTTCAAAATAATCTGAATTTCCTCGTGCCATTTTTTCACCGGACGCACCATAATATTCCGGACTCCTGCCCGGTTAGCCCCCCAGATATCCGTCAAAATCTGATCTCCGATAAACAGCGTATTTTCCCTGTTGGTCCCCATACGCTCCATGGCTTCCACGTAGCCTTTGGGAGAGGGTTTTCCTGCCAGATACACATAACCAAACCCTCCCACATCCCGGCAGAAATCCCGGACACGAGGCTCTTTATTATTAGATACAAACATAAAAAAATAACCCAGATGATTGAGATAAGAAAACAAATCCTTGGCCTGCTGATCCGCAGGTGCATTATGAGGCACCAAAGTGTTATCCACATCAAAAATCAGTCCCCGGTATCCTTCCTCATACAACCGATGAAAATCAATATCGTAGGTACTGCTTACATAATCATCGGGAAACCAGCCGTATTTTGCCATGGCTTACCTCCCATGAAAAACTCACAATTTGGTATTATAGCAAAGAAAAGAGCAAAAAAAAAGCGGCCGGCTTACGCCAACCGCAAAAACTCTAAATAAGGAAATCCTCGCTTCCACGTCCGGAGAATGTATTCTCTCCATCGAACCGGGACTCACCTACGAAGAACTGATACTGATGAAGTACCTCATCCTTCTGCATATCGGAGATAGCCTTCTCCACATCCAATGTCTTAAGATCGGAAGAAGAAGTCCTCAAATCGAAATTGACTTCCGGTCTGTACTGCTCCGCATAATCATAAGCGCCGAAAGTCTGCTTAGCCCGAATGGCATCAAGTTCTTCCTGCGTCTTCTGTGTGCTTTGACCAGTAGTCTCAGCTGCCTGTGTCTCCTGAGAAGAAGTCTTCTCAACAACCTGGCCGTCAGAAACCTGTGGTATTTTGTCTGCGTTATAAAAACCCGAATAAGGACGAATTCCAGAAATATTCATATATGACGCTCCTTATAAGATGGTTTACATCTCTTCTACACCACATATATCGGCTGGATATTGATAAACTTAACCCCTATTTCAAAAAAAATCAACCTTTTTGCGAAAATTATTTGTGATCGGAATCCAACATCTTCTTCAACTCATTCATGAAGGTGTTTACATCCTTGAATTCACGATATACAGATGCAAAACGAACATACGCAACGGCATCCACATCCTTGATCTTATCCATAACAATGGATCCGATATCATCGCTGGGAATTTCCTTGGCCTCACGGCTGAAAATCTCTGCCTCAACCTCATCCACCATCTTGGTAATCTGATCCACAGATACGGGGCGCTTATGGCAGGCCCGTAAAATACCGGCTTCGATCTTGCTGCGGTCGTATTGCTCCCGGTTATTATCCTTCTTAATAATAATCAAAGGAATGGTCTCCACCTTCTCATAAGTGGTAAACCGCTTACCGCAGCTGTCACACATACGTCTTCGACGAATGGAACTATTATCGTCGGCGGGTCTGGAATCAATGACCCGGGTATTATCGCTGCTGCAAAAAGGACACTTCATGTTTCTCCTCCATTCGGCCACTAAATCTTGTTACAAAGTGGCAATACACTCCAAGACTTAGTATACTAAAGCATCCCTCCATGGTCAAGCCTTACACAGTGAGAAACCCGGCATTCAGGGCAAAACTTATACATTGAAACGGAACAAAATAACATCTCCGTCGTTTACCACGTATTCCTTGCCCTGAAGGCCTACCAGTCCCTTTTCCTTGGCGCCGGCCATACCGCCGCATTCCACCAGTTTCTCAAAAGGAACCGTCTCGGCACAAATAAAGCCCCGCTCAAAATCCGTATGAATCTTACCTGCTGCCTGAGGAGCCTTGGTACCTTTCTTAATGGTCCAGGCACGACTCTCGTCCTCACCGCAGGTCAGATAGGAAATCAATCCCAAAAGATCATAACTTGCCCGGATCAGCTTATCCAAACCGGAACTTTCAAGTCCCAGATCCTCCAGGAACATCTGCTTCTCATCATCGTCCAGCTCACTGATTTCCTCTTCGATTTCGGCACAGATTACAAAAACGCCGCTGTTTTCTTTCTTTGCAATCTCCCGAACTGCTGCCACATGCGGATTATTGGCTCCGTCATCTGCCAAATCGTCCTCGGATACGTTAGCTGCATAAATCACCGGCTTTCTGGTCAGAAGGTTAAAGGAATCCAAAATCGCCTCTTCATCCTCATCCTCCGGCTCAAAAGCCTTTGCCAGATTCCCATCCTCTAAGAAGGGACGAAGTTTCTCCAAAAGAGCCAACTCGCCTGCCAGGGACTTGTCATTTTTTGCCTGCTTTGCCACCTTAGCATAACGACGTTCCAGAATCTCCATATCGGAAAACAAAAGTTCCAGATTTATGGTCTCAATATCTCTTGCAGGATCCACACTTCCATCTACATGAACAACATTGGCATTTTCAAAACACCGTACCACATGAACAATGGCATCCACTTCCCGGATGTTTGCCAAAAACTGATTGCCTAGGCCCTCACCCTTGGAGGCTCCCTTTACCAGACCTGCAATATCCACAAATTCAATGGTAGCCGGAGTCACCTTCTTGGAGTGATACATTTCTCCCAGCACCTTAAGTCGTTCATCCGGCACTGCTACCACGCCCACATTGGGATCAATGGTACAAAACGGATAGTTGGCGCTTTCCGCACCGGCCTTTGTCAATGAATTAAACAACGTACTCTTTCCAACGTTTGGAAGTCCTACAATTCCCAGTTTCATTTTATTTCCTCTTTCCTTATGTTTTAGGCACGACTTGCATTATAGCACAGTGAATCCCCTTTGAAAAACAAAAGCTCTCACCCCTCTGTCTCCCCATCCAAAATATCTGGAATAAATATTTCTGTTGTAAAACAATCCCCGGACACTTCATATTCATAGCTTCCGTCATACTGTTCCAACACACTTTTCACATTTGAAACACCATACCCATGACCAGCTTCTTTTTTATGAGTTTTAAGGCGTCCTCTTTCCTCAACAACGAGATTCTTCACAGAATTTTTAATTCGAAGAACCATGGCCCGGTTGAAAAACTCTGCTTTTACCGCCACATATTTATCCTCGCACGCATCGGCTGACTCAAAAGCATTTTTCAGAACATTGGAAAAAACGGTACAAAGATCCATTTGAGACATCCTCAGAGCATCAGGAATTCGTCCTTCCCATTGACACTGCACCTTAGGAAATTGCTTTTGAATCTCTCGAAGAAGCACATTTACCGTTGCATTCCCGCAAAGATTCTGAAACTTTATCTTTTCGGATTGAAGTGCCAATTCGTCCAGATATTTTTTCAGCCCTTCAAAATCCCCTTCCTCCCCCAAATGCCTCATGCAAAGCAAATGATTTTGAAGATCATGACGAAAAGCCTTTGTTTCCTCTTCTCTCTGCAGCAGCGATTCATAATATTTCTTCTGTTCATCAAACAGACTGTTTCTATATCCCAGCGCCATATAAAGTTCTTTTTCTTTACTTCGGTGCCTGGATAAAAGCACCGCCGTCATCATTAATATAAATACGGAAACAAGACTTCCCAGCGCGAATTTCCACACCATATCCGTCGCCGTGCCCTCCAACAAATAAAATTGCTGGATAGAAAACAAGTAAAAGGCTATTCCAACAAGACCAATCAAAAAAATCCAAATATATTCTTTATAATCGTGTTTCTCGTCTCCCTGTCGCCGTTCCCGCCAGGATATATAAGAAATCACCAATACTAACGGCACCGGAAGCAAATTCAATAAAAACATACCAAGAGAAATCCGGGAATAGCTTTGCTTATCAATGGAAAACGCAGATGCAATCACCAAAGACAGCATCATTTCCGCAATACATATTGCAAAATAAAAAAGGGATATTAACCAGAATTTCCGAAATGATTTTAAACTGCACACTAAAGCAATCAGGACACATACAGCATAGAGAATTTCTCTAAAATCTCCTGCAAAATAAGAAAGGACATTAAACACGACATAAAAACCCACAAAAGAGCATAAAACTCTTCTCTTGGAAAGCAAGCCAAATAAACACTGCCCCAAAAGGCACACTTCCAAGAACTCCACCACAAATAATAAATTATAGTATAATGTTTCACTCATTATTCATACCTATAAGCATGAGCTTTTACATACTGACGAAACTGCTCTCTTACGACTGCCATTTTTCGCCGGGACACGTCCAGTTCCTCTCCGTTTTCCAGAAGAAGATATTCGTACCCGACCTTACGAACATAATATAGCGACACCAGAACCGATTTATTGATTTTTATAAAATCATACGGAAGCAGTACTTGCTCCATATCTGACAAACGAAAATTGGTTTCCAGCACTTCGTCCTTTGTATGAATATAAACGTGACGATTGGCCGCTTCCACATATAGAATCCGCCGGGCAGGAATCCCGTAATCCCCGTCTGCTGTTTTAACCGAAAGAACCCCCCGCTTTTGAATTTCCTCTTCTATTGCAAAAGTCGCCTCCAAAAAAGACTCTTTCTGAATCGGCTTACGCAGATATCGATAGACCTGTACACGAAACGCCTGCTCGTAAAAATCCGAATGGGACGTTAAAAACACAACATAACTTCCTTCATCCCGTCTCCGGATTTCTTTAGCCACCTGAATCCCGCTGATATCCGGCATATCAATATCCAAAAAAATAAGATCGAAATGTCGGGAATCCTCCAGTAATTTTGCTCCGCTCGAAAATGTCTGAACCTGATATTCCGGTTTCTGCTGTTCTATCAATCCGCATACAGCATCCGTAAATATTTTTTCATCATCACATACTGCTACACGTAATCGCAAAAAAAACCTCTCCCTTATCCTTTTATAACCCGTAAAAGTTATATTTAGTATAAGGGAGAGACTCCTTCATTTCAATAAAAGCCTAGGAAAGTTCTCGCTTTCTCATTAATTTAAAATTAAGGAACATAAGAATAGTCCCTGTTACCACACAAGTCAAAAACCCCGGAATCAAATCCTCCGCCGAGGAATGAATAGCAGATGCAATTTCTCCATACCGAAAAAACATCACGTATTCCGAATGCTCTTCAACTCCAAACGCATTCAATATTGCAACATTTATAACAGCCGACAGAACTCCCCAAAGAAAGAAAAAGAAAATTCCAAAAAGAATAAAATAGGGAAGTCTTTTAAATAACTGCATCCAAAACATCCAAAACCAAAAGTATACCTGACCGCAGATAACACCCAGGAATAATGCTCGAAAAATATATACAGCCATTCCCAGAACTCCCATATCGTAAACATATCCCTGAGCATTATCCAGACATATGCCCAGCAGCAGGTTAACGATCATATATATTAAAAGTACAAACGAATATACCCCCCACTTCCCCAACAAAAAATTTCCATCCGCATTCGGAAGGGAGCTCCCGATTTGTCTTATTTTCCCGCTGTAATCTATGGCGGCAGAAAAAACAAAGAGAAGGAATGAAAATAAAATGCTATTCATTACGGAAAGTCCATAGGCCATAAAGGAAGTCTTTTCAATGGTTCCCGGAAAGATTTCCTGCATGAATCCTTGAAGCACGTAGTTTAAGAGAATATACAAAATCATTCCACTCTCAAAAATATAAATCCATTTAGCTTTTTTCAGAAGAAACAATTCTGCATTCCATCGATTTTTCATATTCGTTTTCTCCATCTAATAAGAATTCCCCTGAATTTCCTGATACATCTCTTCCAAAGAATTTTTAATAGCGCGTATCCCCACAATCGAAGTACCAGACTGCACCAAAATAGCCATAATATCATTCCAGCTAATATTTTCCCGCTTCGGAATCAAAACCCGATGTTTTTCTACTCTGACATTATTCTTTATAAGTTGTTCTGCTATCTCCGAAGGCACCTCTTCTTTCAGGGATATTTCAAGAATTTCCTCCCGACAATTCCCTGTAATTTCCTGTAAGATTTTACCGTTCTTCAATACTCCGATTCGATCTGCCATTCGTTCCAAATCATCCAACAAATGAGACGATATTAAAATCGTTGCTCCTGTCTTATCCCTCCAGTTCAAAAGAAACTCTCTCATATGAATCTTTGCCAGAGGATCCAACCCGTTAAAGGGCTCATCAAGCACTAGAAACGTTGGCAAAGTACTTAATGCCATGGCAACCCCCAGTTTCTGCTTCATTCCAAGCGAATACAATCCCGCCTTTCTTCCTTCGTCAGGATTTAATTCCACCGCATTTAAAATCTCTTTTATTAGCGAGGAGTCTTCTTTTCCATATACTTTTTGACAATAAGTCATACAATCCCGAGCACTAAGATTTTCCGGAAACACCGGACGTTCAATAAGACATCCAATACTTTCTCCTTTTCCCCGAATTTTTTCACAGATATCCTCTCCGGAATCCGGAAGCGAACAACCACACAAAATGCGAATGAGCGTAGTCTTCCCTGCACCGTTTTCCCCCACCAGACCATATATACTTCCCTTTTGAATTTCCAGGTATAAATTCTCCAGGACCTTATTTGTTTTATATGTCTTACTTATGTTTTCAATACGAATCATTTCCTACTCCCATTTTTTCACCAACATACGAACCATCTTATGAATCGAACCATACCTGTCTTTCAATTGATTCTTTTCCTCCGCTGTGACGCATATTCCCTGGTCAATCACCACAATACGATCTGCCAACTGTTCACAAAAATCCACGTCGTGGCTGGAAATCAAAACAATCCGATTTTGTTCTTTTATTTTCTTCAAAAGATCCACCAGCATTTGAATTCCCATAATGTCCACACCGTTCGTTGGCTCATCCAGCAAAAGGATTTCGGGCTGATACACCTTTATATAGGAAAGACATAATCGTTGCTTCATTCCTCTGGAATATTCTTTTACAAGCTGTCTTGCCGCTTCTCCCAAGGAAAATTCTGTAAGAATCCCCTGCAGTTTCTCCTCTGTATAAGAAATTCCATAGATTTCATGCATATAGGCCAAATTTTCCAACCCCGTCAAATATTCCATGCAAACCGGCTCATCCGGCAAATAAAAAAATTTCCTTTTCAAATCATCTTCGTAAGGCATGGAAATCTCGGTATCATCCAGCCGCACATCTCCATCATCCTTTTGTAATAATCCCGTAAGAATCTTAATCGTAGTAGTTTTTCCTGCTCCGTTAGGTCCCAGCAAAAAAACAACCTCTCCGGAATTCACCTCCAGATGTAATCCTTTTAAAACTCCCTTCTCTCCATACACCTTTTGAAGATTTTCTACTTGAAGTTTCATTCCTTCACCCCTTGAAAAAACTCTGTCTTAAGGTTCCAAACAATAACCCACAATGATAAAAGCAAAAATATCACTGTGCAAATGGTGTATGGCATACCACTTTGAGAAAAAAGGCGCCCCACTACGGCAAAATACAAAGCGCCTAGGAAATTTTGCATCGCAGCCACCAATAAGATTGGAAATGTAAGTTCAAATATTACGGCATATTTCATCTCATCACCCTTATCGATTTCTCTCCTTATAAAGACGCGAACAAAAATCCATACCACCACAGAAGTAAGAAACAAATTTAAAAATCCCATAAAAACCCGAAATGGAATCTGCACAAAGAGAGAAAAAACTGCCGCCAGTAAAATTTCTGACGCTTCATATATCTGAGAAGTTCTTCCGCTTTCTT
>Ga0065708_1006959_pt1 | contig 13597 bp, 9 predicted proteins | sample Hoacrofraction12_2_FD_59095 | JGI IMG/M metagenome (GOLD analysis project Ga0065708, IMG submission 59095) | Hoatzin crop microbial communities from Cojedes, Venezuela, sample from fiber fraction 12 v1 | ecosystem: Host-associated > Birds > Digestive system > Esophagus > Crop | place: Venezuela... | reverse complement strand
CTTTATTCTGGATGAAACTTCCTACCTCTGGAAATTCTACGGCGGTGCAGGGTTCAAGTCCAAGAACGATGAATATATCCTGCCTGAAGCCGATTTTAGCTATTGCAATCTTTGGGCAGAAGCAGGTGCCAAGCGCAAGTTCGGTCTGAAGAGATCTTCCTTGCTGGTGGGTGCCGACCTTCGCTATTCCCACAATCTTTCAGGAGAATACAATTATAGCGGTCAGCGTGCGGCCGATGCTCTGGTTAAGTCATGGTATCCCTGGGATTTAAGCGTGCTAACTTCCGACTATTTCAAGTTCGGAGGGTCTGCCGCTTATACCCATTCGCTAAAGAAGGGAATGGACCTTCAGCTATCGCTTTCTGCCGCCTATCTAGCAGCCGGCGACCTTTCCCGCACCTATTTTGATGCTGGGGTAGTACTGATATTCTAATTGCTTGATACACAAATAATAAAGGGTGCCCTTTTGGACACCCTTTAATTTTGCGAACCGCCTCTTACTGCTTGAGGGTAGGAGGGTTGCTGATGGTGAAGTCGTTGGTGGAGTTGTTGGTATCAACATACTTGCCATTGGCATCGATGTTACGAATGACGCTCTTGTTGTAGCGGTCAGGGTCGGAGTCGATGGTGGTTACATTGGTGTAGCCGGCGTCGATACTTGCGTTGAAAACGAGAGTTCCGAGGTCCTGCTCAACTGCGCAGTTTACACCGTCGATAACCCAGGTGTTAGGCACGAGGTAAGTGTCCTCGATATCCCTAGAGAAGCTATAACCGTTCCAATCCATGGTCCTCTTACCAACCCACTGGTAGTTAGCCATAAAGGTCTCAGCGGTCATGTTTGCAGGAACGCAAACCATAGCGATGCTCATATAACCCCTGTTGTGGAGGCCGGTGATGGTGAAGCTAGATTTGAACCAGTTAACGAGGTTGGGAACATCAGGGTTGTCGGTATCTTCAACATAATCATTCTCATCGTAGAACTCAAAGTTGGCTACGCTGAGGTTAATGCCGTTGGTGCTGGCTGCGCTGAAGTCCTGTGCAGCCATTGCAAGAACAACTGACTCGCCTGCGGCGATAGGATAGTCCTTGCCAGAACCGGGGATAGCGTACATTGTAGCAACATCAATGGAGTCGCTAAGGGTAGGATATACCCACTCTGCGCCGGTGGTAGACTTTTGGGAGATACGGTCGGACATTACGAAGAGAAGACCGTCGGCGTAGATTGTCTCGTCGCAGTTGTTGGTGAGCTTGATATACTGGTCACCGTCGCGCATGTCGCTGCTGCCATCGTCAAGGCTGGCTCCTGTGAAGAAAATCTCGGAAATAACGAGCTGACCGGGGTCAACTGTCCTCCAGCTCTGGGAGATGAGGACATTCTCAACGAGCTTGCCGTTCTTGCTAACCTCGATGCTGTACTTGAGGATTTCCTCACCCTCGTTAGCGCCAACGGATACTGTGAACTCGTTTGTTTCGCTGCTCTTAAGGGTAACTCCGCTAGGAACCTTTACCTCATAACCCTTGGTGTCAACGGGAACGGTAACATCCTGAGCGTAGCGGTTGATATTGTAAACCAGAGTCTTGCTGCTGCCGTTCTCAAGGCTAATGTCCTGCAGGACGCTGATGAACTTGAGGGTGCCCTCGGAAGCCACGGTAATGAGAGCGCTACGACCAGCACTTTCATTGTAAGCCTCTGCGGTGATGGTAAGGGTAGCGTCGCCGCTGCCGGAGGTAGGGTCTACGGTGTACCAAGTGGAACCGTCGGTAGAGATGGTCCAGGCATTGCCTGACTTAAGTTCAATGGTCTGGCTGCCACCCTCGGCGCCAAATGTAACAGTCTCGGATGAAAGCTTGAGGCTGTCGTCTTCCTTCCTACATGCTGTCAGAGCCATGAGGAAAGCGAGTGAAATGTAAACAAACTTTTTCATAATTTATTGATATTTAGAAATTTAAAATAATAATCCAGTAGAGATTCCAAGCAGTACACTGGACTTGGTTTCAATGAATGTGTAGTACTTTATATCTATTGCCGCAAAGGCCGCGATATCCCTTTTAATCTGCCTAGTTGCACTTGCGGAGAGGTCCAACCGCAGGCAACTGTCGGAGAATTTGTTGAGCATGTCGGTATAAGCCTGAGCAATCACCGCATCAATATCCTCAATTTTCAAATCAGAATGAAGGTTGGCAAGATAGTATGCCCCAGCCTCAAACCTGCAAACAGCCTTGCCAATCTCCCTGTTTGTGGATACCCCGCTGCCTGCATACAGATATGAAAAGTCCATATATTTTTGTGGATAGACATATTCAGATAGGAAAACCTTTGCTCCCAGTTTAGGGGAGAAAGTGAGCGGCAGCCTGCCAGAAAGGGCGGACTTGACATCCAGCGAAATCACCCTGTTTTTGTACATTGTAAGGTCGGCCAGCTTCTCATAGATGCCGGTTTTTCCGTTGTCGATGATATTCTCGGTACCTTGGCGGAGTTCATAGGAAAGTTCACCCTCTAGAGCGGCCTTGAAGGCATTTTTCTGCCAGGAATAAGCACTAAAGGCAGATACTTCCTGCACCAGCAGGTCGGTAATCGGAACCTCGTTCTGGTTAATCAGATGCCTGCGGAAGTTGGTAAGGGAGTAGGAAAGCCCGGCATAAAGCTTCTTTCCATCAAGGGGTTGCATCAGCAGGGCTGCCTCAAAGCCGTGGCCCTTGTATCTGGTGGAACTATTGCTGGTAGGGCTGGTGAAGCGGGCAAAAGTGGTTCCTAGGCCTGTGAAATGCATCTCCATTGTATTGGCGCCGCTCCTATCGTAGAAGCTGACGCTCTGGCTCTGATGGTATTTGAGGTAGGAAAGATTGATGCCTGCAAGATAGGAATGGAAGGGGCGGGCTGCGGAAAGCCTCAGCTTGACCTCGGAGCTGATGTTGCGGGGGCGGGGGTCAACATCTCTATACTCATGCAGAGCGCGGTAGTTACCCTCGGCACCAATGGTCCATTCTCCGACCTGACCTGCCCAAGCACCGTAGAATGCATATTGCTCTTTCTGAAGCTTGCCTCCGATGGAATCGGCCAGCACGTATGGGTACAACAATTCAAAATCGGAGGAAGTGTTCCAGCAAACATTCTTTTTATAGCCTCGCTGATAGGAAACACCGCCCCTGACTGCGCTCTTTTCCCATTTGCGGCGGGAATCTGCCTTGAATTCTCCCTGTCTTAAACCGTCACCTTCCTGGGGGAGATAGGCCTGGGATTCTTCGCGGAGATTATAGATTAGCTGCACTTTACTAGCGCTAGGGAGGCTGTCGTTGAGGAAGGACAGCGCGGAATAGGAAATGGCTTTGTTAGATCCAATCAGCTTGAATTCGTCCTTATAGGCCAATGAGCGGTCAACTACACCCTGTCCGTAGCAAAGCGTAGCGACAAACGCAAGTAAAAATATTAACGCACTTCTTCTCATTGCAATATAAGGCCTTTGGTTTCTATAACTACTTGGTCGTCAATTAGTTCCACTCCGTTGTTGGGGGAATTGAATTCGGCGCACCTAATCTTCTTGGTGGTCCCGTCGGCGAACTTGGCGGTGCCGTCGAAGGAGAAGTAGTAAACTCCCTTTTGCACCATCATGGTTGCGCTGTTGTTGGTAAAAGTGGGAATATCGTAGGTGAGTCCGTTGTTGTAGTTCTTGAAGAAATTTCCGTTCACACTCATATCCACCTGCATCGAAATGAACTTGCTGCTATCCGGCAGGTTGATTTTGATGGTCACGATGGAGTACAGGTTCTCGTTGGATGCCTTTTCGCAGGAAATGGCGCCCAGAGCCAGCAGGATGACCACTGCATATTTCAGGAAATTTCTCATATCGTAAAATTCAGTTCCATGCCAAAATAGGGGAGAACATTGCGGCGGACTGTGGCATTGTTCCTCTTATAATTGGGGGTAACATCAAATATCTTGTTAACAAACAGGGCGCAAGAAAGCTTGTCGTGGTAAAGTTTCTTGGACACCTTGAGGTTTACATTCATTGCAAAGGGCACCACCATATACTCGTCAAGTGTGGACCTGTCGCTGCGGACAAGGTAGTGGAGCACTGCATCATCGCTAAAGCTTTCGTCCCATTCGTGGGTGGTAAGGGTCTTGTCGATATAGGCAACAGGGTTGGTATCCTGCTGCATCGACTGGCTACCACTGAACCACTGGCATTGGAAGGAAGATGAGAAGATTAATCCCAGCGAAGGTATCTGGGTATCCAGCATCACATTGGTGTTCAGCACCTCGTAGAGAGTGCCATCGTTGTTCTCATAGACCCCCACATAGGGGTAGGCATTGCCCTCAATCATCACGCTGGGAACATAGTATTCGGGGATGCTATTCATGTATCTGGTGCGGAACCATGCGCCGTTGGCGGTGATTTTGGTGTTGATTGCCTTGATTCGGGGAGATGTGAGGGTGAACTCAATGCCTTCCTTGAGTGTGCGGCTGCCGTTTTCGGTGTAGGAATAGGCGGTCAGGGTGGTGTCAAGGCTATAGGAAAGGCCTTCGGTAGTAGGTGGACCGGTGAGGGTAGACTTGTCGATGCTGGAGGTGTCGTACTTCTTGTAGACGACGCTGTCGTACTCGTAAGCATAGCGGAAGCCTGATTTCATATCCTCACGGAAGTAATTGATACTCAGCGAGAAACCGTTCCATTCGGCGTCTGCTCCGATTTCCCATTTGAGGTTGCGGGCAGCGCCAAGGCTGTAGTTGGTGGGGTCAAGCTTGTATACTAGAAGATTGATTCGGCGCAGGTTTGTCTCCACAGGCCAGTAGTTCAACTGCACGAAGTCCTTGTAGACGGGGTCAGGATAAAGCTGGTCCATGGTAGGGAACTTGGTGTGGTAGCCGATACCACCGAAAACGCCGTATTTCAGCAGGTTGCCCTTTAATTGAGCGTAAGGGAAGTCTACCCTGAGGTTAGCTCTGGGGTCAAGCATGGGCTTGAAATTGATATCGTATTCCTTGCCTGCACCGGCCATAGTTTCTGCCCTAAGACCTGCCGACCATTTGGCGGTGAATTCCCCAAATTCCTTGTTGCCACTTTCTTCCAGGAAGAGGGAAAGCTGGTGGGTGGCGGGGATGTCGCTGTATTTGCGGGACCTATCTGCCTGCGATGCAACTGCCTCTATATCAGATTCGTAGATACTGCCTTTACCAAAGTTCTTATCCATATTCCATTCAAAACCAGCCTTGATTTTGTGGATTCTCCACCTGAAATTGGCAACGGAATTCAGATAAAAATAGAAGGGCTTGCCGTCTACCTTGATTCTGCTTTCATAATTTGCAGGGATGATTACGGCATCGTATTCTCCCGCCTCGGTTGAGGTGGACATCGGGCTGTCAGCTCCGCTGAAATAGTATTTCCAGCGATTGATAAGGTCCTTTTCGTAGGTCATTGACATCGTAGTTGTCCAATTCCTGAAGAAAGTTTCCTCTCTTGTCTTTAGGCTGAAGTCAGCTCCGAGGGAGAATTTGTTGTAATTGGACTTGTATGTCTCTACGGGAGTGCCACCAAGACCTTCATCTAGGTCGTCGTCGGACTTTTGATTATCGAAGGACCCGGTATAGTCTAGGTTGCCGTTAATCGACTTAAGGAACCTCTCTCCCTTCCAGCTATACCCGCTGCGAAGGCTTCCAGTGAGCCTTTTCCAGTTCTGACGGGTATTGCGAGGGTCGGCCTGAGAGTTCAGGTAATTGGCGCTGGCGTTAAAATAGAGCGAATTCTTTTCGAAACCCTTGCTGACATAGAAGAGTTTGCTCTGCATGTCGGACTTGAAGCGGGCGCGGATGTCGTTTCCACCCTTTCGGCGGCTGATTTTAACTAGACCGCTGGTCAAATCGCCATATTCAACCCCGGCAATACCGCGCACAATCTCAACTGATTCGATATCGTCGGTACTGATTTCGCGCATATCGGTGCCATAGTTGACATAGCTGCTACCCAGATTGCTCCAAGCCGGCAGGGATTGCAGGTTTGCATTGTTGCCGATGGGGCGCCCGTCAATCATAAACTTGGTTCCAAGTGCGCCTGTAGCATAATCGCTATTACTTACATAAGAATTGGCAGATCGCAGGTTGATGAGGTTAGGACCGCTCAAAGAAGGGTCCTTGGCTCGACCACCAGGCAGCAGCTCAAGGATATCTGCAAAGCTTGTTGGCTGGATATGGCTGATTGCGTCCTTGCCAATCTTGGATGTGGCGGTTACGCCCTTGCTTTCGACCGCTGTCACAACCGCCTCATGGATTTCGCCACCACTCACGGTGGTGTCAATCTGGCTATTCTGGGCGTAGAGACTTACGCTCAACATCGAGGCGATTATTGCGGTCAAGTATCTCATTTACAGCACTTTAAATCTAGGATAAATATACTGGTCCGAGGCAGATGTGAACACCAACCTGAGAGGGCAAATATAGTCCCAGAAGGTCTTCTCGTCGGGGTAGCTGCGCTCCATTGTGTCAATCAGGCTAAAGTCGTCGGTGTTCAGTGCGTAGAACTTTTCGCCATCGCTATCCGATACCTTTATGGTGTAGCAAACGATGTCGCCAATCACCATAAAGCTCTGTTTCAGAGGGTTGCACTTAACCTCGGTGGGTACTACGCTACCATCGGGCAGCAGCATACTTAGGCTATCGTCGCTGCCAAAGAGGAAGCCCAGAGTCTGGTGGTTGTCCTCCTCGGTAATCATGATGTGACGCAGGTCGCCCTTCTTGCCAAAATTCTCTGCAACTATCTGTCCGTCAGCGAGTTTGATATGCCAAAGCACGCCGTTCGCATCGGTAATCAGATAACCTTCATCGTAACTCTTATGATGCGAAGGATTGCCGGCAACCAGCGCAGCGGGATGTGCAAAGCCGCTGGTGAGTTGCCCAATTTGTGCTGTCAGCGAAGCATCTTCCTTATTCTCTGCCATTTCATAAATGTGAAATCCATCCTTGCGGCAAATCAGNGCGTACTCTGCATCTTCCAGCTCGCCTTCGCGCTCTGGAACGCTCTCCATCAGCAGGTAGACCGGCCTAGAAGGTTTGTTCAAATCGGTAGGGCGGCTCATCTCAATCACCCTGTTGCGTTGAATCTCATCCACCGTAATGGTCTTGCCCTTGATTTCCGAAGGCAGCAGTCCGCGGACCGCAAGGTCGCTATAGTAGAACAGAGGCAGTATCGTATCGGAGTCCTTACCCCTATAAATATTGCTCTGCTGGTCTTCCAGAGCGAACTTGTCCTCGGTATCTGCCCTCCAGACGAAGCCGTCGATAATGGGGCTGTAGAGGGTAAACGGGGTAGAATAGGTCCTTAGGGCTGCCAGACGCACGATGCGAGGCACCATCCAAAGCACCAGCAGTGCGGCGCAAACCCACATGAAAATCTTTCCAATCTGTTTCATACTAGTCCTGAAGGCCCTCCTTAAACCTGCTAACTACATAATAGATAAGGGTTTGACCCAGAAGAACAAACACTGCCAGCACAGGCAGGAACCTGTTGTAGCTCTCTGCGAGAGGGGAGAGGAAGCAGACTCCAACCACCCCTGCCATCAGCAGCAGAAGCAGAATCCTCATTTTCCAGGTAGGTTCCAGGCAGATAGCTGCTGTCCAAAGATAGCCGGCATAGCCTGCGATGAACCACACTAGAGCGGTGAGGATGATTCTCCAAACCAGCTCCCTAGCAACGATGCCCGACATGAAAGCGCCTATGGCACAAGCACTTAGAGCGTAAATGAGGGTAAGGGCAACCAGCCCGAATCCGTACATCAGTGCAATCATCTTTCCCTGCGGATAGGGAAGATGCAGGGTGAGCTTGATGCGCTTGTGCGCTGCCTCGGGAATGAACTGGGCAATCGCCAAAACAACGCCTGCAAGCAGCGGGAAGAGCCTGAAGTTCTCGAAAATTGGGGAGTCCTTTGCAATCATATACGACCAGATGCTCCCCAGCCCGTTAACTTCGGCTGACTTTGATATATTAAGGAACAGATATCCTAGATATGCAGCGAAAACCAGCACGATGCAGAGCAGCACCCACTTGGTCTTCAAAAATTCCTTGTAGATAATGGCCTTTTTCATCAGTATTTTCCGGTTAACTCAATAAAGATGTCCTCGAGGCTCATGCCGGGATATTCTGCCATTAAATCCTTTACGCTCTTCTGGACCAGAATATTGCCGTAGTCAAGAATGATGCAGTCATCCACAATCTTTTCTAGGTCCTGGATGATGTGAGAGGTTAGGAACACTGTCTTGCCCTCGCTCTTGGCGTAGTCACGCAGATACTCGCAGAAGAGCCTGCGGTATCCGGGGTCAAGTCCAAGGGAGAAGTCGTCCAGAACCAGAAGGTCGGCATTCTGGGCCAAAATCAGCCCCAGAGCCACCTGGGATCGCTGTCCGTTGGACATGCGTGCAATTTTCTGGTGGGGTGCGACCTTCAGTTTTGCCATCAGGTCATAGTAGACGTCCTTGTTCCATTTAGGGTAAAAAGCCGAGTAGAAGCGTTCAATCTGCTCAATGGTCATGTAAGAATACTGCACATGCCCTTCCAGCAATAGCGCAATCCTTTCGCGGGTGGCCGGGGTAATGCACTGTACATCTTCGCCGAAGATGCGGGCAACCCCACTCACGGGCTTCAGATAGCCCATCAAGATGTTGATGGTGGTGGTTTTGCCGGTGCCGTTCTTTCCCAGCAGGCCTGTGATGCTGCCCTTGCCCACCTCAAAGCTTAGGTCTTGGTAAATCTTGCGCTTACCATAGTAGTGGGTCAGTTTCTCACAGGAGATAATAGTTTCTGCCATATAATATATATGTAATTGTTGTTTTGTGGCGCAAAGTTACGCTCGCAAGATAAATCCTGCAATCGCTAAAAATGGTGATTGATGCTAGGCGTAGGCGTGCATTCCACCCAGAATCAGGTTGACCCCGAAGTAGGTGATAAGCACCGTCAGAAAGGCTGCGATGCAGTAAATGTGGAAGAATTTAGGCTTGCGGAAGGCCTTTAGGCTACCGCTATGCAGGGCGGCAGCGTACACCAGTAGGGTAATCAGCGCCCAAGTCTCCTTGGGGTCCCAGGCCCAGTACGAACCCCAGCTGATATTGGCCCAGACGGCTCCGAGGAAGGTTCCGAACGCCACCAGGAACACGGCTGGGTAAAGGATTACGAGACTTAAATCGCGCAGATGGTCCTTGGCTCCGTCGCCTTTTACCACCAGCCCCATGATGCCGTTCAGCATTACCAGACCCAGCAGGGTGTAACTCAGCATCATGCTCAGAACATGGATGCTCAGCAGGGGAGAATTCAGCACAGGCATCAGGTGGGTGATTTTGGGGTTCGACCCGTTAAGCGTGGCCATCAGCATCGAGAAACCAGCGAGCAATAGACCGAGTGGCAGAATCAGCGGAATCCTGCGGTAAAGCAGCAGCATCGCAAGTGTTGCCAGCCAAGCCATCAGCATCATTACGCAGTAACTTCCGGCAAAGGGTGCGTGACTTGATACGTACCACCTAAGTCCCAGAACTACAGTGAGATAGATAAACAGTAGGCATCCCAGTAACGCTACGCCATGCTGTAGTTCGATGGGCGCGCTTTGTCCCTTTGACAGCCAGAATCCAAAGAGAATAAACAGTACGATTCCCAGGGTAATGGTTGCCATAAATGGGACTTTGGGCAGACAGATTGCGTTGTAGGCTCTTTCCGCCTTGACCTTGGCGGCTGAAGGCAGCACCTCTGTGGCGGTTTTTTCCTGGTATTTGCGGATTTTCTCCAGAATGTACTTGACCTGGTCCCAATTCTCCTGCTGGGCTTCCTCGCGCAGCAGCTTGAAGGTCTTGCGGATAAACAGCCATTGGGCATCGTCCAGTTCGGGCAACTGGTCCTCGCAGCCAAACCAGGTGATGGGCTGCAGTTCGGGGTTGGCCTCTACCAAATCGGGCGAAATCTGCAGCGGGAAGACCTTGAACGCCCTACCCGTAGCCACATCCATGCGAAGCCGGTATTTTTCCTGGTCTTTGGCGGTGCCGATATCCTTCTTCTTCAACTTGAACGGCTCCACCTGCCACCAGTCGTAGTAGAACATCCATCCCGTCATTACCTGCTCTGGGCTGTAACCCTTGTAAGATGCTGAGCCGTAGGCCTTTAGGCAGTAGTCGCGAGCCTGGCTCTGGAATGGAACAACCCTGTCGCCGTAGTAGACATAAAGCTGCCCAAGAGCTTCCGCAACATCCTGCGGAGCAACGGGGAGTTCCTCTTTCGGAACCGCATTTGCTAGGCTAGGAACCAGCAGTAGCATGGCAGCGGTTGCGCTAAGCCTTTTAATTGCAGCCCTCCAGCCGCTATTCTTCTGGAAGAAAAAGCCCAGCATGGACGCCAGCAACAGCAGATACCCTGCGTAGGTCACTCCTACCCCAATCGGGTCGTGGCTAACGGCCAGCACGGACATATCCCTGCCATCGTAGTTTGCCTGATAGAACCTGTAGCCCTTGTACTTCCCGATTTTATTCATCGAGATGTCCATTTTCCCGTCGGGCGGGATGCGGACAAGACTGCGGTAATCGCTTGGCGCAGAAGACCCTGCGTAGTACTCAATCTCAAAATTTTCCAGCACCAGCGCAAACGGCAACTCGCGGTAATTGCCCTCGGTGTCAAGCAGAACGCTGCTATTGGGTACATCTTTTTGCAGATGAATCTGCCCGCTCCAACCCCAGATATGGCTAATCAAGGCTCCCGCCAGAATCACCACGAAAGAGCAATGCAGAAGGGTAGTCCAGAACCCCATTCTGCCCTTGCCAAAGAAATATGCAAGGCCGCTTATAGCGGCAATGACCCATAACGCAATGAACCACGGACTGTGATAGATGGCCTTGAATGCCACAGGTGAGCCCTGTAGCTTTTCAACGAAAGTAGCAGCCATCATCGCTAGGATGACGGCCGCCATACTTCCGAAGGATAGGTATTTAAATGGAGTTGATGAATTCCACAACCGCATCGCGGTCCTCCTTGTCTAGATTATAGAACTTCTCGGCGCTCTTGTAGGCATGGCTCTTCTTGCTGTAGGCATGCCACATGATGGCCTCGACCACATCGCGGGCACGGCAGTCGTGCATACGGTCGCTGCGGCCTGTCTCCTGGGCAGAGAGTCCGCGTCCCCAAAGCGGGGTGGTGCGGCACCAGCTGCCGTGGATGTCGTTCTTCATGTAGAGCTTATGCTGAATGAAGTCGGTGTAAGGATAGACTTTCTGGTTGGGGTAACGGGGAAGAAGGTCGAACTGAGCGAGAACCGAAGGGTACCAGAAGTTGTCGTCGGTGGTGTTCCATTCGGGTCTGTGGCAGCTGGCGCAACCCATCTCCATAAAGAGCTCCTTGCCCCTCTGGACGCTCTCCTTCTGGAGATTGCGGGCGCGAGGGATGGCCAGACCCCTGTGCCATACCATGAACTGGTAGTATTGGGTATCGGTCATTTCGGGCTCGAAGTTGTGGTAGGCGTTGTTGAACTGGTCGGTGCCGGGGCGGAGAAGCTCGTATACGGCCTCTGCAATCTCGTCATCGGTAACAGTTCCGTCGCCATTGACATCTACATAATAGGGAGATTCGCTTCCTGCTTCCTTGATGGCTGCAATCACCTCTGCATCTTCACTCATGGCCTTTGCCCAGGCGTTGGTGGTGTAGAGATAGTGCCTGTCGCTACGGGAGACATTGGTGATGTTCCAGATGGCGTTGGCGCCTGCTCCGTCCTGGAGAGATGCTCGTGTAAGGGCGTAGGTATAGCGCTTGAGCGGGGTGTAAGTGCCTTTGGAATAGAAGGTTCCATCGGCCCTGTAGCCGTCTGCAAGGGCGGTGTATTTGGAACTTGCAGCCATCTCTCCGTTTGCCCAGAAGTTGGAGTTGAGGTACTCGCTTACATCCAGTCCTGCGGCTTCAAGTGCAGCTGCTTCCTTGGCGTACTGGGCCTTGATGCTGTCCTCGGGAATGGCATCCATAACGCCTGTACCCAGGATGCCGATGGTCGACTCCAGCCTGAAACCGAGGTTGCTGGGCTTAGGGTCGGTGTTGAAGGCATCTTCGGGGATGTAGAGTACGGGGTACTGGAGGGAATAGGTCTCGCCATCTGCAAAAGTCATGGGCAGACCGCTTTCCATTGCGGATATCTCGTACCAGGTGATACTGATTTGCTCCTCGTCAATCGGGGGTTTGAAGGGGCTGGTTGCCATTGTCTGGGGCATACCTGTAACCTCGCTGATATAGGCTCCGTCGTTGCTGCCTTCTTCGGTAGGATGGTAGATTACAAGCAGATAGCCGTTTCCCCATGAGGAACTGCCGTTGGCAATGTAGCTGCTCTGCCACTGGCCGTGTCCGTAGGCAGGATGGCAGTCGAGGCAGCTGCGGCGCACTGCAGCTGGTCCAAGGCCGTTGAAAGGCTTGGTGGACTCGGTGTAGTTGCGCTCGAAGAACTTTTCGCCGATATTGAAGGCTACGGTGAGCCCTGCGTTGGTTACCGCAGGGGTCTCATCTTCGTAGCATCCTTCTGTGACATTTGTGGTTGTGCCGAGTTTGCCACCTGGGTACCACTCGTCGGCGGAGAAGTTGCCCACTGCCTGGCCAACATACTTGGCATCCGACTCCGTTTTGGTGCTGGTGCTTTCGTTATCGTGGCTGCAGGCGGTAGCGGCCAGGGCTACAACGCACAATGCATATAAAACTCTTCTCATAAGTCGTATAGTATTCTGTATTAGAGGGTTTCAACGAAATCTGCGGCCTTGTTGAGCTCGTCGTCAAGGGCGTTGATAGCGTCGATGGCTGCACCTGCGCAGGCTGCGTCGGGGTCGTCTACAAAGGCAACACCGCTTTTAAGGCAGGTCTCAAGTGATGCTACTGCGGCGTCTAGGCTGCTCTTGAGGTCGCTCAAGCCACTGTAGTTGTACTTCTGGAGTACGCTGTAGATGCACTTGCTTGAAGGCTTGTGGGCGCCAGCTGCTCCATAAAGACTGTAAACGATGCTCTGGATGTTGTTGTAGAAATCAAGGTAGGACTTCTTGGAATAAGGTGACTCGATGTAGTCGGTGTCATCACCGGAATATGCGGAAGCAATCTTGGAGTTTGCAACCTCTGAGCAGATGTTTGAGCAGCCACCTACAAGGATGGTGGATACGGCACGCTGCCATGAAGAGAAGGTACTGCCTGCAGTAGCGGAAGCGAGCAGATTCTCGCCGTAGGTGAGGTCTGAATCAAGTTTAGTGTTGAGTTCAAGCTCGTCCTCAACATATTCTACGCGGTCGCTGGGAGCATCAGGGTCCCATGCGCACTGGAGTTCCCAGCAGTAGTTGCGGAGGTCTTCTGCAACAGCGGTGGCAAAAATGATTTCATCTGCACCGGATACGCTGTAGGATGCGAAGGACTCGTCGGTCTCATTGCCCTTAAGTGCTGATACAGTGCGGTTTGCGCCGTCGCGGAAGAGGATGAACTCGATTCCATGGAAGCCAAGATTGGCAACACCAACCTCGTCTACTGCGCCTGCTCCTTCTGCGTCAAGGTCAGCAATTACTGTAGAATTGCTAAGCTCCTTTGCGAGTTTGTCCTTGTCAAGAGGCCAAGAGTCGATATGGGGG
>Ga0065708_1006689_pt1 | contig 13598 bp, 16 predicted proteins | sample Hoacrofraction12_2_FD_59095 | JGI IMG/M metagenome (GOLD analysis project Ga0065708, IMG submission 59095) | Hoatzin crop microbial communities from Cojedes, Venezuela, sample from fiber fraction 12 v1 | ecosystem: Host-associated > Birds > Digestive system > Esophagus > Crop | place: Venezuela... | reverse complement strand
GATGGGCTTTTGTCGGGTTTTACTTAACGGTACAAATGTACAATTAAATTCCGACAATTGCAACAGGGGAAGCAAATTATTTTCAAAAAATTACAGGGGGTTCAGCGAATTATTTGTACAAGGGAACGGAAAACTCGGAGTCATAAGGGCATTGATCCGAATAGTTTACGAGATAAACTAGAAAGCAGAATAAATACTTTTAAATCTAGATGGGAAATTTCTATGAAAGATCAGATTGCAGACCTACCACCATTCGATCAAGTACACCGAGAGCTGAGGAAGCACTTCAGATTGCTGTTTAAATGATTTAATCTGCCCGTCTTTCCTAGCACCCGATAGTAAAAAGCCAGGCCCCCGAATCAATCGGAAGCCTGGAAATATCTAGCTACAAGAAAGGCAGGCGCCTACTCCTGTATTGCAGCGATTCCGGGGAGGGTCTTTCCTTCGATAGCCTCGAGCATCGCGCCGCCACCGGTGGAAACATAGCTGACCTTGTCAGCGTATCCCATCTTTGTCACAGCGGCTACTGAGTCTCCGCCACCAACGAGGGTGTATGCTCCGTTGGCTGTAGCCTCAGCAAGGTCCTTTGCTATCTGGAGGGTTCCGGTAGCGAAGTTAGGCATCTCGAACACACCTACGGGACCGTTCCAGAGGATAGTCTTGGACTCGAGGATGATCTTGCGCCATGCGTCAAGGGACTCCTGTCCTGCATCCATGCCCATCCATCCGTCAGGAATCTGGTGCGAAGGAACGATCTTCACATTGGCATCGTTGCTGAACTCGTCGGTTACGCGAGTCTGGACGCTGAGGGAGAGATTGACACCAAGCTCCTTTGCCTTAGCCTTGATCTGCTGAGCCTGGGGGATGAGGTCATCCTCGTGGAGGGAATCACCAATCTGGCCGCCTTCGGCCTTGATGAAGGTATAGCCCATTCCGCCACCTATGATGAGGTTGTCAACCTTTCCGAGAAGGTTCTCAAGGACAGCGAGTTTCGAGGAAACCTTTGAGCCGCCGATGATTGCGGTGAAGGGGCGCTTCGCATTCTTCAGGACATTGTCTATAGCCTTTACCTCGCTCTCCATCAGGTATCCGAACATCTTGTCGTTGGGGAAGTACTCGGCGATAAGGGCGGTCGATGCATGGGCGCGGTGTGCGGTTCCGAATGCGTCGTTGATGTAGCAGTCAGCGTACGAGGCGAGCTTCTTTGTAAACTCCTTCTGGGAAGCCTTCACTGCTTTCTTGGCAGCAGCCTTCTCCTCATCGGTAGCATCCTCTGCCAGTCCGCGGGGCTTTCCTTCCTCCTCTGCATAGAAACGGAGGTTCTCCAGCAGGAGAGCCTCTCCGCTCTTGAGGGCTGCAGCCTCTGCGTCAGCCTTTGCGCAGTCGGGAGCGAACTTGACGTCAACGCCGAGGCACTCGCTTACGCGGTCAAGGATATGCTTGAGGGAGAACTTGGGGTCCACTTTCTTGGGACGGCCAAGATGCGACATGATTATGACTGCTCCACCATCGGAAAGAACCTTCTTCAGGGTAGGCATGGCCCTGCGGATACGGGTGTCGTCAGTGATTTTGAAATTCTCGTCAAGGGGGACGTTGAAGTCAACACGTACGATGGCTTTCTTGCCCTTGAAATCATAAGAGTCAATGTGCTGTTGCATAACAATTATTATTGGTTTAAAGTTTTGCCTGGCAATGTGGCATATCTTCCGCCACGAATCTTACAAAATTACTAATTTTTTCGATACAGGGCCTTATATGCAAGGTGATTTGCGAATTTTTGAGTATGTTTGCCGCCATGAAGATAGAATTCCCATCCCCTTCATGGAAGGACTACGAACTGCTTGACAGCGGCCAGGGAGAAAAGCTCGAAAGGTTCGGCGCATACTGCCTTGCACGCCCGGAGCCCAAGGCCCTGTGGAACAAATCCCTCTCCGCCCAGGAGTGGGACAGGCTGGCCCATACGAGGTTCTCTCCCGGAGCAGGATTCTCAAAGGCGGGAAAGGAGGACAGCGGAACATGGATGAGGCTCCACAAGATGGACGACCAGTGGTACATCCGCTACGGCGGAGGACCAAAGTTCTCCCTGAGGCTGGGGCTCACATCCTTCAAGCATGTTGGAGTTTTCCCCGAGCAGGCTCCATCGTGGGAGTACATCTACTCCTGCACCAAGGCACTTGTCAGGGATGGCGCACCCGCACCCAAGGTTCTCAACCTTTTCGCATATACGGGAGCCGCATCGCTTGCCGCAAAGAAGGCAGGAGCCGATGTCACGCACCTCGACTCCGTAAGACAGGTCGTCACCTGGGCCAAGGGAAACATGGAGAAAAGCGGACTTGACGGCATAAGGTGGGTCATCGAGGATGCAATGAAATTCGCACGAAGGGAAAAGAAGAGGGGCAACACATACCAGGGAATCATACTTGACCCTCCGGCATACGGGCACGGTCCCGACGGGGAGAAGTGGAAGCTTGACGAGTGCCTGTTCGAAATGCTCCAGACAGTAGGGGCCATCCTCGCCCCGAAGGACAGTTTCATGGTCCTCAACCTCTATTCTAACGGATACACGGCGACACTGGCCGAGACTATCGCGACCCAAGCCCTTGGTATCAGCAGTACAGAAGGGATCGAGCTTGAAAGCGGAGAGCTCTGCCTGAAGGACTCCTTTGGCAAGGTGCTTCCACTATCCGTGTTCGTGCGCCTTCGAAGATAGGAGACGCCACACTTGCAATAAAAAAAGCGGAGGGACATCTTTCTCTCCGCCTTTTTGTATTTTGACAGGGTGCTAACCCACTATCTCCTTTAGCATTGCCTCGAACTTCTTCATTATGTTGTCCGCAGCCTCCTTCTGCCCGTTTATCTTCAGGGTGTCACACAGATAGTAGAGGCAGTTGCTGCACAGCTCGAAGTCCCTCTGCGCCAGGTCATAGTACTCGAGGAAGAACTTCGTCGTCTCAAACAGCTCCTCGGAGTAGACATCCTGTATTGCCTTGGCCTTTTCGGGACGTCCTATCCTGTAGTACAGGTCGATGATCCTTATGACCATGAGGTCGTTGTTGTAGAACCCAACGCTGATGGACTCATAGGGGAAGTTCTCGTTAGGAAAGTCGGATATGCATTTGTCGAGGATCTGCTCGCATTTTACCGTATCCTTCTTCTCCAGCATTGCGTTTGCCGCATTGTAGAAGAACTCCCTCTGGGGAAGGACTCCTAGGAACGTGTAGAGGTTCTGGTAGTCGACATAGTAGCCTTTCCTGCTGACGGCCTCCCAGCTCATCTTGTTCATTATCCTGTCATAGAGGTCGTCGGCATCGACAATACCTATGCTGGTGTTGGTTATCCTGTTCTTGATGGGGATGAGGTGGGACGAATACCCGTCGTACATGAGGTAGTCCTTGATACCCATGTTTATGTCACCTCCGTTACTGAGGAAGCTTAGCTTGCGGTCCCACTTGTAGGTGGACAGCAGGTCGATGAAGAAGAGCTCCTGCTTTGTTATGTAGTTGCGCCCCTTGGGTATCTCCAGAACAATCTGGTCGGGGATGGAGTCCTTCAATGACTCAGGCAGTATACCGTACTTTATTACGTTCTCCCTGTCCACTGGAACGCTCATTTTCCTGGATACGATATAGTCGACCCTGGAGCCGTCCTCAAGGGCTATCTTGGCATCCGGATGCTTGAATACCTTTACCACCTCGCTTATCGGGACGACAGTATTCCTGGTATCGTATATCTGCACCCAGTCGTTGGTACCGTAGAGGTACTGCCTCTGGGGAATCTGCAGCGGCAGAGGCTTGGACTCGTTCACGGCGTACCTCATCTGGTCAATGTGCCAGTCGGTTCCGAGCAGGGAAGTATTCAGTATCCTTACATCAGTGCGGCATCCTTCGACCTCCTGGGCATACCACAGGGGGAAGGTATCATTGTCCCCGTGGGTCACAAGGTAGCCCTGCTCGCCTGCAGTGGAGAGATAGTTCTTTGCCATCTCCGTGGATGTGGCGCGGTTGCTCCTGTCGTGGTCGTCCCAGTTCTGGGCCGCCATTATTCCAGGAACGAAAAGACACACTATCGAAACGGCAGCACCAATGATGGCGTCACTCTTATCCTTTGCCAGAGAGCTTAGCCAAGAGTACAGCGCAGCCACTCCGAATCCTATCCACACCGCAAAGGCATAGAAAGAGCCGGCGTAGGCATAGTCCCTCTCCCTCACCTGATAAGGGTTCTGGTTGAGGTACAGGACGATAGCTATGCCCGTCATGAAGAACAGGAGGAATATCACCCAGCATCCTCTCTTGTCCCTGTCAAACTGGAAGAAAAGCCCAAGCAATCCAAGCAGTAGGGGAAGCAGGAAATAGTGGTTCTTTCCCTTGTTGTTCTTCAGGATGTCGGGAGCGTCGCTCTGGTCTCCGAGCCTCATCCTGTCCAATGGACCAATTCCGCTCTCCCAGTTTCCGTAGAAGACATCTCCAGGAGAAGGAGAGTGTATGTCGTTCTGCCTTCCGGCAAAGTTCCACATGAAGTATCTCCAGTACATCCAGTTCAGCTGGAAATCGAAGAAGAACTTTAGGTTGGCTCCCATCGTAGGCTTCTTATACTTTGCTCCGGGGACAGTCCTGCCCTTTCCTTCGGTATAGGATTCGTAGAACTGTATATACTTGTCGTCAAGAGAGTTCCACATCCTGGGGAACAGCATGTTGCCGGATGATGCATACTTTGGTTCGGCAGGGCCCTGCACCTTTTCATACTTTCCGTTCACAAGGGCGTAGTAGGAAGGGTACTCTATGTCAGCATACGGAGAACCGTAGTAATGACCGTAGATGAGAGGCGCGCTTCCGTACTGTTCGCGGGAAAGATACCTCACGAGCGAGAAGGCGTTGTCTGGCTGGTTCTCGTTGGTAGGAGGCTTCACACCTGAACGGATGATTATAATGCTGAATACAGAGAATCCTATCACTATCGCTGTAAGGCACATTATTGCCGTATTCCAGAACACTTTGCCCTTTGCATATGTCCTGAACGCCCCCCAGAAGCACAGGCCGAGGACTGCGACAAGGAAGAATGCTGCTCCGGAGTTCACCGGCAGATGGAGGGTATTCACGAAGAAGAGGTCGAAATAGGCCGCCAGCTTTGGAAGGTAAGGTATCAGCACAAGGAAGATGAGGCCTACAAGGACCACTCCTATGAGGAAAATCTTCACAAACTCCCAGAATGTGTACGGCTTGTCCTCACGCATCCTATAATAATATAGGAATACCATGCATGGAATCGTCAGCAGGTTCAGAAGGTGGACTCCGATACTCAGGCCCATGAGGAATGATATGAGAAGGATCCACCTGTTGGCATATGGGGTGTCTGCCTGCTCGTACCACTTTGTCATCGCCCAGAACACTATAGCCGTGAACAGCGAGCTCATGGCGTAGACCTCGCCTTCCACCGCCGAGAACCAGAACGTGTCGGAGAAGCAGTATGCAAGGGCCCCTATTGCTCCGCTGCCCATGATTGCGATAGCGGAACCCGTAGAGTAGGAGCCGTCCTCCCTTTTTGGAAGTATCCTCTTTGCGAAGAAGACTATCGTAAGGTAGAGGAAGAATATGGTAAGGGAAGAGCACAGGGCGCTCATGATGTTCACCGCAATCGCCGGATGGTTCGGGGCAAGTATCGTGAAGAATCTTGCTATAAGCTGGAACACTGGGTTTCCGGGGGGATGGCCCACCTCGAGCTTGTAGGATGATGCGATGAACTCTCCGCAGTCCCAGAATGAGGCGGTGGGCTCAATGGTGGACACATAGGTGAAAGTGGCTATGACGAAAACGACGGCCGCCACTATCATGTTCCACAGTCTGAACTTTTTCTCTTCCATATGGGAATTCGCTAATTTTTAAAAGCCAATAATCCAACAAAGATACAAACAGATTGCCTATCTTTGCAAAAATAATTTTGGTCGAATGGCAGACAACGATTGGAAGAAAAGGCTCGGAGTGGTCTATTCCACAAATCCCGATTTCAAATACGATACACCCAATGAGGAAGAGCAGCCCACCCTTCCTCCCGAGAAGCAGAACCTCATCGTCTGCATAGACAGAAGGAACAGGGGCGGAAAGCAGGTCACCCTCGTAAAGGGATTCAAGGGTGGCGAAGACGACCTCAAGGACCTTGGCAAAACGCTCAAGGTCAAGTGTGGTGTGGGCGGTACGGCCAAGGACGGTGAGATAACAATCCAGGGAGACCTCCGCGACAAGGTCGTCGAACTTCTCCTGTCCATGGGCTACAAGGCCAAAAGGGGCAACTGACGCCCCTTCACTTTCATCGGATGGAGGCATACTCTGCACTATCATGGGCTGACGTACCCGTCAACTGGATACTGATTTCAGTGACGGCGCTCCTTCTGATGTTCACCCTGCCGCGCCTGGTGGGGCTTCTCCCCTACCTATGGAAGGGATCATTCAGGACAAAGCCGGTATATGACCTGGAGAACAACGTGCGTCTCTCCAGGGACCGCAACTCCATGGCTGCGATAATGGTGATTCCCTTCAACCTTATAGTATCACGCTACAACCTCTTTCCGGCAGGATTCATCCAGAAGGCGCCCCTCTGGCAGCATACAATAATCATCATTGTCGTAGGAATAGGATACATTCTCCTTCGGGAGATGCTCCACGCCGCCTTCCGCCCGAAGAAGAAAGGAATCGAGGACTACGACATTGCCAGAAAGTGCGGATACAATTTCGAGATCCTGTGCACGCTCACCCTCGTTGGCAGCGTCACGGTCCTTCACATTTTCAACGCAGGAGACATCCTTGCGAGGAAGGTTTCCTACATGGAGATATGCTTGTTTTTCATATTCTTCCTTTTCGTAAAGAGTCAAATTTTGTCAAAATCGTGCAATCAATTGAAGTCTATTTTGTATCTTTGCACGCTCGAAATCCTGCCAGTAGCCACACTTGTTGCAACTGCGCTTATTTTTTAGGGAAACACTATGGAAATTAACAAGATACTAATCTCTCAGTCAGAGCCTCTTGACAGAACGCCATACAATGCCCTGGAAGAGAAATACGGATTGAAAATCGATTTCAAACCCTTCTTCCTGATAGAACCTCTCACTTCGAGGGAATTCCGTTCCCAGAGGATAAACATTCCCGACTACACTGCGATAGTTTTCTCGGCAAGACACACCATTGACGCATTCTTCAAGCTTTGCGAAGAGCTCAGGGTAAAGGTCCCCGACACTATGAAATACTTCTGCACCACGGAGGCCGTTGCGATGTATCTCCAAAAGCACATCGTATACAGAAAGAGAAAGATATTCTATGGAAACGGCTCGCCTCAGTCCGTAATCGACCAGATAGGTCCCAAGCACAAGGATGAGAAATTCCTCATAACCACCTCAGGATCGGGACATATCGACGCTATCACCAGACTCTTCGAAGACGCTTCGCTTAGCTTCTCAACGGCAGTGTTCGTAAAGAGCGTGCCCCAGGACCTCAGCGCAGTGGACATCCACTCGTACGACATGGTGGTATTCTACAATCCAGCCGATGTAAAGAGCCTTAAGGAGAACTACCCCGACTTCACTGTCGGAGACATCAAGTTCGTCACCTACGGAAAGCAGATAGTCTCCGCAATGGAGGAGGCCGGCCTTCCCATTGAGATAAAGGGTCCCACTCCGCAGGCGCCATCCGTGGCAAAGGCTATCGACCTGTACCTGGCATCCAAGAAATAATCCGCCCGATGGAGTCCCGTCCACAGACTTTCTCCAAGGGGGAAAGAATCTGCGCGAAGAGGGATATATCAAACCTCCTCGCAAGGGGCAGGTGGGCTTCCAATGGAGCAATGCGCTACTGCTACACCCCATGCGAAGCTCCTTCCAGCAGGATAATGATATCAGTCTCGAAGAGATTTTTCAAGAGGGCGGTAAAAAGAAACCTTCTGAAGAGAAGGATAAGGGAGGCTTTCAGGACGCAGAAGTGGATTCTCGAAGGTATCTGCGTTGATATCCTGTTTGTCTACAAGTCTAACGAGGTGCTATCCTCCGAAGCTGTCGCTTCCTGCATAAGGGAGGCCCTCGAGGATATCAGGGCATCGTACAGGAAACCTTCTTCGAAATGACATCTTTCCACAAGGCTGCAAGGAAGGTGGCGATCTTCCCCTTTGTCGCTCTGATAAGATTCTACCAGAGGTGCATCTCCCCACTCACGCCAGCTACCTGCAGATTCACTCCTACATGTTCGCAGTACGCCCTTGAAGCCTTCAGGAAGCACGGGCTTTTCAAAGGGTTCTACCTTTCCGTGAGAAGAATTCTCAGGTGCCATCCCTGGGGAGGAAGCGGCTACGACCCCGTCCCCTGACGGCAGTAACGCAATTAACGAAAAGGAGCCCCCGGAAAGAGGCTCCCTTTTGATTTTTGAAGGTCCCTATCCGAGACCGTCCACTATGTATCCCTTTCCTTCTGACTCGAAGTACTTCCACTCACCTTCTCCCGTAAGGAAGAAATAGTATGTCCTCTTGGAGGAAATGCTCCTGAAGTGTCCGTAGCGTCTCTTCCCAAGGGATGTTCCGAACAGCCTTACGACCCTTCCCCTGGCATCCTCCGGGACCGGAAGGAACACGGCCCCAGGAATCTCGAATTCGGAGGAACCGACAATCGTCTTCACCGTCAGGGTATTCCCGCTTATGGAGTTTCCAACCGGCAGGGAATGGAGTATGGCGTACAGCGTGCCTAGGACAACCAGGGCAATTGCAATGATAAGTGCTGTCATGCGTTTTCCTCCCATGCTCAATCTCCTCCCTGGGAAGGGTCGTCATCCCTGTACTCCAGGATGTCTCCAGGCTGGCAGTCAAGCGCTTTGCATATCGCATCCATCGTTGACAGGCGTATTGCCTTCGCCTTTCCGTTCTTGAGGATGGAGAGGTTTGCGGCGGATATGCCTATCATGTCGGCCAGGGTCCCGACCTGCATTTTTCGCTTTGCCAGCATTACGTCTATGTTGACTACTATTGCCATGTCAGAAGTGTCTTTACTCCTTAGGCGCAGATTCCTCCGCGACAGGAGCCGTGGTTGCGCCCTGCTCCGACTGGGAGGCCTGTTCCGCACCCTTGAGGTATGAAGGCAGGCTCATGCCGGCCATCTTGAAGAGTTCGTCAAGCGGCGGAACGCTCTGCATGAGACCGGATATGAAGTTCGCGGTAGCGGTCTTTCCTCCGTTGGATGTACCGTTCCCGTCCCATACGGTAACCTTGTCTATCTTTATTCCCTTGACAGCCTCCACCTGGGTCTTCACAAGGTCGGGGAGCTTGTCGGCAATGAGCATGAGGACAGCCTTCTGGGGATCTCCGTCAGCTGCCTGAACCATCTGCCCGAATCCTTCCGCCTGCTTGGAGAGGACCTCCAGGGCGCCGCGTGCCTGGGCATCCATCTTTGCGTAGATAGCGTCAGCCTCTCCCTTTGCCATGCGGCGGATCTTCTCAGCTTCAGCCTCAGCCTCTATAATAGCCTTCTCCTTCTCTATCTGAGCCGGAACCACTACGTTAGCCTGCTGTGTAGCCTTCTCCCTTTCGGCACGGGCGAGCTCGGCATCCCTCTCACTCTTGTAAGCTTCCTCAAGGGCCTTTGCAGCCTGGACCTTTTCGGCGGCTACCGCAATCCTTGCGGCTTCTGCCTCCTTTTCACGGCGGAGGGCGTCAGAGTTTGCGATGGTGATCTTCGAGGTGTTCTCTCCCTCGACTGCGAGAGCGTTGGCCTCGGCGGTCTTTATACGGGTGTCCCTGCTGGTCTCGGCAATCCTGATGTCCTTGTCCCTGTCGGCTTCGGCCTTGCCGATCTCACCGTAGCGGTTCTGTTCGGCGACGCTCTTCTTGGCATCGTTTATGGCCTTTGCGGCAGCCTCCTTTCCGAGGGCCTCGATGTAGCCGGACTCGTCACGGATGTCGGTAACGTTGACGTTGATGAGCTTGAGTCCTATCTTGCGAAGCTCGGCCTCTACGTTTGTTGAAACGTTGGAGAGGAACTTGTCGCGGTCGGAATTGATTTCCTCGATGTCCATCGTGGCAATGACCAGACGAAGCTGTCCGAACAGGATGTCGGTTGCGATATTCTGGATCTGGTCTACTGATAGTCCGAGGAGCCTTTCGGCAGCATTTGTCATGCTGTCCTGGTCGGTGGATATTCCGACAGTGAAGCGGCAGGGTACGTCAACCCTGATGTTCTGCTTTGAAAGGGCGTTGGTCAGGTTGCATTCGATGGATATGGGTTTCAGGTCCAGGAACTCATAGCTCTGGAACACTGGCCATATGAAGGAGGCGCCTCCGTGTATGCACCTCGCGGATGAGATGCTTCCCTGTTTGTCTTTGCCGGTCTTTCCGTAGATTACGAGTATCTTGTCGGAAGGACAGCGTTTGTAGCGTCTTAGGATGGCCGCGAATGTCACGAAGACAATGGCGACGATGATAAGTATGAGATACAGTTCCATAATGAAGCAGAATTGTTTTGGTTTATACGATTAGTGATGAGAGCTCCTCGACAAGGAGCGTGGAGTCGTTGACGACCTCGATTACCTTTATCGGGGTCCCTGTCTTTATCGCATCTCCGTCCGTTACCGCGTCATATTCGCGGACGGCATTGTTGATGCTGATCTGGACCTTGCCGAAGCCGCTTCTCTCGGCCGGAATCGTGAGGTAGACATTTCCCTGGCAGCCCACCGCCGATGAATAGATGTTTATGTTGCCGGACTGCTGCATTCCGGAGAGCCACTTGAACATTAGCATGACTACAGCGACAAGAGCTACTCCTATGACAGTCGACAGTACCAGCAGGAGCGGTACCGATGAAATGCTGTCCTTGAGGAGTATCGCTGTCCATCCGAATCCGAGGATGAAGTTCACAAGGTTGCGGAACGTATAGAGGTTTATGCCGCCATGGCCCATGTCGGATGGATCGAGGGCGTCCATGTCAAGGTCCGCACCCGGAGCCGCATCGACGTCAAAATCATGGGATGAATCCGCACCGATGAATGTGAGGATGGTCTGGATGATGAATATAAGGGACGCTGACAGAGTCACGGCCCAGAGAACCTTCATTATAGGGGTCAGTTCGGCCCACCACTGGGAAATCATATCTTTGGGTAGTTTTGGTTAAGGCAAAGATATGATAAATTTATCGTAAAACAATAAAAATCTCAGGTATTTTGATAAAAATTTATTTTTCTCCCACAAACATGCGGCATATTCCGAGAGAAAATGCCTTGTGAGACACCATGGAGAATCCGGCCGAGCGCATCATGTCCATGAACTCATCCTTCTTCGGGAAGCCGACGACCGATGATGGGAGATACCTGTACGCTGCAGTGTCTCCCGATACTTTTCCGCCTATCTTTGGAAGAATGTGAAGAAAATAAAGGTTGTAAAGTGAACGTACGAAGGCGTTCTCAGGCAGGGAGAGCTCCAGTATGACAACCCTTCCGCCATCCTTGAGGACACGTAGCATCTCCCTTAGCCCCTGCTCCTTGTTCTCGAAATTGCGGATCCCGAAGGCAATGGTGACCCTGTCAAACGTTCCATCCTCGAACTGAAGGTTCTCCCCGTCACCCTTCTGCATCGATATCATCCCCTGGAGACCCTCATCGGACACTTTTTCTTTCATCACCTGCAGCATACCGTCAGAAAGGTCCACGCCCACTATGCTGCCCTGGACACCGTCACGGGCCATCCTCTTTGCAATCGCAATCGAAAAGTCGCCTGTCCCGCAGGCGAGGTCCAGCACCTTGAGCGAAGATGCTCCATCCACTATCTTTCCAAGCGCCTTGCGTCTCCAGCTTCGGTCCACGTCGAGGGACATAATGTGATTGAGCCTGTCGTAGTCGAGAGCAATGCTGTCGAACATATCCTCTACATATTTTTTCCTAGGCATACGAAAAAGTTTTTTTTTGCGCGGAACCCGCTCATTGAACGTTCCGCATATTCAAAGATGGCACCTTTCCTCCATTTGTGCAAATAATTGGACGCGTCAAACTATATAATAAATAGGTATGCATCTTTGCAAAAAAAGATGTTCCACTCATTCTTTATCAGATAAAAGACGTAACTTAGGCTGTCAATTCAAACAATACCTGCAAATGGAAAGGATATCGGCCAAGGAACATCTCCACAGAATGAACCTCCTGAAACAGAGAGGGCGCACATGGAAGATCAGGGAGTGCCTGCTCTCGGAAGAACTTCTGGAAGAAATCGGCGAATGCAATATAGTGGTATGCCGCGAACATACCGGAGGCAAAGTGTCTTTCGGGTGCTTTCTCGTAGACTCCTACTGCAGAGGCGTCAAGGATGCTTTCGTCAGGGTACTTGCAGAGGAATCCGATTACCTTGACCTGAGGGGAAGCCTTATGGCTCAACAGGGATACAAGGCCGTTCCTTATGAAATAGCCCACAACTGGATCTTTGGAGCAATCGAGTTTGCCGCAGAGGTCGAGATGGAACCACACAGGGACTTCAAACAGGCAAAGTACATTCTCGAAGACGACGAAGACGAAAGGATTCCTATCATCGACTTGCCCTTTGGAAAAGACGGGAAGCATTTCCTGGTAGCCAACAGCGAGAAAGAGCTAAGGCATTTCCTTCCAAGGATGAAGAGAATTCTTGGCGAAGGAAACTACTACTATTCTGTAAAAACCGATCTATTCAGCGACTGGGACGGGATACCTGACTGGGATGAGTCTGATGACGAAGATTGGGATGATGACGACTATTTCAACGAAGACGCCTGGAACAAGAATGGCTACCGACCCATTCTATAGAAATCCATTGCTACCAACTTTTCATATGGCGTCCAGAATCTGGGAAGATGCCCGCAAAACAATCTCCCTTGACACCTTGGTTAAGGAATTGTCTTACAGGAAGTTAAATAGACAATATTTCTTCGGGACAGAAAGGGAAAATTTTTGGGACAAGTAAAATGTCCCATTTTGACCCGCTTTTGCTTTTAGGAACTAAATTATTAGTTTTGCGAATATGAGTAAGGAAACAAGATATAAGCTTGTATACATCATTTATTGCGTGGGCTCTTTCTCTAGCCGTTACGGAATGAATGACAAGCAGGCGTTTGCCTATCTCTATAAGCACAAGGGTATTGAGTTTCTTGATGAATGCTACGAGGCCGAGCATCAATTATCTCTAGATGATGCCGTTGATGACCTTACTGCTATCTGCAAAAGAAATGGAGGGAATATTGGATGATACTCTACCATGGTTCAAATGTAGCGATAGACAAGATTAACCTTAGTCTTGGAAACCCCGATAAAGATTTTGGGAAAGGGTTTTACCTCACCGATATTAAAAGTCAGGCCCAGCAAATGGGAATTAGAAAAGTGCGGACTACAGGCAAGGGTGAGCCAACTCTTACGTGTTTCGAATTTGACGAGAAACTTTTAAGAGATAAATCATTGAAAGTCAAAGTGTTCCAGAAGCCTTCAAGAGAATAGGCCAAGTTCATTATGAACAATAGAAGCGCTTCCGAAACCGGTTTCACGCATGATTATGATATAGTGGTTGGCCCGATTGCCAATGATGGTGTTGCGTTCCAATTGCAAAGGTACGCTCGCAAATTAATATCC
>Ga0065708_1040200_pt1 | contig 13604 bp, 6 predicted proteins | sample Hoacrofraction12_2_FD_59095 | JGI IMG/M metagenome (GOLD analysis project Ga0065708, IMG submission 59095) | Hoatzin crop microbial communities from Cojedes, Venezuela, sample from fiber fraction 12 v1 | ecosystem: Host-associated > Birds > Digestive system > Esophagus > Crop | place: Venezuela... | reverse complement strand
TGCAGAATATGTGCCCTTGTCCGTAGCAACAGTAATTGTTCCGGCAACACTTGCTGCGGCAGGAGCAACTACCATATAGACATAATCCTCAGCGCTAGCCTTCTCCTCTGCGACAGATGCGCCTTCTACTGTAGAAACAACAGCATCTTCGGTACCACCTGCAAGAGCTACTGTGGTGCCAGTTATGTCAACTGCATCAAAATCTCCAGCGACACCTTCTGCTGCATAGGTTACAGATGTTACGGACTCTCCTGCGTGACTCGAGCCATAGAATCTGAAAGCCAGGACTGCTCCAGCATTTTGCATCTGAAGAGTTCCCTTGACTTCTTCATTTCCAGACTCCACATCCAAAGCCTCTGTATACATAGGCATTGCATTCTGGATGGTTGAGCCATCCTGTTCTGCAGGTATGCTGAGGACTACGGAGCTAGAGCTGGTATTGCTCTCACTGTACTTATAGTAGCCATAGACCTGGTCTGCTGCAGTGAGGGCAGCGTCAAGAGTAACAGTTACATATGCTGAGCTGCCATCTACGGTTATCTCTCCGCTATAAGCTTTGTCTGGAGCAGATTTGAGGAAAATGCCGAGCGTTTCGCCACCTTCCCATTTGTAGGCGGTAACTCCGTCATTGAGAGTAGATTTTGTCTCAGGATTGGAAACCTTGAATGTGTAGGTATACCCGCCCTGCTGGACGGAATCCTTTGTAGCAGTCTCCTTTGCGCAGGAGAAAAGCATCATTGTCGCGGCGGCGACAGATGCCAGTGTAAAAAACCTTTTCATCATTATCGATTCAAAAAGTTCTAATCTCTAGGCAAAAGGATCTTGTTCTTCACCCTTTTTGAAATCCTGGTTACCGTCTGAAGCGGCGATAACAGACTCTGAAGACAAAGCGATGTCTTCGCACTCGGGAGCGTAGTAAACCTCACCGAAAGTTGCATCAAGTGTTTTCTTGTTCATTGTTTAAAGAATTTAAGATTAATAAATTGAAAATTAAATTATTCCGATAATTAAAGACGCCTATGGGTCAAGGCGCAATAAACGACAAAGGGCGCCACAACGACCCGTACTGGTCTGTGACGTCCTCGAAATTTGAGTGTATTTTAGATGATAATACTACATAACTATTTGAGTTAGAGAGTATTACCCCCCCCCGACAAGTATTGCAGTATGACATCGGATAAATCATTTCAAAATGGTTGAGACCTTTTTTAGGCACAACACGGCAAAGTTAGCAGTAATTTCATTCGAAAACAAAAGGCCTGCGCCGAAATTTGAGAAAAGTTAACAACAAAGTTATCAACACTATCCGGCTATGCATATTCTTCAATGATTGCATAATGGAATTGATGGCAGGTTGCATCATGGCATCCCATGGGCACTGTTTCGGATTGTCACCTTGGCATAAAGGCAAAAAAGAGGAGGCGAAACAGGTTTCGAGTCCCGTTTCGCCCCTCCATACATTATCATGAAGCTAAGACTATTCCATCACTATCATGTCCCAGTACTTCAGCGAAGGCACAGTGAAATAGACGTAACCGTCCTTTTGCTCGAAAGCCAGGTCCTGGCTGGCTCCCGCATGACGGTCGGGGGATGCCATCCAGATCCTTGACACCTTACCGCTCGCGGGGATGGATACCGGTATGTCGCTAACCTGCCTAGGCTCCGGCATGGTTCCCTTGAGGTCCCTCCATACAAGCTGATCCGCAGAGAGGAAGTTCAAAAGGTGCACGACCGTCCTGTTCCCGACCTTCTTAGAGAATGTCGTCACGGTGGAAAGCTTTGGCGGCCACTCGTTGAATGAAATCTTCTTTGAAGACTCCGTGCAGGTGACATTGACACTCGTCTGGGCGAGTGTCCCATCCTCCCTTAGAAGATTCTCATAAGCCGTCATGAAATCATAGTAGCGGATTATGTTCGTCTTGAGGGCTTCCGACATGGAAAGGTTCCTGTTGGGGAAGTACTCGTTGCAAAGCATATGGTCGCCGAGTTCCAGGTGGGCTCCTCCAAGTGCGAATATGACAGCATCGGCAAGCAGGATGCCGGGAGTGTTGAACTCCCCTTTAGACCCGCTCTTGTCATAGTTCATGTAGGCGGCAAGCACAGTGTTCTTATGCCCTCCTGCGTACTGGTCATTGGCCTTTATTATGGTATAAAGGTCGCTGAAGGCTTCCTGGTCGCCCCAGACCTCATTGTAGAGGAAGTCGGTCTTGCCGGTTCCCGCTATCATCGAGGCCCCGTAGCTGGAGACGGAGTTCATCACGAGACTCTTTGCGGGATGGGCCTTTTTCATCGCCTCTATGAATGAAGCGTACCCTTTGGGAAGGTTCACGGAATTTCCGCTATAGTCGTACCTCTTTCCCCTGTCGCCAAGCTGATCGATGTGGTAGCCGTCGAAATCCAGCGAAGCGTACACGTCATCATTCCTTTGTGCCATGTATGCCTGCCACTCAGCATTTCCAGGATCCAGGAGATAGATGGAGCTTTTCCACCCCGAAGGGAGGGTATGGGCGTCCTTGTCAGTGTGTCCGGTACCCTTGAAAATGTACCACTTCTCATCAACTCCGTCCGCCGCGGCATCGTCAAGGGCTCCGAAAGCGAGGTTGTAGAACATGCACTTCATCCCCCAGGAATGGAACAATGTTATGAAGTTCTTGACGGTGGTGTTGCTTACATCCCTGTTCGCAATGTCCTTGTAGGTGTCAAGAAGGTTTTCCCTCGTTCCCCCAAGGGGCCAGTGGTGCTTGTTTTGCCAATCGTAGAACTGCACTCCGTTTATGTGGCAGCGAAGCATCATTTCGTTGTCAGCACGCATGGCATCCTCGGTTATTTCAGGGCCGAAGTCGCCTACGAACCCGTAACGGGGGAAGAGGGTCCAGTCGCTGGATACGTCAACAGCGATGGTGCCGTGTATGACTTCACTTCCGTCTTCCTTCTTTGTATAGACCTCGGCGAGGTATCCCGTGAAATCATCTCCCGGAGCGGTCCAGGTCCAGGTGGACGAAGACGGTGTCGCCTCGGCTATGGTCTTTCCGCAGCTGCGGTAGCGCACCTTTGCTCCCGAGGGGAGCCCCTGGGCGGTGAATGTCACCGTCTGGCCGGGGGAATAGACCGCTTTGTCGGTAGAGAGTGTTACGGAAAGCGAAGATGTGACAGCCGTCACCGAAGAGACGCCTCCCGTCTCCCCTCCTCCGGATGAAGGAGTAGGGTCGGTTCCGCCACCTCCTCCCTGGCTTGTTTTCGAGCAGCTACAGGAAAGGGCGATCAGAGAAACCGCCAATATGGTAGCCAGATTCCTTTTCATACCTGATTTCATTGTTTTGCGATTGTAACTTCTTCGGTAAGCTGGTTGAGGGTGATTGTGTACGTGCCAGCCTCGGATATCTTCCATTTCATGTCGACATCACCCACATTGACATCAAGGTACTGGCTCTTGCACCAGGAGTCGCTCTTGTCGATGAAGAGCATCTGCTCCGTCTGCCCCGTAGGAGTGGCTGAAGACGAGGATGCCAGGAACCATGCGCCCATCCAATCGGACTTCCTGTCGCAGGTAAACTTGAGCTCTCCCGTAGAAAGCGAACCGGTCCAGGTGAATACGCACTCGTCATCGGAGCTCTGCGTCATGGCCGTCGCGTTGGAAATGTCCCATCCCGAAGGCGTGGCGTCTCCGACAAGGTACATTTCTCCGTAAGGGGTGAATTCCTTCATCATCATCCTCTCCTTTCCGGAACGTATGTCAAGGCAGACCTTGTAGTACTTCCCTGCCTCATCGGAGGTAAGGCGCCACTTGTAGTCCTCGGAAGGTGCGAAGGATACGCTCTGGTCCGTGTAGGACGCATTGTGGGAAGTCGCCTGGTACATGTTGTCCCAGCCCTTTGCCGTTCCGAACTTGAACTCGGATTCTGAAGAGAAGTAGCCTCCGTAGCGGAAGAGGTAGGGATCCAGTGCGTCGTTTGTCATTTCGATGAAAGACCATCCGCTAAATCCGCCCACTATCCAGATCTGGTCGTAGGCGGGAGTGTTGCCTTCAGTCTGCACTATGGTAAGTTCCCCGGTGTTGAGGTTTACGGTGATCTTGTAGTAGTGCGCCTCTGTCACAGTGTATTTCCCGTCGGGTTCGTCATCGGAGGAGCGATAGTACAGGCTGCCGCTCTCATCGATGTTGTAGGAAGGGAGGAAGGAGCCTCTGGTAGTTATGAATTTGAAATCGCCTTCCTTGAGGTAGCCTTCCCAGGTGAAGATGCCGGGGCTTACCCATGTGAGGGACTCCGCACTGTCAGCCGACCAGCCCGTAAGGGTGGCGTCACCTATAATGTACAGGGTAGTCGTGGCCGGCGTATACGTTGTAACGGTGAAAGCTGTCGTGGAGACCTGTGTCTCACTCTGCCCATCAACGGTCGCGGTCACCCTGGCCTCCAGGTCGTAGGTGCCGCTGCCGCCAAAGAAATCCGTCAGGAACTCGTTAAGTTCCTGGACCGTCATGCTGAAGGAGTAGGTCTGGGCCATGCTCTCGACAAGGGTGCGGTATGACGCGAATGAAGTGCCTGCGGGAGCCACGTCAAGGGTATAGTAGATCTTGTTTCCCGTCCCGTAGTTGTTTCCCGTAGTCCAGGACAAGGTAAGGGCCTCGGAAGACCAGTCCCCTTCGCTTAGGGTGACGACGTCCTGGCTGGAAGAGATCGTAAGGATGTCGGATCCCTTGTCCAGTTCCATGAAGTCGTTGTCTGAGCATGCGCCAAGTGCAAGGGCTGACGCAGCCAGAGCAGAAAGTATGTGCAATCTCTTTTTCATTTCCTTATATTTTTCGATTCAAAAAACGTGCATCAATAACCGGGATTCTGGGTCATGAGAGGATTGGCGTCCATCTCTGTCTGGGGGATGGGGAATATGAGGCGGTTCGCATTGACGTTGGTCTTTCCTATTCCACGGAGGAAGTCAAGTGCGTAGGAGCCGTCACCTATCCTTATGAGGTCGAACCACCGGTGTCCCTCAAATGCGAGCTCCATCCGGCGCTCATGGATTATGGCTTCCCTCATCTGGTCCTGCGAAAGGTCTGAAAGGCCGCTCAGGCCAGCTCTTTTGCGGACTATGTTGATGGGTGTTTCAGCCTCGCCCGTGCGTCCCATTTCATTCAGGGCCTCAGCCTTTTTGAGGAGCACGTCGGCGAACCGGTAAACCACGAAGTTGGCCGGATTGGTGTTGTATTCGGGAGAAATGCTCTTTGGTACGAGGAACTTGCGGACATTGTATCCGGTGTTCGAATAGGAGCTCTTGTAGGTGTTGCCGTCGAAATCGGGACATCCGGCATACAGGACGGTCATATCCTTGCGCAGGTCCCCATCCTCCCACTGGCTCATGAACTCCTCCGTGGGAAGGTTCCATCCGTAGCCGCCGGCCACGAAGTCTGCGTTACGGGGCCCCATGAAGGTCGAGCCCCAGTTGCTCTGGCAGTTGCTTCCCCAGAAATCGTACTCGGTGCTTCCCGAATACTGCACCTCGAAAAGGGATTCGGGGCCATTGTTTATCGTAGCGTCGAAATTGTCCTCGAAGTCGCAAGTGGAAAGGTCGTATCCGCAGGCCTCTATGCTTTCGCAAAGGGAGACGACCTGCGAGTACAGGGATGCGTCACCGGGAGCCAGGGTAAGGTATACGTCGGCGAGCATCGCCTGGGCGGCTTCGCGGCAGGCCCTGCCCACGTTCTGCGCATCGTACTCATACTTTGTGGGGAGCATCGATATGGCTTTCTGGCAGTCATCGATTATCATTTCGTAGTTCTCAGAAAGAGAAGCCCTTGCTATCGCGGGTGAATCGTCCGGATCGTATGGTTCCTTCCTTATGGGAACGCCTCCGAAAAGCCTCACCAGTATGTAGTAGTAGTGAGCCCTCAGGAAATACGCCTCACCAAGGCAGCGGGTCTTCAGGGAAGAGTCTATGTCCGCGTCTTCAAGGCTTTGAAGAAGGATGTTGCACTGGCTTATCCCGACCCAGGGAGACCTCCACATGTAGAGTGCCATGCCATTGTCGCTCTGGGTTATGAAGTCGGAAGCCTGGATGGTTTCCAGTCCGTCGGTTCCTCCGCCGGCCCCTACAAGCGAGTTGCCAGCCAGGATGTCCAGGGTCCACATCCTCATATTGTAGAGGTTGGAAGACTGTAGCCCCTTGTAGCATGCGTTGGTAAGCGCAACGGCCACATCTTCAGTGACATCGGTGTCTGGATCCACCTGGCTCTTCGGGCTCTTGTCAAGGAAGTCCTTGCAGGAGGAGAGCGTAAGGGCTGCGGCCAATATGGTTATGATATATTTTTTCATGAGTCTGCCTTTTTTAGAAGTTGATGTTGAGTCCGAGGCTGAAAGTCTTCGCTATAGGATACCTCGAAGAGTCGATGCCGTTGAGCGCGACTTCGGGGTCGAATCCTGAGTACTTGGTGAATGTCGCAAGATTCTCGCAGGAGAGGATTATCCTGAGGGATTCGATGGAAATCTTCCTCAGAAGATCCGAAGGGAGTGCGTAGGAAAGGGATATGTTCTTTATCCTCAGGTAGGAGCCGTCCTCTATGAAGCGGTCGGAAACGCGACAGTTCTGGTTGGGGTCTCCGTAGACGGCTCTCGGCATTGAATTGCTTGTCCCCGCTCCGGTCCAGCGGCTCAGCACCGCGGTAGTCTGGTTGAGGGCAGCCGCCATGCCGGTGTTGTCAATGTTGTTGGCGTTGTAGATCTTGTTGCCGTAGACGCCCTGGAGGTATATGGAGAGTTCAAGTCCCTTCCAGGAGATCCTGTTGTTCATGGAATAGAGCCATGAAGGGTTGGGGTTGCCAAGTGTCGTACGGTCTTCGTCGTTTATGACTCCGTCATTGTTGAGGTCCTTGAAACGGATGTCTCCCGGTTCGGCACCCGCCTGGTAGGCATGGGCGTCAACCTCCTCCTGTGTCTGGAAGATCCCGTCAGTCACATACCCGTAGAAGGTGTTTATGGGATAGCCCTCGGCAAGGCGTGTGACGTAGGAATTGTTTATCTGGTTGGTGTAATAGGGGACGTCGCTGTTCAGGCTGACGATGCGGTTGCGGTTGTAGGTGAGCGAAAGGTCCGTCTCCCACCTCACCGGGGACTGGATGTTCACGGAATGAGCCGTGAACTCGAATCCGCGGTTGCTTACCTTGCCCGCATTCGCATATGTGGTGGAAGTGTCCTCGAATCCGGATGTGATGGGGATTGAGGCCTTCACGAGCATCTCCCTGGTGTTCTTCCAGTAGGCGTCAAGCGAGAGGGTGAGCCTGGAGGAGAACATCGCCACATCCACGCCGATATTGGTCTGCGCCACTTCCTCCCAATGGATGGAAGGGTTGGAAAGGGTGCTGGAGTAGAGGGTAGCCTGCTCGGTTCCGTCATATCCTAGAGGATAGACTCCCGTCTTGTAGGTCGCAAGGTAGCTGTAGTTGCCGACACTGGCCTGGCTACCTGTGACACCGTATCCCACCCTCAGCTTGAGGTCGTTGATAGCATTTATGCTTGGGAACCACTCCTCACGGCTTATCCTCCAGGCAGCCGAAGCGCTTGGGAAGGTACCCCAGCGGTGCTTGGGACCGAAACGGGATGACCCGTCACGGCGTACAGTGGCGGTCAGAAGGTAGCGGTCGTCGTAGGAGTAGTTGACCCTTGCCATGAAGGAAAGCAGCGACCAGTCGCTTGCGTTGCCGTCTATGGAATTCATCTTCTGCCCGTTTGTAAGTTCATGTATGCTGTCGAAAAGGAAGATATTCTTCTGGGCGTTGAAATAGTCGTAGTTGTTCCACTGCGCTGAAACGCCGGCCATTGCGGAAAGGTGGTGCACCTGGGAGAACGTCTTGTCGTAGAGGAAGTAATTGTCCCAAAGGTAGGTGAACGACTTGTTCGAAGACTCGTAGCGGGAACTCTCCTCGACTGCTATTGGTTTCCAGTCGTAGGCGGGCGTAAATGAGTCGTAGAACCAGAACTTGGCGTCATAGCCGAAAGTGCTGCGGAACTTGAGCGCGGGTGTGAACGAAACCTCGCCGGTTATGTTCGCAAGGATGTTGTAGCCCGAAGTGGAACCGGTGTTAAGGACAGTGGTTCCAATGGGGTTGCGGATGCTGCCGTACCACTGGGCGTTGCCCTCGGGGCCGCTCCACTCTCCGAGCTCATCCTTTACGGAGAACACGGGAAGTGCGCTCATGGTGTTGGAGATGCTGTAGTCTCCGCTCTTTTTCTTGTCAGCACTGAAAGTGATGTTCGTAGAGAACTTGAGCCAGGAAAGGACCTGGGCGTCAGTGTTTGCCTGGAAGTTGAAACGGCGGTAGCTTACACTGCTGACTATGCCCTTCTGGTCAAGAAAGCCGCCGGATACATAGTAGTGCGACTTGGAGCTTCCTCCGGAATAGCTTACGGTGTGCTTCTGGCGTATTCCGGTCTGCAGGAGCTCCGCCATCCAGTCGGTACCTTCCCCGAGGGATGATGGATCCGCCCACTCAGGATTGGTGTTGCGGCCGCTTGCGGTCATCATCTCGTTGTTCAGGGCGGCATACTCCGCGGCATTGAGCAATTCGGGAACGTTAGTGGCCCTCTGGAAAGCCACTTCCGAAGTCACGGAAAGCCTTCCCTTGCCTTCTACGCCCTTCTTTGTCGTCACCATTACGACTCCGTTGGCTCCGCGGGAGCCGTAGATGGCGGTTGCGGATGCATCCTTGAGGATGTCCACCCTTTCAATGTCGGCGACGTTGAGGGCTGAAAGCCCGAGGTCGGTGGGGACACCGTCGATGACCACGAGAGGATCGCAGTCGTTGATGGAGCCCAGACCCCTTATCTTTATGTTCACATCGGATCCTGGAGAACCATTGTCTATCACCTGAAGACCAGCGACCTTGCCCTGGAGGGCCTGTCCCACGTTACTTACGGGGGAATCCTTGAATTCCTTGCTGGATACTGCGGAAACAGCTCCAGTAAGGTCTTTCTTGCGGATGGTTCCGTATCCCACGACAAGCACCTCATTGAGCATCTCGGTGTCCTCTTCCATGGTGATGTCTAGGACGCTCCTTCCACCCACGGAGACATCTACGCTCTTGTAGCTTATGCATGAGAATGACAATACCGCATCAGGGGATGTGCGGATGGAGTAGGTTCCGTCTAGTGATGTGACAGTCCCGTTGGAGGTGCCTTTCTCAAAGACGGATGCGCCGATTACCGGAGCGCCTGAAGCGTCCCTGACCGTTCCGCTGACCTGGTGGTCCTGGGCAAAGGCCAGGGATCCGCAAAGAGTTAAAGCGAAAACGGAGAGGATTGACAGTAACTTCTTTTTCAACATGATGTTTTAAGTATTAGTGATAGTGATAAGTATTGGGATCGGTTTTCAAAGTTTTCCAAGGGAAGAGTCCCCGGGGGTGGCATCCCTGAAGGAGACCGCGAATCCGCCGCCCTCGACAGCCTTCTGGGTGAGTACTGATGAAGAAGTGCACCTGTAGCTCCTTATGGTGTACGCCTGCGGATTTGTCAGGTAGTTGGCATCCGGAGCGTCCGCATACACGGTTGCGACATATTCCTTCGAAGGATCGAGGAAGGAAAGGCTCACGCGGCTCACGTGATCCTTCTCCCCTGTCACGTTTCCGAGGAACCACTGCCCGGAACCCTTCGCCTTGCGCGCCACGGTGACATATTCGCCCGGCTCAGCCTCAAGATATACGCTCTCATCCCAATCTACCGCGACATCGCGGATGAAGCGGAAAGCGTCCGGGAACCTCTCGTAATTCTCCGGAAGGTCGCCAGCCATCTGGAGAGGTGAAGCGAAGACGACATATATGCCCAGCTGGTTTGCAAGGGTGAAATTGGCGTGTATCCTGCGATTGGGGTTCACCTTTGTCATATCCATTTCAAATATGCCCGGGGTGTAGTCCATGGGACCTCCTATAAGACGGGTGAAAGGCAGCACGGCCTCATGGAAAGTCTTGGAGCCGTTTGTGGCCTGGTACTCGTTTCCTCGTGCCGATTCGTTGCAGATGAGATTCGGCCAGGTGCGGCAAAGCCCCGTAGGGCGCACGGCCTCGTGCGCATCCACCATTATATTGTATTGGGCCGCCTTCTGGACGCAGTACAGGTAATGGTTCACCATCCACTGGTTGTAGTGGTTGGTGCCCACAGGCTGTATGTCGCCGACATATCCAGACTTCACGGCATCGTAACCGTTTCTTTTCATGAATGAATAGGCGGCGTCAAGGTGGCGCTCATAGTTCCTCGGAGATCCCGAGGTCTCATGGTGCATTATCATCCTGACCCCTTTCGCAGCAGCATAGTCCCTGATTTCCTCAAGGTTGAAATCTGGATAGGGTGTCACGAAATCGAACACATAGTCCTTCATGTGTCCGAACCAGTCCTCCCATCCTATGTTCCATCCTTCGACAAGAAGCGCGTCTATGCCGTTTTCGGAGGCGAAGTCAATGTATCTCTTGACATTCTCCGTCGTGGCGCCGTGCCTGCCATGCGGTTTCACCTTGGAGTAGTCCACGGTATTGAGGTCGACGCTTCCGAGCTCGTCGGTATAGGACCATTCGCTCTTTCCCGTTATCATCTCCCACCATACTCCCATGAATTTCCGGGGACGGATCCAGGAAGTGTCCTCTATCTTGCAGGGCTCATTGAGGTTGAGGGTTATGCGCGAGGAGAGGATACCCGCTCCCGTGGGACTTACAATGACAGTCCTCCAGGGGGTCGTGCGCGGAGCCTGCATGAAAGCCTTGTACCCATTGGAATAAGGAGTGAGATGGGAATGGAACACCAAACGGGCATCGTCAAGTTCAAGGTGCATCGCCGGATAATCCACGAGAGCGGCCTCATGGATGTTTATGTAAAGACCGTCATCGGTCTTCATCTGAAGGGCTGTCTGCACTCCTGTGTCAGAGAACACGTACTGGGATACGTTGTCGCTCACCGCTCCCCTGAGCAAAGAACGGATCTGGGAGAGGCGCGAGCAGGTGTAGTCGTACTCCTGGGTGTCGTAGTCCCCGGGGATCCACCAGGCGGTGTGGTCACCTGCCATGGCGAATTCCGTGAGTTCATCCTTTATTATAAAATGCGAAAGGGATTTCTGGGCGGGGAATTCGTAGCGGAATCCCAGCCCGTCGTCGAAAAGACGGAAACGCACATCCATCTTCACACCGTCCGAAGGGCGCACAAGATGCACGCACATTTCATTGTAATGGGAACGAATGGAAGATTCCTCTCCCCAGACGGGAGACCAGGTCCCATCGTAGGAATCACGCGATACGTCCTCAAGGGAGAACCCTCCTGAAAGGTCGGCTCCCTTGGTGTCGAATCCCAGGCGGCTCGGCTTCACGACAGGCGTACTCCCATAGGAAAGGCTGTAGGTCGGGACCCCGCCGTCAAGGGTGAAATCAAGTGAAAGTTTTCCGCCTGGCGAAGTGAGAGTTTGGGCGCTTAGCGCAGAGCCCAGTACAAGGGCCGCAGCGGATAGAATCAGTGTCCGGTTCATGGCTAGTGAGCTTTGTTTGCCCAAAGTAACAAATTTCCCCTCGGCGAAAAAAGGGAAAGTAGCGAACTAGTAGCGGCTTTATCGATTTATATTACTGCAAGCCAAGCACTTGACAGAATCGCCAAGATGGAAAATAGTAGCGGTTTAGAAGGGGTAGAAAGGCAGGAAAAAGTGTTTTCCGGGTAGTTCTCATCCTGCTTTGAAGAGGTCCTGCAAGCCCTCCGGAAGACAAGGGGGGACGCCTTCCCCGCCATAGGGTCCTAAGCCTACAGCTTCCCTATTTCCATCACCTGCTTTTCGAAGTCTTCCCTGCTGGAGAGGGAGGCGTTGCGCATCTTCACCCTGTAGTTGTAGATAGTGGAGACGGATCGCCTCAGGAACTGGGCGATCTTCACGGAATCGTTTATCCCAAGACGGATAAGGGCGAACACCCTGAGCTCCGTTGTCAGGAGGCCTTCCTTGGGCTTCACCCGCTTGTCCGGCTGCAGAAGGGCATTGAACTGCTCCACGAAATCGGGATATATGTCAAGGAACGTGGCGTCGAACTCAGCATAGAACCTTTCGAGCTCAGCGTCGATGAAATCTGACGACTTGAGGGCCTGGGTGACCTGGGACATGCCCTCCTTTGAGGCCTTTTTCAGAAGGGAACGGTACTCCTCCAGACCTCCTATATGGCTTGAGCACATGTCCAGGTAGCGTCCCAGGTAGAATTCCTTTATGTTGTTGGCCTCCATGAGTTCGTGGTTGCGGCTTTCGGCGAGTTTCTTGGCGCGGCTGAGCGAAGAGGAGAGCACCAGAAGCGACGCGGCAGCTATCCCCATCAGCACGAGAAGGCAGATTGCAAGGCGGTTTTTCCTTCGCATCATGCCCTCGTATGTCTGGGAAATCACCGGGAGGAGCCTGTTTATGGATTCCATGTTGGTGCGGGCGTTGGCCGCATGGGTGTCGGTCATGGAGCGCCGGATGTAATTGTACGCCCTCTTTACATCCCCCCTCTCATAGAGAAGGGCGGCGAGTTCATACAGCGCACGGTACTCGTACACGGGAGTCTGCAGGTCGTAGGACGCACTCTTGGCAAGGTACTTTATCGCATTGTCCGCATCCCCCGAAGCCCGGTAGCAATTGGACACTATGTAGTTCAGGATTGCAAGCTCTTCCGTGGACAACCCCTCGGAAGACAACCTCTGCTGGAGTTTCTCAAGGGCGGAATCGTATTTACCCTCGTCGATGAGGATTTCCGTGGAAACGTAGAGCTTGGATATGTCGTCATCACCCAGGCTTCCAAGCAGCAGCTGCCGGTACTCCCCTATCTTGCCGGTGTAGTCTTTCCTCAGGACGGGATCGTCCGATGCAGATGCCAGCCCTTTGTAAAGCGAGTGGTAAAGGTGATAGTACTGAGCCTTGCTAGCCCTCCTCTCATCGCTGTCGAGCCTGGACAGAAGGTCCACAGCATCCTTGTACATGCCCGACATTATGTACCTGTCCGAAAGGTCGCATATCGCATCTTCCTCTTTGCTCCATTCTCCCGATTGGACTGCCACATCCAATTTCGCCCTGCCGTAATGGATTGCCGAATCTATGTTGAATTTGAAATACTGGCGGAAAAGTTCGTCGAGTATGTCGTACCTGGCCGAAGGGTCGGTTTCTCCGGAAAGGCGGTCCCTCACCTCTGCAATGGATTTTTTCTTGGCGGATTCTATCGCCTCCTTCTTTGCTATTATGCTATCAAGATCAGAGAGGGCATCGGAAATTTCACTTGGGAATGTCGCCCGTGAGGACAGGATAAGCAATATGGATATGATGAGCACTCTCATTGGAATCGGCATTGGGTGGTTTACGGGAACGAAATTAAGAAAAAAAACGGAACTTGCCCCTACAGGGGGAAATTTTCCTTTTCGCCACTTCCTCTTCCTTATGATACCTGTCCATCTCAATGATGATTGCCAAAGGTCCGAGACATTGTCCTTTCCCGGCTTTCTGCCTACCCCTAGAAAAAATTGAAGGTTCTCAAGGTTCATTTTTGCGCCAAAAATGAACTTTCACAATTTTAGTGAATTTTGATTTCAAAAAGTGGGACCGAAAGTGGGATCCAAAATCGATTTTTTAACAAAAAAGTG
>Ga0065708_1006735_pt1 | contig 13646 bp, 6 predicted proteins | sample Hoacrofraction12_2_FD_59095 | JGI IMG/M metagenome (GOLD analysis project Ga0065708, IMG submission 59095) | Hoatzin crop microbial communities from Cojedes, Venezuela, sample from fiber fraction 12 v1 | ecosystem: Host-associated > Birds > Digestive system > Esophagus > Crop | place: Venezuela... | reverse complement strand
TAAAGAAAAAGTTAATAAAATAATATTATTTATTATAACTATTATTCTTATAATATATTATGAAGTACAATATATATTCTTTAATTTATTTAGTGTAGCTTTTTCATTTAGTACAATAGGTCTTGCTGATCAAGCATTAGATTTTACTAATATAATTAGAGAAGCTATATTAAGTCATTTACCTATTTTTATAACTATTTTATTACCTTTATTACTATTAATTATCTTAAATAAAAGAATTAATTTAGAACAAAATAATAAATATATAAATATATCTTTAATTATTATGTTTATCTTGTCTTATGGATGTACTTTTATATATTTATATCCTAAATTAGAGGGAGAAGAAGATAGTAAAAAATTATATTATAATATAGATGATCAAGAAGCTATTATAAATAGATTTGGATTACTTACATATACTAAGATAGATATTAAAAGACAAATAGTAGGTTATGATAGTGAGATAGTTTTAGATGATACTAAAGGTATTAATGATACTAATAATGAAGATATCTTATTATATAGTGATAATATATTAAATTTAGAATTTAAAGATACTGATAATAAAGATATTCAAACTATTAATAAATATGTAGAAAATACACAAGCTTCTAGTCAATCTGAATATACAGGAATGTTTGCTGGTAAGAATTTAATATTTATATTAGCAGAAGGATTTAATGAAATAGCTGTATCTGAAGAAAGAACACCTACATTATATAATTTAGTTAATACAGGATTTAATTTTACTAACTTTTATTCACCAGTATTTTTAAGTACTACTGGAGGAGAATTTCAAGCTACCACAGGATTAATACCTACACAAGAAATACTTAAATTATGGAAGAGTGAGCAACCTAAAATAAGTTATGCTTTAGGTAATAGTTTTGGGACTATAGGTTATAGAGTACAAAGTTATCATAATTGGACATATAAATATTATAAAAGAAATTTAACTATGAAAACTTTAGGTTTTGATAATTATACAGGTTGTGGTAATGGACTTGAAAAATTAATGGATTGTACTTGGTTACCTAAAGATACTGATATGATAGATGTAACAGTAGATAATTATTTAAATAAAGAAGGTAACTTTGTTACTTATTATGTTACTGTTAGTGGACATTCTCCATATAATAATAGTGATAATATAGCTAAATTATATTTAGATCAAGTAGAAGGGGATTATTCTAGTCAAGTAAAATATTATTTAGCTGCCCAAATGGAACTTGATAAAATGTTAGAAGAATTAATTAATAAATTAAAAGATAGTGGAGAATTAGAAGATACTGTTATAGCTTTAGTAGGTGATCACTATCCATATACATTAAGTGCATCTGAAGTAAATGAAGTTTCTTCTTATCCTAAAGATGAAATAGTAGAAATAAATCATAGTAATTTTATATTATGGAATAGTGAAATGGAAGAACCTATTATAATAGATAAAGTAGGTAGCCAGATAGATGTATTATCAACATTACTTAATTTATTTGGTATAGAATATGATTCTAGACTTATTATAGGTAAAGATATATTAAGTGATTATGAAGGATTAGCTATATTTTCTAATCGTAGTTGGGTTACTGATTATGGGACATATCAAGCTAGTAGTAAAACATTTACTTTAAAAGATGGTATGGAACTTAAGGATGAAACAGAAGAAGAATATATAAAAAGAATAAATAATAGAGTAAATAATAGTTTTAGTATAAGTAAATTAATTATTGATAATGATTATTATACTTATATATTAGGAGAGTGAAATTAATGTGTGGTATAGCAGGATATATAGATAGTGAAAATAAACCTAGCAAAAAAATACTAAAAGCTATGACTGATCGTATAGCACATAGGGGACCTGATGCTGAAGGATTCTTTTTAGATGATATGGCTGCTTTAGGACATAGAAGACTTTCTATAATAGATTTATCTACTGGGGATCAACCTATGTATAATGAAAAGAAAGATATTGTTATTATATATAATGGGGAAGTATATAACTTTCAAGAATTAAGAGAAGAATTAAAAGATAAATATAAATTTAAAACAAAATCAGATACAGAAGTATTAATTCATGGGTATGAAGAATGGGGACATAAATTAACTTCTAAATTAAGAGGTATGTTTGCTTTTGCTATTTGGGATATGAAAAAACAAGAATTATATTGTGCTAGAGATGGATGGGGTATTAAACCTTTCTATTACTATAAAAATGGTAAAACATTTATGTTTGCATCAGAAATAAAAGCATTCTTAGATCATCCTAAATTTAAAAAAGAATTTAATGAAGAAATATTATCTGCTTATCTATGTTTTAATTCAACACCTACTGAAGAAACATTCTTTAAAGGAGTAAAAAGATTAGAACCAGGTTATCAATTAATATATAAAGATAATAAAATAAAAATAGAAAAATTTTTTGAATTAGAATTTAAAGAAGAAGATAGGGATATAAATGAGATAGTTAAAGATATTAGTAAAGCTATGAAAGATTCTGTTAAATATCATGAGATAGCTGATGTAGAAGTTGGTTCTTTCTTATCTAGTGGAATAGATTCATCATATTTAGTATCTTTATCTAGACCAGATAAAACATATACTGTAGGTTATGATGACCCTAAATATGATGAAATAGGTTATGCTAAAGATTTAACTAGTAAATTAGGTATTCATAATAAATCTAAAAAAATAACTAAAGAAGAATATATGAAAGCATTTCCAAGTATTATGTATCATATGGATGAACCATTAGCTGATCCATCTGCTATTGCATTATACTTTGTTGCCCAAATAGCTTCTAAAGATGTTAAAGTAGTAATGTCTGGAGAAGGAGCAGATGAATTATTTGGGGGATATAATACATATAGAGAAGAAATAGATCAAGCTTGGTATATGAAAATACCTTATCCTATTAGACATTTAGCTTCTAATATAGCTGGTATAATACCTGATGTAAGAGGTTTTAACTTCGTATGGAGAAGAGGACAAAAGTTAGAAGACTATAATATAGGACTTGGTAGAGTATTTAGAGATAAAGAAGCTATGAAGATAGTTAAATGTAAAAATCAATTATATACTAAAGATATAGTTTCACCATTTTATGAAACATATAAAAATAATTCTAATGTAGTAAAAAGACAGGTTATTGATTTTTACTTTTGGTTAGTTAGAGATTTTTTACATGCTGTAGATAGAAATACAATGATGTTTGGTTTAGAAGCTAGAACACCATACTTAGATTTAGAAGTATATGATGTAGCTAGAAAAATGCCTACTAGTGCTAAAATAAATAAAGAAACTACTAAACCAGCTTTACGTATGGCAGCTAAAGAAGTTATACCTAATGAATCTTATAAAAAGAAAAAATTAGGATTTCCTGTTCCACTTAGAGAATGGATAAGAGAAGATGACTTATATAATGATATAAAAGAAAAATTTAATTCTAAAGTAGCTTCTAAATACTTTGATGTTAAGAAAATAAATAAGTTATTAGAAGATCATAAGAATAAAAGAAAAGACTGTTATAAGAAAGTATGGACTATATATACATTTATAGTTTGGTATAATCAATTTTTTGAAGAAGTGTAAACTTCTTTTTCTTTTCACTTTGACTTCACATAATCTTCATAATAGGATTGTATTATTAAATCATGAAAAGGAGATGATGCGTATAATAAAAGAATAAAAAACTTTTTAATAACGTACAATTTAATGAAAATGAAATAAATAAAATTTAATATATAATATAAACCCTATACAATTAAAAATATAAAACATATAAACTCAAACTCACACTTTTTAAACTTGAAAAGAGAAACGATTAACGTTTCTCTTTTATTTAGTACCATAAATTCTGTCTCCAGCATCTCCAAGACCGGGTACAATATATTTATTACTATTTAATTTTTTATCGATACTAGCTGTATATATTGGAACATCTGGATGTTTCTTACATACTTCTTTTATACCTTCAGGAGCTGCTATTATACATAGGAATTTCATTTTTTTAACACCTTTACTTTTAAGTAAATCAATAGCATCAATAGCAGAACCACCAGTAGCTAACATTGGATCTAAAATAAATACTTCTTTCTTTTCAATATTTTTAGGTACTTTGAAGAAATAATTATGAGGTTCGAATGTTTTTTCATCACGATACATACCAATATGTCCTATTTTAGCATTAGGTATTACTCTAATAACACCATCTAATAAACCCATACCTGCTCTTAAGATAGGAATAAATGCATATTTATCTTCATCTAATTTACCTGTTTTCATTTTACATATTGGAGTTTCTATTTCTGTTTTAACTAATTTTACATCACTCATAGCTTCATAACATAGAAACATACCAATTTCACTTATTAATTCTCTAAATTCTTTAGTTCCTGTTTTTTTATCTCTTAATATAGCAAGTTTATGTTCTATTAAGGGATGGTTTAATTCATGAACATTATCCATTATTTTTTGCCTTTCTTTCTATCTCTTTCTATTTCTTTTCTTAATTTATTAATTTCTTCTAGAATATCTTCTTTTAATTCAACAGTTAATTCTTCTTTAATAGCTTCTTTTAAATCATCTAACTCAAGTGTTTTTTCTAAGTATTCTTCATCTTCATCTTCGAAGTCATCATCTTCAAAATCATCTTTATCAAATTCATCATCTTCTTCATCATTACTACCAATTTTTATTTGAATATCAAGTAATGAAGCAGTATCATCATCAGTTTCTTTTTCTAAAGTAGAGAAGTCATCATCTTTTAATACTAAGTTAAGAATGATACCTACTATAGCAGCTAGACTCATACCTGATACTGTTATTGACATATCTCCACTTACTATAGATATAGTAGCTCCACCTAAACCTAGTACTAGCATAGAACTTGCTACTACTATATTTTTAGAATTTTCAAAGTTTACTTGGTTTTTAATTAATACTTTTAAACCATTAACTGCTATAAAACCATATAATAGTAGTGATACACCACCAAGTACACCACTAGGGATTGTTGATACTAAAGCAGTAAATTTACCTAAGAAACCTACAATAATTGCTATTATAGCAGCCATTCCTATTACTTTAACAGAAGCTACTCTAGTCATACCTACTACTGATGTATTTTCACCATATGTTGTATTAGCAGGTCCACCTAGTAAACCAGCTACAAATGTTGCGATACCATCACCCATTAATGTTTTATCTAATCCTGGATCTTTAATTAAATCTTTACCAACGATATTAGATAAAGATATATGGTCACCAATATGTTCACATAGTGTTACTAATGCAACTGGGGCGATTGTTACTAGTGCTACTGCACTAATTTTGTAATCTTTAAAAGGCAAGATGAATTTTGGCATTTCAAAGAATTTAGCATCAGCAACAGCACTAAAATCAACTATACCTAATATACAAGCAACTATGTATCCAGATACAATACCAATAAGGAATGGTATTATTTTTAAGAATCCTTTAGCTCTAGTCATAACAACTGCTGTTACGATAAAAGCAACTAAAGCTACTACTAAGACTTGCCAACTAAAGTTAGTACCATCTAAACCAATTTGGGATATAGCAGATGGAGCTAGTCCTAAACCAATTATCATAATCATTGGTCCAATAACAACTGGCGGCAATAGTTTTTCTAACCATTCTTTACCAGCAAATTTAATTATTATAGCGACGATTACATATATTAAACCAACAGCCATAATACCAGTCATGGCACCGCCAATGCCACCTTTTAAATAGGCAGCTGCAATCGGGGCGATGAAAGCAAAAGAACTACCTAAATATACTGGGGATTTTCCTTTCGTACATAAAATATAAATAAGTGTTCCAATACCACTAGTTACTAAAGCAACAGGTATTGTAAGAACCTCTTCTCCAGCAGCAGCATTTACTAAAATAGGTACTAAAATAGTAGCACCAAACATCGCAAATAAATGCTGGAATGCTAAGATTAATGCCTTACCAAATGGAGGCATTTCATCGATGTCATATAACATCTTTTTCATATAAACTCTCCTCTCTTGGTGTTTTCTATATAAAAAAAGAAGATAACTATAAAAGATACCTTCTTAATTTATAAAATTTAAAGAAAAATTAGCCCATCTAATTACATGAATAGTAAGTAATAAATTGTCTAATCTTGTCTTCTTCATTTAAAACACCCTTATATGAATAATATAATAATAAATTAAAAAAAGCAATATAAAATTATAGTATTCCACATTAAAATAATTTATACTGTGGAATTTATATTATAGAAATATTATAATATAATTAGTAAAATTAAAAATGAGGTGAAGAAGAATGATTAATATTAAAATAGATTCTCGTAAAGTAGAAAAAGGAGATACTTTTGTTGCTATTAAAGGAGCTACTGTAGATGGACATGATTATGTAAATAATGCTTATGAGAAAGGAGCTATAAAAGCAATAGTAGAACATAAAGTAGATTGTCCTATAGAACAAGAAATAGTTGAAGATAGTAATAAATGGTTAACTGAATATATTTCAAATACTTATAGTAAAGAAGTAAATGAAATGAATTTAATAGGTGTTACTGGTACTAATGGTAAAACTACTACTGCTTACTTAGTATATCAAGCATTAAATAAATTAGGTTCTAAAACAGCATATGCTGGTACTATAGGATTCTATTTACCAGATGAAGATTTTATAGAACTTCCTAATACGACACCAGATATTTTAGATTTATATGAATTATTACTTACTGCTAAAAGTAAAGATTGTAAAAATGTAATGATGGAAGTTAGTTCACATGCTTTAGATCAAGAAAGAGTAAAAGGACTTAATTTTAAAGTAGCAGCATTTACTAATTTAACACAAGATCATTTAGATTATCATAAAACTATGGATAAATATTTAGAAGCTAAAATGCTTATATTAAAGCAATTAGAAGGACCTATGATAGTAAATGCTGATGATAAATATGCTATTAATTTTGAAAATAACTATAATAATGTACTTACATATGGTAAAAATGGTAAAGATTATAAAATAGAAGAATATCATGATACTGATAAAGGTACTTATATAAAATTTAGTAATAAAGATAAAACATATGAAGTAGAAACTAATTTAAGAAGTACATTTAATGTATATAATTATTTAACTATGTTAAGTCTTATTAATAATTTAGGATATAGTATAGAAGATATTATAAAGATTACACCTAGTATATATCCACCTAAAGGTAGATGTGAAATTATTAAAGTAAAAGATGGTGAAGCTGTAATAGATTATGCTCATACACCAGATGCTGTTGAAAAAATAGTAGATGCTTTTACAGAAAATAAAAAGGGTAGAGTAATTACAATAGTAGGATGTGGTGGAGATAGAGATCCTAAGAAAAGACCTATTATGGGAAATATTGCTGCTACTAAATCTGATTATGTAATATTTACTAGTGATAATCCTCGTACTGAAGATCCACAAAAGATAATGGATGATATCTTAAAAGGTGTTAATACTAATAATTATGAAGTAGAATTAGATAGAAAGAAAGCCATAGTAAAAGCTTTAGATATGATTAAAAAAGATGATGTAGTATTAATACTAGGTAAAGGACATGAAGACTATCAAATACTAGGACATACTAAAGTACATTTAGATGATTCTGAAGAAGTTAGAAAGTATATAGATGGGAATAAGTAAGAAAAGACTTGCAAAATAAAATATTTTTGCTATAATTATAAGTGCTTGTTAACCCGTTATTTGCGGGTGTAGTTTAATGGTAGAGCTTCAGCCTTCCAAGCTGATAACGTGGGTTCGATTCCCATCACCCGCTCCATTTAAAAAAAACGCTTTTATAAAGCGTTAGGGTTAATAAGTATTTAAGTAACTTAAGTATCTTAGGTTACTTTTTTTTATGAAATAAATTAATGTTTACTATTTAATAAATTGTTTTTAAAATATTCTTGTAAATTTTTATCTGTACAATATATATAGCAACATTTCATACCTCTAGTCATTAAAGTACGATAAGTATTTTTTATAATTTTATCTGCTATATTTTGAGCTGCTTCAGTACCTTTTTCTTTAGCTATTTTATTAATTCCTTTAAGTGATTGATCTGTTTTAGCTCTTTTGCTATAATCTGTTACTATTTTATGATTTTCATATCTAATATCATCACCTAAGATAACTCCTACATAGTCAAATTCTAAACCTTGACAGGTATGAATACAACCTATTTCATTTACTGAATTATTATCTATAGCCCAAGTAGAACTGTTTCCTAGATTCCAACTCATTTCAAAATTATATTCTGGTAAGACAATATCATGAATATCAGAATTGTTTTTGCCTTCTTTAATCCAATTCCAACAATATCCAGCTACCATCCTAGATTTATTATTTATTTTATTCTTTTCTTCAATAAGTTTTCTTAATTCATTAGGATTATCTACTACTTTAAAGTCATAATCAAAATCCATACCATCAAAGTTAGCAGTATCTCTTATATCTAAAATATTATCTAACCAAGATAAATAACCATCTGATCCATTACATCTAAATTGACTTTCTAATTCTACTATTTTTATACCTGCATTAAGTTCTTTAGCATATTTTTTTATTTCATCTACTGTACCTATATCTTTTAAAGTAACTTTTTGATCTTCATCAATAAAGAATACTGAGAAATTAGAAGCATTAATTATCTCTTTTATTTGATTTTCCCCTAAGTTTTGGAACATACCAGATTTAGCATTTAATCTATGAGCTTCATCTACTATTAAGCAATTAACTTCATTTTTTTCAGCAGTTGTAAATTGACCAGAACCTTGAAATAAGTTATCAATAAAACTTGTTTTAAAAGTTCCTTTTAATTTATCTTTAAATACTGCTCTTGGAGATGCATTTTTAGTTACATAGAAACATGTCATATTACGATTAGTTAATTCCACTAATAAGTTGATTGCTAAGACAGATTTTCCAGTACCAGGACCACCTTGTACTATTAATACATTTTTATCATTTTTTGCTAATGTATCTATTGCTATACTAATAGCATCTTCATATATTACTTTTTGTTCATCTATCATATTAAATTCTTTATTACCTGTTAACATTTTAGATAAAGAATCTTGTAATCTTTTAGAAGGTCTTATTTTACCATTTTCTATTTTATATAGAAGTTCTCTATCATCACCTTCAGTTATGTATTTTTTAATAAAGTTTCTTAGTTTAGAAAAATCATTAGTTCCAAATAGGGGAGCTTCTTTTATATATTCTTGATATCTATCACTTACAATGGGATCATCATCTTTTAAATCATAATTATGTAAGAAAGCACAAGGATATAAACCAATATCATCTAATTGAACAGTTTCATTAAAATCTTTTATTAAATTAGCATAACTCATAGCTTGATATGAAGGATGTGCTACTTCTCTAATAGCATGACCAGTATATGTAGATACTATACCATCTTTACCATCTACAGCATCACATGTTTTCCATTGTTTTAATTCAATTATTATAACGGAATCTTTTTTGTTTTTATCTCTTCCTGATAATATAAAATCTATTCTTTTGGATGTAGTAGGGATGTTAAATTCAATAGCTACTCCTGAATTATCTGGTATTTCTTTATCGTCTAAAACTCCACGCATATATTGCATAGAATTTTGCCATGAACGAATTTGAGATTCTGGAGATTTACCAAAGAATTTTTCATATTTTTCACATATTTTTTTAACTAACATATTCATATTAACATCATTAATAAAACCTGATTTTATACCTTCGTATACTAACATATTTTACCTCCTATAATTTTGTATATTTTGTACTTTTACCTTTAGATTTTTCAATAGGATATTTCTTTTCAGTTTCTTTCATTTTATTTAAAACTATTTGTTTTGGATCTAAATCACATTTATCTGCAAGTAATAAACAATAGTTTAAAACATCAGCAAGTTCACTTGCTACTTCTTCTTTATTATAATTACTATTCCATTGGAAGCATTCTAGTAGTTCACCTGACTCTATAGAAATTGATTTAGCTAAATTTTCAGGACTATGGAATTGATCCCAATCTCTTTCTTCTGTAAATTTCTTTATTTTTTTAATTAAATCTTTCATAAGTATCACCTAATTTAATTATATCATATTAATTAAATAAAATAATTTGATTATATTATTTTAAAGCAATTTAAAACCATGTATTTTAATTTTTACATGGTTTTTTATTATTTACTCATACTTGGAGGATTATCACTTAAAAATTCTAATTTATCCTTTATTTGGAATAATAATATATCTTTATCTTTATTATCGTAAAATATATCTAGTTGTTCAAATAATTCAATAGCATCTTCTTCGATTTCTAAATTTATGTATTTTAGAAATGGTGTTTGTTTTAGTTCTAATAGTTCTTTTTTCATTTTTTCTAAGATATCTATATCACTTGTATCATTCATAATATTATAGTAATAATCAATTTTATTTTGGATATCTTCTTTAATAATATAAGCATCATACTTAAACATGTTATATAATCTACATTCTTCTTCATTTAATTCTTTTTGAAAACCAGGAGTAGCCTTAATAACTTTATTTAAAGAATCTTTAGTAATTGTTATTTTTTTAGTTTTAGTTAATCCTTGTTGATTTGTTGTATGAACTATTGTAGGATTATTTGTTTTTCTAACCAATTCAACAATTTTGGTTATTTTAGGGGATTCATTTTTTAAATGTAATGAGAATGGTTCTTTAAATTTTTTAGTATAGAATACAACTACTGGTGTATTATCTTTACCATCAAATTGTATTTCTACTATATAACCATTATTTTTATAAAAATCTATTTTATTTTTTTCTATTTTTTCTATTTTACCATTATATATAGATTCTAAATTATCTATTATATATTGCATTACTTTTTTTAACATTTCTTCTTCAATAATTTTTTTAGTTTCAAAGAAGATAGTATATTCATCTAAATATGTTTCTATTTTTTCAATTGTTTCTTCATTTTCTTTTTTGTTTAAAGAATGTTCTTGTATATAAAATTCATTTGTAGTTAAATTTTTCAATTGATTTAAAGCGTTCATAATATCTTGATATTTGTTTTTATCTATTTTTATATTCATATCTTCTTCGAGACGATTAATAATAAAATTTTGATTATTTATTTCATTTACACATTTATATGAATTTAATAAATTTTTTATCATGTTAAATGGTATTCCATTAGTTTCTAAGATATTAATTTGTTTAATATAATTTTCTATTTTTTTGGTTTTGTTACCATATTTTTCTTTATTAAATCGATATTCTTCTAAGAATTTGTTTCGTAAATTTATATTAATTGTGTTATGAGCAAGACGATTTAAGTTATATGCACAGTAAATTAATTTTTCGTCATTTGTATATGAATTATTATCAATATCAAAAATTTCTTTNGTTAATTCTGCAGTTCCTTCTTTTTGTTCTTGAATAATATATTCATTATTTATTCTTAAATATAAATCTACTATTGATAATATATTATATAATGTATCTTCTTTTTTTGTATTAAAGTAATCATGGAACGCTATTCTTAAATTAGATAAGAATTTTTTGGTATTTTCTTTATCTAGAATAGGAATAGATATTATATTTAATATATATTCTTGTAAAGATTTTTGTAAATCTTTAGGCTTCATTTTTGTGGATGTATATGATTGTCTTTTTTTTGGGAATTTATTACATAATTCCAAATTTTTTTCTTCGTCTTCTTTACTAAATATATAACCTTTTGTTTTAGCTGTTATTGCAAATTCTAGTATTTTCTCATCTGGGATATCTATTCCTCTTAACATGTCATAAGCATATAGGTCGTGCTCTAGTATAATATCTATTATATTTTCAAATAAATCTTTTTCTTTTTCTGCTTTTTTTCTTGTTTTTTCTTTTAAATCTTTTAGATTTATGATTGAATCATTCACTATGATTGAACCATTTCGTTCTAATTCTTTTATTGTTTCTTCTATTATTTCTTTTATACTTTTTTTGTAAGTATTTATATCTTTTTCAAAACTAAATGCTAATCCTATTATCCTATTTATATCTGTTGCATTTATTTTTTCATTATTAATTTTTTTTATAATTCTTTCTATATAGTTTTTGGTTTCTTCATTTTTTTCTTGTGGTGTTTTACTTATATAAAATTTTATTAAGCCATATAATATTTTGCCTGCAAATTCATTTTTAAAATATGTTGCTTTTTTTATTGGATCTTTTTCTTCAAATTCTAATTTATTAATACTTAAAACTTTAATAAATGTATTAAATATATCATTATCTGCATTTGTATTTATTGTTTCATATAGATTATTAGATATACTATTTAATTTCTTATAAAGGTGATATCTTATACCATCAAATTCCCTTTTATTAAATTTTTCTTCTTGTAAATCAGATATATTATTTATTATTCCTGCTCTTATACAAATATCTTTATCATAAGCAACCATTGATTCAAAATAATCTCTAGTTAAAATATTATATAATTGTTTTTCTTTTTCACTTACGTTGTAATTATCTGAAGAAGATATTTCTTCAAATAATCCTAGATAGATACATAATTGGAAACGATCTTTTAATTCTAATTGATTTTCTTCAGTAGCTTCTACTACAAATGGATTTATATTAAGTCTAACATCATAAGAATATAAATCAAACGAATATTTAAAAATATTTTCTTCGTTAACTTCTCCTTCTGGTATATGGAAAAAATTATTTCTGATAAATGTTTTTAGAAAAGGAAATTGAGATACTATATATTCATAATTTTTTATAATATCTTTTATATCTACATTTATTATATTTTGATGATCGTTGATTATAGCTTCTATTTTACCGTCATTTTCTATGCCTATATTTTTTATTAAATGAATAAAGGCTTTAGTATTGGTTATTTTTGGTAAATATTGTTCCCAATATCTATATGGTATATCATTTATCATTAAATCGGGATTACAACGAAAAAAGCAATCAGGATTTATTATACAATCATCACTAATAGTTATTTTTTTTAGATTTGTGCATTGAGCGAAAGTATGTTGATCTAAGTATTTAATATTTTTAGGAATTTTAAATTCTTCTAAGGATTCACATCTTCCAAAAGCGAAGGCTTTTATCTCCTTTAAACTTTCTGGTAATTTTATATTATTTACATTTATACAATTATAAAATGAGCCATCTCCAATTTTTCTTAAATTTTCAGGAATAATAATTTCTTCAAGAGACATACAATCACGAAAACAATTTGCTCCAATTTCTACTAGATTTTCTGATAGTATTATTTTTTTTAGTTTTTCACATCCTCCAAAAGTGGCTGTTTCTAATTTTTTTATATTTTTAGGAATAATAATTTCTTCAAGAGATATACAACCATGAAAACAATTTGCTCCAATTTCTACTAGATTTTCTGATAGTATTATTTTTTTTAGTTTTTTACATCTTGCAAAAGTAGTTGTTTCTAATTTTTTTATATTTTTAGGAATAATAATTTCCTCAAGTGACGTACAACCAGCAAAACAATCTATGCCTATTTCCATTAAATTTTCTGATAGTGTTACTTTTTTTAATTTTTTACATCCTGCAAAAGAACTCGCACCTAA